>Ga0315548_1002328_pt1 | contig 14876 bp, 9 predicted proteins | sample SalMarSW160110MG_2_FD_202540 | JGI IMG/M metagenome (GOLD analysis project Ga0315548, IMG submission 202540) | Salt marsh sediment microbial communities from the Plum Island Ecosystem LTER, Massachusetts, United States - Salt Marsh Sediment SW1601-110 ...
TTTAAAAAAGAAATCATTACCTTTGGATGTTATAAATGGAATGAATATCGGACGATGGAATTAGTGGATAGGCTTTGTATCTGATTATTGTAAACAGACTCCGTCCCCGTCAGTGAACCGCCGCACTTTTTGCCGAAGGATATATCTCGTTGCTTGTTAATAACCAGCCCCCAGAAGGATTGTATCATATAAGATTTACCTTACTTATATCATCGGAAAAGTTGGGGATTTTTCTTTAGTAAACAGATAAAATTAAGTGTACTGTTTTAGTGGGCGGCAATTTTGACTACACTTATTAAAGCTGTATTTATAATATTCACAAAATTATTCAAAAGCTGTTGGTTTACATCGTCGTTGGAGGTTGATTAGTTTTGTTTGGAAGCTTGGCAACACTGTATTCTTCGATGAGTCGATTAAATAATCTTACCCGTCTGCCGGCCGATTCAAGGGAGCCGTTTGTGTTGATATCAACTTTTAATTCCAAAGCTGAATCCCTGCGCCTGTCACTAATAGGGATAAACATTTTTATTATATTTTGTCTCTCTGACTCTTCAGCCAGGTTCCCCCAGGTTAGGGTCTTTGTGCTGCCGTCACGATTAGTTAAGGGGAGCAATACGCTGTTAAAATTCATATTTGTTGCAGCTGCACACACCGATTCCCACCACTGACTGAATGTTTTGGCCCTGCAAAAATGAAGTCTTGCTTTTTCAAAGCCCTCTTTCTCGAGCCTTATATGATTTGATAGTATGTGTTTTTTCCTTAAAATAACAAGGATTTCACCGAGCTTGACAAGGCCGAATAATCTGAATGCGAGAAGCAGCAGTGTCAGTATGCATACAAATATCGTTATGCTTTGCATACTGCGCGTGAATATCATAAACATTCCGAAACCGGCGGCAAATAAGGTGATTAGGTATGCGGCTATTACGATGTGACGTTGTTTTAGACCTGTTGCCAAGAGCCTGTGGTGGAAGTGTTCGAAATCAGGTGAAAAAAGAGACCGTCGTTCGAGAAATCTTCGTGCTATGGAAAAAAGTGTGTCGAAGATGGGTATGCCCAGAGCGAGAATCGGCAGAGTCAGGCTCACTAATGCGTGAGACTTTGCTGCAAATATTACACTTGATGATGCTATTGTGAAGCCTAAAAATAAGCTGCCGCAGTCGCCCATAAAAATTTTTGCAGGATTGAAATTAAAAAATAAAAAACCAATCAATGCTCCCAGCAGTGAAGTCATTATTACGCACATCACTATTTGTTCAAAGTGGATTGACAGAACCACCATTACGCCGCAGGCAACGGCACTTAAACCTGCAGCGAGCCCGTCGAGACCGTCTATAAGGTTGACCGCATTGGTTATGCCGACGATCCAGAAAATAGTCAAAGGCCACGAGAACCAGCCGAAATGAAGGACCTGACTTTCACTGAAGCCTATTGAATTGATGCGAAAGCCTAAAGCACATACTACAATTGAGGCTGTAAGTTGACATAAAATTTTGGTCCTTGCACGAAGGCCCTTGATATCGTCTGTCAGGCCTACAAAAAATATAAAAGTAGTAACGCTGAGCAATGTTGTAATTTTCAATTTATTCTCAAGCAAATGACTCCTGACAGTGTTGTCGAACAGAAATAGGGACAAAATAGCTGCCATCATAGGTATATAAATCACAATACCGCCGATACGGGGGATGGGTTTGGAGTGAACCTTGCGCAAATCAGGAATATCGACTACATTAAATTTGCGTGCAAGTTGAATGGCCAGCGGTGCGACCGCCGTTGCAAGTAAGACCGCTCCAAGAAATATAAGTAAGTAGATAACCATTTTTTATAGTTAAGGCAGGTTACTGGTTTTGGGCATACTCCGTCCCCGTCGGCGTACCAACAAGGCTTTTTCTAACACACTCTCATCATGTTTTTAGCGTCTGTTTTTAGCTTCAGCTTCGGCTTACACATTTTTTAAAAGTCAAAGCTGTTCGTTTTTTCATCTTCTGCCGGAACCTGTCTGACAGATAGCTCTGCAATGAGGTTTTCCGCTTCCTTTAGCTCAGGCCTGATTTTCAGACATACTCTTGCTTCATGCATAGCCTCATTTATACGGCCCATCTCCGCAAGCAATTTTGTAAGATTCAATCGCCAGCGCACTACTCCGTAATTTAATGCCAAGGCACGGCTGTAATACTCAGCCGCTGTTGCCTTTTTGTCTTCCTCCCGGCTGTAGATTTCTGCCAGATAGGCGAATGATGATGCAGCTGCGCCGGGACGGGCACATTGTTCTTCGAAAAGTTTTATTAATTTTTGTCGAAGTTCATTTTGTAATTCTTTGTATTCGGTATCAATGAGAAGGCTGGAGATAAATTGAATCTTGTTGGTGTCATTGCCGGCTACCGCTACTGCCAGGTCCGGTCGGTCGATGCTGTTGATATATACGTTGACAACATCCTGGAAATATTTGTCATCGAGTTCTACAACTTTCTTGAATTTTTCGAGGGATTGGTCATATTTTTCTTCAATAACGTCAGCATATCCTGCAGCGAAACAGGTTACCGGGTCGCACGGTGCCAGCATAAAGCCTTTTCGTATTTTCTCTAAACCTGCATCATCTTCCAGGATAAACAATTCGAGCTGTCCGAGAACGCAGTAGCTTGGACCAAAGGTTGGGCAAAGCAGACACGCTTCTTTGAGCTGTTCTGCTACGTCATAAGCTGATGGAATTGATTCTTCCGGTATAGCACACCACGGATTCTCGATATTTTTATTTATTGACCGCCAGCGGTAAACGGTTAGCCAGTATTGATATATGGCATTATCCGGCTCAGCTTCGACGGCTTTAGATGCGTATAAGGTTAGCTGATTGTACTGCTCATCGGTTCCCTGCCAGTTATTTTCTGTAAGTTCTTTTTCAGTTTTCTGAACTTCTTTCCAGTTGCCTTCTGCAATGCGTGCATTGTTAGCCCCGAATAGTGCCCATACCCAGATGCCTATTACGCCGCAGCAGACCAGTGCTTTTAGCCATCTCCGGTTATGTGACGGGTTTTCTATGCGGCTCTGTTCTTTACTTTGCTCTATGTTGGCCAAAGTCAGGATTATCGCGCAGAATATGGCGGACAGAAAGGCGTTTGCCGGCATGTGCTGGCCAAAGTCTGTAATGCTGTGCACAAGTATTGCGATTAGACCGAAGCCCAGTCCGTATGTAATACCGCTTATCGTTCGGTTTTTGCTGCGTATGTTTTTGGTATAGCCGGCCGAGATAATTATTCCGAGAACAATCAGTGTCACTAAGCCAGCCAAACCGGTCTCTTCAAGCACCTGAACATATTCGTTTTCCACATGTGAGGCAGTGGCCGTTATAGTTGAGCTGTCATACATAGGGTAAACTACTTCGTGTGTCCCCATGCCGGTCCCAAGAACAGGAAAACGTCTGAAGCAGGCCGTTAAGTCCTTAACTATCTGAAGGCGATTATTATATGGGTCTAAGTTTCTCAATGATGCAAGCCGCTCATATACCGCATCAAAGCCTGTATATAAAATGCATACGAATGCTATAAGTGCAGTCAGTGCCATTAACCAGCCGTATCCCTTGAGTGATTTCCTAAAACTAACAATTATGGTTGTAACAATTCCTGCAGCCAGCATCGATATCATCCCGCCACGGCTTAGTGAGGTAAACACCGTTGCCGCACCGAGGCTTATTATGGCAATAAGCACCCAGATTGTTTTCGACGTACCGGAGCTCAGGTATTCGAACACAGCGGGTGCTTCCATTCTCTTGCTTCTGAAAGCCTCGTTGAGTTTTACCATAAGCAGTCCCAGAGCCGCACCTAAGGATAGATTCATAAATTGTCCGTAATGACTGTGATTAACGAAAGGCCCTGAACTGGTAATTCCTTTCTGAAGAGGTATCAACCAATATATTTTACCGTTACCGAAAAGCTCATGGGCTAAAGCAAGCAGAGCTACGAAACCACCAATCAGAGTAATGGCCCATAGGATACGTTTTATTTGGTTTATGTTTTTGAAAGTATTGAGGGCAACGAAGAACACAGCGGCGAGTGCAAGCAGAATCCGCAGGTCGTGCCTTGTTGCATTGGGATAAAAGCTTAATGTCATCGAAGAGAGTCTGTCGGGCTGCTGGATATCGCTCAGCAGCTCTGTTTTTAGCGCTGTCGTGTTTGGAGATATCAGGCTTACCACGCCGGCGGGTAATGGGATAAGCTGAACTATTACAATAATAATGAATATCGCTGCCGGGATATATGCCCGGCTTGGTATTATCCTGAAGTCCCGATGGACGCCGCGATACAAATATTTTAATAAAAAGCAGATGCTGATAGCCCCTGACAGGACAATCACTATTTCCCTGGCCCAGTTCTTATCCGCTCCGAACGCAAAAGGCATAAATGCCAGAAGTGCTATAAGCAGCAGTTCGATTAGCTTCTCAGACTTACCTGTTTGATATTGTACTGAATCTGCCGATGTCTTGTATTTGTCCATGTTTCCCCCCAATGGATTTATAGTACGGCACAGTTAATATGTCTTTTCCTTCCAGAACTCTTGACGGATTTTCAATGCACACCAGATGCGCTATGTTGTCTCCGAGTTTTGCGCGAATGAGCTCGAACGCTGCTCTCATACACGGGCATCGACTGCCTGTATTGTGGGAATCTGTTGCTACGAGCAGGGGTGCTCCTGAGCTTAACAATTGCCATGCGTTCTTTTTAGCTATTGGCCCGAATCGGCCTTGAAGGCTGCCCGCTGTTATTTGAATGCCGGCCTTGTTCTCAATCCACTTGGTCATAAGCTGTGGTTTCAAAGCCAGGACCGGATGGCGTTCGGGATGGGTGATAATTGCCTTTATGCCAATAGACAAAAGTTCGATAAGCAGTGGTTCGATATCTATATAGATACTATCAGGCGGTTCAAGCAGAATATACTTTCTGCCGTCAGCAAGGCTAAGAACCTCATCATCTTTAATCAGCTGGCATATCCTTTCATCTACTTTGACGTCGGCACCAGCAGCTACACTCAGAGCAATATTATTATTTTTCAGCTCTTTGTTGAGAGTACGAACTTTTTCTCTTATTTTTGCAGCATTATTTTCTCTGTTGAAGCGCCCGAGCTGATGGGGCGTCGCTATTACAGTAGTTATTCTATCTCTTACCAAAGCCTGGCAGAGAGCAAGTGACTCTGTAATTGTTTCCGGACCGTCGTCTATACCCGGCAGGCAGTGGCAGTGTATGTCGGTGAACTGGCCCCTGTTAAGCACATCGAAGTTCATTTGCTCTTTCATATTCAGATTTGCAGGGTGCGTTGTCATTTTTTACCACTATGGTTTTATCAGATATAAACCTTCCATAATTTATATTGTTTTAAACATAAACTTTTTGCTTTGGTTTTTTTGACTCTTTTTCTTCTTTTTCCTTCTCATCGTAATAACCATAGCCGTGTCCATAACCATAACCGTACCCATACCCATAACCGTAGTATCTGCTGTGGTATCCGTATCGGCCGTGTTTTTGCGGAACATCGTTGACGACTACACCGAGAAGGTGAGAGCCGACATTGATTAAGCTATCACGCGCAAGCTGGCTTGGTTTTCTTGTGCTTTTTTCTGCCCTCAGAACAAGAATTGAAATATCGCAGATTGCACCGAGGATCTGACTGTCAGCCACAGGCATTACTGGCGGGGAATCTATAATGATGCGGTCGTATTGTTCACATAGTTTATTGAGTATCGTCAAAAATGCATCACTTTGGAGCAGCTCTGACGGATTTGGTACCTCGTTGCCCCGGGGTAAGATATGGAGGTTTTCTATTGGACCTTGTTCGATAGCCTCGTTGAGAGTAATATTTCCGGTGATTGTATTGGACAGGCCGTTCTCATTATCGAGTTTGAATATTTTATGTTGAGTTGGTCTTCGAAAATCACAGTCAACGACAATCGTTTTTTGTCCAGCCTGTGCCATTGCAAGTGCTAAATTGCTTACTAATGTGCTCTTACCGTCTCCCTGAGTAGGTGATGTGATAAGCAGGGTTTTTGCTCTGCCCTTTGGTACACCGAAAAATATCGATGTTCGTATCGTTCGATAAGCCTCAGCTGCAGCGGATTTCGGTTTTAGACAAACCTTTTGTCCTCGCTCTATAAGCTGTTTGTACCCTGTCTCTTCTTTATCTTCGCCAATTTCAGAATTCTTTATTTCTGTTATTGTCGTGCTGCGGGTTACAAAGTTGGTTATTGTCTGATAAGCTTGAACTACTGCTAACTTAAATTCACCCCAGCCATTACCATACTTTCTGGAAACGATGTCCTTGTCCGCCTTGTCTTCGAGACCTCTCTTTGCTGGTTTTGGTTTAATTTTGACTAAGGATATCGTTGTTCGAGTCGCTTCATAAAGCCTTAACGCTGCAAGCTTTAGCGCAGCAAGGACGTCTTTTATTTTCTTTATATCAACTTTTTGGCCTGAGATGGATGGAACTATTCCGAGAATCGGGATACCGATAACCTCGGATATGTCTTCGGTTGACCGCAGTCTGCAGTCGAGCTGTTCGCGAACGAAGACCAGACCGCTGCTTATTATTATACCAAGAATAAAAGCCATTGCCATTACCTTGGTCTTGTTTGGTTTGGATGGTTTGTCTTCGATACGCGCAACTTCCAGAATGCTTATGTTCAAAGCGCCTGTATCCTCTGTGATATTCAATTCTTTAATTCTTTCATCGAGTATATCGCACAATCTTTCTGTTCTTTTAAGCTCGGAGTTCAGAACCGAATATTCAGCGTTTTTAACGCCTATGTCCTTTGCCGCATATTTTTGTGCGTCGAAACTTTTTAGCAGCTCATTTTCTGTTTCCATCGCGGTCAGGTATTTTTGTTTCATTATATCAATGTAGTTTTGTGCGAATGTTTGTATATGCTCTTCGAGGTCATTTTTTGTCTGGTTTATTTGGGACTCTATGGATTGAATCAAAGGGTGGTCTTCTGTGTAATCACGCAGCTTCTCTTCCAGTTCGGTCTCAAGATCTCTTAATTGCGATACTAATACAGCTTCGTTATTTGTGGCCAAGATAGCTGATGCTATTGATGGCTGTGCCGCTGCGAATTGTTTAATCTTGGCCGGCTCGTCTATCATTCTCGCAATTGCCTCGTACTCGGCTTTCGCATTTATTGTGGCGAGCTGTGCTTCTGTCAATGCCCCTGAGAGTTTGGAGAGCCTTTGAATCGCAATATGGCCCCCGTTGTTCTCCTCGAAGCCTAACATCCCGTTTTGTCTGGTAAACTCAAGCATTTCTTCAAACCGCTCTGTTAGTTCTTGGTCGCGCTTGGCTTTTTCTTTTTGAAGGATTTTTAAAACCTCGAGGACTGTGCTCCGCTTGTGAGTTGAATGGTATTCGACGTAGGAGTCTATTACGAAATTTACCAGTTGTGCGGCTTCTTCGGGATATGGGCAGTCGAATGAAATCGTGATAATGTCGTCTTTTTTCCCGACATCGACATTTATGTTGTTCTTTATGTATTTGACTAAGTTGTCGATTTTGGTAAAAGTTCGGAATCTTCTTATTTGTGGATTTTTGACAACGCCGGCTATCAGGGGTGTGGACTTTATCAGTTCTTTTTGAGTATAAAGGTAATTCTTCGAACCCGTCATAAAGCCTTCATATTCGGAAATAATCTTCGGACCGGTTTGTTCAACGTATAGTCTTGCCGAGCTCGTATATATTGGCGTTGCTGCCAGAATATAAAAAAATGCCAATATCAATGACACGATGACCGTAGAGATGATTAGCCATCGGTGACGCAATGCTATCTCCAGCAGACCTGTTTGTCTTGAACCGTTATCGGATAATCCTTTTAGGTTGGACTCTGCATTTTCTGTAGTGTTGCCGTTACTGAAAATATCCATGCTTCTTCCTTTCTTTCTCTTTTTACGATTTAAAGGTCTTCGGGTCGAACATAGGCGCCAAAGTTCAGATGTAGTACTTGCGAGAGAAACATGTTCATTTGGGTTCTTGGTGTAATCTGAACTGAAATCACGTCACCTGGTTTTATCACTATCGTGGAGGCCTCGTCGTAATATTTCTGGTCTATCTTGAAAGTGGCTGCTATTACTTTGCCGTCCTCCCCTCGCCTGAAGACCTTGGCAAAACGCGGGTCGGCTATCATGTTTACTCCTTCAGCAAAGGCTATGGCATCGACCAGACTGTATCGAACATTTGTCGGGTAATCGAATACTCCAGGATTATTAACAAGACCTGTGACGGTAAATGACCTTTCATCAATATGCTCATTTACTTTGCACACTATTGAAGGAGGTTCCTTAAAATACTGTGGATAGTATGCGTTTGAAACAGCAGACTCTAATTCTGTTAATGTATTGTTGGCAACGTTTATTTCACCTATTATAGGCAGGGGAATATTTCCTGAATTGTTTACCCTGCATAAATAAGGTTCGTTCTGTTTTTGATATGAATCGATTACGTCTTTCAAAATGATTGGCATATATAGTTCCAGAACATCTCCGGTAACAACCCTGTACGTTGTGCTGTGGCTTGACGGTTCTTCAGCCGGTGCAGGACCGGCTCTTTCGAAGGCGCTGACTTCTTCAAGGCTTGATACCGACGGGCTGCTGCAGCCGATGACGGATAATAGAAAAGTCGGCAAAATGAATCTTCCTATAATATGTGCGTACCGACTGTGTCTGAATTGCTTGTTCATTTGCGTTCCCCTGAATTATTCCTTTAATCACTACACCCCAAAAACGTGTTATAGTCTGACTATTCGGAAATTACACAGGCCGGGTTTAGTACAAAAAAATATTTTTTCGCTTTTGTGTCCGGTAACAGCTCAGGTGACAAGCTGAAAAACCTCTTTTTACAAAAAAAACACTTTCACTACAAGCCTGCTTTTCCCGGCTCTTCTATATGTTCAGATTTGGTGACTTTGAACCTCTGATTTCTCTTGACATCGTCTTCTAAATATGATAAAATAACCTCCTAATGGGGGCAGGGTACCTCTCGATTGTTTGCCGAAAAGAGCCTCTCCGTAACTTCTTCAAAAAGCACAGGATGCTTAAGGGATTGTTTTGTCCTGGAAGGAACCTTTACTTGAGGGTGGTTTGAAGGATGGTTATGAAAAGGTTGGGTTTGGGTTGTATATGTTTCTTCTTATTTTGTTTTACTATCGGTTGTTCTGTTAATTCTTCTTCTTTGCAGCATAACGAAAACAACACACTTCTGATAAATCCCAATAGTGGGCCGTATGAGATAGAAGTTATAAACAGAAGCGATGGAACTGTTGATTACTTCTGGAGCATAGACAGCCGAATAGAGCAGGCTGAAACCTGCCGCGTAAAGTATCACAATTTATGGAATACCGCTCGATTTATGGTCGTGGAAGCTTCAATCGGACGCCAGCAGAAAACTTATCCTCTCATCCTCGATACGGGTGCCTCGCAGGCTGTTTTTGTTAGAAATAAGCATATTAAGGATGCCAAGCTTCCTGTCTATCCTATTAAAGCCGCACAGTTCAAAGGTTTTGACTTTGGGCTTTGTCATCTTCCGGAGCTCAGGATTGCTGATATTAGTCTTATTGACTGGCCCTGTTTTTATCTGAAGCGCCGTGGTCTCTTAAATTTCTTTGGCAGTGAAGACGACGCTATCATTCTCGGCCTGCCGGCATTGCGAGAGTTCAAATATGTTCTCTTTGATAGTATCAATAAAGAGGTGGAATTTTCGACTGATAGGCCTTTTCAGGCCGAAGAAGAGCAAGCCTGGCTGAAATACCCTATTTCCATCGAAGAGGATTTTCAGGGCAATGCCTTTTTATTTGTTCAGATTCCCGTCGCCGGCGAAGATATTGAGGTTCAGTTTGATACCGGCAACGGAAATGGACTGGCTGTTACAGAAGAGCTTTGGGACCAAATCCGGCAGAGCATCCCGAAGGTCAGTTTGACAAAAGTTACACAGTCGTACCCGTATGTTGGAAAGCTGAAATGCAAAACCGGCTCTATCCGGGAATTTAATTTTGCCGGAAGAATTATAAAAAAGGCAAATGTATCCGTATTCCCCGATGAAAATCTCCTTTTAGAGGAATGCGGTGCTTTATTGGGAATGCAGTATTTCAGGGATACTGTTATAGTTCTCGACTTCGAAGACGACCTTCTTTGGATAAGAAAGTAAAAAAAAGCGCCGAATATCTGCAAGCACTTTTGAGTGCCAGCTGATACCCGGCGGCTCTCTTAGGAAGGACTCGGGTTTTATTTGTTGCCGATTATATTAATGCGGAGTCTGGTCGCCATGATCTTCACCGGCTATTGCTACTATACCGATTGTACCGCCGGCTATTGCGCCTGCTTTGCCTAATCCGATGCCCAAAAACGCTGGTGCCATCGCAATTTTCATATCGCTGATACCTGGGACAGTTCTTGAAAGTTCTTTACTTACTACAATAGCTCCTTTATCATCCTCTGATTCTACTTTCCCCCAGCTTTGAAGCTCAATCATGTTATTTGAAGCTGCACAGACCGTTATGACAGGATTAAAAGCACCTTCGCAGGCTGTTGCGGCACAAATGTTGGCTGACTGGGCCGCCTTTACAGCTTCGGAGCGGGCCCATCGAGGAAGTGGCACTTCATTGGTGACCTTAAGTTCTTTTGTGTGCAATCCGACCTTTCGTATCAGCTTTGCAAATTCCTTGTTTAATCCGCTCAAATCTACCGATGTGCCCTGGCTATTGACCTTGTAAGTTGCTACCTCATGTCGCAAAAGTTCATTGTGACCGTTCATTTTCGTTGTAGCCTCGAAAACGGATACACTCAGGTAAATAGTCTTCATCTGGGAATCGAACAGGTAAACGGTACCGATTTTACATTTAATCGTACCTGCTTCTCCTTTATCATTTGTTGCATTGAGTGTGAAAGGTTTTGAGAGAGCTCTTACGGCAATAATGTTTCCCTGGGTATGCGTTGTCTGCTCGATCGCCTTCATATCAAATGTCAGCTCTTCGGGGAATGGATAGTATCCTGCTCTGATGGAAAAGCTCTGATTCCATGTTTTGCCGATATTCTCTCTGCTCTGCTTTGTTATGGATTGAACACACTGATTATTAACGTTTTCCAAAAGCTCTAAGGCATCGTTGTCAGTCAATACACCCCCCGTGTTTCTGTCCACTAAAAAAGAAAGTACTCCTGGCCAACTACCTTGGGTCTCGTCGGCTGCTGTATCAATTCCTTGCGGAGTGATGGTATAGTTCACCATATCATCGTTGAGTTCTTCCCTTTCTACGGTAAACAGTGTTTCAGCCTGACTTCGGAATTGACCCTTCCCTGAATACTCTATTGTAGAGACCATCTTAAAGTTGTCTGTTCCCTCCGCTGGCACGGCACTAACGGCAGCTGTCAGATTTAGTATCAGAAAAATCAACGCTAGTGCAAGGATTCCTTTACTGTGATTCATTTTTGCCCCCTTTCAAATATCACTTCATTGCCTTTTTCTAAGAGCTGTTAAGCCCCCCAAATCGCCACACCCCTATGTGTGTGAAGTAAAATATATTAATTGGCTTATCGGTTTTATGCTGTAGCGGCTGAAATAAATAATTAAAATTTTCTTATGGGACCTTCAATATTTTATAATTTGGTTCTTCTATGGTTTATAGTCGTGTAATCTCTTTTTTTATATATGAGGATAAGTAATTACAACCGGTGCTTATACAGGTCAAAAACAGAATCGTGAGTTGTCGTCTTTGCTTTTTTTTTACTTTGAAAAACTGAAAGTTGTTGTTATAATCACCCTGAGGCGTATAGTGTTTGATGTTAGCTGAGACAAAAACGCCTCGATTTAAAAAACTGATGATGGATGGGGAATAGTGTAATGGTAGCACAACTGACTCTGGATCAGTTAGTCAAGGTCCGAATCCTTGTTCCCCAGTAATTCTATTATATTTAGCCCACGGTTCTACCGTGGGTTTATATCTTTGAAAATTCGAATTTGTGATTTGTTTCGGATTTGTGTCTTTATTTTGTTCTGTATAGTATTATTGTTTAGCATGTTGGATTTTTATATGTCAAACTCTGCTACTATCGGCGTATGGTCGCTCGGCCGCTCGACAGCACGAGGCTCCTTATCAATATAACAGCTCCTGCATTTATCGGCCATTGCCTTCGTTGCCATAATATGGTCTAGCCGCCAGCCGAGATTTCTCTTAAACGAACCACGCATCCGGTAGTCCCAGAACGTATATTGGCCGCCATCTGCACAATGCTGCCTGAACAAATCTACAAAACCCCACTCGCATACAAAACCTAAGGCTTCCGTAACTTCTGGATTAAAACAAACATGACCGGCAAGCCCCTCCGGGTCATATACGTCGATTGCTTGCGGAGCTACGTTGAAATCCCCCATCCATAATATTGGCTCAGCCGGCTTGAAGTTATTTTCAAGATATTTCAGAAGCCGCCTGAACCAGTTTAATTTATATTGGAACTTTTCTGATTCCGGCGAGAAACCTTGCGGTACGTAAGTGTTGACGATTATGACCCCGTTTATTTCGGCTTTTATAAAGCGGCTTTTATCCCTCGGCTCCTCCTTAAAGCCGTACTCGGCGTTTTTTATCGGTCCTTTACTAAAAATCGCTACCCCGTTATAGCTTTTCTGCCCCGCATAGATATACTCATAGCCGCTTTTTTCAAAGGCCTCTTTTGGAAATTCTTCATCCTGGACCTTCGTTTCCTGCAGACAGAGAACGTCAGGGCTCTGTTTTTCGAGCCATTCTAAAACGACACTCACACGCGCTCGCAAGCCGTTAACATTAAAGCTGGCTATCTTCATCGCAACTTTTCTTATGTAAATTCCTGCTCCTGACCGATAATATTATACGTCTTTACTAAAATTTTGCATAGCTCTAACATCAGCGGACTTGTAAGCTTTCTCACATTTGCATAAGAGTTTTGCTTGAAGGAAATTGTTTGACGGAAAAAGGATTTTAGAAAATGATAAGAAAGCTTCTTTTAATAATTGTTTTAATTCTTTTAAGCCTTGCCTTGGTCAATTGTCAGACCGTTCAGGGATTGGGCGGCGATATTCAGTGGACCGGCGAAAAAACCGCTGAATTGCTCGAAGGCCAGTAGTTATATCCGTCGGATTACACCGAAAATCCCCTAAGCAATGCTTCCGGCTTTTATGTGGGCTCTGTTACCTTGCCTTTGTCGGGTTTGGTGTTTGAGGGCAAATCGTTTATAGGTATTTGTTCTTTTGGCTGTTGTATATTTTGTTTTGCTATCTCTGTCTTTCCGAAAACCTCGCTACCTGTATCGATCTTTTCAAGAGCTGTATAATTTTCAACGATTGTCAATAGGCTCAACAAAAAGCTCAGCATGCTTTCAGCCCCCTGGTTGGTGTTAACTCCTCCACGCATAAGGCCGTCGTGACAGCCTTTGGTCTTGAAGTTGTAAACTGGAATGTGAAGGTCGTTTTCGCCCAAAAACCAGTCGAAAGCTTTTTTCTGAAGTTTCAAAAGTTTGCTGTCGCCTATAACGTCGTATGCCGCCTTGAGCATCATCACCGTGCTTGCTGCCTCTACCGGTTGCTGGTCAAATTCGGCCTTTGTCTTTCCTCGCTCGTACCAGCCGTTGCTTCCCACAAAGCTGAAATGGCTGCCGTTGTAGGTCTTGGAAAGCAAAAATGTAAATGTCTTTTCTGCAATGTCGAAATATTTCTCCGAAAGTGTTTGTCCCGCTACAAACATCGCATAAGGTAGTATCGCGTTATCATATGTTAAAATATCTTCGAACCACTGCCACTCCGGGTAGCTGTTTTCTTTGTATTGCAATAAAAGCTCGTCTGCCGCCAGCTCCATCTCACGCATGATGTCACTGGCGCCGGGAAACTGTCGTAAATAATCGCTCATTCCAAGTATCGAGTATGCTATTCCTTTGGGAAGTTGTTTCTTTATATGTTTTACAGACCTGTCAAAGCAGTCCTTGATTATCGGTACATAATCTGGTGAAGGCGAATTGGCCATAACCGTGCCGAACGCCCACAGTACACGCCCGAGAGCGTCGTGAAGAGGTTCGTTTTCCATCCAGTTCCTGTCATAGTTCATAAAGTTTCTGATAAGGCCGTTTTTACTCTGCGCGTGCATAATAAAAGATAGGTAAATGTCGAAAAGACGCATCGCCTCCGGCTCCGGGTACTGAGCATAATAACGGCTCATGGCGATTACAGCTCGTGCGTTATCATCCGTGCAGTATCCGTATGTACGGTTCGGAACAATAAATTTCGCGTGTTGAAATATCCCTGTATCGTCGGTAAGTCTTTTAACGTGTACTAATGACGGCTCGGGTATTTCGATACTCGGGGTGCCTTTGGCGCTCCCTGACAGCTTCTTTCTTGTAATGGGGATGGGAAGCTTGATTGAGTTGAATAGTTTCCAGTATGCGTACCCTATTTTAGGCCACGTTCGGCTCCGGCCGTAATCGTATGCCTTTCTGCGAAGCGAATAATATAGGGACTCATTTTTGAGTATCTCGATTATTGTTTCTGCAAGTTGACTCGAGTCGCCGAACCTGAAAAGTTTGCCGCGACCGCCCGCTAAAAGTTCCTCCGCTGCCCAGTATGGTGTTGAGACAACTGCTTTGCCCGTCCCAACCGCGTAAGACAAAGTCCCGCTTGTCAATTGTTCTGCACGCTGGTACGGCGTAACATATATATCTGCTGCACATAAAAAATTATGCAGCTCTAAATCGCTTACGAATCTGTTATGGAACATTACGTATTCGTTGCATTCTAACTGCTGGGTCAGCCTCTGGAGACTGAATCTGTACGATTCACCTTCGTCTTTTAGTACCAGCGGGTGTGTCATACCCAGGATTATGTAAAGAACTGATGGG
>Ga0315548_1002336_pt1 | contig 14857 bp, 7 predicted proteins | sample SalMarSW160110MG_2_FD_202540 | JGI IMG/M metagenome (GOLD analysis project Ga0315548, IMG submission 202540) | Salt marsh sediment microbial communities from the Plum Island Ecosystem LTER, Massachusetts, United States - Salt Marsh Sediment SW1601-110 ...
TGGCAACCTGTCATCAGAGAGCGATCCCTATCCTGGACTTCTTGGTCGAGTTGCAGCGTGCTGTGGGAAACCCGCCGTCCCTAGGTCCACCGCAGCCCGCTCCCACTTGACGCTAAACAAGTACCTCTGCCGAGTACACCTTGACTCTACTCGTCGGCGTGCTCGGGGCCGGTGTTTTGGCCATCGCCCTGCTTGCCATGTGTTCCAATGCGCCAACAACATCCTGAAGGGGGAAGTAGTGAAGGTCCTCTCTGTCCTGACCTACTACGCGCCACATTGGACTGGTTTGACAGTTCACGTGCAACGCATCGCCGAGGCACTCGCCCGCCGGGGCCATCAGATCACTGTGTTGACCTCGCGGTACAGCCGCGACCTGCCGCGTGATGAGGAGGTGCTGAATGGCGTGCGGGTGGTGCGCCTGTGGTCGCCGGTGCGGATGAGCCGCACGATGCTCATGCCTGCCTTTCCGCAGGCCGCCTGGCGACTGATTGGCGAACACGACGTGATCAACATCCACACCCCTCTGCCAGAGGCCGGTTTGGTTGCGTGGCTGGCCCGCCACCGGCACAGGCCGGTCGTCGTCACCCATCACGGGGACGTGGTGATGCCAGGCGGCCTGCATAACCGTCTCATCGAGTTCTGCATGCGCAGTGTCTACCAGGCCGCTGCCCAGTATGCGACGGCAGTGATCGGCTACAATCAAGACTATGCAGAGCGCTCAACTTATTTGCGGCCGTTCCTGTCCAAGGTGAGGATCATCTACCCGCCGATTGTGACCCCCCAGCCTGATCCGACAGGCGTTGCTGCGATGCGCCGCGCACACGGCTTGGAGGGCAAGAAAGTCATCGGCTACGCCGGCAGATTCGTGGAGGAGAAGCGGCCCGACCTGCTCATTCAGGCGATCCCCCATCTGACTGAGCGCTTTCCCAACCTGTGTGTCGTCTTTGCAGGCGAGTACCGAATTCGCTACGAGAGCTTTTACGAGCGATGCGCGCGCTTGATAGAGAGACACAAGGATCAGCTCGTTTTTCTGGGGCTGTTGCGCGATCCCCAGAAGGTAGCCGATTTCTACGCGCTGTGTGATGTTCTGGCTCTGCCTAGCGGGACCGAATGCTTTGGCATGGTGCAGGCAGAGGCTATGCTCTGTGGCACGCCGGTAGTGGTCAGCGACGCACCGGGCGCCCGGGAGGCAGTGCGTGTAACGCAGATGGGCGAGATTTTTTCGCGAGGAGATGTGCCTGCCCTGGCGGAGGCGCTCGCCCACGTGTTGGTGCGCCCGGAGGCGTATGTTAAACCGCTGCAGCAGATCGCTGATGTTTTCAGCCTTGAGCGCACCGTGGATGCTTACGAGTCTGTCTTCAAAGCCAGCATCGGGGAGACTGCGTGAGCAGCGACGCGCAACTGGCGAAGGTGTAATCATTCTTGTGAAGACGATCGGGAAGCAGTGGAAACTGTGGATAGGGATCATCATCAGCGTCGTGGCGTTGGTGCTGGCCCTGCGCGGGATCGATCTGGAGCGGATGGTTGAGGACTTGGCCCAGGCGCGCTATGTTTACCTCGTCCCGGCCGGGGCCTCGCTGCTGTTGTACCTGGTCGCGCGTTCCATTCGCTGGCGGCTGCTTTTGGGCTCTGAGGTGAGCCTGCGTCGCTGCTTCTGGATCACCAACGTCGGTTATCTGGTGAGCAATGTGCTTCCCTTCCGGCTGGGCGATCCAGCCCGGGCAGTGGCCATCGGCTTGGGCGGCAAGGTGAAGGTGAGCACAGCGCTCTCCACCGTCGTCGTCGAGCGTGTGCTCGATATGCTGCTGGTGGTTGTGCTGTTGGCCATCACACTGCCCTTCGTCGAGCAATCGGGGTGGCTACTGGGAGCTGGTGTGGTGGCAGGGGCTGCGGCCGTGGTTGCTTCGACGGCGCTGATCCTGCTGGCCCTGCGGCCCGATTGGGTGCGCCGCCTGGCGCGGTGGTGCCTGGACCGGCTGCTGCGCCTCAATTCTGAGCGTTGGATGTCCACGCTCGAAGGTCTTCTCGACGGCCTTTCCGCGCTGCGCTCCGCCCGCCGCCTCGCCGGGCTGCTGCTCTGGTCGGTGGTGTCGTGGGTCTTTGTCGTGGGTTACTACTGGGGTATGCTGTGGGCCTTTGTCGAGCATCCGCCGTTGGCGGCAGGCAGCTTTCTCACCTGCGCCATTGGGCTGGGAATGGCACTGCCGGCCGCGCCCGGGGCGGTGGGAGTGTTCGAATCCTTCGCTCGCTATGCGCTGGAGCTGCCCTTTGGCATGCCGGAGGAAAGAGCCACTGCCGTGGCTTTCGTCTCACATGCCTATCAGTATGTCCTGGCGAGTCTCTTGGGACTGATCGGCCTGGCACAGTTGGGCCTCTCTCTGGCACGATTGCGGACTGACGCCGCTGCGCTGGGGAAAGAGGATTGGGAGCAGATCGGGGAAGAGACGTGATCGGCGAGGAACGACTGTCTGAGCTGGTAGCCAACGAGGCCGACATGGCCTACAAGCGCCGCGTCAAGCTGTTCCTGCGCTGGCTCGATCCCGCGCCCGGCGACCGGCTGCTCGATGCGGCCTGCGGGCGTGGGTTCATGCTGAACTTTTTGCGGGAGGTGAGCGACTGCGCGCTGGTCGGCCAGGACTTGGAATACGCTTACGTCCGCCAGGCCCACGCGCAGTTGGCCGCGCGCGCCGTTCCTCTGCTCAATGGGGACCTGTGCCGCCTCCCTTTTGCGGATCGAACCTTCGACAAGGTGATCCTGGCGGAGGTGTTGGAGCACCTGGAAGACGACCGAGCCGGATTGATGGAGGCAGCACGAGTGACACGGCCCGGCGGCGCGATCGTCATCAGCGTACCCAATGCCGACTATCCCTTCTGGTGGGATCCGATCAACAAGACCCTGGAGACGTTGTTCGGCACACACATTGCCGACGGCCCGTTGGCAGGCATCTGGGCCTGTCACGTGCGGCTGTACACGCTCGACGGGCTGCTGGCGCTGGTCGAGAGGGCTGGGCTTCAGGTTGAGGAAACGCGCACGCTGGTGCGCTACTGCTTCCCTTTCATCCACAATCTGGTGTACGGCGTGGGGAAGCCGCTCTTGGAATCAGGGGTGCTGCCTGCGCAGATGGCCGAGGCGGCCTCGCGCTACCGCGTGAGTGGGCGCGCGGGCGGCTTTCTCAACCCGGTGAATCTCGGTCTGTGGCTGTTCAATCGTGTGGATCGCCTGAATGACCACCTGGACGAGGAAGTGTGCGACGGCCCGGCGATGAATATCTGCCTGAAGGTGCGTGTTCCGCATTAGCATTTCTTGCCAGAGGTGAGTTGGGGGAAAAGTGGCCTTCTCAACTGGCTTGCTCTTTGCCATTCTGGCGCAACGTGTGTCGAACTGCTGGCGGGACCTGGTGTGGGCCGGGATAGCGACCCATATCGTGGCGCTGGCGCTCATCGTGGCGGGTGTGTGGGGGCGTCGCCGTCTGCCTCTCCCGCGTCTCGCCTGGCGCCCCTTCCTGGTAGTCGGGGCGGCAGGGCTGGTGGCCTGGGCGGCCTATCTGGCGCACGCATGTCATCGGTACGAACACGCGGTGCTGCTCTGGATAGGAGGTGTTGCGCTTGCAGCGGTGGTATTGAGTGGCTGGCCTCGCAAGTGGAGGCCGCCCAAGTGGTGGCGACAAGAAGTTGTTGCCATCGTGTTGCTGTTTGCCGTGGCCTTGGCGTTGCGCATTATCAAACTGGGCCAGATCCCTGACTTGATGTCGGGCGACGAAGGCTCGATGGCGCTGGACGCAGAGCGGATACTGAATGGTCATCCGGCCAATCCCTTTGGCACCGGGTGGCTCTCGCATCCCAATCTGTTCTTTTACATGGAAGCGGCGGCCCTGCGGGTGTTCGGCCGGAACCTTTTCGGGCTACGCTTTACTGCAGCGGTACTGGGGGCGTTGGGTGTCCCTGCGGTCTACCTGTTGGGGAAAGGCGTATTTGGACGTCAGGTGGCCTGGATAGGCGCCTTTTCCCTGGCAGGGTGGGGGCTGCCCCTTCAACTCAGCCGCCTGGCACTGAATAACAGCGCAGACCCGTTCTTTGGGGCCTTGGTCCTGGCATTCCTGCAGCGTGGTCTCGTGCGTGGCAGGCGGGGTTATTTCGTCGCTGCGGGCCTCGCCCTGGGGGCAAGCCTGTACTTCTATCACGGGACTCGGCTCCTCGTTCTGTTGGCGCTCGTGGTGCTGGCGTTCAGTGGATGGCGGCGTGCATGGAGATGCCGCCGGGGATTGCTTGCCTTCGCTGTCGCTGCACTCTTGGTAGCCGGCCCGCTGCTTGTCCACTTTGTCAAGATTCCCTCCAGTTTCACGGAGCGCTACGAGGTGCTTGGCTCGCTCCGGTCGATGCAGATGGAGGGTGAACGGGCAGACACGGGCAAGTCCATGGGTTGGCTATGGCTGGTGCACCTGGAGCGTTCTATCTTCGCCTTTGTGTACGTCCGCGACCGGGGGTTCTTTTACATGGCAGACACGCCGATGCTCTGCGTTCTCTCAGGCACGCTATTCGTTCTGGGTGTAGGGCTGGCTCTACTGCATTGGCGGGAGGTACGCTATGCCGTCCTCCTCGTTTGGCTTGGACTGACGGTCGTGCTTGGTGGATGGGCGCTCGAGTTCCCGCCCCAGTACCAGCGCTACCTGATCGCCTCGCCCGCTGTCTGTTTGCTGGTGGGACGGGCCGCGGTGACCCTGCTGCGCCTAGCGTGGCGGATCTGGGACTGGCGACCGGCAGTGTGTCAGCATCTCGTGGTACTCACTGCAGTCGTGCTCTTGGCACTCAGCGCCGGCTACTACTTTGGCATCTATACGCCCGCCGGGGGTTTCGGCGACCGCAACACCGAGATCGCCGATCGCACGGCTCGCTTGATGGCCGCTGTGGGGCCAGACTATGCCACCTATTTCCTGGGCATGTCCTACATGCCGCTGGGCGGATTCAACTCTGTCCGCTTCCTGGCCCCCGGCGCTGATTGGGTTCAGGTGGACGAGTCTCCGCCGACGGATTGGAGCTTTGTTCGGGAGGGGCGAGGAGCTCTGTTCGTCGTGATGGAGGAACGGTCGGACGATCTGCCGCTGTTGTACGATCGATTTCCTGGCGGCGAGAAGTGGCAGATCGAGGGACGGAAGGGCGGCGTTCTCTTTAGCGTCTATCAGGTGGATGCGGCAAATGTACACCTGCCGACAGATGTTCCTCCATCAGCAGAAGGAGAAGGGTCGCGATGAATCGTGAGCGCATCATTTCTGGCCTGGTTTTCGTCGCCGGCTTGGTGTTTGCGCTGCTGGGCCAGGCCTACTTCACCTACAAACCGGACTTTTGGCGTGACGGCGTGTTCTTCTGGTGTGTATCGATTCTCGCGTTCATCCTGCTTCGGCGGCAGCTGCGGCGGCAGAGACGTGAACGGCTCCATCCCGGCCAGGGCTGGCAATTGAAGGCAGCGGAACACCTGCCGCGTGTGCTGGCTGCACTTGGTGGTGCGGGTCTGACTTTCGTGGCAGGCCGCACAGCCCGGCAGTTATCCACCATAGACGATTTCTGGCTTCCACTGTTGCTTTGGGTGATCGGCGTATCGCTGTTTCTCCTGGCTTACGTGCCCTTGTTCTCGGTCACGGAGGCATGGCAGCATCTGGTCAACCGGGCCCGCGCGCGCCGGGTCGAACTGATGGGACTGGCAGCCCTGTTGCTGGCAGTGCTGGTCGTGCGCGTCGTGGACCTGGAGCATATCCCCATCAATTTCGGTGGAGATGAAGGTACGCAAGGGCTGGCAGCGTTGGAGCTGGTAACCCCGCCCCTGGGCAACCCCTTTTCAACCGGCTGGTTCAGTGTACCCACGATGTCTTTCCTGGCCTATGGGATCGTGATGCGCGTCTTTGGCGCGACGGTTGCCGGGTTGCGGCTGCTCTCGGCGCTGGTGGGCACAGCCACGGTTCTGACCACGTTCTTGTTGGCGCGGGAGATGTGGGGAAGAAGGATTGGTTGGATGGCGGCGGTGCTACTGGCCTTTGGTCACTACCACCTTCACTTCAGCCGCCTGGGATCCAATCAGATCGGCGATGCGTTCTTTGTCACTCTGGCGCTGTGGCTGCTTGCGCGCGGGCTGCGTCGGCGCCACCTGATCTACTTCGCTTCGGCGGGCACGGTGGTGGGACTGGCTTGGTACGGTTACTTCGGGGCGCGGCTGGTGGGGATCATCGTGGCGCTCTACCTGGCTTGGCTGTTCGTGACGAGGTCGCACTCGCGTTCGGAAGCGATGGGCGGTGCTCAGTACGGGTATTGGGCTCTCGCTCTGTTGGCTGCCGCCCTGGTCGTTCTTATGCCGCTCCTGCTTCACTATGCTGCGTATCCTGGCACGATGGCCTCCCGCGCGAACCAGGTCACCATCCTGGCCCCCGGCTGGCTGGCGCAGGAGCAGGCGTACACCGGTCGCAGCGCTGCCAGCATCCTGCTTCAGCAGTTCTGGAAAGCGATCTCTGCCTTTCACTACACGGTCGACCCCACGTTCTGGTACCGCCCATCCATCCCGTTTCTCGACTTTGTGAGCGGTGTGCTCCTTCTCTTCGGAATGGTGGGGGCTGTGGTTCATTGGCGGCAGTCGGGCAATATTCTGCTGTTGCTCTGGTTCTGGTTGGCCGTGATCCTGGGATGGGCGCTGACGGAGAACCCGCCCAGCAGCCAGCGCATGGTCATCGTCACACCTGCGCTGGCGCTGCTGGTGAGTCTCGGCTTGAGCTGGATGATGGCACTGGGGCGGCGCGCGTTTGGTCGCTGGCTGCAACTGAAGTGGAACACCGTCGCGGACGGGCTGCTCGTGATCGTGTCCGTGCTGAATCTGTATTTCTACTTTGGCGTCTACACCCCCACGAGGGTCTATGCCAACCCCACTGCCGAAGTCGCTACCAGGCTGGGCCGGTACTTGGCGGCGCAAGATGAAGACGACGACCGCGTCGTATACTTCTACGGCGCGCCGCAGATGTACTGGACCAATGGGAATCTGAGCTTTATGGCGCGGGATATTGTGGGCTTGGATGTCTACCAGCCAGGCGACGCAGGGGGCGCAACGCCTGTCGTGGCCGAGGCTGCCCGATTCGTCTTTCTCCCGCACCGGCTGGACGAGTTGGCGGCCATTGAGCAGCAAATACCGGGCGGCGCAGAGCAGCCTGTTTATTCAGAAATCGATGGGCGGCTGTTGTATGTGTTGTACGAAACTGGCGGTTGAGGTGGGGTCTACTGGAGGAGATGTCAATGATTGAACCTGAGTCGGAAGCGGCATCATCGACTGCTGCCCCCATGTCATTCTTTGGTCACCCTGTCGTGAAAGCGATGGCAACAGTCTTGGCGCTCTTGGCGATCCTTGCGGTGGGAGCCCACCTCCGCTTCACGAACCTGAATTGGGACGATGGAAAGCACATCCACCCCGACGAAACTCATATGCAGTCGGTTCTGCTCAAGATTCACACGCCGGAGAATTGGGCTGTCTATTTTGACACCGACAGGTCGCCCCTCAACGTGCGCAACGCCGGGGATCAGTATAGCTACGGTACGCTGCCCATGTTCCTGGTCCGTTTCACGGCCGAAGGACTCGATGGGGCCTGTGACAGCCTGGCGGAGAAGCGGATGGGGAAAGCGGAGGTCGTCCAGGAGGGCGCAGAGCCAGTTGGCGTGGCAGAGGAGATCTACAACCTGATCTGCGTCGGCGACAGGTTCACTGGTTTTCGCAGCAAGGTGCTGGGACGGGCGTTTTCGGGGATGTTCGATCTGGGGACGATCCTGCTCGCCTTTTTCATCGGGCGGCGGCTGCATGGCACGCTTGCCGGATTGCTGGCCGCAGCCCTGACCTCGCTGACCGCCTTCCTGATCCAGCAGGCTCACTTTTTCACTGTCGATAGCGCACTGTGCTTCTTCGTCACACTGACCGCCTACTACGCCGTGCGGGCGAGTCAGACAGGAGGGTGGGGTAGTTTCGGACTGGCCGGGCTTTCGGTCGGCCTGGCGGCTGCCTGCAAGGTCAGCGGCGTCTATGCGTTGCTCATGGTCGCGCTGGCGGCAGTGGTGTGGATCGCGTCGCTTTCGGTGGATCGGCGGCGCTGGGGACTGTGGAACGGCCTGGCTGGCCTGGCATTGGCAAGTTTCTTGTGCGTGATCGCCTTCCGCGTAGCGCAGCCCTATGCCTTTGAAGGCCCGGGCTTTTTCGACGTGGAACCCAGTGAGGCGTGGCTGGCACGGCTCGACCAGATCAAGAACGAGCAGAGCGGCGACTTGAACTCGCCCCCCGACCAGCAGTGGGCCAACCGCGCTCCCATTCTGTTTCCCTGGCTGAACATCGTCGTCTGGGGAATGGGGCTGCCGCTGGGACTGGCTGCCTGGGCTGGGTGGGTGTGGGCTGGCGTCGAGATGTGGCGCGGTAAGCGGGTGCGCACCCATTTGATCCTTTGGGCCTGGACAGGGCTCGTCTTCCTCTACCTTGGCACCCGCTGGGTCAAATCCATGCGCTACTTTGTCTACCTGTATCCCCTGCTGATCATCTTTGGGGCGTATGTACTGGCGCGGTTGTGCCGGGCTTCCCGCCGGTGGTGGCGCCTTGCAGGCATCAGCCTGACAGCAGCAGTCCTCGCCGGCACCGCACTGTGGGGTTATGCGGTCTTTTCCATCTACCTGCAGGAGCACACCCGCATGGCTGCCGGACGTTGGATTTTTGACAACGTCCCCGATGGCTCCGTGCTAGCCCAAGAGCACTGGGACTGGGGGCCGCACATCCCAGGAGGTAAGGCGTACACCATCATTGAGATGCAGAACTATAACGAGGATACGGCGGAGAAGCGTGAGCAGATGTACGGCTGGCTCGACCAGGCGAACTATATCGTTATCTCCAGCAACCGCATCTACGCGGTGGTTCCGCGCTTGAAGGGCCGTTATGCCTCGAAGCCGGAGGACTATCGTTACCCGATGACGAGCGAGTACTACCGGGCGCTTTTTGCCGGGGAACTGGGCTTCGAGCTGGCGGCCGATTTTACCGACAGTCCGGCCATCGGCCCCTTCCAGTTTCCTGACCAGGAGATTCCTTTCCCGTTGATGAAGCCGGTAGACTATCTCTACCAAGTGGAACCAATCAAGGTGCACCTTCCTCCAGCCGAGGAGGCCTTCAGCGTCTACGATCATCCCCGCGTGCTCATCTTTCGCAAGACGGCAGCCTATTCCCGCCAACTCGTCGAGAGCGTGCTGGGCCGTATCGAGGTCGAGCGGGCGCTGCGCGACGTCAAGCCGGTCGATTTCACCATGGCTCCCGATCTTATGGAATACGATCCCGATACCTGGGCGGATCAACAGGCTGGCGGCACGTGGTCGGACATGTTCAATCGCGACAGCTTGCTCAATCGTTATCCAGGACTGGCAGTGATTGTGTGGTGGATCGCCGTGGCGGTATTGGGCTGGCTGGCCTTTCCATTGTTGTACCTTGCGCTCCCCCGCCTGCGTGACCGGGGCTATGGCCTGGCACGCGTCTTTGCGCTGTTGCTCTTGGCCTATCTGACGTGGATAGCGGCCAGCCTGCACGTCCTGCCCAATACACGGGATACCATCCTGCGCGTGTTGGGACTGCTGGTGCTCGCTGGCGGTGGGGTGGGGTGGTTCAAGCGGGCTGAGTTGCGTCGCTTTGTGCTGCGCGAGCGACGAATGATTCTGACCGTCGAAGGCCTCTTTGCCGGACTGTACCTGGTCTGGATCGGTATACGGCTTGTCCAGCCTGACCTGTGGCACGTATACATGGGCGGCGAGAAGCCGATGGAGTTCGCCTACCTCAACGCGGTGATCAAGTCCACCTGGTTTCCACCCTACAACCCGTGGTTCGCCGGGGGGTACATGAACTACTATTATTTCGGCTATGTCATTGTCGGCACACTGACCAAGCTGTTGGGTACCGTCCCAGCCATTGCCTTCAACCTGGTCGTGCCGCTGCTGTGCGCCCTGACTGGCATGGGTGCCTTCTCGGTCGCCTACAACCTCTTTGGCGGCCACCGGCGTGGCGCGCTCGTAGCGGGCGTGATGGCAGTCGTCTTTGCTATCGTGCTGGGCAACCTGGGCGTCGTGCACTTGGTCGGTGAGACGCTCATCAAGTTGGGCGGCCCATCGTTCGAGAGCACCATTCCGGGTTTCCCGGAGGCCGTGGCATTCTTGAAGGGGACGTGGAAGGTGGTTGTCCAGGGCGTGTCGCTCGGCATAGGGAACACGACCTGGTACTGGCATCCTACCCGCATTATTCCGGAGATGACGGGGAATCCGCCCCAGGATACCGGGAATCCCATTGTCGAGTTCCCGGCCTTTACCTTTCTCTACGCCGATCTGCATCCGCACATGATTGCCTTCCCCCTCACTCTGCTGGCAATGGCATTGATCGTTTACTGGATGCGAGTCCGCCGCCCGACGTGGGCCAGCCTGCTCATCGGGGGCGTGGTCGTGGGCGCGCTGCGCCCGACCAATACCTGGGATTACTATCCCTATTTGATCCTGAGCGTGGTCGTGTTGGCCATGCGGGCATGGATCGCGTGGCGCTCCAGACGTGACCGCGGTGTGGCTCTCTGGCAGCAGGCGAAACGCCTTACCCTGCAGATTGGCCTGCTCGTCGGGCTGACTTTTGTGCTCTACCTGCCCTATATCCAGCACTTTGGGGGGTACAGCTCCATACAGCGATGGTGGGGCGGTCGCACGCCGGTCAGTATCTATCTTTGGATTCACGCCATCCTGCTCTTCCCTGTGGTGACGCGCATGCTGATTGAGGTGGCGCGGCTGTTCAAGTGGCAGAAGGGTGGTCGGTGCGGGTTCACGGCCCGTCGGCCCAGCGTTGTTCTCGGGATGTGGGGCGGGCTTCTCGGTCTCACGCTGGTGTTGCTCGTCGCTTTGTGGGGCGCAGTGATGCTCTGGAAACAGATGGACACACACACACCGGCAAGCCTTGCGGAAGGAGTCGTGCCGGTATCGTTCGTGGCGCTGCCTGTAGCGATCCTTGCTGCGGTGCTGCTTCTTGCACCGGCGATGCCGGTGAACCGTTGCCTGCTGTGGTTGATAGTCGGGCTGGCGATGGGGATCGGCATAGGCGTCGAGATCATCGTGCTCAAGGGCGATGTGGGTCGCCAAAACACCATCTTCAAGTTCTATCTTCAGGCGTGGTTGCTGCTCTCGGTAGTAGCGGGAATCAGTGTGGCCTGGATATGGGAACGCGCGCGGCGTTGGCGGCCCGGGCTTGCCTACCTTTGGTGGGCCGCGATGGGGGTGCTGATCCTCGGCGGCGCGCTGTTCCTTCCTGTCGGCGTGTACGCCCGCGCCGACGACCGCATATCGCCGCTGACCGGCCTGACATTGGATGGTATGGCTTTTGTGCGGACCAGCTCCGTTTGTGAGTTGCCACCGGGCTACGAGTGTGATTGCAGGCTCCCGCCGCCCGGTGGGTGTAAGGTTGCCTTGACCGGTGACTATTATGTCATTCAATGGATGCAGGATAACATCCAGGGCTCGCCGGTCATTGTAGAGGGCTTGGGCTGGCGGGAGTATTTGTGGGAAGGGCGGGTCTCCGTCCATACCGGCCTGCCGACGGTCGTGGGCTGGGGTCACCATCAGAGGCAACAACGACCCATGTTGCCCGGTATGTTGGTCAACCAGCGGCGGATTGACGTGAATGCGCTGTATGACACACCCGATGTGGCTCAGGCTATGGATATCCTGGCCCGCTGCGGCGTGCGTTACGTCTATGTGGGGGATTACGAGCGCTACAACGTGGGAGAACTTGGCAGGCCCTATAGTCCGGCAGGATTGGCCAAGTTCGACCAGATGGTGGCTGATGGCCTGTTGCAGGTGATTTATGACATGTACGGGGTCAAGATCTATGAGGTGCTGAAATACGACTATGAGTCGGACTGATAGCAAACATTTTGGCGTGACGCCCGCCCGCCCGCTGCGCGTGCTGCTGGCCCTGCCGCGCCCGCTGCTCACGCTGCTGAGCAGAGACGGCGATGAGTGGGTGGAGATCACACGCTGGGACGAGGTCGAGGGGGCGAGCGAGGTCTTGCCGCTCCAGCGTATCTGGAAGATCGAGGCGGTGGAGGGAGCGTTGCAGGTGAGCGGTGCGCCGATGACTGTGCGCGTCCTGTATCATCCCACCCATGCCAACTTCCGTGCCACCCTGGGCGAGGGATACGATGTGGTCATCGTCGATACACACGGCGGCGAGGACGGCACGCTCTATTTCGAGGGTCCCCATGGCGAGAGCCACCCGATCCCTTCCGCCGAGTTGGGGCGCCTGCTGGCTGATGGAGGCGTGCGGCTGGCGATCCTTTCGGCATGCTACTCCGCTGCCGCTTGCCAGACCCTGCACGAAGCGGGCGTCCCTGCCGTCGTGGGCATGGCCGAGGCCGTGCGGGAGGATGCCGCCCGCGACTATCTGGAAACATTCCTGGAGCGGCTGGCCCGAGGCGATGCGCTGGAGGAGGCCAACGGGAAAGGGCGCGACGTCCTGCGCCATCGCTGGGGCGCGCGCCTGGGCGAGGACGACCTGCCGCGCCTGGCGACCCCGAAGCGGCTGTGCCGCAGCCGACTGGTGGAGCCGGGTTTGAAGGGTGCGTACGTGCGCTTGCAGGAACCTCCGGTCGAACCCCATCCCCCGGCCTTGGTCATCCGCCTGCGCGGGCGCGAGCTGGACCAAGTGGTGGTACAGCATCATCTGCTGACTCCTCTTCCGGCGGAGAGGGTCTCGCCGCTGGTGACGCTGCATGGCTTCGGCGGCGTGGGCAAGACGGCGCTGGCGCAGACCGTGGCCACCTGGTGCTGGGAGCGCGCCATCTTTCCCGGCGGTGTGCGCTTCGTCCGCCTGGCCGACCTGGGCGTGGCGGTGGGGGAGACGCTGGCCGACCGGCTCCTGCGCGCCCTCGACCTGCCGCTGTCCCCACTCGACCCCGCCGCCGGCGAGGAGGCGGCCTATCGCGCCAGTGTAGCCGCGCTCTGCGCTGCGTTGAGGGAGGAGAAGCGGTTGCTGGTGCTCGACAACTTTGAGACGGTGTGCGAGGGGGAGGGAGGTGAGCGCAACCTGGCGCTGGTGGCCGAGCTGCGCGAGCGCTGTCCGGGGCTGCATCTCCTGATCACCAGCCGCCGCGCGCCGCTGGGGTTCACCGGGGAGAGGCCCTACGCGCTAAAGCCGTTGAGCGCGGATGCGGCAGTGGAGCTTTTCCGCGACCGGGCGCTGGACGCGGGCAAGATGCTGCTCCACGCCGAGCGCCCAATCGTGGCCGAGATCTGCGAGTTGCTGGATCGCGTCCCGCTGCACATCCGCCTGGTGGCCAGCCACATGCGCGCCGAGCCGTCTCCGACCGCCATCCTGGAGGGGCTGCGCGACGAGGCGCACCGCTATCACCTGACGGCGGCCGAGCTGCCCGACGAGCCGCCCCACCATCGTAGCCGCGAGCTTTCCTTCCGCTACACCTACGACCATCTGGACGAGCACGCGCGGCGGCTGTGGGCGGTGCTGGCCGGGGTTTTTGGAGGTGCGCCGGGCCGGCCCGACGTGCGCGCCGTCTACGCCCACTTCAAGGCCGACCTGGCACTGGACACGCTGCTGCTGTGGTCGGTGGTGGAGAGCGTGGACGGGCGCCACCGGATAGTGGAATCGATACGCGAGTTCGGGCGGGCGCGGCTGGCGGAGGGGGCGCTGGGGGAGGAAGAGGCCGGTTTTCGAAAGCGCCATGCGGCGCACTACCTGGCCTACGCTCAGGAGCGCAAGGATGACTACGATGCGCTGGAGCAGGAATTACCTGACATCTCCGCCGGGTTCGATTTCGCCGCTGCCGCCGTGACGCGGGACGATGCGATGGTGCGAAATTACACCAAGGCGATGGGCAGGTTTCTGGACCTGCGAGGGTACTGGGACGAGGACTTCGCTGGTTGCAGGAGACCAGCAAAGCTTGTGAGCGGTTGGAAGACGGGGCAGGGCTGGCGACGATGTTCAACAACATTGGCGAGGTGCACCGTGCCCGCGGGGAGCACGGGGCGGCGCTGGAGTGGTATGCGAAGAGCGTGGCGCTGTTCGAAGCGCTGGGCGACCAGGCAGGGCTGGCGACGGCGTTCAACAACATCGGTGACGTGCACCGTGCCCGCGGGGAGTATGAGACGGCGCTGAAGTGGTATGCGAAGAGTGTGGCGCTGTGCGAGGCACTGAGTGACCGGGCAGGGCTGGCGGCGACGGTCAACAACATCGGGCTGATTCACCGTGCCCGCGGGGAGTACGAGACCGCGCTGGAGTGGTATGCGAAGAGCATGGCGTTGTGCGAGGCACTGGGCAACCGGGCAGGGCTGGCGACGGCGCTCAACAACATCGGGCTGATTCACCAAGCGCGTGGTGACTACGACGCGGCGCTGGAATGGTACGCAAGGAGCATGGCGCTGAAAGAGGGCCTGGGCGACCGGGCAGGGCTGGCGACAACGTTCAACAACGTCGGTGAGGTGCACCGTGCCTGCGGGGAGTACGAGGCGGCGCTGGGGTGGTACGAGAAGAGCGTGGCGCTGTGCGAGGCACTGAATGATCGGGCAGGGCTGGCGGCGACGGTCAGCAACATCGGGCTGATTCACAAGGCCCGCGGGGAGTATGACGCGGCGCTGGGTTGGTACGAGAAGAGCGTGGCCATCAACGAGGAGCTGGGAAACCGACAGATACTGGCGACGACGTACAATACTCGAGTTTAGACAAATAATGAGGGCGGCTCGCGACTTGCGCGAAACCGCCCGATGGTGGAAACTTAAGGTACACCAATACCGGAGGTTCCCACCATGGAGCAGTTTAACAACCTTATCGAGTTTC
>Ga0315548_1002337_pt1 | contig 14844 bp, 12 predicted proteins | sample SalMarSW160110MG_2_FD_202540 | JGI IMG/M metagenome (GOLD analysis project Ga0315548, IMG submission 202540) | Salt marsh sediment microbial communities from the Plum Island Ecosystem LTER, Massachusetts, United States - Salt Marsh Sediment SW1601-110 ...
TATAACCGGGTGATTGAGAAAGCCCGTGAGATTAATCAATAATTTGGAGAACAATTATGGCTTTTCGCTATGAAATTCGATTGAGTGGGTCTGGTGGCCAGGGACTTATCCTGGTGGGTAAGGTGCTGGCTGAAGCTGCTGCCATTTATGATGGTTTGAATGCTACCCAGAGTCAATCCTATGGCCCTGAAGCCCGCGGTGGCGCCAGTCGTTCGGAGGTAATTATTTCAGATGGAGATATTGATTATCCTAAATCGGAAAATATTGATATCCTACTTGCTTTGACCCAGGAAGCGTGTGATAAATATGTTGGTGATTTGAAAGAAAACGGAATTCTCTTGATTGATTCACAAATGGTAACCAGGGTAAGGGCGGGAAATTATAAGATTGTTGCGATTCCGATTATTCAATCGGCGGTGGAAAGACTGGGTAAATTTTTATTTTCGAATATTATTGCACTGGGAATTATTACTAAGCTGTCGGGGATTGTTTCAGAAGACGCGGTCAAACAGGCAATTCGAGCCCGGGTACCCAAAGGCACGGAGGAAATCAACATCAAGGCTTTTTATACCGGTATTAACCTCGCCAGTCAATGGCTTCAGGAACATGGTGTGCTCTAATACCTTTCAGGCTGGGATACAATAGTGATTCACACAATAGATTTTTCCACTATTGATCTTTTTGGACGAGTTGCGGCATTCGGGAATCATTATCGCAAGTATGTCAGTAATATTGAAAAAAACTTCGATGCGCTCGTTTCTCTGATCGACGCCCAGCATCTTTTTGATCAATTTCAATTACTCCGCTTCTCTTCCCAGCCGGCCAGGGAGATGAAGCTCATTGCGGCCTTCATCGAAGATCGGGATACCCTGCTGGAAATGCTGGGTTGCTATTATGCGATTCAGATTCTCCTGATGAATATAAAAGCTTTAGATGTGCTGCAGCTAAATCTATCCCTGTCTGCGGATCGTTTCAGGAATTATCATAAATTTTTATTCCAGACCGGACTTGATTTTCGGCTGCTTAGTGGAGCATATATGTCGGTTCTTCTGGACATTTTTCTGCCCCAGGCACATCGGCCGGATTTCGTGGCTTGTGGTGTGGGAACACGGGTCGATCAGGATGATATTGATTTGGGAGTAATTGACCGTGGTGAGGAGCAGCGCTATATCATTACCAAAGCGTTTGATGCTTTAAATCGGGAAATGTTGAAAAATGCCAGTGCGCTCCATTTTCATCTGTCGGAACATGTCGGTAAGCAGGGTTACTCGGCTTCTATTCAGGAGTATCATGAGTTACTCGATCCCGAGATCCAGGATTTTGTTATATTAAGTGAGATGTTGAATGCCGTACCGATCCTTGGGCGATTGCAGCTTTTTCGGGAATTTAAACGGGAAATTCTGGATCGTTACTATTATCACCGCCATCAAAATAATAAGTACCATGAGGGTTGCCTGCGAGGGCTTTTAGGAGAAATCCGCGATTTGACGTTAAAGGAGATTCCGGATCATGTCCTCAATCCAAAGCGGGATGCCTTACGGATGTTGAAAGCGGTGATCTTTGCGATGAAGACTTACCGCGGGATTCACCGTAACACCACCTTAGAGGTTTTGGATGTACTAATAAAGACTGACCGGGCTAACCACGAAGATTATCTGAAAATTCATCAAGCCCACGCGTTTTTCGAAACCTTCCGCTTTCTATATCAATTACTCGTCGTTCAGGACGAAGATATCTATCTGGAAGAAGACTTTATCCCGCATAGTCTTCAGAGTGTTGCAAAAGCTATGGGCTATGAAGATAAGTCCTGCGCACCGGCTTATACCCAATTATTGGTTCATTATCAGGACTATCTGAAAATTGCCCGCCAGGGTACCAAAAATATACTTTTCCAGCTGACTCAGCATTTGAACAAAACGACAATTTTTGTGCCAGTTATTTGGGGGAAAAGTTGGGAAGAGCGGGGAGAAAATGCCAATCTTGCAGTTGACTTTATGCATGCTTCTGCATTTTTCCAAGGGACGCGCTTCTGGGATGACCTGCTTAACATCCTGGATAATGATGAAGAAATATTGAATCGTTTTCTCAATGGATTTATGACCCTGGATGACAGGCGTCGGGAGTCTTTGATCAAAACTTATATCCGCTGGGGGAGCTTATCACCTATTGCCCTGATATCGCTGATTACAATCGTTACGCGTCATTGTCCTAATCTCGCCGGGACGGATTTTATTAATGAGTTTCTCAAGGGATTTATTCAACAGCAGGATACTACTCAGGATACTATAAGTCGTTTGTGCTATGCGTTGAATTTTGCGCCGCAGACGATGAATGATTTTCTTGAACTGCTGGATGATAAATATCTTGACCGGCTGATTGAAATCTTGGAGCAACAAATCTGGAAGCCGGAGATCCAAAATGCCCAGCAGAATTTGGTTATTTTGTGCAAGCTCTACCGAGACAGCAGTTACTATTTCCGCCGTTTTATCCAGAGGGTCTTTGATTCTTATGCTCCTTATGTACTTTCGCTGAACAATCCCGTAAAATATGCCCAGCTCGCCGATGGATTACTACGCAATCTTGATAATTTCAACACTCCTTCACTTAAAGTTGATAAGTTAGGCGACTATTATGATTTTGAATTCCTGCGTCTTGGGATTCAGCTGCTTAATGGGGGGAATTTTGAGGATATCAGTAAACAATTCACAATTTTTTCTGATAATTATATTCGGATACTATATGAGCTCTGTCGCAGTGAGGTCATCCAGGAAATGAATTTCCATTTTCCCGAGACTCGTGACTTGCTGGCGATCTTCGTGGCTGGGGGACACGCCCGCAGTCAATCATTTGATGATGATTATGATCTGATTATCCTGCTGAATTCTAGCGATAAGGCTATTCTGAAATTTGCCAATCGGATAATTATTAAAATGAACAGGAGAATTATCAAGCGATCCATTATGACCCACTACCGTTTTGCCGACCGCTTTAAGAATTACGTAACCACTTTCAGCGATCTGACAGGTTTTTTTAATGAACCTGACGAATATGCCTTTATTGATATTTCCCAGTTACTTGGAGCGCGAATGATTGTCGGCAGCGCCCATTTTCAAGAGGTTTTTGATCAGGAAATTATCAATCCCTTTGTCTTTAATAATAAACGGTCCTTTATAACCGCCCTTAAAAAGGAGATTATCTCGCGCCATGACTATCATACTGACAAAGGGACAGTCAATATCAAAGAGAGCCCCGGTAGTTTACGTGATATTGAAAATTTTCTCTTTATTCTGAAATGCTATTATACTATCAAGATCCCAATTTCACCCAAGTTGTTCACCCAGCTGGCTGATCATCTGACCGGGCGGACATCCATCCTGGAGGAGTTACAGGATAATTACTATTTTCTGAAGCATGTCCGGGATTTATATCGCCTGATTGTTGCCGATAGTGATGTGCTTGTGAGTAAGTATTTACCTAAAATAGCCAAACCGCTTAATATATCACGTCAAACCAGTTTAAATAACGGGCGGGATCTTCAATCTGCTATTCGCTATGCGATGCAGCAGAATGTAAAGCATATATATCAAATTTTACGTCAGGATATCCGGATTTAATCTTCAATGGCGGGTAGCCACGGATTTCCCCCGGGGGATTATTTTTTATTGTTAAAAAGACCAGAATTATATCTCACTCAGATACTCCGAAACAGCCAGCGCACCGATGGTGGCATCGCCCACGGCTTCGGCAATCTGGCGATACTTTTTAGCGCGAATATCACCAATGGCAAATAGTCCTTTAACCGAGGTATTCATATAAGTATCGGTAATTATGTAGCCTTGATTATCGAGTTTGACCAGGTCTTTTACAAATTCGCTGTTGGGTATCCAACCGATAAAGATAAATACGCCGTCCGCTTTGAGTTGACTAATTTTCCCGGTCTTTACGTTTTTGATTTCAACCCCCTCAACCAGATTAGTACCTAAAATTTGGGTGACGATAGAATCCCAGCTAAAATTGATTTTGGGATTAGTTTGGGCACGCTGTTGCAGAATGGGCGCCGCCCGCAACTGGTCACGGCGGTGGATGATGGTTACTTTTTTGGCGAATTTGGTTAAAAATAGAGCCTCTTGGACGGCCGAGTCGCCGCCCCCAATTACCAATATATTGGCATCTTTAAAGAAAGGTCCATCGCAGGTCGCACAATATGAAATTCCTCGCCCGGTATATTCTTTTTCGCCAGGGACATCAAGGGTCCGGGGAATTCCACCAGTGGCAATAATCACGGCTTTGGTGCGATAGGTGTTTTTTTCAGTTGTCACCATGTGATAATTGTCGGTCGGTTGTATTTTGAGGGTTTCCTCGTATTCGCGGATGGCTATCCCAAATCGCTCGGCTTGTTGGCGGAATTTCGACATTAGTCCCGGACCGCTAATTCCTTCCGGAAAGCCGGGATAGTTTTCGATAAAGTCGGTGTTATTCGGAATCCCGCCGGTCATGGACTTTTCCAGCAGGATCGTTTCCAATTTTTCCCGGGCAGTATAGATTCCAGCGGTGAAGCCTGCCGGTCCGCCGCCGATTATAACTACATCGTAGATTTGATCACTCACCGGATCTCCCCTGTTTGTTAGGTTGGCATCGTTGGGTACTTCTGGGGCATTAATAATCATGAGGAAAAACTAGCATCTATCATCCTAAGGTAATTATAATATTTTTGGGCATAAGTTCCTATTAGGAATTCTTTTTTATTTTATCCTCTTTGGCAAATCGGTAAATTAACTGGCAATGCAAGGCGATAAAGAGATCATTTTAGTCGGCGACCGGGTTTTGATAGATCCTGATTCGGATCAGACCAAAACGCCCTCGGGTCTATATCTGCCACCTGGGGTTAAGGAGAGGGAGAATGTACAGGGCGGTTATGTCATCAAGGTCGGTCCGGGCTTTCCACTACCTTTTACTGATGATGTGGGCGATGAGCCCTGGGCTCCCGAACATAAGGAACCACAGTACTTACCACTCCAGGCGGTGGAAGGCGATTATGCTATTTTTCTGCGAAAATATGCGATTGAGATTGAACTGGAGAGCAAGAGATATCTGATTGTGCCGCATTCTTATATTTTAGTATTGATTCGTGAAGATTATTTGGAAGAGTGACGTTTATACAATGATTTTAGGGTTACCATAAAACCTGTATTCCACCTTAACTAATCGATCCAATCAATGTCCACACTGCCAAGTCCGATCTCGATCATCAGGTAGATGTATCGCTTGGCGTTTTTCCAATTTTTACTGCGATATACGTTCTCTTCTATTTCTCTGAAACCATTGAAATTTAGGGATGATAAAAAGGACTTTTCGGCTTCGATTTGGACGCCATACTCCTCAGGAATTTTAATGTTGACAGAGCCTAAGCCAACGGTAACGCGGCCCTTGATATCCTGATTGAGATCACCGTCAAAACGCAGTGTTGTGGATCCTAGACCACACTCGATATTAAATCGCTCCAGATTAGCGTATGACAATCCGTAAGCCTCTACATTGCCCAGACCAGTCTGAATTACCATATTACGGATACTCTCTTTATTGTTGGAATTGAATCCCAAGACTACATCACTGAGCCCACATTCCAAATTCAAATCACTGACTTGCAGGTGGCTGAAATCGAGTTGGCCTTTGCCTAGCCCCAAATTGATGTTATAACTGGTTGGAATTGTCTCGATAAACGCCAATTGCCAATGATTGTTTCTTATATCGGAGTTATCTTTTTTATGAGCGCCCCAGAAGTGACTGTCCTCATCGAACTTTTTGGAGACGATCCGCAGTTTACCTCTTGTTCCTACCGTTTTGTAATCGACCGTGGGCTTGTACAATTCCCGAGAGTAAGAAACCTCAGATAACAGGATGTAATTTGCGCCCTCGTTGCCCTTGAGTTCCAGCTTCCCCAAACCGAACTCAATTCCGACATCTAGCTCTTTTTCCCCCTGATAAGGAATATCATGTCTTTCGGTGATTAGCTCTTCGGCCTGAGTGACAGACAGGAGCAATCCCAGAGCCATGATTAAACGTCCTTTCATTTAAAACCTCACGTCTTCTATTTTTATTTTCGGTTCTCGCATTACTGTTGCATTAATTTGTGAATAATGATGTCACCACTACTGGTTTCCAAATTAATCGAGTCACCGCCGCCATTTATACTTCCCTGTCCGGTGATGACGACTTTTGAATCCTTAACCTCGCGGGTAACAGCGATCGGGAAATCTGAGCGAATCTGATTGTTATCCCACTTGTTGTAAATGGTGATCTTGGCGTAAATATCTGCTGGCATGTTGTCTGGGATAGCGATCGCGATATCGCCTCCCGAGCTGACCAGATCAATGGAATTATCTTTGTTTGTTTTTTCCAGATGCTTCTCGAGTTCGATATCGCCCCCGGATGTCCGCGCATAGACCGATCCGGTTACATAGGATAAAATGATGTCTCCACCTGAAGTGGTTGCTTTGACATTGTCCAAAGCTCTTTCGAGTTCGATATCGCCCCCGGAAGTATGGAGTATCGCGGCGCCTTTTACATACTGCACACTAATATCGCCGCCAGAAGTGTTTGCCTCAAGATTTCCGCTAACTTCATCAATCTGGATATCGCCACCAGAGGTATGGAGCCAAGCATTGGCACGAGATTGGCCTACATTAATGTCGCCACCTGAGGTGCTTAATTCTAACTGTGTATCAATATAGTCTGCACCGATATCTCCTCCTGAAGTAGTGGCGTTAAAGCGGTCGCCTTTGATCTTGGTCAGGTAAATATCGCCGCCGGAGGTCTTGATCTCCCCGTTGCCGTCCAGATTTTCTATGTTGATGTCGCCACCGGAGGTTTTAGCTTGGAGTTGGCCGCTGAACTTGTCAATGCTGATATCGCCGCCGGAAGTGGTAGCATTGAGGTCTTTGCGGCACTGGCGGATAGTCAAGTCGCCGCCGGAAGTATGCAGGTCAATTTTTCCGTTTAGGTCTACAACATCAATATCGCCGCCGGAAGTCCTTAAGTCGATTTGTCCGCTGACGGTTTCGGTGACGAGATCACCCCCGCTGGCCTGAACGTCCAGGTTGAATTTAGCCGGAATCTGTATCAGAAAATTGCTCTGATAGCGACGGGATCTGCTGGACCCTTCGATTATTAGGGTTTTGCCTTTGAAAATGTACTTTGTGTGAGAGTCGTCGAATATGTTTTGCGCGCTGGCTTCGGAGTAAGCACTAATCCGGTAGCGCTCGGTGACCAAAATATTGTTGCGGGTCTCGCCGACTATTTTAACGTCACCATTGATATTTTTCATGTTTAGCAACCCGTTTTCGGGAATCTCATATTCCTTCTTAATTTCTCCCCGATAATACTTGCCGTCGTAATCGAGTTGCTGGGCTGTGGCATCAACCGCGGCAATAAGGATGAAAATTAGCAGTAAATTATTTAGTTTCATGGCGATTACTCCGAGTAATTGGTTTTTGTTGAGTTATGAGTTATTTGGTTCAGATACTTTTGGGCATTATTGCGGATTTTGTCGTTTTTATCAGTTGAGGCGATCAAAGCCAGTATCGGGATGACCGACTCGTCCGCATTCTGGTGCAATTGTTCGAGAGCGATATTGCGGATAGTATCACTGCTGTCTCGTAATGCAAGCGTTTTATACGTGTCCATGATCTGGCTGTTGATTTCATAGTGGTTTAGATATTCGATTGCTCTGACCCGCAATTCCTGGTCGCTGCTGTTGAGGAGAACGGCAATCATGGTGGATTCGTTTTCCCGAGTTTGAGGAGTTTGAGACAGCAGTTTAAGAGCTCTTAACCGGCGGGCTTTATCGTTATCGTGCAGAGCCGAATAGCGCAACATGTTCAAAATGGTAGGATCATCCAGGCCACCCTTCAAGGCGAGATCACTTTCGATTTTTAGATTGACTTCAACGACGCCGTCTCCGTCTTTATCTGTACCCCCCTGAAAGAGGTCAGCCACCTCAATCCCTCCGGATTGAATCAGATAGTTGGCCAGGGCTTTTTGCAGAATCTCTTTCTCTCCATTAGTCATTGAGGCTTGATAATTGACAAAATTTGCCAGCATGTTAGGATCATGCTGCAGCCCGCTGCTCAACCATAATTTTCCAACGAATATGCCGATGATGAAGGTTGTACCAATCGTGACCAGCAGATAGCGCGGACGAGCGATTATGCCACTGACAGAATCCTGGAGACTCTCAAGCCAGCCAAGTGCCCGGTCAAATATTTTAGTTTTTTTGGTTTGGAAGAGTTTGGTCAGGACTTGCTGGTTTACTCGTTCAATCAGGATTTTGGTTGGTATAATGCGCGGTGTTATTGCCAAATAATTTTTTAATGTCCCCAGAGACTCCAGTTGCTGGCGGCAGGCAGAACAGGTTTCAAGATGACGTAGCATTATTTTCTGATCGCCGGAATTCAATTCATTGTGAAAGTAAAGCAGCAGCATTTCTTCATATATTTTGTGGCTTTTCATAAACTTCTCCTTTTTATGCTTTTGCCAAGATTGTTTGGAGTTTGCGGGTAGCCCGGAACAGGTAACGTTTGATTGTACCCTCGGTGCAATCGAGGATAGTAGCGATGTCCTTGATCTTCTTGCCCTCGTAATGTTTGAGGATGAATACGACCCGTTGCTGGGAAGAGAGCCGCATCAGAGCCCGGTCAATTTCCTCTCGTAGCGAAGTATTTAAGGTTACCTGATCAGCTGCCTCAGAATCTTCACTTGGGATCGTCTCCCAGAGATAATTCTCTTCTCCGGGATCAACAATTGACATTCTGCGGGATTTACGGTAATAATTAAAAGCCTGATTAGCCAGAATCCGATAAACCCAGGTGAAGAACTCACTTTCGAACCGGAATGTTTGAATGTTTTTGTACACTTTGATAAAAGTTTCCTGATACAAGTCTTCAGCGTCTTGATAATTTTTGGTGAAATGGAAGGCTAAACCCATGATGCGTTCGCCATATTTGCTCATGATCTGTCGGAAAGCCATTTCATCACCATTTTTGACTCTTTCGATTAGTTCTTTTTCCAAGAGTTCCATACATAAATCTCTTTGTTTTAGACTATGGATAACTTATTAGGTTGTCAAAAGCAGCCAATCTCTCCGGTTGATTTTTAGTGGATTATCAAAAATTTCCCTTTTAGATAGTTTGAGCCGTCTTTAACTGTCACAAAATAGGCGCCGGTTGATACCTTGCGGTTAGAGTTGTTGCGATGGTCCCAATAGAGTAATTCTGCGGTACCGGCGGTTTTGGGCTGCAGGCGCTGTTGCCAGACCCGTTCCCCCAAGATATTGAATACTGACAACTCGGTATTTCCGGTCGGCGGAACTATATGATTCCAGTGGAAGAAGAAAAACGTTTCCTCGTTTGAGGGATTAGGAAAGACAGTAATTTGGTCCTGACTAGCTGTCGCAATCGGAGTAAAAATTGAGAGCGCCACGTCTGGAATACCCCAGCCATAACGTTGGTCGGGATTATCAGCATAGGACGCATATTGTTTAAGTCGGTTGGCAATGAAAATTGGTGGGGCATTAGGAAATTTTTCTACAAGTAAAGCAGCACACCCGGCAATCAGGGGAGCTGAAAACGAGGTCCCGCTACGGTAGGCATAGCTGTTAGTGGACGAACACGTTGCGGTGTAGTCCCTGACACCCGGAGCACACAGGTCCGGTTTGATGCGACCATCGGCAGTGGGTCCGTAGGAACTGAAGGAGGCAATATTTTTATTGGTATCAACCGCTCCGGCCGCTAGGGCGCCCCAGGCATCGGCTGGTGTCAATAGACCGCCAACGTCATCATAATGATTGGCTTCATTACCGGCGCTGATTACGGCTACAATTCCGCGTTCGAAAGCCCAGTTTATGGCTTTGGCAGAATTAGTGGTTTGCCCGTCCAAGTCGCTATACTGATAATCGTCGGCAGGATTATCGAAGTCCCGATAGGCTACTGAGGCACTGATTATATCGGCACCCATTGCTTCAGCCCACTCGACCGCTTCCACGAATTGGTCCTCTTCGATAATGCTTTCCGAGCCAATTCGCTCGGATTTGGCAAGCAGGTATTCAGCACCCCAGGCAACACCAATTAAGATACCGGGTTGGTATCCACCAATCACACTCCATACCGAGGTTCCATGATCTCCCTGGGGGCCATTCTTAGTAGTATCCTCTTTAACTTCGTCGGAGACATTGTTGTCATCAAAGATAAAATCCTGCTCGGCAATCAAGCGATTTTCACTAATTATTTTCTGGAAGACCTCGTGGTTTTTCTGAAAGCCGGCATCAATCATGGCGATCCGCACGCCGTGACCGCTAAAGCCAGAATCATGAGCCGTCGGTACGTTAAGTATAGCCAGCTGGGTATAGGTTGCTCCGTATTGAGTTTGCGGAGAGGATTCTTTGGGCAACCGCAGCGCTCCGGCTGGTTCGTTTGGATCTATGGTACTATGGTATGTTTTTACTGGTTGTACCTTGAGTACAATTGGCAGAAATTCCAGCTGCTTTATCTGGGCTGGAGTTGCCTCGGCTGAGTATGCTCTTAAAGCGCGTGAATAGAAATGAATTTTCTCAGTATTTTGAGCAATGATGGATTCAATAGCTTGTCCTGGTTGGGAGGCGGAAAGATTGTCGTGAGCGTTGCAGCCTTTGGTTAGTGAACGCTCTCGTGCTCGTGCGGAAAGTTGAAAAGGCTTCATTTCAGCAGGAGACAGCTGCGATTCATCCAGGAAGATCCAGACCTTCTGCGGATGGATACCTTGATTTGCCAGTATTTGATAAGTGCCCAAAGTAACTACAAACTGAATTGTCAGCAACCAATATCTTGTTACACTAGGTCTTAAATAACCCAGTGAATTTCGATCCGTCATTGTACCAAATGCACCTAATTAAATTGGTTCATTTTTCTGGCGATTTTCGGTTACTTTCTCCATTGTAGGCATTAATAATTTCTTTAACTAATCGGTGCCGGACTACGTCGGCCGGCTCGAAATAGATAAAGTCAATGCCGTCTATATTCTGGAGGATTTCGTGAGCTTCAATCAGCCCTGAACCCTTTTCATCGGGAATATCGATTTGGGTAATGTCGCCGGTAATTATTGCCTTGGAATTAATCCCGAGACGAGTCAGAAACATTTTCATTTGCATCTTGGTGGTGTTCTGGGCTTCGTCGAGAATAACATAAGCATTATTAAGGGTTCGTCCGCGCATATAAGCCAGTGGAAGGATTTCGATAATGTGCTGTTCGGTATAGACTTTCAGTTTATCGGCCGGGAGAATATCATGCAGGGCGTCGTAGAGCGGCGCTAGATAGGGCTCGATCTTTTCGGTCAGGTCACCGGGTAAGAATCCGAGGCTCTCTCCAGCTTCGACAGCGGGGCGGGTTAAAATGATCCGTTTAACCTCATGATTGCGCAGGGCGGCAACCGCAATTGCGACCGCCAGATAGGTTTTTCCCGTTCCTGCCGGCCCAATTCCAAATACGACGTCGTTACGGATGGTTGATTTATAATAGCGCTCCTGATTGGGTGAGCGTGGTTTAATTACACCGGATTTCTTGTAGAGAATGACGGTGTCAGGTGTCACTTCGAGATCCCTTTTCTGTCCACTTAATTCCAACTGAATCAGAGTATGCAAATCGGATTCGTCAAGCGTACCTTTGCGATTGATGGTTACCAGCATCTCGCCAATAATCCGATTGACTTGTTCGATAATGTTGGCTTCCCCGGATAGGATTATTTTATGACCGCGGGCGACAATTTTCAAGGGAAACTGCTCGGCGATAATTCTAATCAGAGAATCATTGACCCCTAGCACTAGTAAAGGATCGGTTCCCTTGATTTCAATCTCTTTGGTAATCATATATCCTCTTTGAAAAACAAAGATAGTTTTAAAAATTTTCAATCCAATTACAAGTGAATCTTCATCTTTTAGGGCCGGAAAAGTTGCTTAATCAATGATTTTTTCAAAATCGGTTTGATTATTTACCAACTTTGTGACTTTTAAGTCTGGTATTTTAGGTAAAAATTGTCTTTATTATTAATTGTCAGAAGACCTAAATTACACGTCGCTTTTTTCGGTCTTTTAGACAGAGATTGAAACCGGAGGATTTAAAGACGACAGATAGATTGCAATCTGAGCCCGATGTTAAAGATTATCTTCAAGAGATTATAGATGAAGAAAAACGGGCTCGCGCGGCGCTTGAGGCTGCTCAGGTCCAAGCACGCCAGGACACTGCAGCCGCGCAAGCTGAGGCTCAAAATTTAATTGAAGAAACGCGCGCGACGGCTCAGCGCGAGGCCGAGGAGCTCGTATTAAAGGCTAAGGCCCAGGCTGAGCAGGGAAAGGAAGCCGCGATTCAGAAGGCACATGCACAACAGGCGCAGGTTCTGGAAAGTAATCGGGAAAAAATTAAGACTGCAGCAGAAAAATTATGGCAGCTCGTACTCAAGGGGGATTTTACCTCACAATGAGTTCGGTCAGCACATACGGTTATGTCAATGCTATGGTTCGCGCCAAACGCAGTTCGCTTTTATCTGGTAGTGCCTATAAGGCACTTGCGTCAGCTGCCAGTCTCTCGGATGCTCTTAATCAGTTAGCTCGATTGAAGCCAGGGACGCTTTTTAAAAAGGCTCCCGAACGCTCGATTGAATCACTCGAATGTCTCCTGCTTCAGGAAGAGGTTCGCCAGGTATTAGGGATAATGAATGCGAGTAAGGGTCAGGCGCGGAATATCTTAGCGGCACTACTTTCTCGTATTGATGCCCAAAATGTTAAAACAATAATGCGGGCCTGGCAGAAGCGGGACAAAAACGTCGTTGGTATTATTGAGAGTCCTGGATTGCTTATTTTGCCGGTTCAGGAAATGCTAGTGGCAAGGACCCTGATGAAGTTTGCCGGTTACCTGTCCGACGCCTTTTTCTATGAATCATTTTTGAGTTTGGCAGCTGCGTATGAGCGGCATAAGAGTCTTTTTGAAGTCGAGGTGGGAATTGATAAAAGTATCTATCGCGAAATCTGGAATATTACGGCCCGCTTGAGTAAAACTGACCAGCATATTGTTCGTCGCATGATTGGAATCGAGATTGATCTGCAAAATCTTGATTGGGTTGCCCGGATTCGCAAATATTACCAAGCACAGATTGCGGCGATGGAAGTTAGTCTGATCCCAAATGGTTACCGTTTACCGCAGGCAACATTGCGCAAAATGATCATGACTGGTTCACTTGATGAAGGTCTTGATCGCCTCTTGCCGGGGATTACAACCGAATCATCTGACACGACCCAGACCGGGGCACTGGAAAAGCTGGAACAGTTTCTTAATCAGGCACTGTATTATGAAGCCAACCGCCTGTTTCTGGAATATCCCCTCTCGATCGGCTCAACTGTCGGATACTATTACCTGCTCAGAATTGAGACGCGCAATATTCGGTCGCTGATCAATGCCAAGCATTATCAACTGCCACCGCCGAAGATATTGGCCAATTTAGTTTACTGAGGATAGCGATGTTTTTCCCCGAGAAAATGTTACTTATCAATGCTATCTTTCTTGAAAAGGATACCGACTGTGTAGCCGAAACGGTTATCCGGCAGGGTGACCTGCAGATTGCCGATGCTGGTCAGATTAATCCTTGGCTTAAAGATTTGGCACGCTCCTATACCGAGGAGGAAACGCCACAGTTTCGCAGCCGGCGGGAGAAAGTTGAAAACCTGATAAGGTCGCTAAAATTGACCGATCGGCTGCAAGGGGTACAACCTCTCACTCTCGATTGGGCTGAAGTTGACCGGCAGTTGGAAGCGATCAGTCCGGAGATTGAATCCGCCATTCAGCAGCGCGAAATCTATACCAGAGAATTACAGAGACTGAACGAACTCAAGGGGCGCTATGAGCGCTTCCCGGGAATTGGTCGGGGTATCCAGGTCACCGGCAGTTATTCATACCTGGCAATAGAGACTGGTCAAATACCTGAAACGAATCTGGCGATCCTTGAGGAACGGCTTGATTCGATCCTGCACGTTACTTTGCCAATCGGGAACGTTGAGGGAATGTTATCAATTGTGGCGATTGTTTTGAAGCGGGACGTAGATGCGCTCCATAGTGCTTTGGAAGCGGCTGGTTTTCGAGCGTCAAGAACGGAAAAAGAATCGGCCACCCTGGCTGCCGAATCACTTGAGATTTTAGAACGTAATTTAACCCAGACGGCCGATAAACTGCGTAAGGCCGATGAGAAACTACAGTCTATTATTAATCAATATCAGGAATTTCTGACTGCTGCATTTCTGCGTGTCCGGCATGAGCAGCTATTTGGCCGGATGTTGCACTTCTTCCGGCGGACTGAACAGACCTGCCTTTTTAGCGGCTGGTTGCCCGAAAGCCGGCGCCCGGCATTTGTCAAGGAATTGGAAGAGGTAACCCAGGATCGGGCGGTTATAAACATTACCCCGGCAGAGGCAGTGGAATCAGTTAGGGAAGGGCAGATAGAAGTACCGGTAAAATTGCGCAATCCGGCTTTTTTCAAGCCTTTTGAGATGCTAACTGCCGGATATGGCTTACCACGCTATCAGACAATTGATCCAACACCGATTCTGGGAGTCAGTTTCCTGTTGATGTTTGGTCTTATGTTTGGTGATGTCGGTCATGGACTCGTTCTGGCTTTAGCCGGTCTCTGGCTGGCTTTGAAAACCAAGAGGGATACTCTACGTAAGGGTGGTTGGATGGCGCTATATGCCGGTTGTGCCAGTATCGTTTTCGGATTTCTATTTGGCAGTGTCTTTGGCGTCGAAGACTGGCTGCCAACCCTGTGGGTCAAGCC
>Ga0315548_1002340_pt1 | contig 14838 bp, 8 predicted proteins | sample SalMarSW160110MG_2_FD_202540 | JGI IMG/M metagenome (GOLD analysis project Ga0315548, IMG submission 202540) | Salt marsh sediment microbial communities from the Plum Island Ecosystem LTER, Massachusetts, United States - Salt Marsh Sediment SW1601-110 ...
AGAGGTATACCATTGGTAATCAATGAGTTTATGGCTTCCAACAGCAGTGAAAGCGATATAAACGACCCACAAGGTGAATTTGATGACTGGCTTGAAATCTATAACTTCGGCGACATAGACTTAGACTTGGGAGGAATGTACCTTACCGACGATTTAGATGACCCTACCAAATGGCAGATTCCAAACGATTCGCCTGCTGAGACGAATGTCCCTGCCGATGGTTTTATTCTTTTCTGGGCCGATGAGGATACCGATGACGGCCCGTTGCACGCCGATTTTAAGCTGAGCGCAGGTGGCGAGGAGATTGGTCTGTTTCTCGATGCCGATACTATGATTGACGGTATTGTATTTGGCGAGCAGGTTGGCAACATTTCCTATGGTCGTTATCCCGATGCAAACGATAACATGCGGTTTTTTGTCGTACCAACTCCGCTGGCTGACAATAACGCGATATACGAAGATATAGTCGAGCAGCCCGAATTTAGCCACGAGCGAGGATTCTACGAAACAGGTTTCAACGTTACAATAGCCACCACAACCGATGGAGCTGATATATATTACACGACAGACGGCAGCGAGCCGATTGTTAATGAGGCGCCCGCACCGACCAGCTCACATTATACCGGTGCCATAGCTATAGGCTCAAACAAGTGCCTTCGTGCGGCGGCAATCAAGACCGGCTGGATGCCATCACGCACTACAACTCATACATATATATTCGGTGCCAGTGAAGAGATTAAGAATATGCCGGTGATGTGTCTTGTGGGCGATGAATATACAACATTCTTTGAACCTGATGGTATCATGGCCATCGTTGGTGGCTATTACATCGTTGGTGGGCCAAATGATGGAAAATGGACATCCGGGGGTGATCCCAGTGCTTACAACAATCCTATACAGCGAGGAATAGCATACGAACGTCCCGTTTCCTTTGAAATCATCGACTCTAATGCCAGCACAAACTTGCAGATTGATTGTGGCATTCGTGTCCATGGAAGCGACTTCACACGGCCACGTTACCACAGCGACAGCGATGATTGGCTAACCTGCTGGAATGGTTGGCCTGGCTGGAATAGTAACAAGTTCAGCTTCAATCTGTTTTTCCGCAGCAATTACGGCGATAACCGCCTCGAATACCAGTTCTTCCCGTTTATAGATGTCGACCGTTACAAAAGCATTGTGTTACGAGCAGGACACAACGACCTCTGCGCACCGTTTGTCAAGGACGAATGGACCAGAAGACTGTTTCTGGAAATGGGAGGGGCTCAACTTACCGGTGCTTTCGCCAACCTCTATCTCAACGGCGAATACAAGGCGTACTATAATCCGTGCGGCCGGCTCGACGAAGAATTCTTCCAGGAATGGTTCAACACCGACAACAACTTCGACATAATTGACCAGGCAGGACTCAGAGATGGTGACTGGGTTGCCTGGAACGACCTGCTCTATTATGCAGACAGCCATGACCTTGCTGATGCCAATGAATATGAATACGTCGGCAGTATGGTAGATATCACAGATTTCATAGACTACCTTATTCTTGAGATTCACATAGCCAACTTTGATTGGCCCAATAACAACTGGGCCGTCTACCGTGAAAAGATGGACGGCGCCAAATTTGGATTCGCCATCTGGGATGCAGAAGGCGTCGCTGAGACATGGGTCGTCGAGGGCAACTGGGATATCAATGCCTTTGACGATATGCCCAGCTACGAGTCGCCACCCAAGGGGCTAAACGGCGGGCCGTGGCCACTTTGTCGACTTTATCGCGCGCTGAAGGCCAACGCCGATTTCAGGCAACTCTTTGCCGACCGCGTACACAAACACTATTACAATGGCGGTATTATGACCGAATCGCATCTGCTGGAAAAATGGTGGGAGGTCTTCGCTGAGGTATCGGCAGTTTTACCGGAGACGGAACAATATCCTGTGAGGTTTGTGCCGGACGATTTCTTACCGAGGCGTGAACCACTTATGTTACAAGCGTACCATGACAATGACGTGTTCAACCTTGACATTGGTGCGCCAGTATTCAATGTAAACGGCTCCTATAAGCATGGCGGCTATATCTCAACCAGTGACACAATTACTATTACCGACCCATGCAGCTCAGGGCCCATCTATTACACATTAGACGGCAACGACCCTCGCCTTCCGGCGTCGCCGGGTCCTGAAGTTACCTTAGTCACCGAGAACGCCACGAAGCGATATCTCGTTCCCACCGGTCCTATTGCTGCCAGCACTGGTACAATCCTGTGTGAGTACTGGACCGGAATCAGCGGTACCGCTGTGTCGGACCTGACATCGAGCCCTGATTTCCCCGACAATCCGAGCGGCAGTAGCCTGCTGACCAGTTTCGAAGCACCGACAGATTGGGCCAACCAATACGGTACGCGTATCAGAGGATATCTCCACCCGCCGACAAACGGCAGCTACACCTTCTGGATTGCCAGCGATGACAACGGAGAGCTGTGGCTCAGCTCTGACGAAGACCCCTGCAACACGACATTGATTGCTAATGTTCCAGGCTGGACCAACTCGCGAGAGTGGACTAAATATACTGCACAGCAGTCCTCTGCGAAATCGCTGGTTGCCAGCCAGAAATATTACATTGAAGCCCTGATGAAAGAAGAGGGCGGTGGTGACAACCTGGCGGTGGCCTGGGAAGGTCCGGGTATTACGCGGAGAGTGATTGACGGCCAGTATCTTTCCCCGGTCGGTGAAAACTGGTTTATTAACAATTTTGACGACTCGAGCTGGCCCAGCGGGACTGGTGGCGTCGGCTATGAGAGAAATCCGGGTGACCCTATCAACTTTATCGGCCTGTTCAATATCGATGTGGAAGCAGGGATGTATGATGGCGGCAGTAATCCTAATGCCAATACTTCCTGTTACATTCGTATTCCGTTTACCGGCAGCAGCGCTGAATTCAACAATATGATACTAAAAGTGCGGTATGACGACGGTTTCATTGCTTACTTAAACGGCGCCGAAGTTGCCAGACGCATATTTCCAGAAGGTCAAACACCACAGTGGAACTCATCCACAAACCCCGACCAGCACGGTGATGGGCTGGCCATCAGCTTCGAGAACATCGACATCTCCGACAGTATAAATCTCCTGCGAGAAGGGGACAACATCCTGGCCATACACGGCATGAACTATTCAACAACAAGCTCGGACTTTCTCATCTCGGCAGAGTTAGTCGCCACTGAAATGGGCTATGGTGGCATTTCACCCAGTGCGATTCAGTATTCCGGAGGTTTCAATCTGGATAAGAGCACCCACCTTAAGTCACGGGTATATAAAAGCAGCACCGAGGAATGGAGTCCTCTTAATGAAGCCGTCTTTGCTCTGCCAGAAGTAGCAGATAACGTGCGTATTACAGAGATTATGTACCATCCGCAGGACACAAACGACCCGAACGACCCCAACGAAGAATACATTGAGCTAAAGAATATCAGTGCCTCAGCAATCAATCTGAACCTCGTCAGCTTCACCGAAGGAATCCATTTCACATTCCCGATTTTGGAGCTTGCGGCAGGCGGGCACATCCTTGTTGTCAAAAACCTGGACGCCCTCGAGGCCGAATACGGCACAGGAAAACCGATAGCAGGTGTGTACACCGGCTCGCTGGCCAACGACGGTGAAAGAATAAGACTCGAAGATGCTCTCGGCACAACTATCCTGGACTTCAGCTACGGTGACGGCTGGCGGTCTATTACCGATGGTGCCGGTTACTCATTGACGATAATCGACCCGAATAATCCAGACCCGAACAGCTGGGACGAGAAAGATTCCTGGCGTGCAAGCGCATATATAAACGGTTCGCCCGGAGCAGATGACAGTGGTATTATTCCGAATCCGGGCGATATTGTGATTAATGAAGTGATGGCGCATTCGCACGCTGAAGCACCAGACTGGATTGAATTATACAACAATAGCGCCGGTTCGATTAACATAGGCGGCTGGTACCTCAGCGACAACGACAGCAACCTGATGAAATACAGGATTGCCAACGGCACAACTATTAACTCAAGCGGCTATTTGGTCTTCTATGAAGATGTTAACTTCGGTGAAGCAAGCAGCGACCCCGGCCGGCTTATACCTTTTGCTCTAAGTGAAAATGGAGAGATGGTCTGTCTGACCTCGGCTCTGGATACCAACGGCATATTGACCGGCTACCGCCAGAAGGAGGATTTCGAGGCATCCGAAACGGGTGTATCTTTCGGGCGATACTACAAAGCAAGTACCAACAATTTCAACTTTGTTTCGATGGACTACAATACACCGGGGTCGGCCAATGCCTATCCGAAGGTCGGGCCAATCGTGATAAGTGAGATTATGTATCATCCCGACTGGCCTGCGGGTGGTGAACATACCAACGATGAATACGAATATATTGAGCTGCACAATATCAGCTCAACAAGTGTAACTTTATACGATTATGGCGAAAGTGAGCCGTGGAAGTTCACCGATGGTATTGACTACACATTCCCGGACAGCCCGAACGAAGTTAGCATACCTGCAGGCGGCCGTATAGTAGTAGTGAAGGATATTGACGCATTTACCTGGCGCTATCCGAGTGTACCAACGAATATAATTTATGGTCCTTATAGTGGCTGGCTTTCTAATGGTGGTGAAAAGGTAGAGATAAGCAAGCCAGGTGATGAGGATGCTGGCGTTCGTTACTATATCCGTGTTGACCGGGTCAGCTATAGTGACGGCTCACATCCACAGGATTGTCCGGGCGATGTGGACATCTGGCCGATTGAAGCCGATGGCGGCGGTGATTCCCTTACCAGCATAGACCCTAACCTTTACGGCAATGACCCTAACAACTGGACTGTGGGGACACCTTCACCTGGTAACCCGTAAGTTCATAAAGGAAAAGTCAGCCAAATGTTTGATGCATCAGATTTTATCAGACCATTATTATCAGACGTTCTGGGCATGCGTGGCATCCGGATGTCTTCAGGTTCAACCAGAAAGATGTTGACTTAACCACCTAAAATATGTTAAAATAGGCAATGTAAAGATGTTTTTTAAGGGCAAAAAGCCAAATTAAAAAACAAAAATTAGCGTTTGCGCATCTCACAAACAAGTGGGTGGCCAATAACAAAAATCAGAATGCGCAACTTTCAATAATTAACAGGATTTACATTTTGTTTTCCTTTAATACTGAGGGGGCTTAAAACGCAAGGTTACTATGTCTGAAAGTAAATCATCGCAGCAGGTATTTAAGCAAAGAGCCGACTTACACAAAAAGACGCCCGCCACGGCGGGCAAGCCCGACCCGGCTTCGCCCGGCTTCGCCGAGGCGAGTAAGCTAATCGACCGTACTCTTAGTTGCCGACATGAGATTAAATATCTCATCAACGAGTCAAAGGCCCATGCAATTGCACAGTTTATAAAGCCATACGTGCCTTTGGATAAATACAGCAAATTACAGCGATACGGGGCCTATCCAATTGCCAGTCTATATTTAGACTCAAACGATTTGATACTTTGCCGTGAAAGCTTAACAGGACGGAAGAATCGCTTCAAACTGCGGATTCGTAGTTATACCGATGAACCGGATTATCCCTGCTTCTTTGAAATCAAGCGTCGCATAAATACAATTATTATGAAAAGCCGGGCACGCATAATACGCAGATATGTAGCATCTTTGCTCTCGGGAAGGTTTCTACCACCACAAGATTACAGTGTCGATGAAAAAACGTTGAACCAATTCCAATTGTATGTGAAAAGCATCAACGCAAGGCCAACAATCCTCATTCGCTACCTCCGACAAGCATATGAAAGCGATTCGGAAAACAGAGTCAGGTTAACATTCGACCGAGAGTTATGCTATAAAGTGACCCACTCGCGGGAAATAAATATAAACGGCCAGGGCTGGCAGCATAGCTCCCTAAGCATGGGGGCAGTAATACTGGAAATTAAGTTTACCGGTCGTTACCCAGCATGGTTAAGCCGAATGGTTGAGTATTTCGACCTACGGCAGAATTCGATATCAAAATACACTACTTCAGTCCAGCAATCCTGTTCGCTTAAATTCTGTGCACCATCTTCAGAGGAGAACGCTTATGGATAGAATTTGGCAGGTACTGGAAGAGACTCCTTTGACAGGAGAATTGTCTGACCCCGTAAGTGTCCTTTTGTCACTATTGCTGGCCTTTGTTCTGGGTCAGGTTCTTGCATGGGTCTATTACTTCACTCATAGCGGTCTGTCTTATTCAAGGTCTTTCGTACAAGCGCTGGTTCTAATTACCGTCGTGGTGGCCATGGTTATGTCTGTCATTGGAACCAGCATAGTTATCGCAGTTGGGCTGATGGGTGCTTTAGCAATTATACGTTTTCGAAACATAATCAAGGATACCAGAGATATAGCTTTCATTTTCTGCTCATTGGTGGTGGGTATGGCAGCCGGCTTTCACCGATACTACATTGCTATTGTCGGCACAATCGTCCTTAGTTTGATAGCGATATACCTGCATCTGACGGATTTCGGTACACATCGGCCTAATAACGGCTTTTTGCGGTTCAGTCTAAAGGACCATATTGGCCCTGAACATCCGATTACTGCCATTCTTAAACGCTTCTGCAGTAATTTCGCCCTCATATCGGCACAGCAAAGCGGATTCGGCACATCCGAAATAGAATACGCTTATCAGCTGATGATACGAAATGCCGCACAAAACGAGCAGATGCTGAGCGAACTTGGAAGAGTTAAGGGTATCGAGAATATCAGTCTAACAATGCAGGAACAACTGCTGGAGGTATAGCAACTATATGAGGAGAATGAGTCTAAAAATCCACATGCCCGGTCGTTTGAATATGCATGTTATACCTGTCCTGGTATGGCTGGCAGCAGTAATTGTTGTGGTTGGACTCTTGGCTCATCGCGCACGACGTTTCGAAGTTTTGGGCATAGTGCAGGGACAGGTCCGCCAAATTTCTCTTAGCTGCATTGGGCGGGTTAAAAGTGTCCCTGTACAGTTGTTTGAAAAAGTAAATAAAGGTCAGACTTTGGCTGTTATGGATACTATACCTGATAATGAAAAGCAGCTTTTAGAAGCTGAATTGAAGGCACAATTAGCAGCTATAGCAGTTGAAAAAGAACGTCTTACCGCACAATTGGCAGACACAAAGGAACGATTACTCACAGACAACGCTGACCGTGAGGCCAACAGAATTGAACAGAAGCGAAGATTCGCCGTCGATGTCGATAACATCAGACTTCTGATACTTGAGCTAAAAGCAACAATAGCCTCTGACCTGATTATGCTGAGGGATTTGCAAATGGAGGTAAAGATAGTTGACAGGCTTCTAAAAAGAGGTGCTGTAGAGCGATACGAACTTCAGAAAGCAAAAGTCCAGTATGAGTCATTGGCAATAAAGATTAAGGAAAATGAGCTCGTGCTTAAGCAGGCTCAGATAAATTTAGAGCAGACCCTAAGCCGGGAAAAGGAATATGCTGAATATGAACTATATCAGCCGGCGACGAAGTTTGTTCTGGAAGCAATAGGAAAATCAATAGAGGCCCAAGAGTATCTCATGGACAGCGTGCTGGAACAGTATAAGGTGCTACAATCACGGGAGTCTGTGGAACTAAAAGCGCCCTTTGATGGTGTAGTTATCACAGTTCCATTGCAAGCAAACGAAACTCTAAGACCGGGCGAGAAAGTGATTCGAAGAGCAGATGAAGTAGTAGCTGCCGGTGAACCGATTCTTTCAATAATCGAATCGCAGCCCAGCGAAATTATTGGTTATGTAATGGAAACCCAGGTAAATCGTGTTCAGGAGGGAATGGAAGTAGAACTCATCAAAGTGAGTGAGCCGGCACAGATAGCTCGTTCTCGGATAACATACGTTGGGCCGGCTGTTGAACAAATGCCGATGCGGTGGCGGCGAAATCCCAATATTCCTCAGTGGGGCCGACCATTCAGGGTTGAAGCTCCCGCTCAAATGAAACTGACGATAGGAGAGAAGATCGGGATTCGTAGATTGTAGTTTGAAACATCCAATAGAAATTCAACGCTAAATATATGATTTGCAATTATAAAAATCTTCTGTACCTGATTATATGCATACTTGCCGGCTTATGCGCACTTAACGGATGCGGTCCTAAAAACTATAAAAAAGACGCCGACGAAAGAGTTTATAAAATAATTGACCAAAAATGGAAGGACGAGTACGGCACCAAAGCCAATTACAAAATCAGCGACACTGAGCCACTACCCAACGACATTCAAATCGAAAAAGCTGTACCTAATTCAGGCATATTGACCCTGCCACAAGCGGTAGCTATCGCGACCGCTCACAACCGGGAATATCAGACTCAAAAAGAAGAACTTTACATAAAGGCATTAGACTCAAGACTGATACGTCATAATTTCGAAAGATTATATTACGGTAGACCCAAACGCACATATGCAAGGCTCGGGGGCACAGAATACACAGGCGTTGGGGCCGGCGTTGAACCTCGATTCTCTCCCAACAGACTGGCCCAGGACCTTCCTCATCGTATTTTTGACACCGACTGGGAATTAGATGGCGATGAAATAGCTATTACAGATGGCTTTGGATTTGACCAAATGCTGACAAACGGCACTAAGATTGGAGCGAATATCGCTTTGGCCTGGGGCCGAATACTGAGTGGAACTTTAAAAGGCGAAAGTCTTATTTCGGTTTTAAGTTTCGAGATAGCAAGACCTCTTCTTCGCGGAAGCGGCCGCAAAGTCGCTACGGAAGAGCTTACACAGGCGGAAAGAGATACACTATATCAGATACGTCTGTTCAACCGATTTCGCAAAACATTCGTCGTATCCGTTATAAGCCAATACTACCTGGTTCTGCAGCAATATGATGCAGTGAAAAATGCGCAAAAGAACTATAACACTCTGAAGTGGCTATATAATAAGGTGGAAAAATTAGCTGATGCAGGACGCCTACCCAAGCTGGAGCTGGAACAAATTCGCCAGGAGACGCTTCAAGCTCTGAATATCTACATCCTGGCAGAAAAAGAATATAAACAGGCACTTGACGAATTCAAGATAACTCTGAGTATTCCCACCACTACGGAATTTCAATTGGATGTGAAGGAACTCGAATCTTTAAGAACCACAGAAATGACTTACCCCGACTTTTCTGAGACCGAAGCTGTCGAAACTGCCCTGACCCGGCGTCTTGACCTCGCAAATAGTTACAATGCAATCGCCGACGCCAGGCGTAAAGTTTATGTCGCTGAGGATTCCCTAAGGGCTCAGCTGGACTTGGGAGTCAACGTCAATATTCCCCTGCAGGGACTTAGTTCACCAAATGCAAAAGTTTTTCAGGATTCACTAATAACCGGATTGCAGGCAGATCTACCCTTCGACCGGGTTGCGGAACAGAATATCTATCGTAAAGCCCTGATTGCACTGAACCAGCGAGAGCGAGAGTATGAACTGGCAACAGATACAGTTACGTTGGAAATTCGTCAGGCATATCGGGACCTGAAAGAAGCGGCCCAAAGCTATCGTGTCCAGGTAGAAGGGCTTAAATTGGCAGAGAAACGACTAAAGAATACGTTTTTGCTCCTTCAGTATGGCCGAGCAAGCAGCCGCCGCTTTCTTAACGCCCAGAATGATTTGTTTGACGCTCAAAATGCCGCTGCTGAAGCTCTTGTCAATTATATGGTCGCAACTTTGAATTTTTATCGTGACACAGAGGTGCTACAGGTACGGCCTGATGGAATGTGGGAGAAAGGTACAGACAAAAAAGCACCGACAGCAGGCAGCTCACCGAACACAACCGGCCAGCCTGCTCCTGCAATTAATCAAAAACGATTAAGTTTGCTGGATTCGTTTGCCCCAAGGGTGGTAAAGACAGAGCAATAAAGTGTTTTAGTCGATAATATATCATTTATCCGGGAAACCTTTGCCAAAAGATAAACCAATAAAATAGAATACGCCCGACAGGATTCGAACCTGTGACCTCCGGTTTAGGAAACCGATGCTCTATCCTACTGAGCTACGAGCGCAAATAATCGTTCAATTACCTAAATATAAGCCACGAGTTATTTTTCCAAAGCGATGATATCTTCATAGGTCTCGCGTCTTCTGATGACCGAGAACCTATCACCGTCAACAAGCACTTCGGCGGCCCGGCCACGAGCATTATAGTTGCTGCTCATACTAAAGCCATAAGCCCCCGCTGTAAAGACCGAGAGCAAATCGCCTCTTTTTAACGGCGGTAAAGCCCTGTCTTTGGCGAAAAAGTCCGCACTTTCACAAATCGGCCCAACCACATCAACAACCTCAGTGCCGTCCAATTGAAGGTCTTTACCACGCTGGCGCGGAATAAATTTTTCACCTGCCTCTACAGGCCAAATGAAATGAAACGCACCGTACAAAGGAGGACGAATCAAATCATTCATTCCCGCATCGACAATAACAAATCTCTTTCGGCCACCTGTTTTCAGATATAAAACCTGCGTTACCAAAATCGCTGCATTGGCGGCAATGCTTGCCCCCGGCTCCAGAATAAGCTTCAGATTCTTCCCCTTTAATAGAGGCACGATAGCAGCGGCGTATTCTGCAGCCGTTGGTGCAGTACTGGTTATGTAATCAGCACCATATCCGCCGCCGATATTTAATGCTTCGATGGTGAAACCATCGCTGCGCAATTTTTCAATGAGAGCCAATACTTTTTCTATCGCCTCAACGTACGGCTCAACAGTCTTTCCTGCCGAGCCCAAATGTATATCAATTGCGCAAAGGTCTATTGCTTTTTCTCTGCCGTAGCTGATAAAGACTTTTTGCGCACGCTCGATATCAACGCCAAATTTAGATTCCTTTGTGCCCGTAGTGGTATATATGTGCGTTTTAGGGTCCACATCGGGATTGACACGCAAAGCGGCTTTTGGACATTTGCCTTGTTGTTTTGCCAGCCGCATCAAGTTTTCCAGCTCGGCCTCAGACTCAATATTAAAATAGGCAATGTCCGCATTTAGTGCTTCGATGATTTCTCTGTCGCTTTTGCCTACTCCGGCATAGACAATTTTTGCCGGCTCAGCTCCGACTTGTAACACGCGATACAATTCTCCCCCACTGACAATATCAAAGCCACTACCTGCTTCAGCCATAAATTTTAGAATATTTATATTTCCACAGGCCTTGACGGAATAGCAAACCATAGGCGCAAGAGCACTATAGGCCTCTTGAATCTTCCGCAGATGTTCTTCAAAGGTGGCCTTACTGTAGATGTAAACCGGCGTCTGCACTTCAGCGGCGATTTTTTCAACATCTACCCCTTCAGCAAACAACCTGCTATTTTTATAGTTAAAATAGTCCATACTCATCTTCTCTCTGTGAATATGCCCCCGCAGTTTCTTGCGAAACAAGAGCGGGGGATGCTGCGGCTCTTACAAAAACTACCTTACTATCAACAGACAGTATACGAAACTCAGCGCCGATTGCAAGAACGCAGTCAACGATGTATGACCATCCGACCGACACAGATGTTGCGTGCGGATTTGGTTTGAACCCCCGTATACAAAGACGAAAGCCGAACAGCTTCTCCCAATCTGATGCGGTTATAATCAGCATAAATAGGGATTTGAACTAAAACTGCCGCAGAAAAGAAGTGGCCAATGGTTGAATGTAACATCTTATTATTACGATAGTTAAGAATATTAGCGATTGAAATTTAAATAAATAAAATGGAAGATTCCATTGTTAAGATGGAATCTTCCATTTTTAAACAACTTACCGCAATCCTAAGCTTTAGGTTGCAGCCAAGCTTCCCTTTGCAACAAGTCAAACAAGAGAACCCTCAATTTGCCGGCTTTAACCGGCAGCCTGCCAAAGTCTATAACACCTGCAGGCCTCTAATCAAATTGCTGCACTATCCCTGTTATTTCTTCTTGGCTTTTTTCTTCTTTGCTTTCTTCTTCGTGGCTTTTTTCTTTGCTTTCTTCTTTGCCATTATTTAATCACCTCCTTTTCGGTTGATTAAAAACTTTTCTATATTTAACTTAACATTGCATTACAAATTTTAGTTTACCTTATTTTGAAAAACTCTGTCAAACAATTTGTAAAAAAGCTAAAAATACTTTTATATATTTTTTATCGGTCAAACATTAAAAAATACTTGATAAAAATTTTTTACCATCAATGTCTTAGACAATTGCTTGTCTCGTTTGACATTGTTCTATAATGAAACAATGTAACCTGTTTATATGTGAATTTAAATTCTTATTTAAGCTGAGTAGCTATTTTGTGTGATTACTGATATTAAAAGCGGTTTATTATACTTATCAGCTTGTTTCACGTTTTTGATTACCAGAGAAAAAATTCTCTTTTTTGTTGCTATGTATATTGTTAGTGTATTGCTAAAATGTTTTAAGTATGCTAAAGATAAAATGGATTTTAAAAGTTTCGCTGTCTGTCAAGTATCTTTTCATTGGTTAAAGTTTTTAATTTCTCTTATGACTTTATTTTCACAGTTTACTTGTTAGTTTCTATGGTAGTACGAAGTAGTGGTAGCTAAAAGAAAAATAGTCTTGTTCGGCGGAACATTCGACCCAATTCACTTAGGCCATACTACGGTCGCTGGCGAAGCAGTCAAACAAATCGATGCAGAGAAAATCATTTTCATTCCTGCCAAACATTCTCCATTAAAAGGTCTCTTTCCTGTGGCAAGTGATGCCGACCGATTCGCGATGCTCGCCCTTGCTATCGCCGGCAACAAAAAGTTCGAGCTGAGTGATTACGAACTGAGAAAACCTGAGCCAAGCTACACTCTGGAGACTGTAAGGCAGTTTCAGACCAGCCTCGGTAGTGATACCTCAATTTATTGGCTCATAGGTGCTGACAGCATTGACGAACTGCCGCTTTGGTATGAAATTACCAGGCTGATTGACGAATGTAATTTATCCACGATGTACAGGGCCGGCTGTAAGACCCCGGACTTTTCCAAATTCAAAAATATTTGGGGGCCTGAGCGTATTGAAAAACTACAACGCAATGTTATCCAGACATCTCTGGTTAATATAAGCAGCACAGAAATTCGAAACAGATTAGCTGCCGGACATGATGTATCCGATATGCTGCACCCTGCCGTCGCCGATTACATCCGCAAACACAACCTCTACCAGTCAAAAAAGACTACGTAGCACTATACTATACGCTGTTTTTCCTGGCCGACTTTATTAACCACTTGTACCAGTTGGTCATACCTTCTCCGGTCTTTGCTGATATCGGGAAAATTTCAATACCTTTATTTAATTTTCGGGCATCTGCTTTTACTCGCTCGATATCAAAGTCCCCCTGAGCGCCCGCTGCAAGTAAATCAATTTTGTTTATAAGCAGCACCTTTGACTTGGCAAAGATAGAAGGATATTTGACCGGCTTGTCATCGCCCTCTGCAACCGACAGCACAACCATCTTGCCGGCCTCACCCAATTCGAAAGCCGATGGACAAACCAGATTGCCTACATTCTCTATGAAAATCAAATCTAAATCATCCATAGGCAACTTCCTCAACGCCTTATCTACCTGGGCCGCTGATAAATGGCACGCTCCATCGGTGTTTATCTGAATCACGGGCGCCTTAGTTGCCCTGATTCTCTTTGCGTCCAAGTCGGTCTGGATGTCTCCTTCGATAACGCCGATTTTTATTTTGTCCTTCAATTCGTTTATCGTCCTTGTCAAAATCGTGGTCTTACCGGAGCCGGGAGAAGATATCATATTCAGGCACAAAATCTCGTGCTCAGTTAAAAAACGAGCATTCTTAAAAGCATATTCTTCGTTCGCACTTAGAATTTTTTTGCCAACATCAACTTTTTGCATCGTATTACCCCGATTAAAATTCTATCTCCTCCAGCAAAAGCGGTGCATCGGGCAGTAATTCAAAGTCATCGCTGCCACACTTACTGCACTTTGGGCTGGAGAGGTCAACACTAAAGGTTTCATCACATTTTATACATCGGCCCTGTATCGGCTTATGCTCTATTTCCAGTTTCAGACCTTCGCAGTCCGTGCCTTTTGCAATGGCCTCAAAGGCAAAACAAAGTGCTTCATCATTAATAGCATAGAGTTTGCCACAGCTGATTTTGGCTCCAATCGGCTTTACATTTCGTTTTGCAGCTTCATCGGATATCACAGCCAGCAGATTCTCAGCCACCATCATCTCATGCATCAGCATATCCTCGGCAGTTCTCTTCCGTACGGCATCTGGACAATCCTCCTGCCGCCGATTTTCGTTGTCAGTTCCACAACAGGCACATCACGGCTCCGGACAACCTCACCGATTATGCTCGCCTCTTTGCCCAATGGATGCCTTTTGCAGATACTCAGACAATCATCAGCCGACTCAGCAGAGACAATCGCAACGAATTTGCCTTCGTTAGCAACATTCAGTACATCAAAGCCAAGCATATCCGCCGCCGCCTGCACCACCGGCTTGACCGGAATATCGACTTCACGAATTTCAATGCTCAGGCCGCTCGCTTTTGAGATTTCGTTAAGTGTAGCAGCCAGTCCCCCTCGAGTCGGGTCCCGCATAAACTTTACCCCGTTAGAAGTCCCTGTCAAAGGCGAGGCAGATGCCCCTGGTGTTTTATTTCTAACGGGGTGAATCCCGTTCGTATTCTCCAGTAGTTCGCAAATTAACCCTGACAGAGCGGCACAGTCACTCTGCAACTGCGATTGAAATTTGATTCCCTCGCGCTGGGAAATAATCGTCATCCCGTGGTCACCGATTGTGCCGCTGATAATTATCTTGTCGCCAGCTGTTATCCTGTCGAATCCCAAATCCACACCGGCCAATTTCTCACCAATTCCCGCTGTATTG
>Ga0315548_1002342_pt1 | contig 14833 bp, 11 predicted proteins | sample SalMarSW160110MG_2_FD_202540 | JGI IMG/M metagenome (GOLD analysis project Ga0315548, IMG submission 202540) | Salt marsh sediment microbial communities from the Plum Island Ecosystem LTER, Massachusetts, United States - Salt Marsh Sediment SW1601-110 ...
TGTTGTTAAAAAAACGGGTTGTTGGGGAGCAATAGAAAATCTGTATTTTTTTGGTTAAATATTTTGTTGTGAGAAAGAGTTATTTTGCATTTTTATTTGTCATTTTGCTTTTTAAATTTTAATATTTGATTTATTGCTTTACCGATACTCGAAATCCTAAAATTAGTGTACAGATAAACAGAGATAAGAAAAGCTGAATTACTGTATCATCGGGGTGTTGACAAATAAATAATTATAGCTAATTTTGAATATAGGTATTTTCAGACCTACAAAACAGGAGGTAAAAATGGACAGAAGAGATTTCTTTAAGAAAATGTTTTCTCTCGCCGCTCTTGCAGGTATCTCTTCCATTGCTAAACCGATCCCTCTTCTTGCAGAAGAAGACAACAGCAAAATTAAAAAACCTCCAGATCTTGTAGCAGTTAGAAACGGAACTCCGGAAGGAATGTTTGACGAAGGGATTAAAGCCTTAGGCGGAATGAAAAAGTTCATACGCAAAGGACAAACGGTTGTTGTAAAGCCCAATATAGCCTGGACCGCGAATCCGGAAGGAGCCGCAAATACAAATCCGGCTCTTGTTAAAAGAATAATCGAACACTGTTTCGATACGGGAGCGAGCAGAGTATACGTTTTTGACCATACCTGTGACGACTGTTTTACAACTTACAGGGTAAGCGGAATCGAAAAAGCGGCAAAAGAAGCAAAGGCAACTGTTGTACAAGCAAACAAAGAATCATACTACCAGGAAGTAAGGGTTCCTGGAGCTCATTTGCTGAAGAACGTCAAAGTCCATGAGTTAATATTGGAAAGCGATGTTTTCATAAATGTTCCTATATTAAAAGACCACGGAAGCACCAGAATGACTTGTGCCTTAAAAAACCTGATGGGTGTTGTATGGGACAGGTCTTATTATCATAGAACCGACCTCGACCGGTGTATTGCCGAATTCCCGTTATACAGAAAACCGGATCTTACCATCGTTGACGCCTACAATATATTAACGAATGGGCCGCAATCACGTTCTCTTGAAGACGTCGTAAAAAAAGGCATTCAGCTTTTATCGAAAGATATGGTAGCACTTGATGTCGCCGCTTCAAAAATACTGGGTGAAGAGCCCGGAAACATAAAGTATATAAGTTACGCAGCCGAATTAGGTTTGGGAATCGCCAATCTTGATGAACTAAATGTAGAGAGAATTGCCCTGTAAATGAAAAAAGGGAAGTTACAGTTCCTGCGATTATCTTCGGAAATTTTCTTCTTTCTTTTCATAGTTGCTTCTTTCCTTCATTTTTTTCCACAAAGATTCAAAGCAATACCTGTCAGAACCCAAATTATCCCTCTGGCAATTTCCTTCCTTCACGAAGAATTTTTACCATCATTACTTCTACTTGTTTTATTTTTCGTAATCACAATAATCTTCGGCAGAATTTACTGCTCTTTTTTCTGCCCTCTCGGTGGCTTTCAAGACATATTAATAAGAATAAAAAAGAAACCAAATTTCAAATATAATAAGCCGTTAACCACCGTTAGACTAACTATCCTGTTGTTATCGATTGTAAGCGCAATATCGGGAAGTCTTTACCTCTTCAGCTTTCTGGACCCGTATAGTTTCTTCGGCAAAACGACAAACTACCTTTTGAAACCTCTTATAGCCCTTATCAACAATGGCAGCGAATTAATCCTCAGGAAAGCTAACATATACTGGCTCAGGATAATAGACCTTCCGACTATCAATCCTTTATCTATAATACCTTTTATATTAATTCTCGGAGCGATTATATATTTCTCCGTAAAAAGGGGCAGACTTTACTGTAATTCCATTTGCCCTCTGGGAACCTTCCTCGGAATTTTTTCTGTTCGATCGCTATACAGAATAGAAATCGATAAAGCAAGCTGCATCTCCTGCGGAATCTGTGAGTCTGTTTGCAAAGCGGAATGCATAAATTCAAAAGATAAAATTGTCGACAATTCTTCCTGTATAAGATGTTTCAACTGCCTGGAAGTATGCCCGAAAGACTCGATAAAATATAAACGTTCCGAAAAAATCAAAAGCATAGAACCCCAAAAAGGCAAAAAAATTTCACGCAGGGAGTTTATTTACTCTTTTTTCAGCGTTTTGACTTTTTCGGGAATCAATTTAACACTCCGCAACAAAAAACCTGGCGACAAAACCCATTTTCCACCTCCGACACCACCGGGAAGCATAAGTCTCGAAAGATACATAAGCAAATGTACCTCCTGCTATCTTTGTATAAACAGGTGCCCTACAAACGTACTTCAACCCTCTTTATTTCAATATGGACTTTTGGGGGCTTTTCTTCCTCAGATGGATTTCAACAGTGGGTATTGTGCTTACGAATGTACCGAATGCCTTGAAGTATGCCCGACCGATGCAATAATGCCTCATACAAAAGAAGAAAAGAAAAAAATCCAGGTAGGCAGAGTCAAATTTATAAAAGATTTTTGCGTTGTATATAAAAACAATACTTCCTGCGGCGCCTGCGCCGAAATATGCCCTACTGGCGCTGTAAGTATGATACCATATAAAGGACTACTATTCATACCTTCGACAGAAACATCAATTTGCGTAGGTTGCGGAGCATGCCAGAACGTATGCCCAGCAAGACCTGAAAAAGCAATAATAGTGGAAACCAATATAGTTCATAAAGAGGCAAGAAAAGCGGAAAGAAGCAAAACCAGTAAAAAGGAAGTCAAAACGGAAGAGTTTCCATTCTAAAAAATGCCCTGAACTTTTTAAACTTGCTAAGCAAAGTTTTACTCTTATCCCTTATGAGAATACCGTTTATGAGTAACTATTGACAAATAATTGCAAATAAAGTATATTCAACAGCGGAATTATTTTAACTTTTACGGGAGATGAAATTGAAATCGCTGAAAATTTTTACGGAAAAGAATAAAAAAAGTCAAAAGCTGAAAGAAATTTTAAAACAATATAAGTCTGTTCTTGTCGCTTTCTCTGGGGGAACCGATAGCGGCTTTCTTCTAAAAGCGGCTATAGATTTTCTGGGAGCAGAAAAGGTTCTTGCTGTAACCGTAAAATCAGAAGTAATTCCCGAAAGGAAAATCACAGAAGCAAAAAAAATAGCAGAAGAAATCGGCTCCAGATGGGAAATGGTAGAAATTCCTATACTTTCCGAAAAAAACCTGATTAAAAATCCAACCGACAGATGTTATCTATGTAAAAAAATAATACTCAAACATTTGAAAAAAATAGCAAAGAAAGAAGGAATAAAAGAGGTAATAGAAGGGACAATCACAGAAGACACACAAGAATACCGTCCCGGAAAGAAAGCGATAAAAGAGCTTGGAATCAAAAGCCCTTTATTAGAAGCGGGATTCACAAAAGAAGAGACAAGAAGACTAAGCAGAAAGCTGGGTCTGCCAAGCTGGAACAAACCGTCTTTTTCCTGTCTCGCTACACGTTTCCCCTACGGAACAAAACTCACAAAAAGACATTTAAAAAGAATTGAAGAGGCGGAGGCCATACTGGCAACCAAGACTTTCAGCCAGTTTCGAGTCCGGCACCATGGGAAAATAGCAAGAATAGAAGTCCTGGAAAAAGACCTGGATAAGCTCCTGTCCCAGAGAAAAAACATTATAGCTGAATTTAAAAAAACAGGATATAATTATATAACTCTCGACCTCGAAGGTTACCGAAGCGGGAGTATGGATATTGACATTGGACAAAAATAAAATAAAAAAATTGCTCGAGGAAGTCAAAAAGGGGAACAAAAGTATCAAAGAAGCATTGAAAGTACTTGAAGATTTACCTTTTATAGATTTAGATTTTGCAAAAATAGACACGCATAGAGAACTCAGGATGGATGCACCTGAAGCTATTTATTGTATGAATAAAACCACAGAGCAAATATTTAAAATAATTGAAAAAATAAAAAATGATACCAATGTTCTAGCCACAAGAGTTCCAGAGAAGACACTAGAAGGGATAAGAAAAACTTACCCTGAAGCCAAAATATATCCTGAGGCAAGCCTTGCTTTTATAGGAAAATTTCCCAAAAAAACAATCGGTAAAATTGTAATCATTACTGCCGGAACTTCCGATATTCCTGTAGCCAGAGAATGTGAAATAACTGCAAAGTCAATGGGTATCGGCGTAGAAACAATTTTCGATGTTGGAGTCGCCGGAATACACAGGGTACTTAGTATAAGAAACAAACTTAAAGGAGCAGATATTGCAATAGTAATAGCCGGAATGGAAGGAGCTCTTCCTTCCGTAGTCGCGGGTCTTATAGATACTCCGATAGTTGCTGTTCCTACCTCTGTTGGTTATGGCGCAAGTTTCAAAGGTATAGCACCCTTGCTTACAATGCTAAATTCATGTGCACCGGGTATCAGCGTTGTTAACATAGATAACGGCTACAGTGCAGGTTTCTTTGCGGCAGCAGTTATAAAAAAATTGCTTCCTAAAGGAAAGAAATGAAGGACACTGGTAAAAGAATCCTATATATCGATTGTTTTTCAGGAATAAGCGGCGACATGTTTGTGGCAGCACTTCTTGATGTCGGTGTAAACAAGGAAGATTTTACAAATATAATATCAAAAATTCTACCTCCATATGCGAAAATAAAAATATGGGATGAAAAAAGAGGAAATTTTACCGGAAAAAGATTTCAGATAGGATTATCAAAAAAAGAGAGAGAAGAAAGACACTTAAAGGACATTAAAAAACTTCTTGACAACTCAAAACTAGATAAAAGTATTATAGAAAAAAGTAAAAAAATGTTCGAAGAACTTGCGGAAGTCGAAGCCGAAATCCACGGAGTATCGAAAGAAGAAATCCATTTTCACGAACTTGGCGCTATAGATTCAATAGCTGATATTGTAGGAGCCGTAATTGCTGTCAAGCTTTTGAATGTAAATAAGATATACTTCTCAAAAATCAACGTCGGGATTGGTTATACAGAAATAAAACATGGAAGAGTTCCTCTTCCAGTTCCGGCAAGTGCCGAACTCCTTAAAAGATGTAAAGCTCCTGTTTACTCGACAGGAATCAATAGTGAACTGGTTACTCCGACCGGCGCATTATTCATAAAACATTTCGCCAATTCGTTTACTATGCCCGAAATGAAGATAGAAAGGATAGGAATAGGTTTCGGTTCAAAGGAATTCAAAGAAAGCCCTAATTTTTTAAGAGCAATGTTGGGAACGCCCGAAAAAGAATATTCTGAAAACGAAGTAATCATCGAAACAAATATCGACGACATGAATCCGGAATTCCTGCCTTCAGTCGAGAAAAAACTCTTTAAGAGTGGAGCGCTTGACGTTTTCCGGACACCCATCCAGATGAAAAAAGGACGCGGGGGATTCATACTATCAATACTCTGTGAAAGAAAAAATATAGATAAATTAGCTAATATTCTTTTTCATGAAACGACCACAATCGGCATTCGAATTCATTCCATAGAAAGAAGAAAATTAGATAGAAAAACAAAAAAAATAAAAACCGAATACGGCGAAGCAGAAGTAAAACTCGCATATTTAAAAGGTGAACTTGTAAATATTTCTCCTGAATTCGATTCCTGCGAAAAACTTGCTAAGAAAAAAGGATTACCCGTAAAAGAAATCTACGAAGAAGTAAAAGAAACAGCAAATAAACTGCTAAAAAACAATAGTAAAAATTAAATATTAAAATGGAAAAATACAAATCAAAATTAAAAAATTATAAAAAAAGAGAAACAAAAAATTACACCCCGTTACAGTCATTCTTCCTTACGGGGCAGGCGAATAGCACGAATATTTTTCAAAAAACAAATTTTATCTTCTATAATTAATAAAAATGATTATTCTTAAATTTATTTGTGATATTTGTGCTATTTGTTGTTAAAAAAACGGGTTGTTGGGGAGCAATAGAAAATCTGTATTTTTTTGGTTAAATATTTTGTTGTGAGAAAGAGTTATTTTGCATTTTTATTTGTCATTTTGCTTTTTAAATTTTAATATTTAATTTCCAAGGGAAACAAAATCAAATAAGATATTTTTTCAAAAAATAAAAAGTTAATTGATAGTGCTACGATTTATTTTATCTTATCCCCCACAGTCGCTTTTATTATATCACACTGTTTTATTCCGGTAGTTGCCCGCAATTTATTGAAAAATTTACGAATCTCTCCGGCTTTTCCCCTGACACTTATTATTTCCATACAATTATCATGGTCCATGTGTATGTGCTGCGTGGAAATAACGAGTCTGTAAAAATGGTGCTGGATTTCGGTTATCTTTTCGGTCAGTCTTGGCTTATGGTGGTCATAAACGAGCAGGATACCTCCGCATACCTCATCTTCCTCTCTCCATTCTTCCGCTACAAGCCTTTCTCTAATTAAATCTCTGATCGCCTCAGAGCGGTTCACATATCCTTCCCCTTTTATAAGCCTATCGAACCCGCCAAGAAGTTTTTCGTCCATGGAAATCCCAAATCTTATAATCTTTCCCATAATCCAATTATCACCTAATTTAATATTACTACGACAAAAAAACCAAACTCTACACCTCGTTTTTACATGTAGAGAATGTAGAGTTTGTAGTTTATATTTTTAGTTTTTTATCCTATAAAAACTACATGTACTACATGTGTAATTATTTTTATTCCCTTCTGTTTTTTCTGCCGTCAGCGGCCCGCCCTTTAATTTAACACCTACCTTCGGTTCGGTTCACTCCTGGAAACGGACAGGGAAGGAATAACGAACTGCTACCGGTTTATTTCCCTGAATTGCAGGAGAAAATCTCAGCTGCCTTGCGTTTTCGACCGCAACCTTATCGAGTATAGGATGCACCGACCTGATAAGAACTACATTGGTGACATTACCCTCTTTGTTTATCCATAATTCCAGATAAACAGTACCGCTAAGACTCAATTTTTTGGCTACTTCCGGATAAGGAAACACTACCCTATCAAGATTCAAAGGTTTCGGAGGAACTTCATATGCAACAAACTTCGGTGGTTCGGCATCCTCTTCCGGCATAGTATCCGCTCCCGTCCCGCTTCCTTCGCCACTGGCAGGTCTCCTCTCGGGTACCAGAGTAGGAGCAGTCGCCTGCAACACCTGTTCCGGAGTTTCTCTCACTTCTCTTACCGGTTTAGTCTCTACCTCCTCAGGACCCTTCCTGTAATTTTCACCAAGAGAAGCAAGTTCTACGCCGGTTCCGGAAACGCTCCGAAACCATAATTCATCAACAAAGGAAACAACAGGTCTTTTATCATCCTGCGTCACGCCCTGAATGCTTTTCTTAACAAGCGTGATTTTCTTCGGTGCATAAAGAAAAGTATAAGGTAGATCGTCTCTGATTATCTCCTGAAATTCGTAAAGAGCTTTTTTGGCTTTTTCTCTATCGAGGGATAAAAGAGCTTCGCCCATCAGATCATCTATCCTTGAATTCTTATAACCAACGAAGTTATAAATCCCTTCAGACCCCCAAATTTGAAACGGGTTGAACTCTTTTTCAACATTCCATCCCAGTATATAAGCATCAAAGTTTTTACTGAACAAACGCGTAATCAAATCTGTTCCGGAAAGGGCTACGACTGCAGCCTGAACTCCAATGGCTTGAAGATCCGAAACAATGCTTGCGGCTACCCTTTTTCTTATGTCATTTTCTTCTTCAACAAGTATCTGTACACTCAAACCCTGATAGAACTTCTGCCCTTTCTTCTTAGAATAGCCAAGTTCCTCAATTAATTTCTTAGAACCTTCTTTGTCCTCTCTTAATCCCTTCAAATCCGGATTATAAGCCCAGTGTTCCGGCGTTATCGGACCATCCACAATCTGTCCGTAATTTTCCAGAACATCAGAAATTATTTTTCTTCGATCTATAGCCATGCTGAAAGCCTGCCTGAGTTTTTTGTCGGGGAAACGTGCCATATTCCAGCCGATATATGTATATGACCTTCCGGGCGAAAGGACTTTCAGATAAGATTCAAGAGTATCATAATTTCCCGGAGGCAAATCATAGGCCAAATCAACATTTCCCAGTACCAGCTCGCTTAAAAGTTCACCCATAGAGGAAGGCGTATAGAAAACCATTCTATCCAGAGGAGGTCTACCTCTGAAATAATCGGGATTGGCAACCATTTCTATCCACTTTCCTTTATTCCATTCTTGCAACTTGAATGGTCCCGAAGCCACCGGATTAACATTGAAATTACTGTTCTGAAGATTGTCTTCCCTTCCTAAAATATGCTTTGGAATCGGATATATATTCGTGCTCTGCAATTCGCCCGCAAATACCTGTTTTAAAGTAAAACGAACCTGCCTTGAATTAAGCGCTTCAACGCTTTCCACATAATTCATTTTTTGTGCAAGCGGAGATTTGTTCTTACTATTTAGTATTTGTTCCGCCGTAAAAACAACATCTTCAGCCGTTACAGGTTTTCCGTCGTGCCAGGTAGCTCCCTTCGCGATAGTATAAGTAATGGATTTCAAATCCTCCGAATAAACCCATGACTCTGCAAGCGCCGGTCGCACTTTACCATCCGGCTTCTCAGAAATCAAAGGTGTAAATAACTGTGAGGTAACAGGAGAAAGTCCCGAAATAGAAGGATATATAGGATTTAGATTCGACGGCTCATCCAATACCGCTATTATTAATGTGCCTCCTTTATTACCACTATATCGAAATTCTTCGATTTTCTGACACCCGGATAAAAATATTAACAACATTACGAAAAAAAGACCCACACCTACTTTTCTCATCATATCCTCCTTATATACTATAATTTTAAGAAAAATGTATAATTAGTCAAGGGGAAAATATTAATAAACAGCGAACCCGGAAGTCAGAATGCCTCCCGGGTTTTAATTCCTCTCTTTTTAGCCAACTTTAATCAAGCTTAAAGTGAACAGGAAAAGAATAACGGACTGCAACAGGTTTACCCCACTGTATTGCCGGAGAAAACTTCAACTTCCAGGCGTTTTCTACCGCAATTTCATCCAGAACAGGATAAACGGACTTGGTAATAATTACATTTCGTACATTTCCTTCTTTGTCTATCCACAACTCAAGAAAGACAGTTCCGGTAATTCCTAACCTTCTGGCCACTTCCGGATATGGGAATTGTATCTTATTAAGGTTCAAAGGTTCCGGAGGAACATCATAGGCAACAAAAGGCGGTGGCTCAAATTCGACTTCAACTATTTTACCATCATCAATAAAATTGGTTTTCGGAATAGTTTCTTCTTCCACTTCCTTGTCGTTTTTAGCCTCAACCGGAAATTTCAACCTCTGTGGAGGAGGAATCCTGATTATATCTACAGGAGGATTCAGTTTATCGATTCTTATAATCGTTCTCACTTCACGCTGATAAGAATTCTTTCCGAAATCCGGGAAAAACATAAAGCCAAGAATAAAAACAACAAGCGTTATCAGAAAGCCAAGCCGTATATGAAGTCCGAACATTCTTTTGTAACTGTATTTTTTTCCATCCATATACACCTCCTAATAAAAAACTGTTATATATTAATATTATAAGCCAACCACCGAATCAAGTCAAGATAAAATTTCTTTTGTATATTTAGATGCAGTTTCAAAAATAAAGTTCCCAACAAACGGCTCACGGCTAAAGGCAAAAAGAAAACAGGGAAAAAATCACACATGTAGAACATGTAGTTCATATAGAAATCAAAACAAAAGTAGTATCTACATTTTCTACATTATCTACATGTAAAAATTGGGTTGTGGAGTGGATTAGCTGAAAGCCGATAGCTGTCAGCTGATAGCGGAACAACTCTACTGTCTAATTTTTTATATAACGGAGTTGACATTTCAAAAATGGAATATATTTATTGCTATGATTTTTGTTGAAAAGGGAATCAAAAAAAATCTTGAAAATCCACGAGCAAACTCTCTTAAAGAAGATATCTTATTATTCGGTATATCCTCGATAGAACAGATCTGGATCAACGAGCTGTTCTTTATTGAAGGTTCCTTAAGCATCTTAGATATCGAGAAACTCACAAAGGAAGTACTGGTCGACCCTGCTCTCGAGGAATATTCGATAAACAAATTACTCGATAGAGAAGGCAAAACCACAACCATTGTATACAAACCCGGGGTCTTCGACGAAGAAGGAGAAACTTTAAAGGAAGTTGCAAAAAGCCTAAATTACAAAGTTACAGAAACAAAAACAGGTAAACGTTATATATTTAAAGGAGAAATATCCGATAAAGAACTAAGCATAATACAGAATAGACTTCTAATGAATGACCTTATACAGATGGCTGTGGACCCACTTGAAGTTACATTCCCGCATCCTTCGCAATATAAATTTAAAAAGAATATAGTTCCGATAAGGAAAGCCACGGATGAAGAATTAATCGACATTTCAAAAAAAGGTCTGCTTGCTTTAAGCCTCAAAGAGATGGAAATAATTAAAAAATACTTCATAGATGAAGGTAGAGAACCAACGGATTTAGAGTTGGAAACTATCGCTCAAACCTGGAGTGAACACTGCTGTCATAAGACTTTTAAATCTCCTATTAAGTCCTCTGAACCGGAAAACGGCAAAGGAAACAGTCTATTTGGATACATTAGAGGCGCAACTGAAGAAATAAACAAAAGCAACGTTCTGCTCTCCTTTTCCGATAATGCCGGAGCCATAGAATTCGATAAGGAATACGCAGTTACATATAAGGCAGAGACACACAACCATCCTTCGGCACTTGAACCTTATGGAGGTGCCGAAACAGGAGTCGGCGGGGTAATACGAGATACAATGGGCTGCGGTCTTGGAGCAAAACCTATTGCATCGACCGATATTTTCTGTTTCGGAGACCCTGAAAGTAAAAGAAAAAATTTAGCTCCGGGAGTTCTTCATCCCAGAAGGATAGTCCGCGGTGTAATCGCAGGAGTAAGAGATTATGGAAACAAAATGGGAATCCCAACAGTGGGCGGAGCAGTATATTTCGATGAAGATTTCAATTACAATCCTCTTATTTTTGTCGGAAGCGTTGGAATAATAAAGAAAAAACATTTAAAAAAGAAAGTCAAGGAAGGAGATCTAATAGTCGCTCTGGGAGGAAAAACCGGCAGAGACGGAATACACGGTGCCACCTTCTCGTCTTTAAGCCTCGACGAACAATCTCAAGACGTCTCCGGAGGAGCTGTGCAAATAGGGAATCCCATCGAAGAAAAGAAAATGCTTGATGTTCAGATGGCAGCAAAAAACAAAAATCTTTACCGCGCGGCAACAGATTGCGGCGCCGGAGGCTTTTCCTCCGCAATAGGAGAACTTGGAGAAAAAGTAGGAGCTATTGTAAATCTAGAAAAAGCACCTTTAAAGTATGAAGGACTCTCTTACTGGGAAATCTGGGTTTCTGAATCACAGGAAAGAATGGTACTGGCAGTCCCGCCTGAAAATATAGAGGAAATCAAGTGCGTTTTTGAAGAGGAAAATGTAGAATTCACAGTCATGGGCAAGTTCGGCGGTGGAAGATTAGTCTTAAAATATAATGGAGAAGTTGTAGGAGATCTCGACCCTGATTTCCTTTTCAACAAAGTTCCTATACCTGAAAAAACCATAAAATTTAAAAAATACGATAGAAACCCTTCTTCTTTTAAGGCTCCCGATAACCTCGAGAAAATACTTTCGAAAATTCTTTCATCCGTAAATGTAGGCAGCAGAAGATGGATAACCCAACAATACGACCATGAAGTTCGGGGAGGAAGTGTATTAAAACCTTTCGCCGGAGAAAAATCTCCCTCTGACGGAGCTGTAATAAGACCTCTTCTTAGTTCAAAAAAAGCAGTGGTTCTTGGATTTGGAATAAATCCAGCCTTTGGTAAAATAGACCCATACAGAATGGCTGCTTCAGTTATCGAAGAATCTTTGCGTAACTTAGTGTCCGCAGGCGGAGATATTGAAAATGCGGTCCTGCTCGATAACTTCTGCTTCGGAGATGTCGCTGACAAGGATGTCTTTGCCGACCTTTTTGAAACAACAAAAGCATGTTATGATTACGCTAAAATATTCAAAACTCCTTTCATATCCGGGAAGGATAGTCTCAATAACTTTTTCACAATGCAAGGGAAAGGCAAAAATAGAATCTCGATACCACCAACACTTCTTATCTCTTCTATGTCGGTAATAAATGATTATAACTACTCGATGACTTCCAACTTCAAGAGAGAAAATAGTCATATTTATTTAATAGGAGAGACTAAAAACGAACTCGGAGGCAGTGAATTTTCAAAAATACATGGAATAAAAGGTATGGTTCCTGAAGTAGACGGAGAACTTTCATACAAAACATTAAAAAAACTCAGCACAGGCAACAAAGATAAACTCTTCCTATCTATTCACGATTTATCAGAAGGCGGACTTGCAGTGGGTCTTTCCGAGATGACTTTTTCAAATAAAATCGGATGCGAAATAGATCTTTCCCGGTTAAAAACCGACCTTCGGTACGATATCTTACTATTCGGCGAGTCGAATTCCAGGTTCTTAATCGAAGTAGAAGAAAAGAACATGAAAAAAGTAGAGGAACTGCTAAAAAATATACCTCATTTCAAAATAGGAAAAACGAAAGGGGATTCTCTTGTTGTAAAAAATAAAAATAAAACTTTAATCAATATAAAAATAGATAAACTTTTAGAAAAATGGGAAGGAGCAGTAAAGTGGTAAAAGCTCTGATCTTAAGAGGACCCGGAACTAACTGCGATAAAGAAACCAGTTTTGCATTCAAAAAAGCCGGGGCAAAAACAGAATTTGTATTTATAGACACACTGCTCAGAAATCCGGGAAAGCTAAAAGAGAATCAAATACTCGCAGTCCCGGGAGGCTTTACTTACGGAGATGACCTTGGAGCCGGTACCGCAATGGCAGCAAGGCTTACCGCCATTAAAGACACGATGTTGGACTTCGTGGATAAAGGTAATCTCGTGATCGGTATCTGTAATGGCTTTCAAATACTTATGAAGATAGGGTTACTGCCTGGTTTCAAAGATGCAAAAGTCACTTTAACCCTGATCCCCGGAGCAACATTCAGGGATCAGTGGCTTGACCTAAAAGTAGAAAGTTCACGTTGCGTCTTCACAAGAGGAATAAAAACCTTGCACATACCTATGGCTAATAGTGAAGGAAGACTTTTTATCGGAGACGATCCAACGAAAGAAAAAATAGAAAAGGAAGATTACATTGCACTTAGATATATCGGAGAAGATCCTACCAATTCAAGTGAGCATATAGCGGGATTATGCGATAAAACAGGCAGAATATTGGGACTCATGCCCCACCCTGAGCGAAATATATTCAAACATTCTCCTCCCGACTGGCAGGACGGGAAACCCGGAAGAGAGGGGCTGCAAGTATTTAAAAACGCTGTCGAGTATTTTAAATAATTAGCCACAGAGACACAGAGAACACAGAGCCCTTCACACAACCCATTTTAACCGTGTTTTTTAAAGACCCAACCCACAACCCATTTTTTACATGTAGAACTTGTAGAAATTGTAATTCCTTGTTTTTCTAGAACCTAAATTGTTGACAATTATGGTACTTCTAGTTATAATCCTGATGTATAATGAATAAGAAAAAACAGTCCAAGCCTAAAAAAAGTAAGCCGAAACATCCCAAACTTAAAGATGGTAGCCTGAAATTTATGCTGGAAGAATTAGAAACGCTGCGGTGTTTTCGGTTAAATATGAACTCCATGGGAGAAAGTAGAGTCAATATATTGTTGGCGGTGTCTGGGGGGCTTTTTGGATTGGCACTCTGGAAACTGTCATCAATTTTCCCGAAGGAGGTATTGCCCCTTATAACTGGTGTAGTTTTGACTGGGTTGCTCTTCTTGGGCCTAATAACCTTCGGCCGTACAATAGAAAGAGACATTAACATCAAAATCTATACGCGTGGCCTGAACCGAATTAGGCATTACTTCTTTCAGCAGGATCCTAACCTGAAGAAATATCTGATTCTACCTATTTATGACGATCAACCAGAGTTCAATATTTTAGGTTCGTTAAATACCAGTATTGGGCAACTTTTTAGTCTGGAAAGCATGGTAGCAGTTATCAACAGCACCTTAGCAACTGTGGCTGTTTTAGCTCTTACAAAAAAATTTCCCGAGACGATTATCAACGGCATCTTAGCAACTAAGGCTGTTTCAACTTTGACAAAAAGAATTCTCGAGAGTGTGCAAATTGTCTCAATTGCTATAATTGCTATCCTAACCTTTCTTGTAGTCTGTATCATCCAATACTTGTATATGTATATTCGCTTCGATATGGCGGATAAGGAGAATGAAAAGAAGATTGAATTTCCTTCAGAATAGAAAAGTGAGTCATGAGTCAAAAGAGAACAATAACAAAAAGTCTCTATCTTCTCGATTTATATTCTTTGAATAAATTGCCACGGATAAACACAGATATTTTTGTTTTATTTTTTAGCCGGGAGCTGTGAGCTGTAAGCCGTTAGCTATTTTTTACTCACACAAAGCCACAGAGAACACAGAACCCTTCACACAACCCATTTTTTCACATGTAGTACTTGTAGTTTTTTTCTTTTTTTTACTTGAACCCTAGAACCCTTGACCTCTAACTTCAATTAACCACAAATTACACAAATAGCACAAATTTTTTTAACTAATGACTTACGACTCGATTTATCATTTCACATTTCAATGTCTGACCTCGTTAAATCCCATGTCAAGCAGCGAGCTTAAAAAAAATTTCAGTTTTCAAGATTCATTTTCCCTTCCTTTATCAATTTTGTAATATAATTGGGAGATTCTGATAAATCCATACTAATCAAACGACTAAAAGTATTATCTATTGGATTTGATGCATTAGGGTAAATATATAA
>Ga0315548_1002348_pt1 | contig 14820 bp, 11 predicted proteins | sample SalMarSW160110MG_2_FD_202540 | JGI IMG/M metagenome (GOLD analysis project Ga0315548, IMG submission 202540) | Salt marsh sediment microbial communities from the Plum Island Ecosystem LTER, Massachusetts, United States - Salt Marsh Sediment SW1601-110 ...
CTGTTCAGGGATACCGACTCTATCGAGGTCAGCTATCGCCATATCGATGTCCTGCTTGGAGAACTTGTGGATGGCTGATGCAGCGGGACTCACGTAACCCAGGCGGCCAGAGAGCACGTTGGTGAGCACGGTGGATCGCTTCACCAGGTTGAACTGCTGGAAGATCATCGCCATTCGCCTGCGAATCTGGCGAAGCTGGCGCGACGAGCTGCGTGTCACATCGATTCCGTCAAAGACAATGGTTCCGGCGGTTGGTTCGATCAGCCGATTGATGCACCGCAACAACGTAGATTTTCCCGAGCCGGACAATCCAAGCAGGACGAGGAACTCGCCTTTCTTGACGGTGAAGCTAACGTCGTTTAGAGCGAGGACTTCGCCTCGCTCATAGATCTTTGTCAAGTGCTCTATTCGTATCAGGTCATCCATTATTTAGAGGATCCTCAAAAAAATGCGGGAGAGGTCTCCCTCCCCCGCATCAGAATCAATCTAGCCTATCAAGGCAAGCCCTAGCGCTCCGGAATCGGAACGCCGATGATGGCGCGGTATCCGTCGTAGAAGCTGTCATCGATGTCGGCGACGGCCGTCCACTCGTAGAAGCTCGGGTCGCCCCACAGGGCCTGACCTTCGTCTGTGGCAATGTGTGTCTTGACTGCCTCGACGATTATATCGGCGATATCCACTGGGAAGTCCGGACTGAATGCCAAGCAGTCATTGGGGATCGGGCCGATGTTCATCACAACACCGATATCCGTGAGAACCGTGTCAAAGTCATAGGTGCTCTTCACCGCGCGGCGCAGGTCGTAGCAGGTTCCGCGGAATTCCGGACGGAAGAGAGCGTTGTTCCAGCGATCCCACAACCACATCTCAGGATCGTCGCCGAAGTCCCACTTGTCGCCCGCCCAGTCGGAGGGGGCGCCAGGAGCGGAACCGTAGCCGGTGCAGAAATCTCCCTGGCCCTCGATCAGCGCGACCAGTGAGTTGGTGTGCCCGCCGGTCGTGACAATGCTGGAGAACTCGATTCCGTTCTGCTCGAAGACCATGTTCGGGAAGACATACCCGGACGTGGAGCCGGTGTCGTTGTAGATCCAGACCTTTCCGTTCAGGTCTTCAACCCCCTTGATCCCGCTGTCGCGGCGCGCATAGAGACTGGCATAGTACCACGCGTAGCCGTAGCGGACCGATCCAAGACGCGGGCTGACGTTTCCGCCTGTCCGGTCGTAGATCCGGATGTACTGGTCGGTCGTCGGCATTCCGAACGTGTCACCCTCGGACGCTGCGAACGCCTCGATCATTGCCGTGTAGTCTGCCTGCAGGCTCGAAACAATGTACAAGCCCGTTAACTCAAATATCGCCTGTGCGATCTGTTGTCCGGTCTCTTCGACCGTTGCTCCCTCCGTCGACGGAACGAGAAGCATGTAGATCGGCTCATCTGGACTGGAGCCAGCCTGAGAAAAACCGAAGACCCCGATCGCCAAGACAGCGATCAGTGTCAGAGCCAAAATATTACGCATCCTGCCACCTCCTATAGGTTTGGAAACGCCCTCCGGGGACGCGATAATCGCTCTTCTTTGTCTCCCGTGATACCACACCCCCGCTTTTGTTGCTTACACCTCTATCATAGAGTCTACCGGACAGCAAGTCAACTGTCAGGTCCTGTTCACTCTCGCTTATACGGCTGGCCGAGCGCTTTTGGAAAACGCACCCGCCCGATCACTCCCGAGACTACCAGAAGGGTTACGATGTAGGGGAGCATCTCGACGAACTGCCAGGGGATCGGCTTGGACGGAAGCGTCTTTATCCACGTTGCCAGACTCTGGAAGAAACCGAAGATGAACCCACCGAGGAGCGCGAGCAGCGGATTCAAGCCACTGAAGACAACCGTTGCCAGGGCGATGAACCCTCTCCCAGCAGATATGTCCTTGGTCACCGATCCGATCCAGCAGACGCTCATGTATGCCCCGCCGAGACCGGCAAGGGCGCCACCAAAGGTGGTCGCCAACAGACGGATCAGGTTGATGTTGATCCCGGCGACGTCCGCCGCTTCCGGAGCCTCTCCGACCGCCTTCAGGATCAGTCCGGCCCGCGTCCGTTTGAGGAACCAATACACGATGAACGGCACTATAAGCGCGACAAAGATCATCGGACTGACCGCTCCGATCGGTGTTTGGAGCTTTGCCAGTTCGGACACCTTGGGAACGTCATGGAATCCCGGTGCGCCAAGCTTGATCAGACCAAAGGCGACGATTCCTACCGCAAACAGGTTGATTCCGATCCCGGTGATCATCTGGGTTCCCTTCCAATACGTGTTGATCACCGAGAAGAGGAGCCCAAGGCCGGCACCAACCACCATCCCAACGAACAATCCAAACAGGGGCCCGCCGAACTCCGCTCCTATTGCTCCGGCAAACGCACTCAACAACAGGGCTCCCTCCAGACCTATGTTGAACAGTCCGGCCGTCTCCCCGATGATCTCCCCCACAGCGGTTAGGGTGATGGGAACCATGGCATGAAGCGAGATACGAAGCAGGCTGAGAATGTCGCTCCAGTTCATGCGGATCCCTCCTTGTGAGAGACGCGGTGCGTCAATCGCCGTAACAGACCGAATAACTCTGTTCCCTGTTTCTTGATCGCAGGGAAGATGCGAAACAACTCGGGGATGGACATAGCAAGGACGATCGCCCCCATCACAATGCGGACCATCTCCAGCGGAACCGGATTCGACCCGTAGAACTGCATCACTCGTCCACCGGCCGTCAGCCCGCCGAAGAAGAGGGCCGCGATGATGATCCCAATCGGGTGGTTCCGTCCGACCATGGCTACCGCCATTCCGTCGAAACCAACATTCATCAGCTGCGGAAGACCGCTTATAACCGCGTATGTTGGCGGGTTTCCCATCACAACCGTCGCGCCAGCGAGCCCTGCAGCCAAACCCCCGAGGATGAAGCTCGTGAGCATCGCCCGCTTGCTCTTGATCCCACCGTATCGCGCTGCCTTTGGGTTAAACCCGGAGGCACGGACCTCGTACCCCATAGTGGTATGCCACAAGATAAAGTAGATGACGGCGGCAAAGAGGACCGCAGCGAACAGGGAATAGGATAGGTCTGTCCCCCGAACGAGGATTGGAAAGCGAGCATTCATCGGAATGCTGATCGTCTTCTCGCTCCGCATCGGGTCGACAAGGATGAACGCAACCATGTAGAACGCGAGAAACCGTGCGATCCAGTTGAACATGATTGTTGAGATGACCTCGTGCACCCCGCGGGTCAGCTTGAGGATCGCGGGAACGAGGCTCCATACTGCCCCAGCGATCATGGCGAAGATGATTCCCGCGATGATGTGTAGACCGGATGGGAGGGTGAAGTAGCCGACGGTCACCGCCGCGAGGGCGCCCATGTAGAGCTGCCCCTCCGCGCCGATATTGAACATCCCAGCGCGAACACAGATGGAGAAGGTGAGTGCCGTCAGGATGAGCGGCGCCCCGCGCGCCGCCGAACTTGCAAGCCCGTAGGAATCCCCGTAAGCCCCGCGGAACATGGCCATATAGGCCTTCCAGGGATCATACCCCCAAATCCACATCAGGAGGGCCCCGGCGAGCAGACCGACCACGCCCGCCAACACCGACTCGAGGGCTGGGTTGAGCCCGGTCAATGTGCGGCTCGTCGCTCTCCACAGACGGGATGAGTTCCTTGTCACTTCACTGCTCATACTCCCTCTTTGACTGTTGTCACTCCACCCATGAGTAACCCGATCGTCTCCCGGTCGAGATCAGCCGGTAATGCGATGGTCATGAAACGGCCTTCGTACATGATGGCAATCCGGTCGGAGAGGGCAAGGACCTCGTCGAGGTCGGCCGACACGAGCAGGATAGCGCGGCCGTTGTTACGCATCTCGACGAGGAGATCGCGAATGTACTGAGCGGAGCCGATATCCAATCCTCGCGTCGGCTGCGCAGCAACGATGATATCAGGGTTCTTGGCGAGTTCCCGTCCAACGATCAGCTTCTGCTGGTTCCCTCCGGAGAGGCTCTTCGCCGGAGCGCCTGGCCCTGTAGCCTGAATGTCAAAGCGTTCCATCAACTCCCGCACGTGTTGATTGATCTTCCCCCGTCGGAGAAACGACATTGGCCCGCGGAATTCCTCCCAGCGGTGCACCCCAAGGATCCCGTTTTCGGCAAGGGTGAACGGGAGAATGAGCCCCAGCTCCCGCCGGTCCTCGGGGATATGCGCCACACCGAGACGGTAGATCTCCCGGGGATCCTTCCCAAGGATGTTCGTCCCGTTGATCGTGGCAACCCCACTCGCGGGGACGCGAAGGCCGGTCAACGACTCGACAAGCTCGGTCTGCCCGTTCCCTTCCACACCGGCCACACCGAAGATCTCACCCGCATGGACGTCGAACGAAAGGTCCTCTACCGCGATCTCGCCGGTGTCACCGCGTGCCGTCAGGTTCTCCACATGCAAAATGCTCGGACCTGATTTCATCTCTTCTACACGCACGCTTTCTCGGTGGGGAAGCCCCGCCTCCGTCAGTTCAATGGCCCCCGCCTCCACATCGATCGCCTTGCCGACCATCAACCGCGCCAGCTGTTCCGTGGTAGCCCCTGCTGTCTTCAGGTCTCCCACCATCTCTCCGTGGCGGAGCACAACTACCCGGTCGGTAATCGAGCCGACTTCCTTCAACTTATGAGTGATGAAGACGATCGATTTCCCGTCTTCCCGCAGACGGCGCAGCAGGGCGAACAACTCGTCCACCTCGAGCGGGGTCAACACCGAGGTCGGTTCATCGAGGATCAACAGATCGACATCACGGGAAAGGACCTTGAGAACCTCCACCCGCTGCTGTTCACCCACGGCAAGATTCTCCACCGGCACATCGAGCGGAACATGAAGCCCACTCTCTTTCATCAACTGTTCGAGGCGCTTCTTCGTGTCAGCAAGTTGAATCGTACTAAAGGGGTGTTCGTGGCTCAGCGCAACGTTCTCGGCAGCGGTGAAGGTGCCGACCAGCGCGAAGTGCTGGTAGACCATACCTATTCCGAAGTCAAGCGCTTCACGCGGGCTCCCAAACCGGACCCGTCCACGGGGTGAGATAACCCGTCCCTTTGTCGGTGGGAGGAGGCCGGAGAGTATCTTGGTTAACGTTGTCTTTCCCGCGCCGTTTTCTCCCAGCAGTCCGATGATCTCACTCGGATGAATTTCAAGTGTGGCTTCCTTCAGCGCAACCGTCCCGTCGGAGTAGACCTTGGTGATCTTCTCCGCCCGCAAGAAGAACTCCTGCCCCTCTTTCTCCGCTGCTCTTGCAGTCGACTCTGTCATGCACGCCCCCAAACTTACTCCCTGATACGGGCAAAAACGGGGAGAGGAAATATATCGCCTCTCCCCGCAGTTTACAAGCGATCGATCATTTGCTACGGCGCACCAAGGGTGTATTCCGCTCGCACGGCGGCCATCTCGGCACCGGTATCCGCGGTGGGAACAATGATCGTCCCATCGAGGACCCCTGCTTCCAGTTCGGCCACGGCATCCCAGATCCAAGTAGGAACAGTCGCCCGGTTTTGCGCCCAGTTGGCGATGATCGTGTAGAAATCATCGGCCTGGACAGCCCCACCATCGATACCGAACTGGATGAAGTCTGCTAGGTTGCCAACCTTGCTTATGGATCCTCCCCCCTCGGCGATACCCATGCTAATCACGCTGCCCTGGAACGTACCCTCTGCGACGGCCTTCACCGCGTTGTAACAACCCACATCAACACGCTTCATCCCGCTAGCGAGGGCATGCAGTCCGTTACCGAGGTAGTCCTGGTTCGCATCCACACCAAAGAAATATGGAGGGCCGAACGTCGTTCCTGCGTTGTCATGGAACTCGGTGACCGCTTCCAGGTCGCCAATCCCCAATGGACCGGCCACGTTGTAGATAGCAACCGCACCCTGGGCGAGCATGGCCTCACTGGTTGCCTTACCCAACGCAATATCGCTGAACGACCCGGTGTACGTATACAGCAGTCCGACATCCGGGGTGGTCCCCTTCACTTCCGCGTACTTCTTGATTCCCCAGTCGATCCCAAAGCGATAGCCAGCCTCGAAGTGGTACAGGACCGGGATCTCCATTCCGAGAACCACACCGACGTAATCGTACCCGTACTCTGCCGCGGCCAACGCACCGAGCGCGCCGACCAATGCCGAAGCCTCATTCTCACGGTAGACAGCGCTCATCACGTTCGGCGCGTCGACACCTGAGTCGATAATCGCGAACTTCTGCTCCGGAAATTCTGCTGCTGCGGTTGCGGTTGCATCCCCAAGCAGGTACCCGACGCAGATGATGAGATCGAACTCACCAGTGCGGGCCAAGTTGCGCACGTTCGGCAGGTAATCCGCCGCTGTTGCGCACTGGATCTCGACCATATCGTATCCGAAGTCCTTCGCCGCCTGATCCGTCCCCTTGAAACCCATGTCGTTGAACGAGAGGTCCCCTCGTCCACCAACGTCCAACACTACTGCAACTTTCCCTTCTGCCAGGCCGATCATTCCGACCAGGGAAATCCCTAACACCAAGATCACCAATACACCAAGTAGTCTTTTCACAGATACCTCCTTGTTCCTTTTTCCGGCTAACCACTCCAACAATTTCTACTAAGCTATTCTATCAAGTCTCCTCCTTTCCGCCAAGGGTAAATTGTAAGAAGAAGTTAATGGTAAATGGTAAGTAATGAGTGATAAGTAACAGAAAGCCAGTCCATAGTCCAAGGTCCAGAGTCGGAGTCGATAGTCGAAAAACAGTAAAAGACACAGGAACGAGAACTGAACACTGTTTACTGACTGCTGATAGCTGAAAGCTGATCGCTGTTCACTGATAGCTGAGAGCCGAGAAACCAGTGACAAGTAATAAGCTGGACATTGGGACGGACATTGAGGCAGACACGCAGATCTACCCCTCCAGTTTGTACGATTTGGATGATGACGTGAAGAAAACTTGACATGAGCCAATTATGAATGCTATGGTGGTTCACCATTCGTTTGTGGGTGGGGTTAACCGGAGGTGGGGGATGAAAAGAATTTGCCTGGGGTGTTCTTTGGGCATGCTTGTTTGTATGTTGTTGTTTTCAGTGGTCGGCATTGCCCAAGAGAACGCAATAGCGGTACAAGTTCTGACTAATAATGGTGGTTTAATTGAGGGAAAGCTCACAAACCTTGCATCAACAATCCGCTTGAATGTTATTCCGCCAGCAGTGAGTGTTGGCCCGGCACGGGCGCTTGATATCCTGACGTCGACGATCTCTCAGATTACAGTCAATTTTCCCAAAATAGTGATTGAAACTCCTAGCCGAACCTATGTGGGCCCATTCTCTGCCTTCGCTGGCATACCGGAGCTGCTCACTATCGAACAACAAGAGACAATACAGAATCTCAAGATAGCTGGGCTTCGCGCAATAGCGCTACGTGGAGTTTCCATGCATGAACCACCAGCAGGACTCTTGGGAATGGAGCTTTTTCCTAGAACAGAAACAGGCTTAAGCAGTCAATTGGCTAAAGCTAAAGAAGAGGAAAGTAGCTTGGCGCTGGCACAACCAATTCAGGAGATATTTCCACGCGCATGGGGCGAGGAAATCTGCCAAACAAGAACAGAGAAACCCGAAGAAAAGACTCCGTGGCTATTCTTCTTGGCAGTTACTTCCATAGCCTCCTTATTCTTCCTCACTCTCTAACACTGCTTTCAGCTGAGATTTGGTTACGAATATGGCTTGCAGGAACGCTCCAAACAATCTAACATCTCTATGAGAGGAGGGATGACCGAACGGAAAGGAGCCGGTCTCGAAAACCGGTAAGCCCATACGGGCCTCGGGGTTCGAATCCCCGTCCCTCCGCCAGAGATGTAAACATGCGCCCGTAGCTCAGCGGACAGAGCGTCGCACTGCGGATGCGAAGGTCGGAGGTTCAAGTCCTCTCGGGCGTACTCAGCGTAATTATACCGAGGACCTTCGATGGAAAGTTCTAGATATGGTAACTCCGGAATCTGTCGATGACCTTGAGACACGCATTCACTGAAAAGTGCTACAAAAGAGGACTGGCTACTTTTCGACTAGGCCATTCGCCAGAGAAAAGGTGCCTATCCGCTCTTTTTCCCTGATATACCGCGTTAGCGGCTGGGATTGTCCCAGCTTGCAAAATGAGTATCATGTTCTTGGGAATTCTCTCCAGTTTCAGTTGATCGGAAGAAGGGTCCCAGAGGAGAGGAAATACTAAGAGTAAGAACCTGATCTCAGTAGCATGAATGGCTTTGAAGGAAGGAGGTAAATATGCCAACCACACAACGCTTCTGCACGATCTCTGTCAGTAAAGAGAGGAAGAGATAGGGAGAAGGAGATGAAGTGATGGAAAAGATCATAAAGAGCGACCAAACGTGTCGTAAGGAGCTGACGCCTGAAGAGTATCGCATTACACGTGAAAAAGGGACCGAAGCGGCCTTCACCGGCGCTTACTGGAACACGAAGGCGCCCGGCATCTACGAGTGTGTTTGCTGCGGGCTCCCCCTATTTGATTCCGAGCACAAGTTTGATTCAGGAACAGGATGGCCAAGCTTCTGGCAGGCTATCGACGAGAAGAATGTGGAGACCCAAAGGGATGACAGCCATGGAAAGGTCCGTACCGAGGTCCTCTGTGTCCGGTGCGCCGCTCACCTAGGCCATCTATTCAACGACGGACCTGCGCCAACTGCGTTGCGTTACTGCATCAACTCCGCCGCCCTTAAACTTGTCGACAGAGAAGCAGACACCGAGTAAATACGGCTTCAAGAGAAGTGCCTACCTTGGGTAGACCACACGGCCTACGAACAGGATCGCTTGCGTCTCCTTATCACGGATGAAGAACAGGAACGGCCGATTGACATTGACCTCGTAGTAGGTGGGTTGAAAACCGGGTGCTGCCCCTACCATGATTACTGCTGTTGCCGCGGCGGCCTCCGTTCCTGCCTCGTCAACGGATACAAACGCCTTGTGAATGACTGCGCCAATGAAGAATACGCGTCTTCCATCGATACCCGAGAAATCGGCAACGGAGCTGTTAAATGCATCCGGCATGCCCAAACCTGCCAAAATATCATTGAGTAAGCCCGTCCACTCAACTGTGAACTTTGGTAGAGTCAGAATAACATGCTCTCGTGACAGATCACCGATCACCTGGCTGATGAACGCAAACGAGAGGCTCGCGTTCACCGCCTCGAAAGCACCTAGCTTGGGGAGGATCACAACCATGGACAAGTCATTCCCATTATAATCAAGTTCCACCGCCTGGTACTGATCGCCTTCGGCGTAGCCGAGTAGCTCGGTCTCGTGCATCAGCGGCACCTCCACCTCTGTTCCGTCGAGAAGTGTGAATGGCCCTGACGCTGTGTGCCGCTTATCGAAGGGGAACGCCCAGGGGGCATTGAAGTAAATGGCATTCACCAATGCGAGCAGAGTCTCCTTAGTGATCGCTCCTCCCGGGATGAGATCAACGATCCGATCATGCGTTGCCTCCTCGACCCACAAATTTATCGTGTCTCGTACGGCGTCCGGGTCGGCAGCAAAGTCCGCAGGATGCACTTCTGTCCCATAAGACCCCGCTAGCACGTCCAGGAAATCTGTAAGGAATCTATAGCCTTCCTGCGCCCAGATAGAGTTAACCAAGTTTAGGGTAAACCCTTCTCCCCGGCCCTCGGGAAGGTATTGGCGCCTCTCCAGCACCCAATTAAGCGCGTAGAACGCCGTGTGGAGCTGTTCCTGGCTGAAAGGGAAGTGAATGGTCTCCTCCATCTGTGCCAACGTATCTCCGTGAGCGCCGGCGGAGATCATTGCCAATGCCGTGTAGATGGATAGAGGCGAGAAGAAAAGATTCCCTTCTTCCGGAAGAGCGTCGTACAGGTCAATGGCAAACACCGTGTTCGCTGCTGCGAGTTCCGTAACATTCTTCAGGGCGATACTGTTAGGATTAACCTGTTCACCATTCGGTGAGGCTGTTTGCGGGGGTCCGCTTGTCGTGTCTGCTTGGGTCAAGACCGAGGCGAGAATAACAGCCAACACAACAACCAAGAATATTGGGCGGATCATCAATACCTCCTTGAATACTTGGGCTGATTGCCAGTATAGCACAGGTGTATGCCCTTGATGAAGGACAGATACAGGTCAGTCTATAAGTCCAGGGTGATGGCTGCTGGTATCGGTAGCCGTTATGGAGGGATGAAGCAGATCGAGGAGGTCGGCCCAAGCGGCGAGATACTTCTGGATTACTCGGTCTACGACGCCCTACGAGGGGAAAGCCGTGGGGCACAGCCCATGCTGTCTTCCTCCTCGTTTAACTGTCTTGCGCCTGGGCTAGGGCGAACCTCCCAGACACTGGCTCGCTTGCCGGTTTCGCTCATATAGGCATCGACAATTCCTTCCACATATCTTTGCTTCCCGTATGAGGGTACCAGATGAAGCGTGGTCCCGCCGAATCCCCCGCCGACAATACGAGCACCAAGCGCACCGTTTCGAGCACCCCACTCAACGAGGAAATCGAGCTCGGGTGTACTAACCTCGTACTGATCCCGAAGGGAGGCGTGAGACGCGTATAGGAGCTCCCCCACGGTCGAAGCGTCTCCGTGGACAAGCGCTTCCGCGGTCCGCCGCACGCGTTCGTTCTCCGATACCACATGGGCTGCCCGTCGACAGAGCAACTCAGGCATCCGATACTTGACGTCATCGAACTCCCTCATTGTCAGCTCGCTCAGTGAGCTCAAGCGTCTTTCGGGCAGCGTATCTCGAAGCCAGTCGAGGGCCTGCTCGCACTCCCGGCGCCGCTCATTGTAACCGCTCTGCGATAGTTCCCGCCGTACAGTGCTGTCGACGACGAGGAAACTTGTATCCTCGAGGTCGATCGGCACATGGCGATGGGTCATGGTGGCAACATCCAGCAGTAAGGCCGAGCCATCCCGTGCTAGTAGGCTTGCGTACTGGTCCATGATGCCACAATTAGTCCCTACGAACTCGACTTCCACCCGCTGGCAAAGCTGGACGAATTCCACATCATCGAGTTGTATCCCATAGAGTCTCGTGAGCGCGAGAGCAAGCGCGACCTCTAACGCCGCCGAGCTGCTCAAGCCTGCTCTGAAGGGGACGTTGCTAGAGATCGCCACATCAAAGCCGTGCGGGAACTCGATATGGTGAGAAAGCTCAAGGAGTATCCCGATTAAGTAGTCGTGCCACTCTCCGGTCGGGGTGGACTCTGGAATCGGAAGCTCGAGTTCGGCGACGCCGGGAAAAGCTGTACTACAAGCGTGCACTGCTCGATCGCTTCGGGGACGTAGGGCGATCTCAGTTGTCCTGTCGATGGCAAACGGCAGCACGTAGCCACCGTTGTAGTCAGTGTGCTCGCCGATCAGATTTACGCGGCCGGGAGCCTTCGTGATCTGCGGAGCGGGTCCTGATCCGAACGTAGTCATCAGAAAGTCCGCACTACTCATCAATGTCACGTTCACGTACTCCTGTGTAAGTGATTGGGGAGCCACCCTTCATCGGTGTGGCACAACCAGGATCGAACTCGATGATTAGCGAGATGACACGTGCATCGTCCGCTCGGGAGCCATCTGTATGAGGACTGCCGACCCGTTAAGTGCCAGAGCCTCGACGATCTGCCGTTTGCTCGAAGTCGATCCCGTGCGCCTGGCACCACTCAATCGCCACCTCCTCATAACCACGGTCCCGAAATGCATACCATCGTTCGGCCAACTCCAGCTGGTTCACGGTATCCTTGAAGTACCGAAACGCGCCAGAACCCCGTAGCGCTCGGTCTAACTGTATCCTTGCCTCTTCCTCGGCACATGAGTTGGCGAATCGCTCCATCATATGGTACTCGTTAATCTCAAACCGGTCCGGGAGCCGTACATAGTCAGTACTTTCAACTACCGCCCGCGCCACAACCATTGCGTCGCGTTCCCAGTCGGCCAGCTCCACATCCTCTTCCCCTTCCTCGGCGGCGGCCATGTGCTCCGCAGCGACAGTCACCACCTCCCCCGTCCTGGTGTTCAAGTACGAGGTCATCTCATCGGACTGCCACTCCATTCCGTCAATGATATCTTCTAACCGAATCTGTATTGCCATCCTTCCCTCAAAATGCGCGTTTTCACCGTCGTACCCTTGAAACACCGACCTCGATTATCATTCCTATTTCCTTACTACCTATATGACGATGTCAGATGCTGCCTTTGCTGTTACCTATCTTGCTGTTTACCTTGGTTACATCCCTGTTCTGGCTTGAGGTAGAGGGTCTGGGTGGGGAAGGCGAATTCGATCCCGGCTGCCTCGAAGCGGCGCTTGATCTCCATGTTGATCTCCTCGAGCGAGCGCAGGTAGGTTTCATAGTCCATGACCTTACACCAGTACTGCACAAGTATATTTAACGAGAAATCGCCGAAACGGTTGAAATAGGCACGGTACTGCCCAGTAGAAGGGTGTTTTTCCAAGATCTCTCGCACAATGGTAACAGCCTCTTCCAACTTGGTAGTAGAGGTGCCGTAGACAAGTCCGATGGTGAAATTGGTTCGGCGCATCGGCCGAGCGGCTAGGTTGTTAATGTTGGCAGAGGCCACCGTGCGATTGGGAATCGTTACCAAGGTTCCATCCCAGGTGCGCAGGCGTGTCGAGCGCAGTCCGATCGCCTCGATCGATCCTTCAAATGCCTCAATGCTGACGGCGTCGCCTATCTTGAACGGTCGGTCGATGAAGATCATCACCGCTCCGAAAATGTTGGCGATTGTGTCCTGAGCGGCGAAGGCAAGAGCCAACCCACCGATACCCAGTCCGGCAAGGAGACTTGAGATGGTGTAGTGGAGGATATTCTGAAGGAAGAGGAGAAAACCGATTCCCCAGATGAACCATTTGAGGACCTTGCCCAATAGCGGGACCAAGTGCTCATCAAGAGCCGATTCAGTTCTTGCTGCTCGTCCCTTGAGGAAGACAGTCATCAAGTCTACTAATTTGGTTACAAGGTAGAGGATGAAGATGGTTAGGATAGCCAAAAATAGCCGATCAATGATCTCCTGAACGTTGTCTGGAACCCGGAAGACATAGATGGACAGCCAAATTGGCAGAAACGGAAGCGCGCCACGAAGAAGACTCTGAATAAGGTTTAGCGCTGCCCAGCGTACTTTTTTCTCTGTCTCTGGCGGAGAAAGGCGACGTGCAATGATGCGGAAAAGTCGATAGAGAACAAACGCCGCTAAGAAGAGAAGCAGAACGACTCCGTAACGCCAGATCTCGCTTCCCAACACATGATAGCTCAACCAACGTTCAATCATTGATCTCCTTTCCTCCCCTTATGAAGTACGCATAGAATACGAATCTACTACTATTTGTGCAAGTACCATCGCGATGGATGCTTTGTCGATGATGGATGCAGGTATCAGGAAGAAGGGAAGCTTTCAGCCGTCAGTTGTCAGACCGTTCGTAGCGTCGGGTCTTGCGCCCGTCATTCCAGCGAACCCCGGATCGGGGTCCGGGGCAGGCGCCGGAATCCAGTCAAATAATGGTTGTATGCAAATGCTGCCAATCCTCTGGATGCCGGATCAAGTCCGGCATGACATTATGCGCCCGTCATTCCAACCTCCTCTCAGTTAAAGGCAACGTCGCAGACAAGCTACGACGCTACACAAGCAGGACCCTGCCCTTTGGGTGTTAGGTGTTATGTAAACCGTTCGTAGTTAATGATAACGGAGCAAGAATACATACATCGTATGTGGCGTCGGAACCTGTGTCCGACGTTAAAGTCAACGTCGTACCTAGAACTTAGAACCTGTCTTTCGACTCCCGACTGTCTTTTCACCTATTACACATTACTCATCACTGTTTTTCGACCTTGGACGTTGGACTTTGGACGTTGGACGTTGGACTTTGGACGTTGGACGTTGGACTTTGGACTGCTTCTATCTTACTCATCACTATCTAGGGGTATGCGTCCCCGGAATGTCACATTCGGCTATCCAGATTTTGCCTCCCGCCTTGTGGCGACAATCTCCTCAGAAAGGGCGTACGGGACAGCCTCGTAGTGTTCAAAGTGCATGGTGAAGTTTCCGCGGCCGCTCGTGATGTCTCGCAGCTCGGAGGCGTAGCCGAACATCTCCGCTAGTGGAACCAACGCACGCAGGACCGTTGCGTTCCCTCTTGTATCCATCGCGATGATCTTCCCGCGTTTCCCAGCTAGACTTCCAGTAACCGCTCCGGTGTAATCCTCAGGCGTGGTCACCTCGACGCTCATCGTTGGCTCGAGAAGCTGAAGACCGGCCTTTTTGCACGCCTCGCGGAATCCATTCGCTCCACAGGTGTGGAACGCCCGCTCTGAAGAATCCACTTCGTGCATCGAACCATCGTAAACTACGACCTTAATGCCGACCATTGGAAACCCCGCGTACGGCCCCTTGGCCATCACATCTACGATTCCCCGTTCGATTGCGCGCAGGTACTCACGCGAGATCTTCCCTCCCTTAATCTCATCTTCGAACTGCAGGCCAGCGCCCGGCTCGCTCGGCTCGATACGGAAGATCATATGTGCGTACTGACCACGCCCTCCGGTCTGCTTGACATGGCGATACTCGTGGTCGATCGACCTAATGATCGTCTCCCGATACGCTACCTGAGGCGTGCCGACAGCTGCTTCCACATTGAATTCGCGGCGCAGACGATCGACGATGATCTCCAAGTGCAGCTCCCCCATCCCGGAGATGATGACTTCACCGGTCTCAATGTTCGAGCGCACCACAAACGTTGAGTCCTCTTCGGCGAGACGATGAAGAGCCTTAGCCAGTTTGTCTT
>Ga0315548_1002352_pt1 | contig 14815 bp, 10 predicted proteins | sample SalMarSW160110MG_2_FD_202540 | JGI IMG/M metagenome (GOLD analysis project Ga0315548, IMG submission 202540) | Salt marsh sediment microbial communities from the Plum Island Ecosystem LTER, Massachusetts, United States - Salt Marsh Sediment SW1601-110 ...
CCTTTATATGTAGGTCCATCGGAAAGCTTTTATCAGCCGGCTGCAACCAGGCCCATTACACAGATGATGACCTGAAGCTGAATTAGCTCGACTATTTTGAAACTCGTGGATTCAATCTTCTGGTTTCTTGCAACTGGTATAACGTCAACTTTGATGATTCCAAACTCAGGGGCAATCCAAACTCTCTACCAGATGGACCGGGAATGACTTTCTATGTTGGTTTGAAGATAAATTTCTAAAAATCACATCACGTCCTATTCGCATCCAAATATTAGTTCAATAATGAAGCTTGATCTTTTGCAGCAATTATAGAAGTAGCATTAATCCTTATCTCAGTTTTTAGTCCGATATATTGGGTGTTTTTTGCATTTTCGAGTGTATAAAAAAAGTATCAAATCTTAGATTAAGCCGCATATCGAAATTGACGATTTTTTCATATAACTAAATACTGCGGTGGACTTTTTCCTTTTGAAAGGAACCGTTCTTTATGAGGTCTAAAAAAGCAAGATACTCAATTATGAAATTTGGTCTTTTCTGTAGCCTTTTGTGTCTTCTTGCTTTTACTACTCAGCCTTTAGCAGCTCAGCAGGAACCGAATGACCAAACAGACCTTTTCGAGATGTCACTTGAGGAACTTATGGAAATAGAGGTTACTTCTGCCTCGAAAAAGGCCGAGTCGATATATGAAGCACCTGGTATTATGGTTGTAGTGCCGCGTGAGGAATTCGAGGTCTATGGGGATAGAGACCTCCACCAGCTTTTGCAGCGCCAGCCCAGTATTTATACGCGAGATGTCTACCCTTACACTGACAATGTAGCGGGCTTTCGGGGCGATATGGCAATGGTTACGGATTCGCATACCCTGATTCTCTTTAACGGCCGGCCAATCCGCGAAAGCGCCCAGGGGCTAAATGTTACTATGTACAAGACGCTTCCACTGTCGGTTCTGGAACGTGTAGAGCTGATTCGCGGACCTGGGTCGGTTCTCTACGGCTCCAATGCCTTCACAGGTGTAGTCAATCTAAAGCCCCGCATCCCGGATACGAACGAAATCTCTTTCTCTTCAATGATGGGCAGTTACGGATACTATGCATCGGATGTCACTGCTGGCGGAAAATCAGGCAAATTTAACTATATTACTGGCTTTCGCGTAGTTGGTCAGCAGGGATACCCCTACGATATGACCGATGGAGCGGGTGTCTATGGCGAGGAAGACAGAAAATACAAAAGCTACTCGACAGTGATGCATCTGGATTATGAAAACTTCTCTTTTGATTTCTTCTGGGCCGATTATGATGCGTTCGCAATAGGGGTTGTACCTTTTTGGTCCAATCCACATCAAACATTCAGCGATAGAAAGCTTTTCTTAAACGCTGGATATCGAATTCCCCTTCACGAACGGGCAACCCTGGAACTGAACGCCACCTACAATTTTCAGGAAAACAGCCTGACCAGCTTTAAGCCGGAGCTTATCGGCATTGATACTTCGGATATACTTGCTGAGGTGACCCTTTTCGCCAATCCTTTGGATAACCTTAATATCGTTACGGGTTTTCTTCAGGAGCAGCGCGCGAGCTGCGACATGGATGACGATGACGAAAGATTTCATTCCATTGAATCATACCGTCATGAGCCCAGGAGCTTTTATTTTCAGGGTGATTATAAGTATGGAAAAATTGTAAAGTTTATCGGCGGCACGCAATGGAACAAATCAAGTTATGGCATCGAAGACTGGATATCCCGATGTGGTGTAATTATAACACCGTCTGAGAAATGGGGAGTCAAACTCCTGCGAGGTGAGGCCTTTAGGGCTCCGACGACCATAGAAACCAACCTGCTTGACCCCGGGATTCTCAGGGGCAATTCTGACCTTGTGCCCGAGGAGATAACGACCTACGACGCGCAGATCTTCTATCATGACAAAAAAACCTATGCTGCTTTCACTTATTTCCGAAGCAAAATCGATAACCTCGTTATTTACGATACCGGTGCCGTTCCCGACATGTCTTATATGAACGGAGGCTCGCATAGGTACAACGGTATTGAATTTGAAGCCAAACACTTCATCACACCAAACTGGCATATTCTTGGTTCTTTCACGCACCAGGAAAACAAGGCCGATTTAGGCATCAATCCCAGCGTCGTACCGAAAAATATGGCCAAGCTGGGCACTGCCTACATATGGGACTGGGGCACGGTATCTTTGTTCTACTGTCACTTTGGTAAACCGCCGAAAACTTACTTCCCTTCATTACCTGACCCGTTCGGCTCGACGCTTGTGGTAAATCCGAAACCTGAAGCATTAAACTTGCTCAATCTTAATATAGATATTGACCTGTCGAAATGGATGGGGCTTAAAAAAGGACAGTCTATTTTTACATTCCGGTTAGAGAACCTGCTGGACGAAAAGATTCATGTGCCGACTTTAGCCTACTCCGGTACACCGAACTCTTTCCCCTATAACGCCGGCCGAACCTTTTATGCAGGCTTTAAGATAAATTTCTAAAAATTACGTCGCACCTTATTCTTTGAAATTCGTCTATCGATTCTGATATATAAAAATTGTGCAGCTGTCTTTTATGACTTAAAAGGACAATGGCAAATCTTCTTCTACCTCACCTTTCCAGGTATAGCGATAAAAGTTCTTCACATCCGAGGTAATTACCAGATCACCTTCAACGCTATAATCAATTTTCATCCAGCCGCGAAGATATGCTTCGCCCGTTACGTTACGAACCCTGCCGTTATCGCTGTTTGTTTCGAGTATTGAAAAATAACCCTTTGTAATAAAGAAAAGCCTTGAAAAGTCCGGCCCTTTTTCGTCGCTGAAAATCTCCTTCGGGTCGATATTACCCTTGAACTCGCACGCCATTACCTGGAAGTGTACGTCTTTTGATAAATAAAAATTTGCGCCCCAGCCGCCTGCAATAGTGCCGTCCGGTTCAAATGCAAATTGTACGGTACCGCATTTTTTATCTTCGTTAAAGCAGTTTGCTTTGACGAACAGGACTTTTTCGATTTTAGGTTGTTCGGCGGCAGGTTTGCCGATGGTTTCTCCTTTTTCGAATCTTACGTTCATTTTATGCCACTGCCGCCAGGGGGGATTTATGTCGGATTTGCCCTTGCCGAACTCATAGACAGGCCCGTGAAGCCTGTTAAAGTAAATAATCATCCCAACGATAACCACAACCAGCAAACCTAATAGTAGGACATAACCCCTGCCTTTTCTGTCAATGGTGTTACCAAACATAATCTCGCCTCCTTATAATTGTTTTTGAAAATGTGAAAAATCAGTATAAAAGTAACGCTTAAACGGAAAAAAACAAACTTAAAAATTGCTTAAAAAAAATTTTCATTTTTTTTGTTTATCTTATTGACGATATACGTATATATGTTAAAATGATATGTTTGAAGAGCAGGCAAGTTAATATCACTACAGATGGAGGCTTGGCTGCTTATATTTTTGGCTCTTTTTTGAGCCGTTTTCAGGCTCTTTGGCAAGTTAACAGTTAAGCGAAAATGCAGCGAAAGTGTAGCTCACGGCACTGATACGACAGGTGTCGAGGAGCTTGAAAAATTTGTTTTTTTCAGCACTTTCGGTGCGTATACACTGAAGTGTTGAGCCTTTAATTTGTCTTGAGCCGTCTTCGGACGGTTTAAGAATCAAACTTGAAGGGTTTGATCCTGGCTCAGAACGAACGCTGGCGGCGTGGCTAAGACATGCAAGTCGAACGGGCCTTTCTGATGAGTAATCTGATGATTGGTTAGTGGCGCAAGGGTTAGTAATGGATAGGTAACGTACCCTTTGCTCCGGGACAGCGTCCCGAAAGGGGCGGTAATACCGGATAATGCCATAAACCGAATGGTTTATGGCCAAAGATTTATCGGCGAAGGAGCGGCCTATCTCCTATCAGCTTGTTGGTGGGGTAAAAGCTCACCAAGGCTAAGACGGGTAGCGGGACTGAGAGGTTGGCCCGCAACATCGGGACTGAGACACTGCCCGGACCCCCACGGGGGGCTGCAGTAACGAATATTGCGCAATGGGCGAAAGCCTGACGCAGCGACGCCGCGTGCGGGAGGAAGTCTTTCGGGATGTAAACCGCTGTCAGGGGTTAGAAAGTCCGCTTAGGCGGATTGATCAGCCCCAAAGGAAGTCACGGCTAACTTCGTGCCAGCAGCCGCGGTAAGACGAAGGTGGCAAGCGTTGTTCGGTATCACTGGGCTTAAAGCGTGTGTAGGCGGAGAGGTAAGCGTCGTGTGAAATCCCCCGGCTCAACCGGGGAATGGCTCGGCGAACTGCCTTTCTTGAGGTAGGCAGGGGTGCATGGAACTCTTGGTGGAGCGGTGGAATGCGTAGATATCAAGAGGAACGCCGGTGGTGAAAACGGTGCACTGGGCCTGCTCTGACGCTGAGACACGAAAGCGTGGGGAGCGAACGGGATTAGATACCCCGGTAGTCCACGCTGTAAACGATGTCTACTAGGTTGTGGTCGTTCTGACACGGGCACGGCCGAAGCAAAAGTGTTAAGTAGACCGCCTGGGGAGTACGGTCGCAAGGCTAAAACTCAAAGGAATTGACGGGGGCTCACACAAGCGGTGGAGCATGTGGATTAATTCGAAGCAACGCGCAGAACCTTACCTGGGTTTGACATGCACGGATTAGCACCGGGAAACCGGTGTGACGCGGCTTGCCGTGGAACGTGCACAGGTGCTGCATGGCTGTCGTCAGCTCGTGTCGTGAGATGTCGGGTTAAGTCCTTTAACGAGCGAAACCCTTGCCGTTAGTTACCAGCGGGTTATGCCGGGAACTCTAACGGGACTGCCGGTGTTAAACCGGAGGAAGGTGGGGACGACGTCAAGTCATCATGGCCTTTATGCCCAGGGCCTCACACGTGCTACAATGGCGAACACAAAGCGACGCAAAGCCGTGAGGTGGAGCTAATCGCAAAAAAGTCGCCTCAGTTCGGATTGTAGGCTGGCAACTCGCCTGCATGAAGTCGGAATCGCTAGTAATCGCGTATCAGCTACGACGCGGTGAATGTGTTCCTGAGCCTTGTACACACCGCCCGTCAAGTCATGGGAGTCGTAAGTACCCGAAGCCGGGTTGTCAACCGTAAGGAGACGCCTGTCTACGGTAAGTGCGATGACTGGGACTAAGTCGTAACAAGGTAGCCGTAGGGGAACCTGCGGCTGGATCACCTCCTTTCTAGGGATTACTAGAACGTCTCTTTTGTCATTCCCGCGAAGGCGGGAATCCAGATTAAAGAGATGAATAGTCAGACACCTTCGCTGCAATGCTTAACTGTTCTTGATATTAAAGCCCTGTGTTGCGATGCAGGGCTTTTTTTATTGTGCAAATTCACAGTACAAGGAGGTGCGGGATTTTTTGTTTCCTTTGTGTAGTTTATAATGTATAATAAATATTATGATTCAACGAACTGTACATAAGCATCGCTTGGATGCGAATTTTGAAATGAAGCAGAACCTTCAGTACTGGCTGAGCAGGACGCCACAGCAGCGGCTGGAGGCTGTAGATTTGTTGAGACGGCAGATTTATGGAGATACCCAAAGACTTCAAAGAGTTGCTCGAGTTGTTCAACTCTCACAAAGTTGAATACTTAACCGTGGGTGGTTACGCACTTGCGTTTCATGGTGCGCCTCGTTTTACAGGCGACATTGATTTGTTGGTCAGGGCCGACTTCATTACTAACAAAAAATCGCTGGGAAGAAAAAAGGATTTGGCAGACCTTGAAGCCCTTGGCCAGGAGTAGAAATTAAAGCTGTTGCTCGATATTATCCCGCACCTACTTGTATTGTGCGCTAGGCCAGTAATAGTAGAGTGGTTAGATAAATTACTTTACGTTTTTTTAGTGCTAAATCACAGTACAAGTAGGTGCGGGATTTTTTATTGAATTATGACCGGTTATGTCGGAGAGGCACTTCCATGCATGTAAAATCTCGTTGATTATCGTAACTGGAAGTTATATCATACTATTTATCAAGTCGAAGGAAAAAGCTTATGTTAAAAAGCTCAAAAAGAATTTTGATTTTTTCAGTTGTTTTGATTGTCCTGGCGGTTTACTTTGTACCGCCTTTGTTACGTTATTATCGTTACTATAAGTTCGTAATAAGTTCTTCTCGTGTAGCAAACTCTGAAGGCGAGATTTTTGAAGGTTCGGTTCTAAATACACTAAGTCTAATACCACTCGAGATTAAGCTCGATCATCTTTCTTCTGAAGCTGTTTTTTCTCTTGGATATGCCGAAGTTTGTATTGATCAAAATGAGATACAAGAGATAAAAGTTCGTAATGCGAGCATAGATGTGAAAGGTGATAAATATAGTATTTTATTTAGACCTCCGTTTGAAGCGGTTAAAACTACAGACCTGGCTCTTGAGCACTCGTACGACAAAAGAGCTGTTTTGAAAATATTACCCGATGACCCGTTTGATGCAGAAGTCAAAATAGCTCAAACTCTACCGAAAACTTTTTTTCAAATCTGCTTTATGTCTTCCGAGGAATTCGGTGGGTATATGACTCGTTGCTTTCTTAAAACGGTTGACCGTTTTAATCAAAAGGGCATTGGAATTTTTGAGACCGATAATATAAAAGGACTTCTGGGGTTTGGTGATGCGAGTCGTCCCCAGCAAATGTTAGCCATGGTATTTTCGAAAAATTCGGCTGTCTCGCAGGGGATTATAGTCACCTCGGATTCGCCGGAAAGAACAAAAGATATTATGTTTTCCTTACTCTCCTCGTATACATATCTTATTGAAGAACCACCCGATGAACCTACCTTAAACAAATTAATATCTGATGCGCTTGATCCGAATGTTTTGCCGATAGTAAATTGATGTATTTTGTAGGAGGTTAATATGAATCCAAAACATTTATTGGTTCTATTAATTATTGTTGTCGTATTTTTTTCCTGCTCAGTTTCAGCAGAAGTGACCATTGAGTATCTGGGGACGCAAGGGTGTGTCTCTTTTAAGATTGAAAATGAGAATCTCAAAGAACCTTTGGTAATTACCGGCAAAGAAACTGATATCATTTACTACGAAACTGCTGACAGCCGTACAACTCTTTGCGGCCAGCCTTTCTTTACAGAAACAATCGAAGGCGGTTTCCACGGCAAATGGCGAGATGATAATGGCAGCATCGTTGATGTGCTCATAAAACCACAGGGCAGTAATTTCCATATCAAATTTACTGCTGAGCCCAGCGCGAATATTCAAAAGTGGGGCTTTTCCATCAGAGCTTCAGCAGATGAATATTTTACAGGATGCTTTGAGAGAACTGTTGACGGTAACCAGCGGCTGTCTTGGCAGAAGGGAATCAAAACAGCTCTTAATTTGAGAGGCGAAACTGTAGAGATGTTTGTAAATCCAACGCTTTCACTTTATTGTCCGTTTTATATTTCATCGAGGGGATACGGATTATTTACACAAGGCACCTGGCCTGGATTTTATGATTTCTGCAAATCGGATGAACAGCTCGTGAAGATTTCCTTCGAAGGCCCTTCGCTTGAGATGATACTCTATACGGACAGGAATCCGATGCAAATCGTAAGCAGCCATAGTCTGAATGTAGGCCCTGCAATCCTGCCCCCTAAGTGGGTGTTTTCATCCTGGAGATGGCGAGACGAACATAAAAACAGGAACACTTACTATGACCAGACAAAGGTCAAAGCCCCTTATAACAGCCAGGTCGTCGAAGATGTGTTAATGATGCAGGCCCTCGATATTCCCTGCGGCGTTTACTGGGTGGACAGGCCCTGGGCGGTTGGTAATTACGGCTATAATGACTTTGAGTGGGACAGAGACAGGCTGCCCAATCCCGAAAGAATGATTAAATGGCTTGAGAAAAAAGACGTCAAATTTCTTCTGTGGATTGCACCATGGGTAAGCGGTGATATGTCAAAAACGGCACTGGAAAATGGATTTAACCTCAAAGGTCAGCAGAGACAGCTCAACGAACGGACACTTGTGGATTTCACAAATCCGCAGGCAAGAGAGTGGTGGCAGAACGAAGGAGTTAAGAAGGTTCTTGATGTCGGAGTCGCGGGTTTTAAGCTGGACCGCTCTGAGCAGCTCACACCATCGTCACCTGACACATTTGCTTATGATGGAAAATCAACAAGGCAAATGCATAATGACTATCCTCATCAATATGTGCAGGCAGCGTGGGAGATTTGCAAAAAAATTCGCGGCGATGATTTTATTCTTATGCCCCGTGCAGGCTATACGGGCAGCAGCAGATACGCCGGTTTCTGGGGCGGTGACATAGGCTCTGCTCCGGAAGGTCTGCGTACAGCGATTATAGCCGTCCAGCGAAGCGCTATTATAGGATTTCCAGTCTGGGGTTCCGATACCGGAGGCTATTGGCAGGGGCCTCTCGACAGGCAAGTCTGTGCACGCTGGCTGGCTTTCAGCTGCTTTTGTCCGATTATGGAAGTCGGCCCGACGGAAAACCGCAGTTTGTGGGATATGAATAGTGAACCTGAATACGATGCCGAGCTAATCGCGATCTGGCGTCTTTACGCGAAACTGCATACCGATTTGATTGACTACAGCTACAGCTGCGCAAAGCAGGCACGTCAAAAAGGTATTCCAATTATCAGGCCGCTTTTTTTAGCCTATCCCGAACAGAAACAAACCTGGGAAGATTGGCAGACATATCTTTATGGGCCGGATATTCTTGTAAGCGCTATATGGCAAAAAGATACGGATGAACACAGCCTGTATCTTCCTGCTTCCGAGGAATGGGTCGATGCCTGGGACACAAGAAAAATTTACAAAGGCGGCCAAAAAATCACCGTCGATACTCCTCTTTACAAAATTCCTATTTTCATCAGAAAGGGAGCTGATGTCTTAAAAGTCTTTGAAGACACCCGGAAACTGTATGAGGAGTCTCTTGCAATTGCCAAAGACAAACCCGACCTGCAGGACCTGGAAAAGAGAGAAGATTGGTAAAAATTACTTCTTTATTATTTATCGTTGTATTTGCTTGAAAGATTAGCCTCCGGATCTGTGCCGGAGGCCTTTCATTGCCCCAGCCACGGGTGCTGGGGCTAATCGAAAAAGAATTGTCAACTCGTTCATAAGAACCTATCATTTTATATATGTCAAAGATTGTCGGATATATGATTACCTGGACAACTTATGGCAGTTGGCTTCCGGGTGATGAAAGGGGATATGTCGATAATGGCAAAATCCTGTTAGGTAATCCAACGGTGCTTCAAAGAAATAGAAAAAGGCAAAAATTGCCTGTCGTTAAGTTAAACAAGAATGAAAAACAAATTGTTAAACAAATAATTTTCTCCGAAGCTGCAAAGATTATTCATAAGATTGAAGCATTGGCGGTTTATTCAAATCATATCCATTTATTGGCTCGGCCTCATACAAAATCTATCGAAGAGTTGGCAAGCCGATATAAGAGTATAACCACGCGTGCCCTTTGGCAACAGGGCAGAAGGGCAAGAATCTGGACAAGAGGTTATGACAAGCGTTTTTGTTTTACTGAAGAGCAGTTCGCCGCCCGAATCAAATATATCAAAAATCATCACTATTAGTTGATTAGCCCCGACACCTGTGGTCGGGGCAATTAAACACACCTGTGGTCGTGGCAATTAAACGCACCTGTGGTCGGGGCAATTGAACGAACCTGTGGTCGGGGCAATTAAACGCACCTGTGGCGGGGGCAGTTAAATGCGGGGGTAATTTTGGATTCATACTGTGTTAGTTTATATCGCTTATGGCGATTATAAGGTTCATCAACTCTCCATCAGGAAAATATTTCCTATATTTTTGAACATTCTGCCATCGGAAATATTCCTAATAGAAGGGATTTCGGGTTATGTATAGAGAGGATTACTCTCTCAGATTTGCAATTGTGTATTTATTTATAAAAAACTATCAGATAATTGCCAAAAACTGATAGTTTTTGGGGTTATATATAGAAGGGTAAGTGAATTAAAGGGAGAATTACGAATTCAATTACATTATTTTTTTAAGGGGGAATAAACAATGTATAATGAAAAGAAGAAAAAAGAAATTAAGATTGTTGAAGGATTTTTAAATACTTCAGGTATCAAAGCAAAAATAAAGCCATTTGAAAAACCGGACATAATTTTAGTTTTGGAATCGACAGGTCAAATGGTAGGGATTGAAGTAAGGGACCACTTTAACGATGAAGTTCCTCAAGAGTCGTTTTCACAGGGCCAAAGGCTTTTGAGTTTCTGGCAAAAAGTTCAGGAAGAGACCGAAAAGTTGAAATCTAATTACCCACAGTTAAAAAAGATACACGCATTTTTCCAATTAAATAAAGATTATTTGCTTAAAGCTCGTTTAAATTCAAGAATGGTAAAGGATTTCGCTGATGAGCTTGTGCAATTTGTCCTGAAGGAAAGCGAAACTGCTCATTCGAATATCATAATCACGCTTGACTGGAAGGAAAGAGGATTTAACAAATTTACAACTCCCCTAATGAAAAAATATGTCGACCGAGTAATAATTAGAAAAGGGTTTTATGGTGTGTGGGGTGCCGACGTTAATGCTTGCTATGTTGGGATAAATATTGATGCTCTTTGTAAAATTATTATGGAAAAGAATTTAAAGGCTAAAAAATATGACATGAATGGTTTGGATGAATTATGGCTTTTGATTGCAGCGCCGCACGATAATCCATTCAATGCCATGCACGAATTTCCTGATTGGATTGATTTTCACAATCAAAAGATATTGGATGCTTGTGAAAAAACATCGTTTGATAAGATTTATTTTTGGTCAAGCCCACCTCACGAATGGTATAGACAAATTTGGCCTGAAAAAAGTCAAAATTAAAAAAAATGGTTCTATTGTTATCTTGGATTTTGTTAGTGGGGCGGTGAAGGCTCAAAAGGGATCGCAAGCTAATTGCTGGCCGAGTTCGTAGCTTTCTGTTAATCGTTCCGGCTTTTTTAAAACAACACCTCTGTCTCCAACCCCCGGCACTATTATCCTGCCTGTCAATTTCATCTCCAGATATGACAAACTCTTCTCGAAGAATTCCACTACGAGCTTTGCTGTCTCAGTGCTTTCTTCTTCATACGGAACAACAATGACTGCTGATTTTCCCCTGATTAAGGCCCGGTTCTCAGGACAGTTGAAGTAAACTAATCGGTCTATAAAAGCCTTCATAAGCGCAGTCGGCCCATACCAGTACACAGGAGTGCCGAGCACCAATATATCGCTGTCAATGATACGAGGATATAGCCCGAGCATATCATCATTCTTATTGCATCCTCTACCCTGCCAGCAGGCATGACAGCCGTCACATTCTTTTATGTTCAGATCGCCCAGAAAGACAATATCAGTCTCGGCTCCTTTCGATTGCGAACCTGCGAGCAGTCGTGATACGAGAATATGAGTATTGCCGTTTTTACGTGGACTTCCTATTATGCCGAGAATTCGAACCATATTTCATATTAATCAAAAAAGCTCCCATAGCAAAAAATAAGTTAAATTATCTCACCATGTATAGTGTACCTTATATGTAACAGTTCTTTCCTCGTCCGGCGGTACCTCAACTCGAAATTCGATGGTCTTGCTGTCGGTCTTTTCAAAATCCTGTGACTTCTCAACAATCTCCCAGCTGGTCCATCGATACAGGTGTTCGACGACCCTGAATTCCACCGTGTCTTTTTCCTTGTGATTGCGTACCTTGATTTCAAAAGACTCATCCATCCAGCATTCTGAGTAGTCTACTTTATAATCAGTCCTTTTTCTTTCACCGACCAAATCGAAGGCATTACCTGTGTAAACCCGAACTTTTTCATCTTTCGGCGTATGGTCGATAAAATTCTCGCCGGTGAATTCCAGTTGCCCGTCGTCGTCTCTGCGATAAAATCTCAAGAGACCTCGAGGCAGGGGGATACCGAGTTTGTTTTCCTCGGAATTCTCGAATTCACGCATTACCCACACTTTGGGATTGCATTGTGTACCATAATCTCTGTTGTCCCTTAAATATTCTCTATTGTAACCGGAATAGTTTCTATCAAACTTCACACCATCATAAACATAAAGTGTTTCGCTTTTAATACCCTCGGCACGCACAAACTCAACCTGCTTTGTCTGCCGGTCACGAAGCGTCGTTGGATTATTCAATGTATAAAGATGATATTCATCAAAGGCCTTCTCAGTAACAGCCGGGGGCATCTTAAAACCGGATATTTCGTTAGCTGCATAACCACCGTAGCCGTATCGGTATTGCTCTTCTGGCTGGATTTTGCTTACGTCACCTGCCATTAACTTTATCCGTGCATTTTCAAAAGCCCTTCCGCTCTGGTTGTCCATTGTTACCCAGCCTATCATATCGAGGTCATTGCCTTCTGTTTGTGCGAGCATACTGTAATCCGCCTCCCAGCTCATCCCGCCTGTAACATAGCTTAGTTCGGCATCGAGTTTTCCGCCTTTGTCGGTAACAATTTTCCAGTCGATGGTGGGTTTTAGGATGGTGTCATTTGTAAGCGACGGAAAAAGGGGTTCTCCCGGAAGCCTGAACCGCAGCTTTCCGTCAACCTCAATAATCGGCTGTCCTGTTCCGGGACTTTGGGCATAAGACATCTGACGTTGATAGTACTGTGAGCCGTACCGGTTCAAGCCGGCCTGGTGCGGGACATATCCGCTGCGAATTATCCTTCCTTTAATAATCTTTTCTTCCCCGTCTTTATCTGTGACAAGAAAATCTATTACTTTTCCTTCGTAAAGTGAGAGCAGCAGTCCCTGCGAAATCGGGTCAGCCCTGTAATTCTGCTCGAGAATTTGTAAATTTCTTTTGCTCTTGGGGTCTCGCAAAATCACCGAATCCGGCTCGAGGTGTGCCGTGATATCGTTATACTTCACCTCGTTTTGGCCTTTTTTCAGGTCCAGCTCGAGCTGCTCGCGTACCACTGCAAAATTCTGGTTATAGATAGTCAAAGAAGGGTCCGCCAGAGATATCCCGCAGCAAATTAGTAAAATCATACTTAAAAATATAATCTTTTTTTCAGAGCACATAAGAATCTCCTTTCATAAAAACGCTTGTCAAAATTTTTATTTCAAAGTGCTTTATATGAAACGCCTCTACTGTTATTCCCGCGCAGGCGCCGAATCCAATTTTAAGTCTATGGATTCCGCATCAGGTGCCCAATGACAGTTGAACAAGTTTCTTTTCTGCAAAGCAATTTCAAAGTTTGCTTTTCTATTTAACGGCTTTATATATTTTGTTATAAGTTTTCAGACCTTACAAGTAAAATATATGTAAAAAAAATGTAGTCACTTTTGCCTCTAATTCCTAAGTTCTCATCAGACGTTATTAAAAAATAGTTGAAATTATAATGTTTGTCTATACAATGTTCGTAGTCTTTTTGATTAATCAAAAAGACTAGAGACCTTTTTGCTGTATTTGTCGAAATATAAGGTTATATTTGATAAAATAGTTAGTTCTTTAGGGATTGTTAAAGTGGATTTAGAGCGGAAATGAAGCGAGGAATTTCGGTATTCAGGGAATGGTTATTTTGTGTTTGAGGAGTTTGCGATATGGTTTTCAGTGCAAAGCAGTGGAAGTATTTTAGTAAATGCTGGCATCTGACTCCGAGAGAAGTAGGGGTTGCTAAATTAGTATGCCAGGAATTCAATAATGCTCAGATAAGTAAAAAACTGCGCATAGCATACAATACTGTACGTGCTCATCTTAGTAATATTTGTCGTAAGGTCGGTGTTAGGGGCAAAGCAGGTATCATTCTAAAATTTATTCACGTACTGCACAAGTCATAATTTCGGATACTTTTGCTATCATGTTAGTGAATAGAATGTAAATAAGAACAACCTTTAATCACCTCGACGCATCTGCTGCACAAATCAGGATATTTTTCATTTTTACCGACGCTTTCCCATAAGTTCCAGCAGCGCTGGCACTTTTGATAGCCGCTTTTTTCTGCTGTCACCGTCCTCTCGCCGCTGCCGCTTTTGACAAGCTTAACGTCGCTTACAATACAGACCGCTGCAATTCTTTCAGCGCCGAAATCTTCGAATTCTTTAAATTCTTCATCGTTTGCACAATTCACACTAACAGAAGCTTCCTGATTGCTGTTAATCTTTTTGTCCTTTCTTAATCCTTCCAGTACACGAAGGATATCATCTCGCAGATGCATTATTTTTTCCCATTTTGCTTCCTCGGCTGTGTAATCGATTGACTCATCAGTTTTCGCCATTTTGGCAAGGTGCACGCTTTCAACGTTCTCGGGCCGATATCTCATCGCTGACCACGCCTCTTCCGCTGTATGTACCAATATAGGCGCCAGCATCCTTACAAGGCCGCTCAAAATATTATACATTGCTGTCTGTCCGCTCCGTCTCGATAAGCTTTTTTTACCGTCGCAGTACATCCGGTCTTTCATTACATCCATATATATACTGCTCATCTCTACCACGCAGAAGTTATACAGAAGCGAAAACGCCTTATGGAATGAAAAGCTCTCATAATTTTCGCTTACTTCTTGTTTCAGTTTCTCGAGCTGCTGCATCGCCCAGCGGTCGATATCGTACGTCTGCTCATAGCTGACCGAGTCCTCGTCCGGCTCGAAATCGTCAAGATTACCCAGCAGATAGCGAATGGTATTTCTTATCTTCCTGTACGAATCCTGCGTCCTGCCGATGAGTTCATCCGTGCAACGCATATCCTCCTGGTAGTTCACGCTCGCAACCCACAGCCGCAGTATATCCGCACCGTACTTCGCCACTTCCTTCTGAGCGTTTACGTAGTTACCAAGTGACTTCGATTGTTTTTTACCTTCGTCA
>Ga0315548_1002357_pt1 | contig 14789 bp, 9 predicted proteins | sample SalMarSW160110MG_2_FD_202540 | JGI IMG/M metagenome (GOLD analysis project Ga0315548, IMG submission 202540) | Salt marsh sediment microbial communities from the Plum Island Ecosystem LTER, Massachusetts, United States - Salt Marsh Sediment SW1601-110 ...
TCTCTCTATTTTGCTTTGGCGGGAATAATGGATCTATTTTACTATCTTCGGCATGGACTCTCGGTCATTCTTACGTTTGTCGGCCTGAAGATGCTTTTGGCAGATATTATCCACATCTCGGTTGGATTAGCACTTGGAGTGATTGGGTGTGTACTTCTTCTTGCAATAATTGCTTCAATTCTACGGGCAAAAGCTTATAAGAAAGATCTACCGACTCATTGACTGCTTTTTAAGTCCGACATTTGTTTTGAACCTGTGCAGGCTTCTATCTGAACTCTGCTATTTCTGAGCCGCAATTCGGTAATTTAAAAACTTGTAAATTTCCGCTGTCACTAATACTGTTGATGATGCAGCCAGGGCAATAATCACCTCACGTAAACTCAAGAATATGGTTCCCAACGGCTTTTGGAATACAGGAAGATAAATGACGGAAACGGTGAGAAGTAATGCAGCTATAGTACTGAAAACAAGGGGCTTATTGGTGAAGAGTCCCACTTTATAAATTGAATCTTCTTTTGACCGGCAATTGAATCCATTAAATAATCGTGATAGAATAAGAGTTGCAAAAAAAACAGTTGCCGCATGCTGTGCGGAATAGCCGTTGGAGAGCTCCCACACGTATGTTCCCACGGTGACGAGCGCTATTACAATACCGATTCCTCCTATACTCCATAATGTGTTTATATTTAATACGCCTTCATGAACATTTCTCGGCTTCCTGTGCATAATACCGGGCTCTGGTGGTTCGACACCAAGCGCAATTGCAATTAGCCCATCCATGATAAAGTTAATGAATAGAATTTGGACGGCAGTAAGCGGAAGAGGCAGCATAAAAGCCAATGCAATAATCATAGCAATTACGGTCGCTATATTGCCGCTGAGAAGAAAAACGAGATATTTACGAATATTCTCAAAAATACTGCGGCCCTCTTCTACTGCAGATACAATAGATGCAAAATTATCATCAGTCAGAATCATATCAGCAGCTTCTTTACTGACATCGGTACCTGTCATACCCATGGCAATGCCGATATCAGCTTTTTTTAACGAAGGAGCGTCGTTAACGCCGTCGCCTGTCATTGCGACAACATGTCCTCTATTCATAAATGCTGTTACAATTCGCATCTTATGTTCCGGTGCTATACGTGCATAAACATTAATCGACTCGACTCTTTGCTCTAAGTCCTGGTCTGAGATATGCTCTAACTCAGCTCCTGTAACTACTCCGCCGTCTTTTAGAATTCCTATCTCACGTGCAATCGTAATTGCGGTAATTTTATGGTCGCCTGTAATCATTACGGGTCTGATTCCAGAATGTTCGCATAATGCAATTGCTTCTTTAGCTTCGGCACGCGGCGGATCGATCATTCCTATTAATCCAAGAAATACCATGTCATGTTCGACAGATTCATCTTTATAATTCTTGGCGGAAAACGACTTCTCTGCAAGTCCCAGCACGCGCATCGCATTTTCGCCCATCCGATACGCAATTTCGATAATTTCTTTACGATCATTTTCGTTAATAGAATCGATTTTTCCCCCACGAAAAATAGATGAGCATGTTCCTAAAATCACTTCCGGTGCTCCTTTACTGAAAGCAAAAATTTCCTTATCCACCTGATGGATTGTCGTCATCCTTTTACGTTCGGAAGAAAATGGAATTTCATATACACGAGGGAAGCGGTTTATAATATCTCCGTGATGAATACCGGCTTTTGCAGCCGCGACAATGATTGCTCCTTCGGTAGGATCGCCGAGAATTTCCCATGTTTCTCCATCTTGCTGAAGTACCGTATCGTTGCATGAGACTCCTGCGTAAAGAAGATAAGAAAGGTCGCGATCTTGATTCGGATTGATAGTGTTTCCGTCGATAGTAAAAAATCCGTGAGGGATATATCCTGATCCGCTGATATTAAAAAGTTTTCCATTAGTATAGATTTTACGAATTGTCATTTCGTCCTGTGTAAGAGTACCGGTCTTGTCGGAACAAATGATCGTTGTAGCGCCAAGTGTCTCGACGGCAGACAATTTTCGAATAAGTGCGCGGCGTTTGACCATTCTGCGCACACCGAGCGCAAGACTTATCGTTACAACAGCAGGGAGAGCTTCAGGAATGATTGCTACAGCTAAAGCAACTCCCCAAATGAACATTTCAACGACGTCATATCCGCGCAAGATGCCGAATGCGCTGACAACCGCTGCGATTATGATGGAAATAATTCCTAAAGCTTTACCAACCTTATCAAGGTCGGTTTGAAGAGGTGTTTTTCTTGATTCTGTTGTTTGAAGTAAATCGGCAATTTTTCCAAATTCCGTCGACATACCTGTTGCTGTTACTACTGCCTTCCCTCGTCCGTACGAGACTGAAGTACCCATATATACCATATTCAATCTATCGCCGAGTGAAGTATCGCCCTGCGGCAGGGGAGTCACTATTTTTTCTACGGACTCCGATTCTCCTGTGAGAGAAGCTTCATCAATTTTAAGGTTCATAACTTCGATAAGCCGCGCATCAGCAGGAATATTATCGCCTATTCGCAAGATAATGATATCGCCAGGTACAATGCATCGAGCGGGAATACTTGTTTCCTTCCCCTCGCGTATTACAGATGCAAAAGGGGCGGCCATTTTTTGCAGAGATTCGATCGCTTTTTCAGCTTGATACTCTTGAAGAAAACCAAGAACACCTGCAAGTACGACGATGATGAGAATTGCAAACGCTTCAACTCCTTCACCGATGAAGGCGGAAAGAATTGCCGCAATAATTAAAATGATAATCAATAGACTTGTGAACTGGCTGATAAAAAGCTTGAATGCTGAAGTGCTTTTTCCTTTTTTCAACTCATTTGGCCCGATTTGCAAGAGCCGTTGATCCGCTTGTTCGTTCGATAGGCCGTTTAAATGAGATCCAAGTTTTTTTATAGCAATATCAAAAGGAAGAAAATGCCATTGAATGATGGAATGAATTTGATTCTGAGTTTCAGTATTCATAATAAATTCGCCGGAGAATAACCTTTTTATCCAGAATATGATTTACCTAATGTACGAAAAAACAAAAGACGGTGCTATGGAAGAAATCTTTGCCCGGAATATTCCAATGAGATGATAAAACTAAGACAATACATGAACGATCGGAACAGTTTTTAGGTATAGAGGTAATTAAAGAGTGAAAGATTTTGGCATATGTGCTGAATTATTTTAAAAAAAGGCATACAGATTTTTCTGTATGCCTTTTTTGTGCTATTAAAGAATGTTCATTCGCAAGAAATGAGATGCATCCCTTTACACCTTGGAAACGTTTATCGCTTGGAGCCCTTTCGGTCCCTCCTGGACGTCGAATTGCACTTTATCACCGTCGTTCAGGGTTTTGTACCCTTCACCGACAATTGATTTAAAATGCACGAATACATCTTCTCCGCTTGCGCGAGAGACGAATCCAAACCCCTTAGCACTGTTGAACCACTTGACTGTTCCTTGTTCCATGGAACAAATCCTTTCATATAAAATGTTCCCCGACCAACCGTCGGGATGGTGTACGCCGCAACTACCGGCTCTTGCGAAAAAAATCAGCGAACTGAAATACCAATCGGCAGTCGTTCGTCGATAGCTTCTTCACTTGGGATGCAGAGCTTAGCCCCATCTAAGATTATCGAAGCAAATTCCCATTTATAAATCGACCGGGAATTCTCACAAAAAAGCAAGCACGGTGTACCGTTACTTGTCGCCATGAAAATACAACTTGTTAAGATAACTTCCAAATGGAAAAATCGATCCTTTAAAGGGCGTATGGTATCCCAAGCGAATCCATATGATACAAATTATAGCAATGTAGATTCCTCAGATTATCCACTGGTTGCTGAATCGTCCGGTTCCTCGATTTTAAATAAAAAATGCGAAAATTATGCGGTATTCTTACAATTTGTAATAATGTGAATAATCTCTAATTGGTGTGAAAAACACTAATTCAATAAGATGGAATACTCCTGGAATAATAGCAGCAACATACTTCTGCCTATCGGACGGGCAAGAGATTGCAAATACCGCTTTCTTATTTAACTAACATTAACTTCTTGGTACTCGTAAATATTTTATGTTTGCCGATTAATGACTGCAAAGTCATACGATAAATATATATATACCGCTTGCTAATCTATTAGCATTGAATGGTACTGTATAATATCCTGGAGCGTAATTCGCATTCACAAGTGTCGCGACTTCACGTCCGAGTATGTCATATATTATGATTTTAACACTGCTGCTTTGTGGTACACCAAACTTAATGTTTGTCGTTGGATTAAAAGGATTTGGATAGTTCTGATTTAATGAAAATTCCTTTGGCAATTCAATACAACATCCGAGCTAATTTAAGTTCTATCAATACTGTTTAAGTTTCAGCTGATTACTTAATAAAAAGAAGCAAATGAACCTTTTAAGGTCTCCTTTTTTCAAGTAGATGACAGACATAGACTGTTTCTCTTACGAGAGATTATTGGTATATTATTTGCAAATTTTATCGTTTACTCTTACTTTGACAGAGTAATTGCCGATATTTCATAGGATTCAGCGGCAAATACAGGCGGTGTTGAATCCGTTCGCTTTCCACGGCGATATTTATGGATTTGATAGATCTTTTAAACTAATATAAAGGGACATACTTATGGTAAAAGAATTTATCAATAAAAATTTTTTGTTAGATACAAAAACCGCAATAAAGTTATATTATAATTTCGCGGAATCGCTCCCTATTATCGATTATCATTGTCATATTCCGCCGAAAGAAGTTGCACAGAATCGTAAGTTTGAGAATATGACACAAATATGGCTTGCAGGGGATCACTATAAGTGGCGTGCAATGCGCACTTGCGGTGTGAAAGAAAAATTTATTACCGGTGATGCATCAGATTGGGAAAAGTTTGAGATGTGGGCGCGGACGGTACCGAAGACAATTCGCAATCCGCTGTATCACTGGACTCATCTGGAATTAAAACGTCCTTTCGGCATTTCAAATAAATTATTAAATGAAAAAACGGCAAAATTCATCTGGGAAAAATGCAATTCAAAGCTGGCAATGCCCGGATTTACTGCACAGGGTATTGCAAAAAGGATGAATGTTGAGGTTATTTGTACGACCGACGATCCTACTGACTCGCTTGAGTATCATGAAGCGTATGTAAAGAATGGAAACGGATTCACCAAGATGCTGCCGGCATTTCGGCCGGATAAAACGATGGCAATAGAGAACGTGGAAGAGTTTCTCTCCTATCTCCAGAAGCTGGAATCCGTGTCCGGAATTGAAATAAAAGACTTTGACTCGCTGCTGACAGCTGTACGCATCCGGCGTGATTATTTCCACTTGCACGGCTGCAGATTGTCGGATCATGGTATTGAGACTATGTACGCGGAAAATTACACCGATTCAGATATCAGATCCATTTTCAAGAAGCTTAGAAAAGGAAAAAACCTTGATGTAATAGAGATATTAAAATTCAAATCGGCAATGATATATGAGCTCGGTGTTATGAATTATGAAAAAGGATGGGTACAGCAGTTTCATATAGGTGCACTGCGCGATAATAATTCAAGAATGTTTCGTATTCTTGGACAGGCTGCGGGATTCGACTCAATCGGCGATTTCGAGATTGCCCGGCCGTTAGCAAAATACCTGGATAGGCTTGATTCGGAAAATAAACTTACAAAAACCATTCTCTATAACCTTAATCCGCGAGATAATGAATTATTTGCGTCTATGATCGGGAACTTTCAAGACGGAAGTGTTGCCGGTAAAATGCAGTATGGTGCCGCGTGGTGGTTTCTTGATCAAAAAGACGGCATACAAAAACAGATCGAGTCACTCTCGCAGTTAGGACTATTAAGCCAGTTCATTGGTATGCTCACGGATTCGAGGAGCTTTCTTTCGTACCCGAGGCATGAGTATTTCCGCAGGCTGCTGTGCAATATTCTTGGCCGGGAGATAGAACAGGGCTTGATTCCGAACGATATGCAGTTTATCGGCGGTATAGTCCGCAATATTTGTTATTACAATGCAAAAAAATATTTTGGTTTTTATTATGACGATAAATCAAAGAAAAAAAATGCCGATAAAACAGCACGGTTATGATAAAAAAAAAGAGAATGGTGTTGATTAACAGGAGCATTTGAACTTAAGATAAAATATATAAATGAAGAATATTTTAGCACGAATTATTATCAATAACGGCTTGCTTGAATGTGAAATCTTGCTTGAAAGCACACAGATAAGCTTTTAATTGTAAGTACTTGCATTTCTATGTGCCTTACAGTAAATTGATTCGGAAAACGGTTGCATGAAAGGTCGTTGATGCTTAGAATATTGTCCAATTGTTTGATTTCCCTTTTCTTTTTGTTATTCTGAGGCTTCTATGTTCTCATCAAAACTTTTTTGGAAAGTAATCCTTGATTTTATTATTCTTCTTTTTATCCTGTCAGGGACAACAGGTGTAACGCTGTATTTTTTACAACAACAACAAAAAAGTTATAGTCAAGCATTTGACGATATTACAGCTATCTCTAATTTAGACCGTATGCAGGAGTTACTCGTCGACATGGAAAAATCAGCTGATGATTACTTCTTTGTAGGCAATCAGGAAAAAAGGGCAGCATATGACGCGTATCTAAAATCATTCGATAACGAGTTTATAATACTTCAGAAAAGCTATACTGATTCCATTGATAATCAAACAATAAAGCAAATACGATCTTTTGTGTATGATTGGATCGCGAATATCGGAGATAAGAAGATACTCTTGAATTCTTCCGGTCTTACAGGGGAAAAGCTTACACAGGAAATACTGGCAATAGGACGGCGAAAGACTACTGCTCGGTACATTGAAACTGCAAGAACAATGCTTAATTCTCTCTATCAACGCCGCCTCAGGTCTATTTCCATGAATATTGAGAGTGCTATAGAATTTGCAAAGAAAATAAATACATTTATCTTTGCGGTGAATATTTTATTCGCTGTTTTTGCTATTGCTCTCGGTATTATTCTTTCCCGCTCTATCACCAAACCTGTGGAAAAATTGCGAAACGGTACGCAGAATATAATGAAAGGGGTATATCAGCCGATAAAACTGCGTCAACGGGATGAATTGGGGGCTTTGGCAAAAGATTTCAATCACATGTCTGAAATGCTGCAAAACAACTATAACCGGCTGACAGCTTATTCAGAATTGATGACAGCATTAAACAGGCATGATTCAACTAAAAATGTAGAACAAGCCAGTCTGCAAATATTGTGTTTACATACAGGCGCTGCAGTTGGTGCATTATATCTTCTGGATAGTGAATTAAATCTATTGAGATTAGTCAGCGGTTATGCACTGAACTTGACAGAAGACAAATTGGAATTTAAAGTAGGAGAAGGTATTCCGGGCCAGTGCGCTGCGATGAAAAGGAATCTTGAAGTGAATGATATTGTTGCTACAAAAGGATTCATCATCGATACGGGTCTTATTCAGGTTGCACCTACTAATGTTATTGCGGTACCTATTCTATTTCAAGAGAATCTTATTGGTGTGATTGTTCTGGGTGCAATGCAGCCGTTCGATAGTCTCCGCCTGGAAATCATAAAGAATTCCGTTCCGCAGATCGGTGTTGCTATTACTAATGCGATGAATACGGATTCTACGCGGAAGTTGTCGATTGAAGTTGCGGGTAAGAATGATGAACTAAATTCGAAAAATGCAGAATTACAGAAAGCATACCGTGTTAAATCGGAATTCTTATCCAATATGTCCCATGAATTGCGGACTCCGCTGAACTCGATTATCGGCTTTACCTCTATTTTACTGGGGCCTCATGGAGAACCGCTTACTCCTGATCAGGCCAATGCTATCGAAAAAGTGTTAAGGAACGGTAAGCATCTGCTTGAATTAATCAATGATATTTTAGATTTCTCAAAAATTGAAGCCGGCAGAACGCCGATTAATCTCGACAGCGGTGAAATCAGTGAAATTATCTCAAATGTCATGGTGACAGTAGAACCCATGGTAACATCGAAGGCAGTGAAACTTGTACAGGAAGTTGAACCCGATCTTCCAATACTGAATACTGACATTCTTAAGGTAAAACAAATTCTTCTGAATCTTTTAAGTAACGCTGCTAAATTTACGGATCAGGGGGCTATTACAATTATCGCAAAGAAACAGGGCGAAAATGTTTCAATTGCAGTCAAGGATGACGGAATCGGAATTGAACCGCAAAATCTTGAGCGCGTATTTGAGGAGTTTTCACAGATTGATACAAGCAACTCCAGAAAATATAAGGGTACCGGTCTGGGTTTGCCAATAGCAAAAAATTATGCCCGTTTGTTAGGCGGTAATCTGACCGTACAAAGTGAATTCGGTAAGGGTGCAACATTCATTTTGGTTATTCCACCTGATTTCCCCAAAGATAAACTTCAAAAACCAGTCGAAGAGCCGGGACCTTCGAAGAGTGCACAAGCTGGTGAATCTGCCAAAACACCTTCGGCGGTAGGGCCTGGACCGGAGAAATCGGTCGCACCTTCTTCGGGTATTCTTGTTCTCTGTATTGATGACGACGCGGAAGTGATAGATCTTTTACGCCGCTTTCTCATTCCTGAAGGTTATTCTGTTCGAGGAGTAGGATCGGGAGAAGATGGGATTCGATTGGCAAAAGAACTCAAGCCTGCAGTTATTACATTGGACATTATGATGCCGGAGAAGGACGGTTGGCAAGTTCTGCGTGAACTTAAGAGCAATCCTACAACGAAAGATATTCCTGTTATTATTCATTCGATTATTGAAAACCGGCCGTTGGCATTATCACTTGGGGCATTAGATGTTATTGCAAAACCGTCCGAACCAAGGAAGGTACTGAGTGTTGTGGAACGTGCCTGCCGCTCTAAAAATCAACCAATTATGATTGTTGATGACAATCCAGATTTTGCCGATTCGCTGAAAATACTGCTTGAAACTGAAGGATATCGTGCGGTGGCGATGTACAACGGTGAAAATGCACTTAAGGATATTGAGAAAATCAATCCGTCACTCTTATTCCTTGATCTTATTATGCCCGGCATGGATGGATTTACTGTTGTGAAAAGGCTCCGCAGTCAGGAACGGTGGCGCGATCTTCCCATTGTAGTTGTTTCAGGAGCCGAGATTACAGAAATACAGCGTAAGAGCCTGGATGGTCTTACTCAGGATTATATTGAAAAAAGTCAATTCTCGAAAGAAATAATTTCAAGCACAATTAAGAGAATAATTTATCAATCACCTCAATTGAAGAAGAGCTGAGAAAAGTATGGAAGTTCCGCATCCCATAATTCTTGTCGTTGATGATACTGAGGACAATCTCGATTTATTGGAGTTTGCTCTCAAACGAAAACCGGTACAGATGTTACGTGCAGGCAGCGGCAAAGAATGTTTACAGATAGCAGCCCAGAATCATCCGGATGTCATTTTATTGGATATACAGATGCCTGAAATGGATGGATTCGAGACCCTGAAACATCTGCGTGCTTCAAAGAAAACACTGGGTATTCCGGTCATTTTTCTTACGGCTCAGCGGAAAGATGCTTCGAGTATTGAGCAAGGTCTTTCGTTAGGAGCAGATGAATACCTTACGAAACCGATTGATATTGATGAATTATTGGTTCGTACCCGTTCGCTTGTACGTTTTAAAAAAATGGAAGCCGAACTTGAACGGACGAAAGCCGATTTTATGGCGATGCTCATTCATGATATGCGAAGTCCGATAGGCGGAATCAGCAGTATTCTGGAATTGCTCGAAGAGCCGTTGATAAAAAATTCTCCGATTCAAGATGTTCATCGGGAACTTCTTGTATCGGCTGAAGACGCTACGAGGCGGTTGCTCAATCTAATCAACGATATGCTGGATCTCTCAAAATTTGAAGCAGGCAAAATGAACTTGACCCGGGATCCCGTACTTATCGGTGAAATTGCCAATAGAATCATTAAACAAATGCAGCCGCAATTCAAGCAAAAGCAGATTCAATTGAACATTTCTCTTGAAGAGGATCTGCCGTCAATTTCAGTGGATTCTCAAAAAATCGCTCAGGTATTTACAAATATTCTTAGCAATGCGCTGAAATTTACACCGGCTGACGGAACAGTTAAAATTACGATTACGAGTTCAAAGGATGCAGCAGGATCCAATGAATTTATACAGACTTCTATCATTAACGACGGGCCCGGAATTCCTCCAGATGAACTTCCAATGCTTTTTGAACGGTATAAACAGGGTATAGCTTCTGAAATCGTGCAGGCAAAAGGCACGGGATTGGGATTAGCAATTTGTAAGCTTATTGTGGAAGCTCATGGTGGAGTCATTACAGCTGAGAGCGAGCCAGGAAAAATAACCACATTTCGATTCAGTCTTCCGGTAATTACTCCCGTGGAAAACTGAAAGAAAATTCTTAAACATTAGAACGATAGGAAAATTTATGTGGGAACAAAAGCAAATAGGGATTGTAAAAGAAGTAGTCGATGTAACAGTCGTCGTTGTGCTTGATCGCGAAATCACTAATATGACAAAAAAAATCGGAGACAGGGTTTATTATATCGGGCAGATCGGTTCCTACGTGCTTATTCCGATTGGTGCTATTTATGTTATCGGCATCGTTTCGGGTATTAAAAAAGAAGAAAAACGTGAAGACGGAGTTAACTATACTCAATACGTCATGACTGTTACATTGGTGGGTACGATCCGAAAGGGAAAATACGAGACGGGTGTTTCGGTCATGCCGACAGTAGATATGGTTGTTTATTTGCTCGAAGATAAAGATATAAAGTCCATCTTTGCAGCATATCAGCAGTACAATTTTTCTATCGGGCAGCTTTCATTGTTTGAAAATGAACGTGCTTATTTAGATCCGAATAAATTCTTTGGAAAACATCTGGCAGTTCTAGGCTCAAGTGGCTCGGGAAAATCATACACTGTTGCCTCCATTCTCCAAAAAGTAGCACGATTCTCGGATACGCATATCGTCCTTCTTGATGTTCATAATGAATATCGTGAAGCTTTCCCGGATACGGGCCAATTCTGTGATATCGCCTCTCTTGAACTTCCGTATTGGTTGATGAATGCAGAAGAGATGCTCGAAATGTTCGTAGAACCCATGGATGAGAATGCTTCAGTTCAAAGTGCTGTTCTCCAAGACCTTATCTACGCGGCAAAAAAAACCAAGAACCCGACACTAGCAGATGTCATTACGATTGATTCGCCGGTATCATACGACTTAAAAGAAATACGTACAAAACTGCATTTTCTTGATACTGAAAAAGTGACTACTGCGACCGGAACGAAAGAGGGGCCGTACTTCGGTAAATTCTCTCGTCTATTGATTCGTCTGGACAATAAAATGAGCGATCCGCGTTATGCATTTTTATTCCAGCCGAATATTTGCGTGGAAACAGAATCTGTTTTACCGCTTCTTATGACTCTGTTCGGCCTTGCCAGTAAAGCACGGATTACTATTTGGGATATGAGCGGTGTCCCTTTTGATGTTGTTAAAACAATTTCCGCTTTAATAGCGAGAGTCACGTTTGATTTTAATTTCTGGAATCCAAGACGTAATGATCTTCCTATCTTGTTGGTGTTCGAAGAAGCTCATAATTACCTGTCGACTTCCAACGACGGATCTAAAGCGGCCCGGCGGACGGTCGAACGCATCGCAAAAGAGGGAAGAAAATACGGCGTCAGCTGCATGATTGTCAGTCAGCGTCCTTCGGATATTTCTGAGACGATTCTATCTCAATGCAACAATTTTATAATTCTGCGGTTACTTAATCCGACCGATCAGGTATACGTGCGCCGCCTTATGCCGGATACATTCAGCGGTCTGGACAGCGTTGTTCCGCTTCTCCGCCAAGGTGAATCAATTATTATTGGCGATTCGATCCCTATTCCACAGCGTGTGCAAATCGATCTTCCCGCACCGACTCCGCATAGCGCTGATGTGAAATTTTTTGATAAGTGGAAACACCCGAATACAAAGACAGACGTCGCGGAAGTTATGGATCACTGGTGGAACCAAAAAAGAAGCTGATTTCTAAAAAAATCGATACGGCAGTGACAAAAACTTGAAAAGAACAAGGTGTTTCTATATATTATAGCTGGTGAATGTAACTGCAGGACATTTTATAATTCGGAATATGGTACTCAATATCAACAAAGCTCGGAATACGGGAAACGTAAATGAAACAGCGGCATGTTTTTGTTGTTGCTGTCATAAGAGAATTTCGAGCATAGTACTCAAGAAATAATTTTATTGTTTTTATGATTTTTTAGACGAAAGGCTCGGTAATACTGAGCCTTTTTCATTTACGGGAACCAATTTTTAAAAGAAAATATTATTATAGTATTGATGTATTCGAACAATTTGAATAAGGAGTTACAAAATGACGAACAAAACACACTATAACGACTTTGCCCAGACACTGAAAGTGCGCCGTGATGATCATTCACTCGGATTTCAACTCAAGAAGGGGACACAAGAGTTTGTCGAAGACTTGCTTGCTATTTTGTTCCCTCATTTTTGCAAGGAAATGTTCTATACGAAAGAAGAAATTGAATCGCGTATTGTACTGCTGGAACGTGATTTAAAGCGTCTGCTTATTCCGCTTTTAATAGAGACGTCCTTGAACCTGGAAGATACAGTGAAACAATTTATGCAGACACTTCCTGACCTGCATGATAAACTTTGGTTGGATGCTGAAGCTATTACAAGCGGAGATCCGGCAGCCGAGAGTATCGATGAAGTCATTCTTGCATATCCCGGTTTTACTGCAATTGCAATTTATCGTATTGCACATGAGTTCCATATAAGACATGTTCCGATTTTTTCGCGTCTCATTACGGAATACGCACATCAGATAACAGGAATTGATATCCATCCCGGCGCTCAAATCGGGACTTCATTTGCTATCGATCATGGAACCGGGATAGTTATCGGCGAATCTACTATTATAGGTGACAATGTAAAAATGTACCAGGGCGTGACACTTGGAGCTCTAAGTGTAGATAAAAATTTGGCAAAGTCTAAACGCCATCCGACCATTGAAAATAATGTTGTTATTTATGCACAGGCAATTATTCTTGGCGGTGAAACAGTTGTCGGTCATAATAGTATTATCGGAGGAAATGTATGGCTTACGACGAGTGTGCCGCCTTTTTCTTCAGTATACCAAGAGAGCAAAATAACAGTACGTCTTAAAGAAAACGACAAGCATACGGATTGATTCTATTCTATTTATTAATTAAGGCAAATAATCATGAAAGCGCTTTCTGTTCTGGAAACAATCGGCAACACGCCCCATGTTCGTGTTCGTCGGCTCTTCGGTGATCATGAAGTCTGGATTAAATTAGAGCGTGCAAATCCGGGCGGAAGTATTAAAGATCGTGTCGGACTTTCCATGATCGAAGACGCTGAACAGCGGGGAATATTAAAGCCGGATACTGTTATCATCGAACCAACATCCGGGAATACAGGCATCGGACTTGCTTTGGTTGCAGCAGTGAAAAAATATAAACTCATTCTCGTTATGCCCGATTCTATGTCTATCGAACGACGCCGGCTTATGACTGCATATGGAGCGCAGCTGGAACTTACTCCGAATAAAAAAGGAATGACAGGAGCAATTGAAAAAGCAAATGAACTTGCGGCGGGAATAGAGAATTCATGGATCCCACAGCAATTCGAGAATGAGGCAAATATTGAAATCCATCGTGATACAACAGCAAAAGAAATTATCGGGGATTTTCCGCAAGGTTTCGATATGCTGATTACAGGTGTCGGTACCGGCGGACATATTACCGGAGTAGCCGAGGTGTTAAAAAAGAATTTTCCTAAACTTAAAGTGTTCGCAGTTGAACCAAGTCTTTCCCCTGTGATCAGCGGCGGACAACCGGGATCACATCCTTTGCAGGGAATTGGTGCAGGCTTCATTCCTAAAAATCTGCGTACCGAAATACTTGACGGTACTGTTCAGATTACGAAAGACGAGGCATTTGAATATGCAAAACGATGTGCACGTGAGGAAGGAATCCTTGTCGGAATATCTACCGGCGCATCACTTGCAGCTGTTGCAATAAAGATTCCGGATATTCCGAAGGATGGAAAGATTATTACCTTCTGTTACGACACAGGCGAACGCTATTTGTCTGTCGAAGGGCTGTTTTAACAGAAATGATTTTCGTAAACAATAAAGAAGCTCATACAGGATATAAATAATGAATTTGGAGGGCAAATGGAATTCACAGAACTGATTAAAATACGTGAAAGCATCCGCAACTATGATCCCAACCGTCCGGTAAGCAAAGATGTGCTGTCAAAAATCCTCGACGCGGGACGATTAGCGCCGTCTGCAGCCAACCGCCAGCCATGGAAATTTTTAATCATTACAACTAAAGAAATGCTGGCAAGGATCAGGACTTGTTATGAGAAAGATTGGTTCCACGATGCGCCGCATGTTCTCGCAGTTATCGGCGATGAAAATGAAGCATGGACACGCCGGTACGATCAACGATGCTTCATCGAAACGGATCTGGCAATCGCAATGACTCATCTTATCCTTGCCGCTACGAATGAAGGTGTTGGTGCATGTTGGATTTCAAACTTCAAACCGGATATAGCAAGGACAACTCTTGGTTTGAAAAATAACCAGCATGTTTTTGCTATGACACCGCTCGGATATCCAAGGCAGGACTATAAAAGGAAAGAAGAAAAGGAAAGAAAAACACTGAGCACAGTAGCGGATTGGATATAG
>Ga0315548_1002366_pt1 | contig 14756 bp, 10 predicted proteins | sample SalMarSW160110MG_2_FD_202540 | JGI IMG/M metagenome (GOLD analysis project Ga0315548, IMG submission 202540) | Salt marsh sediment microbial communities from the Plum Island Ecosystem LTER, Massachusetts, United States - Salt Marsh Sediment SW1601-110 ...
TTGTCTTTTTTCAGCAATTCATTGGCATATTTATTCAAATCTTCCTCCGAAACATTTGTTATCCCGTAATATTGAATGAACTGCATTCTTGCGTATTGTTTGACGTATTGAAGTATCTCTTTTTCAGAAACTTTTATATTGCTCTCTTTAATTATTTTATTCTTTATCAGCTGCCATTTAAGATCTTCTTTGAAGTGGTCAAAATCCTTGCTTATTTGTTCCTCCGTATATTTGTCCTTATTAATTGCCAGCAACCATCTCTTGAGAAACTCTTCGGGAAGGTCTTTCTTAAATTTGCCCAGGAAATAATTTCTCACATCCAGCCTGAATTTATATTCAGAGTCCCTGCTTAGGTTTGCCTTGATGTCTTCATCCAGTTTATTTCTGAACTCATCTTCCGATTTAACATTACCCTTCCCATATACTCTGTCAAAAAAGTCCTGGTTTACCTCAGCTTTCTCAAACCTGGATATATCCTTTATTGTCAGCCTGAATTCCCCTTTAATAAGCTCTACGGTCTCTTTACTGATCTTGAGCAAAGCTGCCAGATCAACACTATTCGGATATGCCTTCTTTAAATCGATTGTCAGCGTATCATTCTTTATCCTTCCCAGCAGTCCGGTCTTAATTTTATCATCCTTAATCATTTCTATGGAAATTGATACGTCTTCGGCTTTTATTCCATTCTCAACCGGATTGCCGTCATTATCCACCTGATGTAAATCTGCCTTGATTATTGACTTTTCCTCTGACACATCGACATTTTTGAGTGAACCGAGGCGTGACTGATAGTTCTCAATATACCTTGCTCTTATCTGATCATCAGTTCTTATTGTGTAATAAGGAATTTTATCTTTTACCGAAACACTGATATCCAGTTCCGGAGCAAGCCCTATATCGAACACGAAGTTAAACTCCGTCTGGTTGTCCCAGTCTATCCGGCTCTGCTCCTTTTCATTCGGCAACGGCTCTCCCAGGATATTAAGCTTCTCATCAATAAGATATTTTGTAATCGCCTCCGAGAGGATTTTATTTATCTCCTCAACAAGTACGGGCCTCCTGTACATTTTACTTATCAATCCGAACGGGACCTTGCCGGGCCTGAATCCGTCAATTCTGGCCTTTCTTCGGTAATCCCCCAGTACATTATGTACCCTTTCTTCATAATCTTCTTTCTCAATCTTTATCCTGAGAACTGCATTAAGTTCATCCGTATTATCCCTGCTAATATTCATAAAAAAATCAATTTTAATTAACATTCTGTTCTAAAAAACCGCTCTGGCTCCCGGCCACTTACCGGTTATCAGGCGGTTTTCCGAAAAGTGCGGATGAAGGGACTCGAACCCCCACGCCCGAAGGCACTAGATCCTAAGTCTAGCGCGGCTACCAATTACGCCACATCCGCATTATTTCAGGATGCAAAGTTACCACTTTTTCCCGATAAAATGATTCTTTGAACTTAACAATTCCCGTGAACTACCTCAATTCAAAGTTCTTACCCAGGTAAACTCTCCTAACCTGTTCATCCTGTGCCAGTTCTTCAGATGTACCTGATTTTAATATTTCTCCTTCAAAAAGCAAATATGCCCTGTCAGTTATTGAGAGTGTTTCATGTACATTATGGTCAGTAATCAGTATACCGATATTTTTGGTCTTCAGTTTTGCCACTATCTCCTGAATATCTTCAACTGCAATCGGGTCGACACCCGCAAACGGTTCATCCAGGAGAATGAACTTCGGATTTAGTGCAAGGGCCCTGGCAATTTCTGTTCTCCTCCTTTCTCCACCTGACAGCTGAATGCCAAGATTTTTCCTTATCTTGTTAAGTCCGAATTCATTAAGCAGCGATTCGGTTCTTTCTTTCTGCTCTTCTTTTGATAAATGCGTCATCTCAAGTATAGCTCTCATGTTATCCTCAACGGAAAGCCTCCTGAAAACCGAAGCTTCCTGTGACAAATAACCAATGCCTTTTCTTGCTCTTTTATATACGGGTTCATTGGTAATATCTTCATTATCAAGGTATATCTTCCCTTCATTGGGTGGGATAAGTCCGACTATCATATAAAATGATGTTGTCTTACCTGCCCCGTTAGGCCCCAGCAGTCCCACGATCTCTCCCTGTTCAACATCAAAGGACACATATTTAACAACAGTCCGGGATCTGTATCTTTTCACTAAATTTTCAGTACGTAGTTTCATTTTTGTTTTATTTAATCAATTAACCTGACAGCTTCTCTTGCTCCTTTCTGATAATTCTTCGTGATATAGTTATGCTTAGCTCATATAATGCTATTAACGGGAAAGACACCAGAATCTGGCTGAACACGTCAGGAGGAGTTATAATGGCCGCAATGGCAAGGATTACAATTATTGAATGTTTGCGGTACTTCTTAAGGAATTCCGGAGTAACTATACCTACCTTGCTGAGGAAATATATGACAACCGGCAGTTCAAACAAGACTCCGCTTGCCAGGATAATTGTTGCTATAATTGATATATAAGAGGTCAGATTAATTTCATTTATTACCTTATCACTTACATGGTAATTCTCAAGGAAGTTTATTGATAAAGGAGCAATAACATAATATCCGAAAAGCACTCCCATAATAAAAAGCAGAGAGCTATAAAATACAGCTCCCCTGCTGCTGCTTCTCTCATTTTCATACAGGGCCGGATTGACAAACCTCCAGAACTCATAGAATACATATGGAAATGCTACCAGAAGGCCTGCTATCAGTGATATCTTTATATGCGTCATAAACTGGCCGGTCATATGAATATTTTGCAGCTGGTTCGGATTGGCATTTATACATAATCGCTCACTATTCACCAGCTTACCCAGCTTGCACAATAACCTGTTAGTCAGGAATTCCGGTGTTCTCGGTCCGAATATTATTCTGTCAAATACAATATCCTTAAAAATGAATGCCACTATTGCTGCTACAACAACCGCAATAATAGAACGTATGAAATGCCACCTCAATTCCTCAAGATGTTCAAGAAACGTCATCTCACCCTTTTTTTGCTTTGCCATTCAGATATATCATTAAGGAAATTTAACAAAACAGAATATAGTAAAATTGAAAAAAAAATCATAAATTTAATATTACAAATGTATTGATATTTCTTAATTATTAAGATTGAACGGTACTTTTAAGTCTGTTATTATACATATAATTCATAAATAAAACATTTATTCATAATCATCGTATAAAGAATGCAATTCCTCTGAAAAGACAGGATATCATTCCTTATAATAATATAAATTGACTGGAACTAAAAACCACATGAAATAATCAAAGAAATAATTTTAGGTGGATATGAGTGTTGGTACAGAAATTTCATTATCTGAAGTCCTCAAGAAGTATTTTGGATTTAAACGCTTTAAGGGAAATCAGGAGCTTATAATAAGAAATGTCCTGGCTGGTAGAGATACATTTGTATTGATGCCCACCGGCGGGGGCAAATCATTATGCTACCAGTTGCCTTCCCTCTTGATGGATGGTACCGCAATTGTCATTTCACCGCTTATTGCGCTGATGAAAAACCAGGTTGATTCAATGCGCAGTTTTAGCGAAGAGTACGGAATAGCCCATTTTTTAAATTCTTCACTGACAAAGCTCCAGATTGAAAAAGTCAAGCAGGATGTACTAAACCAGAAAACCAGGCTGCTTTATGTTGCCCCGGAATCTCTGACCAAAGAGGAAAATATCAACTTCCTAAAGAATGTTAAAATCTCCTTTTATGCAATAGATGAAGCTCATTGCATTTCAGAATGGGGTCATGACTTCCGCCCTGAATACAGAAGAATAAGGCCTATCATTAATAAAATAGGTCCGACCCCGCTAATAGCCCTCACTGCCACTGCTACTCCGAAAGTACAGCACGACATACAAAAAAACCTGGCAATGCTTGATGCCAGCATATTCAAATCATCCTTCAGGAGGCCCAACCTGTATTACGAGATCAGGCCGAAGAAAAATGCAACCAAGGAAATAATAAAGTACATTAAAAACAACCACGGGAAATCAGGGATTATTTACTGCCTGAGCAGAAAAAAAGTGGAAGAACTGACAGAAACCTTAAAGGTAAACGGCATTAAAGCATTGCCATATCATGCAGGCATGGACTCTGTCACGAGAACCGAGAACCAGGATAAGTTCCTTATGGAAGATGCAGACGTAATTGTTGCCACTATAGCCTTTGGTATGGGCATAGATAAGCCTGATGTCCGGTTCGTTATTCACTATGACATCCCAAAAAGCCTTGAGGGCTACTACCAGGAAACAGGACGTGCAGGCAGGGACGGTGGCGAGGGTAGATGTATCGCTTTTTACAGTTACAAGGACATACAGAAACTTGAAAAATTCATGCAGGGTAAGCCGGTTGCTGAACAGGAGATTGGCAAGCAATTGTTGCTGGAAACTGTATCCTACGCCGAATCCTCCCTCTGCAGGGTAAGGCAGCTGCTGAGCTATTTTGGAGAAGAAATGAAAGAGAATTGCAATAACTGCGATAACTGCCTGCATCCCAAACATCAATTTGAAGGACAGGAATATATTGTTAAAGTATTAAATGTCATACTTGCCGTAAAAGAGAAATTTAAGGCAGACCATATTGCAAATATACTTTCAGGCATAAAAAACAGTGCTATCAGATCATATAAGCACCACAAAATTGAGCTCTTTGGAGTTGGCAGCGATAAAGACACCAAATTCTGGGGTGCCGTCATACGGCAGGCAATGGTAGCGCGCCTGGTGGAAAAGGAAATTGAAAATTACGGATTACTGAAGCTTACGGAAAAGGGACATGAATTTCTCAGGAATCCATTACCATTCATGCTATCTGAAGATCATGAATATACAGATACTGATACCGAGGATGATTTTATTACTCTTGCTGCGAAAAGCGGAACCGTTGATGATGAACTGTTAAGTATTCTGAAGGATCTTCGGAAAAAAACATCACACGTTCTTAAACTGCCGCCCTTTGTCATATTTCAGGATCCTTCACTCGAGGATATGGCTATCCAGTATCCGGTCAATATAGAAGAATTACAGAATGTCACAGGCGTGGGGACAGGAAAAGCTAAAAAATACGGCAAAGAATTCGTTGAACTTATAAAAAAATATGTGGAGGAGAAAGAAATTATCCGCCCCCAGGATATGGTCGTAAAATCAGTGGTAAATAAATCCGGACTTAAAGTATATATTATTCAGAGTATTGACAGAAAAATTTCTCTTGAGGATATTGCAGAGGCAAAGAACCTGAATATGAACGACCTGCTGGACGAAATAGAATCTATAGTTAATTCAGGCACAAAGATAAACATCGACTACTACATTGATTATGTGATAGATAAAGAGCATCAGAATGAGATATTTAATTACTTCAAAGAGGTGGCAGAAAGTGAATCGGTGGAGAAAGCCCTTCAGGAACTCGGGGAAGAAGAATTTACCGAGGAAGATATAAGACTGATGCGAATTAAGTTTTTATCGGAAATGGGGAACTAGCATATTTTCTGTTTTTCCATCTATACCCGGAAATATTACCCGCTATACCTGTAATCAATATATATACAGGATAAATAAGCTGACAAATAATCAAGTACTTTAACAGGTTTTTCTTATTGAAAAACTTGAGTATGCTGTTAAGAAGCATAAAATCGACAATGGTCTTACCGGTAAACAGGAAGGGATAAATCAGCCAGTGATGCCCGGCAAACATTAGAACCAGTGATATGCTTACTGACACATTTATGGCAAACACCGCTATGGATGTGTAAATAATATCATAATCCTTGTAGTGTTTGGCTTTTGATGTCCACCTAATTCTTTGCTTTATCAAGTCACGAAAAGTGTTTTGCGCTCTTGTATATACTATAGCATCCCTTGACTTTAGCAGTTTAATATCATTGATATGTTCTTTTTTTGCCTTAAGCATAAACAATGTATCATCTCCTGATATATAAGCATCGCTCAAAGGATCTTTATATTTATTATATAGTGCTTTTTCATAAATAAGATTTGCACCGTTGCAGTAAATAGGGCGCGATATACCTGCCGCCCCTGCCCCGGCCCCGATAAGACTTAAAAATTCAAGCTGCTGGAATACCTTGAAGAAAGAAGCTTCCGGCAACAGATCCACTAATCCGATAATCATTTTAGGTCTGTTACTATGTATATAAAACGAGGTGACTGTATAAATCCAGTTCCTGCCAGTCCTGCAGTCAGCATCAGTAGTGATAATAAGATCTCCAGTCGAATTTTCTATTCCTGATTTAATAGCTGCCTTTTTACCTAAAATATTATCCGGCAATTGTATAAGTTTAAAATTACTCTTATCTCTGCAATAGTCTTTGACTATACGTGCAGTTGAATCTTCGGAATGATCATCTATTAAAAGAACTTCAAATAACTCAACAGAATAGTCCTGGTTTGCCAAATCATTTAATAAATCAAGGATGTTATCTTCCTCATTTCTAAAGGGAACAATAATGCTAACATTTACATTGATTGAATATTTCGGTGGTAAAAATTCAACTGTCTTCCTCCACCCTGCCAGATAGCGAAATACCCTGAAGGAATATAGAAGTAATATTATCAGGGATATTATCCAGAGTATGTACATATAAGAATATTAAAGGTAACCGGAAGTCAGTTTTAGCCTTTTGCCGTTAGCCACCTGTCTATTTTGGAATAAAGCTCATTAATATTAACGGGCTTGGTTACAAAATCATCACAACCGGCATTCAGGCACTTTTGCCTTTCTTCAGTTATGGCATTTGCTGTCTGCGCTATAATCGGAATTCGTTTATTGAATTTCTTTATTTCTTCAGTAGCTTCCAGTCCGTTCATTTCAGGCATTTGAATATCCATTAATACAAGGTCAATTTTTTTGTTTTTCATGCACAGCTCAACAGCCTGGCGCCCATCAACAGCATGAAGTATTTCAGCTTTGGTTTGCTTTAAAAATCCTTCCAGGAACTTGTAGCTGAACTTATCATCTTCAGCAATAAGAAATAACCTGCCTTCCCATTTATAGTCTGTTCTCTTCTTTTCCTTGTGCACTTCTTCAACTACCTTTTTGGTTGCAACATATGGAATTGAAAAATAAAATGTTGAACCCTTCCCCACTTCAGATTCTGCCCACATTCTTCCACCCAGAAGATCAACCAGTCCCCGGGATATTGCCAGTCCCAATCCTGAACCCCCGTATTTGCGTGTTGGCGAACTATCGGCCTGCATGAATCTTTCAAAAATCACCTTTAGCTTCCTGGGCGGGATCCCTATTCCCGTATCCTTGACATAAAACATCAACTTGTTCTTACTGGCAACCTTATATCCAAATTCAATATATCCGTCATTAGTGAATTTAAAAGCGTTACTAATAAGATTGGTTAATATCTGCCTTATGCGGTTCGGGTCAGATTTTATATAACAATTGTCATTATCAAATGCTTTTTTTAATACCAGCCTCACATTGGATTTTTCCTTTTTAAGGCTTTCTGACAGGAATGATGAATGCACCTGCATTAATAGTGAATTTAGAGAAAAGTCACCATGTACAACCTTTATCTGGCCTGCTTCAATCTTGGCAAAATCAATTATATCATCAATAAGGCTTATCAGCATCTTACCGTTATTATTGATAATGTCGAGATACTTCTTTCTGTCCACCATGCTTAGGTTGTCATCATTCAGCATTTCTGCAAAACCAAGTATACCATTCATAGGTGTCCTTATCTCATGTGACATATTTGCCAGAAAAGCTGTCTTGAGTTTATCTGATTCTTCTGCTTTTTCCTTGGCCATAACAAGTTCATATTCCAGCTGGCTTCTGTGCAATGCTACGGATACCTGGTGAACAAACGTTTCAATAATATGCTTAAATTTAATAATGCTCTTGTTCAGTGTTAGAATGGTAATATTTCCCAATAGCTTGTTATGCCTGGCCAGTGTTATATTATATATCTTATGCAGTTTTAAAGCCTCTTTGATAGCCTCCAGCTTTTCAATGTTATCATTACTCATATTCTTAAACAGGATTTCATCTTTAAGGGTAATAACCGTGCCGGCATTATTGATATTTGCTATATCCTTACTTATCGAGAATACCATACCTTCAGGATTCCTTCCCAGAACATCAGCTATTCTTTGTTTGTTGTCCCTTAATCCCGATAGGTATTCAATGCAAAATTTCTCGTCCTTTTCCATGTATGATGTTACAACAACTACAGCATTTTCAAGGAAATTACAAAGCTTTTCGGAAATATATTTGTAAATATCGTCTTTTGAAGAGATCCCTAAAAGGTCAAGAGCCGAATTACTCAGAAATATCAAATTATCATGGTATACCCTCTCCTTCAATTCCCCCATCTTTCTTTCTGATATATCCCTTGAATTGATTATTATCCCGTTTATTGAAGGATTGTCAAGCTGATTGGAAAAAATACTCTCTACATAAATCCACTTTTTATTTTTATGAAGACACCGGTACTCTCTTTTTATTTGCTTGCGCGGACTCTTAAGTACTTCATTGAAAAATTCCCTGAAATATTCGGTATCGTCAGGGTGGACAATATCGAAAATAGGCTTGTTTATCAGCTCTTTTATTGAAAAATCAAAAATTCTATTTCTTAATGCACTTTCGAAGATAATCTTGCCTTTTTTGTCAAGTATGGATATGGCATCGGAAGAATTTTGAAGTAACGCGCGGAAGTGCTCCTCATTCTTCTTTATTGTCCCCTCCATTTTTTTACGGCTAGTGATATCCCATGATATGCCTGTTATACCTATCAGTTTACCCTGCTCATCAAAAATCGGCGTTTTAAATGTTTCAATCCACTGCTTTCCTTTTCGTGTGCTTTTAACCTCTTCAACCAGCTCCCTTTTGCTGCTTTGCATAACCTGAAGGTCACTATTGAGGTACTTATCTGCCAGCTTTTTGGGATACAGATCATAATCGGTTTTTCCAATTATCTCTGATGCATTTAAATTATGATACAATGCATAAGATTCATTAACCGATATGTATCTGCCTTCATTATCTTTCAGCCATGCCATATAAGGAATATTGTCTATTAATATCCTCAATTGGTTTCTGTCCTGCAGCAACGATTCTTCCGTTTTCTTTCTCCCGGATATATCTTCAACTGTACCTGCAATATATAATGGCTTATCCTGTTCATCACAGATAAGTTTCAGGTTCAGGCTTACAGGAAATACTGAATTGTCTTTCTTTCTGAAAAGTGTCTCATAACTTTCAATATTACTGTTTTTAATCAGTTGCCTGATCAGAATTTCTCTTTCACCTGAGTTAGCATATATCTGTGACGATATATCTTTTACAGAATTAATGGTGTCATCAGGATTATCATATCCCAGCATGCCTGAAAAAGCATTATTAATTTCAATATACTGTCCTTCAATTGTTGCCTGAAACATACCCAGGGGCGAGTTATCTATTAAGGACCTGTATTTCTCAATATCAGTCAAATACAATGCCTTCTCCCTTTCCAGTTTCTTTATTTCCTTTTCAATATCCTGATATTTATTTTTATTAGCCATTAGATAGGACCAGTATGTAAATCATAAGTAAATATAGTTATTTCTTAAAACAATTTTATCTAAATATTGTGCATCCTATGCAACTGATAATTTATTAACTAACTATATTATAGTGATTTATATAAACGTATAAATAATTAAAAAGTTACTCCCCTTTTTGATAGGAAAAGACAGCCTTTTCTGTGACAGAAATTCTGAAGTTAAGTTATGTAAAGCAGATAAACAGGCTCATTATCTGCATGTTTTTCACTGATAATAGTATAATAAGGCTTTTAAAGACTGTTCTATTTGCTTTTTCTCCGGTTTATTTCGTCTCTTATCAGAGAAGCCCTTTCATAATTCTCTTCTTTTATTGCCTCATCCAGAAGCGTTTTTAACTCCTGTGAACTTATCTTACTTAGCTCCTCATTTGGTATATCATCCTCTACTTTCATTTTCTTGGCTCTAGGCTCTGATTTAGATCGTGGCTGTGCTTCTTTTTCAAAATCAAGAATAATCCCCGATTTACGCATTATTTCTTCGGTTGTATAAATCGGACATTTAAAACGTAAGGCCAGTGCTATTGCGTCTGATGTTCTGGCATCAATCTCAATTATTTGTCGCCCGTTGTCACAAGTCAGCTTTGAATAAAATACACCTTCTTCAAGTTTATATACTGTAACCTCTAATAAATTGATTTTAAACGTTCTGGCAAAATTAAGAAACAGATCATGTGTTAATGGCCTTGGTGGTTTTAATCCTTCCAGCTGAATGGCAATAGCCTGGGCTTCAAAACCACCAACAATAATAGGAATTCTCCTTTTCCCGTTTTCCTCTGCCAATACCAAAGCATATGCACCGGTTTGAGTCTGACTGTAAGATATCCCCAGTACATTTAGTTTAATCTTGCTCATTCGTTACACAGGTTCTGATAATATTTATCTATTTCTTTAAATTATCTACAAATATAATTAAATACTTATTTATTTGCAGATTAGCTTCAATATAATATGGCATAAGCGTAGCCCGGCATGCAATAACAACATGGCATGTCTTGCACAATGCTGGAATTATCAGCGATTTATAAAATAAATAATCGCATTTGTTTGCAGTTCACCTAAACTTTTATAATTTTGCACACCCAAGTTATAACCCTCTTGATATATTATATAAATGTATGCGATAGTTGATATAGGCGGACAGCAATTTAAAGTTGAAAAAGAAGATAAAGTCTGCATAAACAGAATAAAAGGAGAAGTAGGATCCAAGGTCGACCTTGATAAAGTTCTATTTATTTATAATGAAGGAAATGTAAAGATCGGTACTCCATACTTAAAAGATGCCGTTATAACAGGTAAAATATTATCACACTTTAAAGATAAAAAAATAAGGGTATTTAAAAAGAAAAGAAGAAAAGGTTATAAGGTCTTAAACGGGCACAGGCAATTTCTGACTGAGATACTTATTGAAGATATTTCTGAAAAAAGAACCTCCAGGGAGGCAAAGGCTGAAACGCAACCATCAGAAAAGCAGGTGAAAGCAAAATCAGCAGCTCCAAAGAAGGAAGCTGCCGTAAAAAAAGAAGCTACCCCTGCACCACAAGCAACAGAAAAGCAGGTGAAAGCAAAATCAGCAGCTCCAAAGAAGGAAGCTGCCGTAAAAAAAGAAAAAACGGCCAGGCCTGCGGCAAAGAAAGGCGCTGCGCCTAAAGCTGAAGCAGAGAAAAAAGAAAAGACAAAAACCGCTACTGCAAAAAAGAAGTCGGCTCCGGCAAAAAAGACAGGAGGCGGTAAGCAGTCAAAATCCACAAATGCAAAAAAATAACTAATTATAAATCAATAGAAAATGGCTCATAAAAAAGGTGCGGGTAGTTCACGAAACGGAAGAGAATCGGAAAGTAAACGATTGGGCATCAAACTTTTTGGCGGTCAATTTGCCAAAGCTGGCAATATTATAGTGCGTCAGAGAGGAACAAAGCATCTTCCGGGCAATAATGTAGGAATAGGAAAAGATCACACATTATTTGCCCTTATTGATGGTACAGTTGAGTTTAAGAAAAAGAAAGACAATAAATCTTTCGTATCGATAGTACCTGGAACAAATTAAATATTATAGTAAATATCAGAGATCTCCTGTTTATTTCTTTTATATTCGCAAATAAACAGGAGATTTTTTATTTAATAATGTAGTAAAATTTTTCTTCAGGGATAATTATGCTGACTGTTAATCATATCAGGGAAAACAGGGAAGAGACAATTAAGAGGCTCCGAATAAGGGGATTTACTGCCGTGAATCTTATTGATAACGTAATTGAAGCTGATGATCGCAGAAGGGCCATTCAGAAAAACCAGGATTCGAAACAAGCTGAACTAAATGCCCTTTCAAAAGAAATAGGAATATTAATCAGAAATAAAAATGAAAAACAGGCCCAGCTAATACGAGAAAAGACATTAAAATTAAAGGAAGAGATAAAGGAATTAAACCTGGAATTTACAAACGCCCAGTCTGAGCTTAAAGATCTGCTTAAACAAATACCAAATATACCGCATAAATCAGTACAGGCCGGGAGCGGACCAGAAAACAATGAGATTATTCGCTCAGGAGGTAATATACCCATATTCAAAATCAAAGCTCTGGCACATTGGGATCTGGCAAAAAAGTATGATTTAATTGATTTCGAACTGGGAAATAAGATAACAGGTGCCGGCTTCCCTGTTTACAAGGGGAAAGGAGCAAAGCTGCAAAGAGCATTAATCAGCTTCTTCCTCGATGAAAACCAGAAGGCAGGTTATCTTGAATACCTGCCGCCTCTGATGGTTAATGAAGCATCGGGATTCGGGACCGGACAGTTACCTGATAAGGAAGGACTGATGTATCATGTCCCTTCGGATAACTTTTATCTTATACCTACGGCTGAAGTTCCTGTTACAAATTTATATCGCGACATGATACTGGATTCTGAAGACTTACCTGTTAAGAATACTTCCTATACCCCTTGTTTCAGGCGTGAGGCGGGCTCTTACGGTAAAGATGTAAGGGGATTAAACCGTGTTCACCAGTTTGACAAAGTAGAGATAGTCCAGATACAGCACGCTGATAGATCTTATGAGACGCTGGAGGAGATGGTTAATCACGTTGAAACACTTGTTAAAAAGCTGGAACTCCCATACCGCATTGTACGGCTATGCGGGGGAGATATGGGATTCTCTTCCGCTCTGACCTATGATTTCGAAGTCTTTGCCGCCGCGCAGGAAAAGTGGCTTGAAGTGAGTTCTGTATCCAACTTTGAATCTTATCAGGCAAACCGGCTTAAACTTAGAATAAGGGAACCCGGTTCGAAACGGACAATTCTTGCACATACACTTAATGGCAGTGCCCTGGCACTTCCAAGAATTGTTGCAGCACTTCTGGAAAACAATCAAACTGAAAAAGGAATCAGGATTCCTGAAATACTAAAAGACTATACCGGATTTGACTTAATGCCGTGATCTATTCATATACCACATCGGCCATCTGCACAATCTGAGGATCAAACCTGAGACCGTACTTTAAAGCATTACTTTTTTTAAATTCAAATTGTATTGTCCCATCCCTTATAACGAAGTTTATGGCCGCCCCTTCATTGATAAGTCCCTCTTTCTCTGTGACAATAAGGGTTGATCTGTTCTGCACCATTTCAAGTATTTGCGGCAAAAACCTGCTGTGCCAGTGACCTACAAATAATATATGACATTTCCCTATTACCGATGCATCTGTATAATGCCTGATAACAATATTCTGTTCCCCAACTTTCTTTGTGGCGGTGAGTTCTTTTAATTTTGCAAATACCGATTCATGCCCAATAATATCAATTACAAAATCACCTGATTTGTATTCATCAGGCCATGCAAAGTGCTTTGTGAAGTTATAAAGAAACAGACTTATGTACTTTTCTTCCTGGGCTTTAAGGTTACCTGCCATAAATAGCATAAATAACAAGGCCCAGAAAATTGTATTCCTGTTCATCCTTCTTAATTTTCGATTGAGAACTTCAGTTTGCTAACCTGCCTGTTATTTAGCTCATCGTATGCAATAATATCAATGTAATAATTGCCGGGTTTAAAGTTCTTAATCGGTAATTCCGTTTTTACGGGATTATTATTAATAGTATACTCAAGCTTTTTACCGCCTGAGGCATAATCAGTTGAACCCAGATAAATGATTGCATTTGACGGATATACCACATATTCCTCATCCCTGATTATCTTGGAACCAATGGGCGGTACGCTGAATTGATAATGAATTATAGGAGGTGTCTGATCAACAAAGACTCCCTTTGTCTTTTTTTTTGCTTCATTATTTACGTTATCCATGCCATAAAATGTGATATTATGAAATCCTTCCTCACTTAATTGAATAGAGGAAGAATATTCATTGAACTCACTGTTGTCAATCTTAAAAAAAATCTTGTTTATTCCCGATTCATTATCAGAATATTCTATCTGGATTTTTGTGTCTTTTGTAATATACAGTGTGTCGCGGTTAAAAAAAAACAACCCCGAGAAGCCAATGTCTGTTTCCGGTGCCCTGGCATCGACATATACCTTGCGGGTAGCAAGTTCTGCCCAGTTACCTACATAATCAATTGCAGTATAATAAATAGTGTTCAGTCCGGGATTAACTATACTGACAGGTTTATTATATTCATTTAAAATAAGTGATGTGTTAATGCCATACTTAATTTTATCAACCCCTGATTTGTCATCCTTGGCAGAAAAATTAATCTCTGTGGCAGGTGATATATAAAGATAATTTCCCTGGTATTTAGCCCCCTCGACAGCTAACGTAACCTCAGGCGGACTGTTGTCCACGTAAAACTCAAAAACAATGTCATCTTTATCTCCATTTTCACCAGCACCGGCTTTTGGAGACATGCCTCCGATTACTTTTTTCTTTTCCTCGTTCCCTAAATTATCGATGGAATAATAAGTAATGGTTCCCGCTTCAGAACCAAGTATCTTAACAGGTATAGGCGTACTGTATTTCAAAAAGCTACCGTTGTTTATCTGATAGTAGGTAGCCTTTACACCTGACAACATATCCTTGCTCTTTAAAATAATACTCGCATCGGGTGATATATAAAAGTTGTTTATTATTCCGTCAATTTCATAATCGGTCTGAGGATGGGTCATATCTATAATACATGACTCGGTTTTTACTTCTTCAACA
>Ga0315548_1002367_pt1 | contig 14755 bp, 12 predicted proteins | sample SalMarSW160110MG_2_FD_202540 | JGI IMG/M metagenome (GOLD analysis project Ga0315548, IMG submission 202540) | Salt marsh sediment microbial communities from the Plum Island Ecosystem LTER, Massachusetts, United States - Salt Marsh Sediment SW1601-110 ...
CCCGGGCCCGTGGAATTCGCGAGCGTGTGTTGGTCTATGGTCATGCCTTGAAGAACGCCATGATCCCGGTGATCACCCTGATCGGATTGCAAGTTGCCATCCTTCTCGCCGGCGCGGTCCTGACCGAGACGGTCTTCTCCTGGCCGGGCATGGGCAGCTACCTGGTAGAGCGTATCTCCGGCCGGGATTACACCGCCGTGCAAAGTGTGATTACCGTGTTTGCCCTTCTGGTGGCATTGATCAGCCTGGCAGTCGATGTCATTTACAGTCTGGTCGATCCAAGGGTGAGATATTAAAACATGACCGCTCTCAAAGAACGCCCCCCTGAAATCCCCTCTGATATCACCACCTGGGAGGTTGAGCTTCAAAAGGTTGGCCTCCTCCGGCGCATCCTGAACGCCCGTCGCTGGTATGGTGCCGACTGGTGGTTTGTCACTGTTTCAGCAGTGTTAGTTCTGGTTTTTATCATGATTGCTCTATTTCCCAGTTGGTTTGCCCCTTTCCAACCGGCCACACTGGTCGGACCTAGCTTCCTGGCACCCGGTGCTTATCCACCTGTTCCTGTGCTGGTGGTCCCGAACACATCGCTAGTCAATTCTTTAAAAGACCTGGCATCGCCAGAAGGTCAACCTCGCCCTTCCATTAGCGTGGTTCAAGGAGGAAACACAGCTGGCGCTTTAAACGATGCAGCTCAACAGATCGATAATCAAATCAAAAATGAGCCAGGGGGGCTGCGCCTGCGACCAATCATCGATCGTTATCCTACGGTGGAAGAAGCGCTACAGGCGGTCGTCGATGGCAGGAACAATGCCGCCGTGATCGAATCGACGGAGTATACAAGTATCACAGCCCAATATCCAACCCTGCGTGAGGGACAGAGTATTTCGGGTGGAGCCAACACTGCGGGTGGGTTCCTGCTTGGGACCAATGATATCGGTCAAGATGTGTTGAGCCGCCTGCTGTGGGGAACCCGCGTGGCACTGCTGATCGGGTTCAGTTCTTCGGTTGTCGCATTGGTTTTAGGCGTGCCCTTGGGATTGTTGGCCGGCTTTATCGGGGGAACACCCGATCGCCTGATGAGCCTGCTGATGGACAGTATGTATGCCTTTCCGGGCTTGATCCTGGCAATTGCCATTACAGCAGTTTTAGGACCCAGTGTGTTCAACGTCATCGTGGCCATTGCCGTGTTGTATATTCCCACATACTACCGCATCGTGCGGGGTCAGACCCTCTCTGTAAAAGAAGAGGTCTATGTTGAAGCCGCCCGCAGCATTGGGGCGCGCAGTCGAGAAATTTTACAACGTTACATTTTCCCCAACGTGATCCCTTCCGTGGCGATTATCTTTTCGGTGAACGTAGCCGATGCCATCCTCACCGGCGCTGGGTTATCCTTCCTGGGACTAGGTCTGCCCCCTACCATAGCCGACTGGGGTATCGACTTGGCTCGCGGTCAGCGTTTCATCCAGAACGCCTGGTGGCTAATCACCTTCCCTGGTCTGACGATCATGCTGGTGGTTCTGGCTTTTACCTTGATGGGTGAGGGCTTGATGGAGATATTCAACCCCAAGCTGAGGGAGCGCTGATGCCCGACGACATTCTGTTTTCTATCCGCGACCTGACGGTTGAATACCTTACCCGCGCTGGCTCGGTAAAGGCGGTCGATGATGTTAACCTCAACATTCGCCGCGGCGAAATCCTTGGCCTGGTGGGAGAATCCGGTTGTGGCAAATCCACCTTAGGCAAGGCCCTGATGCGCTTACATACTGGTCCAGCTCAAATCACCGCCGGTGAGCTGTGGTTTGATGGACGCGACTTGATGACCCTGTCTGATCAAGAAATGCCGGAGGTACGTGGCGCGGAAATTGGTATGGTTTTCCAGGATCCGATGACCTCGCTTAACCCATTGCAACGTATTCTCGAACACCTGACGGAAACCATCCACGCCCACGAGCCAGAAGTTTCCAATAGCGATGCCCGCGCCCGAGCGGAAGAACTTATCGAAAGGTTGGGCATCCGGCGTGAGCGGATCATGGATTATCCCCATCAGATGTCCGGTGGTATGCGCCAGCGGGTGATGATCTCCCTGGCACTGGCACTTAAGGCGAAATTGGTGATTGCCGACGAACCCACCACCTCCCTGGATGTGATCGTCGAGGCCAAATTCCTCGACCTTCTTAAGGAGCTCCAGCAGGAATTCGGTTTGACCATCTTGCTCATCACCCACAACATCGGTGTGGTGGCCGAAATCTCCAATCGCGTCGCAGTAATGTATGCCGCCAAGATGGTGGAAGTCGGCGATGTCAATGACGTTTTTGGTCAACCCAAACACCCATATACCCAGGGTTTGTTGCGTTCCGTGCCCAACATTAAATTGGACAGCGGTGAGCTTTACAAGATGGCCGGTGCGCCTCCCGATCTCACACATCCACCCTCCGGTTGTCGTTTTCACCCGCGCTGCCCCTTTGTCATGGATATTTGCGGGGATGAAGTTCCACCCTTAGAGCCCATCGAGGAAGGGCATCTGACGGCATGTTGGCTGTATTCATCTGTCGTAAAGAGACCGGAGAAGATGCATGCTTGAGTCGAGCTCTATGGGAATAGAAACCATCCCGGTCGACAAGTCCACCAATTCTGGGGAATTGGTACACGTCGAGAATGTGCGCAAGCACTTCCCCCTCCAATCAGGGCTTTTCGCCAACTTGCTCTCCCGTGGCCACATCCCGGCTGTAAAAGCCGTGGATGGCGTCAGCTTCTCCATCCATAAAGGCGAAGTGTTCGGGCTGGCAGGGGAAAGCGGATCCGGGAAATCTACGGTGGGGAGGCTGGTCTTGCGCCTGTTGGAACCCACCTCCGGAAAGGTGATCTTCGATGGCACTGACCTGGGCAGCCTGTCACCGGAAGAGATGCGCCGCATGCGCGCCCGTATGCAGATCGTATTCCAGGATCCACTAGCCTCACTTAATCCACGCATGACCATCGGCCAGGCGATTGAGCATCCCGCCCAGATCCACCTGACCAAGCTTTCGCCCACAGAGCGGCGCGGACGGGTGTTAGACATCCTGTCTGCTGTGGGCATGAATCCGCCGACTTCATTCTACGACCTGTTCCCTCACCAGATCTCCGGAGGACAGCGCCAGCGGGTGGTGCTTGCCCGTGCCCTGGTAACGCATCCCGCCCTTATCGTGGCCGATGAGCCCATCGCCATGGCTGATGTTTCGGTACGGGCGCTCTTGCTCGACCTGATGATGCAGCTTAAGGATGAGTTCGACCTGACCTACTTATTCATCACCCACGATCTCGCTACTGCCAAATATGTGTGCAACCGCATCGCCATTATGTATCTTGGTAAGCTTTGTGAGGTCGGACCGTTGAAGGACGTTTATGAGCATTCCGGGCATCCTTACACGCGCGCCCTGCTGGAAGCCGTTCCCGTCCCTGACCCACGCCACCGTCGCACCGAGCCAATGCCTGCCGGTGAGATTCCCAACGCCATTGACCCTCCCTCTGGTTGTCGCTTCCACCCGCGCTGCCCTATCGCCAGGGAGAACTGTGCCGTGGATGAACCGCTTCTGCGCCCATTACTCCCGGACCATTCCATAGCTTGTCATTACGCAGAAGATCTCTTGAAATAAGGTCAGGGCTTTCGCAATTGAAGAATCAGTCCTCAGGCTCGGACAGGCTTCACCAGATCCAACCAGCCATAAGACCTCAAACTGCGTAACTCCGAAATATAGAGGGTTATTTTAGGATCAAGACAAAAAGCGTAGATGGCGTTCGAGAACGCCATCTACGCTTTAGATTTATAATTCTAAATCAGAATTGTGGTTTGCCAGGTTTATCAGTTCTCCTGGTACATTTGATGAGGTAAGTGGTGCGCCAAAAAAACCTTAATAATGCCCCTCGCCGGGCTGAATTTCACCTTAATATGCGCCTCCTCCCCTTTCTGGTGGGGATCTTTGCGATCCTCTACAGCCTGACGGGTTACCGCGGTTGGCTGGTTTTCTTCATCGGTACCAGCGGCGTATGGTTGCTCGCTGGGATATGGGTCCGCTCATTGGGTCGGGGCTTAAGCATCGAACGCCAGATACATCTCGCCTGGGCAACTGTTGGTGAGTCAGTACCCGAGCAACTCAAGTTGATCAATACCAGCCGGTTGCCAGCTATCTGGGTTGAGATTATAGACACCTCAAACACCCTGGCAGCGCCGGTCCGGATGGTCTCTGACGTGGCGCCGCATGCCAGCCGTACACGCTATCCCAATTATCTCTTCAAACGTCGTGGCTTGTATACCCTCGGGCCTACTCGCTTATATTCTGGTGATCCATTTGGTATTTATAAGTTAACCATCCAAAACCAACACTCGGACACAATTATGGTCACCCCGCCGGTCCTGCCTTTGACACATCTCAGGATTACTCCCGGAGGTTGGGCAGGGGATCAACTTCGCTGGCGCGGCTTCCTCGAACGAGATATCAGCGATATTGGCGTCCGCAACTACGTCCCGGGGGATAGCCTCAAACGCATCCATTGGCATGCCTCTGCCCATCACGATTCCCTGATCGTCAGGAATCTTGAGGCTGCTGCTTCCGGCGATTGGTGGATCTTCGTCGATCTGGACGCTGCTGTGCAGGCTGGCAGCGGTCAGGATTCTACCCTGGAGCTTTCTATCGTTCTGGCTGCTTCTTTGGCTATACGCGGGCTGAATGAACGCCGCCGGGTGGGGTTAACCTTGGCTGGGCCAAAGCTGGTCTGGTTGGAACCGCGGGCCACCCCCGCGCATCGCTGGCGCATCATGCGAGCACTTTGTATGGCCGAGTCAGGTAATCGCTCCCTGGCTGATCTAACGGTGGTGGGGCGTGCAGCCCAAATGGCAACTTTGATCTTCATCACTCCCACAGCCGACCCCAGCTGGGTAGCAAACCTCAGCCGTCGACATGCGGGAAACATAATGGCTCTACTGGTCGACCCGATCCAATTTGGAGGTCATGTCGATCAAGCTGGGCTCGTTGCAGCCCTGGCTCACCGTGGCATTCCCGTCACCCGTATGCCCAAATCTTTACTTGCGGAAGCTTACACCTCGAATGACCGGGACAGCCGTAAGCGTACCAGGGGAGTCGATCCAAGCAAGCGCTATCTGCAGCAAGGGAGGGCGACTTGGCACAGCATGGGCTGATCCACCAAGCTTTAGCGAGAGCTGTACGCGCTGAAAAACTCGCCACCCTGGCATTACTTTTCATCCTTTTAACAGCCACCACCCTTGGCTTATCCAGCGTTCTTGCAAGCCTTGATTGGGCTTTGTTATGGAAAAGCTTACTTCTCGGATTGCTGACTGGTTGGCTGCTGGGGATCTTTCGACAGCCACCATGGCGGTCCGCCTGCATTGTTGTTGCGTTCGGTTTGATCTACACCTTGCTGTTCACAGTCGGCTTGGGCGACAAGGTCATAGCCGTGGTGGCTGAATTCATTCGCCTAGCGATTCAAGCCATCAACGCCATCTTCTACATTGGAGACCATCTGGATTCATCTAACCTGGTTCACTCGTTTCAGGATTTAATTACCTCGACCGGAGTGGTCTTTGACCGGGTCCGTGTCTGGGTAGCAGCCTTGATAGCCAGTCAACCGACTTTTGACCCGGTCGCTGCCGCGCTGGTGTGGAGCATACTGATCTGGTTTGTGGCCGCATGGGCTGGTTGGGTGGTCGAGTGCCGCAGGAATGCCCTGCTAGCCACCCTCCCTGTGATCCTTCTGGGTATCGCCGTGCTCTCATACGGGCGACGAGTTTCTGCCAGCATCTATTGGATGTTGGCGACTGTATTAATGCTCCTGGCGACCGTCCAACACGACCAGCGTGAGCAGGGTTGGGATCAAACTGGCATGGCTTATCCAGCTCGGAAAGGGCGGCAAATCGGCACAGCTGCCATCGGAATCACAGCGGTATTGGTCTTGCTTGCCGCATTGATCTCCTCCCTATCCCTCCAACCCATTGCAGGATGGGTACCAGTCCAAAGATTGCCTGAGGTGCCAAAGGATGACGGCTTGGCGAAATCTCTCGGGATCATCACCGCTAATACAGCACCAGCGGATTTCTCCACCGAAGTGCGCCGCCCTGGCCTGCCGCGTGATCTCCTTATCGGTTCCGGGCCTGAGCTATCGGAACAGATTGTGATGACGGTAGCAGTTAAAGACCTGCTCTCCATCTCCCAGGCAGGCCAACCGCTGCCTTTGTACTGGCGCAGTTACACTTACGATATTTACACAGGTCAGGGTTGGCGTACAAGCGCCACCCAGCAAAGCGATTACCAGGCTAACCAGCCTCTGCAGGCAGATCATGCTCCAAGTCACACCCAGGTTCAGCAGGTGGTGCGATTCGTCAATGGAGGAGACGGATCTCTCTATGCAGCTGGGATTCCTGTAGTGATAAATATCCCTAGCCATGTGGCCCGGCGTTCTTCTGATGACCTCTTTGGAATCCGGATTGATAAAATTGATTCGTACACTATCCAATCGCTCATCCCGCGAGTGGCTGAGGCGATCTTGCGAACCGCCTCGTTGAAATACCCTGATTGGATCAGACAGCGCTACATGGCCCTCCCGCCAGAGGTACCCGGTCGGGTTAAACAACTGGCGATCGAGTTGACAGCTTCCGAGCCGACAGCCTATGATAGAGGGCGCGCCATCGAACGATACCTTCGCAAAATCCCCTATACCCTGGATGTTTCTCGCCCACCCTCGGACCGGGATCTGGTTGACTTCTTTCTCTTTGATTTACGCAAGGGATACTGCGATTATTATGCTTCTGCGATGGTAGTATTAGCACGAGCGGCGGGTATTCCAGCCCGTCTCGCCATCGGTTACGCTAGTGGTACCTACAACTTGAACTCTGGACGTTTTGTGGTCAGCGAAGCAGATGCACACTCGTGGGTCGAGATCTACTTCCCCGAGGTTGGTTGGCTGCCTTTTGAACCGACTGCAGCCAGGCCCTTGTTGGAAAATTCGCAAAAGTTTGCTCCTCTGGAGCCGTCTTTGTCTCTCCCAGCAGAATCGGCAGCCAGTGTAGGTAGTCCAAAGTCTATGCCCTGGGTATGGTTGCTCCTGCTGGGCGTATTACTCGTAGCGGGGGTTCTGGTAGCAACCTGGGTGATTTTCGATAGCATCCGTCTGCGCCGGCTCTCGAGACCGCTGGCAGCTGTTATTATCTACCGACGCATGCGACGCTATGGCGCTCTTCTGGCAGTGATCCTGGAACCGGGCGATACGCCCTATGAATTTGCCGCTACGCTGAATTCCCGACTGCAGGAGCTGACCCGCCAGGGGATCGGTACAACTTTCGGGCTTGGCATGGTCCCGGAAATCCAGGCACTTACCGACGCCATCGTGTGCAGCAGCTATCGCCCTTCAGATTTTGAAGTAGTCCAGGACTCTCCTATCTTGCAACTCTGGAGGTCCTTGCTTTGGCGATTGCGTTTGATGTGGATCCTGAAAGGTTGCAGGGCATTGCTTAAACGTATCAGGGGAAGGCTTTCTGGCGTCACCACGCTTTTCAATCTCGAGGTTGAACAGAAGGAGTAGCCAAGATGGCGACAAAACCTGAAATCAGTGATTCACCTGTTATTGAAATCCAGGATTTTTCCAATGCTATCTGCGACAACGTAGAGAATGTGATCGTCGGAAAACGACCCGCCATAGAACTTATTTTAATAGCGCTGCTGTGTGAGGGTCATGTATTGATCGAGGATGCGCCCGGAACCGGTAAGACTATGCTGGCGCGAGCGGTCGCAATCTCGACCGGGCTCGATTTCAAACGTTTGCAATGCACCCCCGACTTGCTGCCTAACGATGTGACCGGGGTTTCCGTATTCAATCAGAAAAAGCGTGAGTTTGAGTTCAGGCCTGGACCAACCTTCTGCAATATCCTGCTTGCCGATGAGATAAATCGAGCCACGCCACGCACTCAGAGCGCCTTGCTGGAGGCCATGGGCGAGGGCCAGGTCACCGTTGATGGGATCACCTATTCTTTACCGAAACCCTTCATGGTGCTGGCAACCCAGAACCCGATTGAGTTTGAGGGGACTTTCCCCCTGCCAGAGGCTCAAATGGACCGCTTTCTTATGCGCCTGCAGATCGGCTACCCAGATTTCGCCTATGAAGATGCTATGATGCAAATGCAGCAACTAGCCCACCCGATCGATTCATTAAAACAGGTCATGGATGGGCAGCGAATCCCTCAACTACAACGCCAGGTCCGCCAGATACACGTCGTGGAGAGCATGCGTAGTTACATCTTGAATTTAGTGCATGCTACCCGGGATCATCCGGCTTTGGCACTTGGTGCCAGCCCGCGCGGCAGTCTGGCCCTCTTCCACGCTGCTCAAGCGCACGCCGCCTTGCGCGGCCGGGATTTTGTCATCCCCGATGATATCAAGCATGTCGCCGTGGTATGTCTCCCGCACCGCCTGCTGTTGAATCCGGAAAACATCCTCAGCGGTGAGACCACTGCCGAGGTGGTGCAAGAACTTCTCAAACAGGTCGAAGTTCCCTTGTTGAGCTGAAGAAAACGGCTCCCTGGATTTTACATCGATCATCTGGGTAAAAAATCGACCTTCTCGATCTTCTCTTAGACTATCCCTGATGGGCCTTAAAAGCCCACGGAAATATTGGGAACTCATCCAACTCACCACCTCCCTTGCTAAGCAGTCGGCCCAAAACCTGAACTCATTTTAGTGATTTTCAGTTAGCTACCTTTGACATTCTGAACTCCCCCGGCTAAAATGGGAATGTAATGAAGATCCAATTTCCAGCAAGAAGGATCAATGAGCGCCTGGCCCGGTAAATTCGTTGTTGGTCTAACGGGCAATATTGCCACCGGTAAAAGCGTGGTTCGCAGGATGTTAGAGCATTTGGGAGCCTATGGAATTGACGCAGATGTCCTTGCCCACCGTGCCATTGCCAAAGGCTCGCCTGGCTATAGACCCATGGTTGAAACGTTTGGGAGCTGGGTGCTGGACCCCAATGGGGTTATCAACCGGTCTAGGCTTGGGCGGTTGGTGTTCGCTGATCGACAAGCTCTGGAGCAGCTCGAGGCGATCGTCCACCCGCTGGTTAAGCAGGCAATTGACCTCTTGATTAGCTATGCTTACCAGAAGATTATCGTGATCGAAGCGATCAAGCTGCTAGAAAGCAACTTGAGCACCGCCTGTGATTCGGTCTGGGTTACGTATGCTCCACTTGAGGTTCAACTGGCGCGCCTGGTACAAAATCGCGGCATGAATGAGCAATATGCTCGCCAACGTATCGAGGCTCAACCTTCCCAGCAAGAAAAGGTGGCAGTCGCCCAGGTAGTGATTAACAATAATGATTCACTGAAAGAGACCTGGCAACAAGTGTTAGCCAGTTGGCAAGAAATTTTCCCACTTACAGGCGCGGTCGCTCCGGATTCAACCGGGTTACTTGAAGGGCAAATGCTGGTCGCACGGGCACGACTCAACCAGACTCAAGAAATCGTCGATTTTATCAAGCACCTCGATAGAGCTCGCCAGAGTTTGAATACCAGCGTTATCCTGCCTGCATTTGGCGAAAAAGCATTTTTACTACTCAGACAAGACGGTAAACTGGTAGGAATGGTTGGATGGCAAGTTGAAAACCTGGTAGCTCGCACTACCGATGTGTACCTTGAGCCGGCTCTGCCTTTTGAAAAAGCCATGGGTGCCTTGATAGCAGAGGTGGACCGTGCCTCTAGTGAATTGCAGTGTGAAGCGTCACTGATCTTCTTGCCTCCCAAATTAGCTCGCCACGACCGCGTTTGGCACTCACTCGGCTACCAACCATCTACAATTGAAAGCCTGGGTGTCAGCGCCTGGCAAGATGCTGCCAAGGAATCTGAACCGCCGGGCACAACGCTTTTGTTTAAGAGGCTACGAAAAGATCGGGTGCTGAGGCCGATTTGAATGAGGCCGCTACTCGAATTACGATTCTGTGGATATAATCTCGAGGAGTTTATGTCTCCTTTCTCATTGCTGGGGTATACAAATTTGTGGTCGATATAATAACCAACCTGATTAATAACCTGATATTCATCTTCGAACGGCTTGATTGGTTGAGCGTGATTGACCTGATGCTGGTGACCTTGATCATCTTCAGCATCCTGCGACTTGTGCGTGATACCCAAGCAGTGGTACTTTTGCGCGGTGTGCTTCTGGTGATCGCACTGATCAGCCTGTTAACCAGCCTGGAAGTGTTACCGGCATTTTCATGGTTGATGCGTACCACCTTACCGGCCTTGCTGCTGGCCATACCGGTGATCTTCGCCCCAGAAATTCGCCGGGCGCTTGAGCGATTGGGGCGAGCCGGGTCCATTCTTGATGGCAGCCAATCTCACTCCAGGGCTTCTTCCGATATCCAGGAAACCATCAACGCCATAGTCGCTGCCGCTGCGCACCTTTCTGACCGGAGACATGGCGCTCTCATCGTTTTACAACGTCTCGACGGTTTACAGGACTACGAGAGCACCGGTGTACAGATGGATGCCCGCGTCACCCCCGAACTGCTGCTGCAGGTTTTTTACCCGAACACACCTTTGCATGACGGTGCAGTCATAATCTCCGGTACCAGCTTGATTGCGGCTTCCTGTGTTATGCCGCTTTCTTCCAGCGGGGTCCTGTCCAGATCCCCGGAACGGCAATTGGGTTTACGTCATCGCGCTGCACTAGGTATATCTGAAGTAAGCGACGCTGTCGCGGTGGTTGTCTCCGAGGAGACTGGTTCGATCTCTGTAGTTCACGGAGGTCGTATGATACGCCGCTTGGACCCTGAACGATTGGCAAACATTATGAGCGCCCTATTCCATCCTTTCGAGCCTCGTAAAGGGTTGGGGGCTTTTATCACGCGCCTTTTCCCAGGCCTGATTGAATACCGCCGGGAGGATGATTGAAAATGTTGGCTCCGCTACGTTGGCTTTTTAATAATCTAAGCACTTTAATTCTGTCATTCGCTCTGGCTGTAGTTGTATGGATTTCGGCTGTCACCGCTGCTGATCCTAATGTGGAGCGCATCTTTAACGTTCCGATCGAGATCATCGGGCTGGACCCCAATATGGATTTGGTCGACCGTGGTCCTACCCAAGTGCGCATCACCCTACGGGCGCCCAAGTCTGTCTGGGACCTGGCAGGAAGCGTGGAAAATATTGTCAATGCCTCCACCGACCTAACCGGTTTGGGCGCAGGTACCCATACCGTCGATGTCCACACCCAGGTTAGCAAATCGATCAACCCGCTGCAAAAAGGACCAATTAGCCCTGAAAAAATCACGGTTACCTTAGAACTCCTGGTTTCGCACACCTTTCAAGTCCAATTGGATGTGACCGGAGAGCCTGCGGTTGGCTATCAAAAGGGGCTACCAGGCCGTAGCCCAGCATTCGTGACCGTTTCAGGACCCGAGTCGCAGGTTTCCCAAGTGAACGAGGTGCATGCTTCATTGGACATCACTGATACCAGTGAAACGATTAAAACCAAGGTGCCTGTGTTGGCATTGAACGCCAATGGAGAGCCTGTAACAGGCATCACCATAACTCCCAATGAAATTACCGTCACGCAACCCATTTCGTTACTTGGCGGTTACCGTAATGTGGTTGTAAAAGTGGTTACGACCGGTCAGGTTGCCAACGGTTACAAATTAACCAATGTTTCCGTATCCCCACCCAATGTGGTGGTTTTTTCAATAGATCCCCTCTTGGTGAAGGAACTTCCCAGTTTCGTAGAGACTGAACCATTGGATCTCACCAGCGCGGAAAATGATATTGATACCTTGCTGGCGCTTAACTTACCAGAGGGCGTTTCAGTGGTTGGTGACCAGAGTGTTCACGTTCAAGTGAGCATTGCTCCCATCGAAGGCAGCTTGACCATCACGCTTCCGGTAAAGCTCATCGGCCTCCTGCCTACCTTATCGGCGCAAATCTCGCCGGATAGCATCGATGTGATCCTATCAGGCCCTGTTCCTGTTTTGAACAATATTCAGCCTTCGGATATTCGAGTAGTTGTTGATCTAAAAGGCTTAGAAGCGGGCACATACCAGGTTGATCTCGCCGTGGATGTCTTACCCGAAGGGGTAAAAGTCGAGTCAATCTTGCCTTCTGCTATAGAGGCAGTCATTCAAGAAGCACCAACACCCACGCCTACTAACGCTCCTATAACTGTACCTACAACCCAACCCGGTGGATAAATATGTCAAAACCGGTTGTGGCCTTGGTTGGGCGTCCCAATGTAGGAAAGAGCACGCTTTTCAACCGTCTGGCCGAGCAGCGCCTGGCCGTGGTAGACGCCGTTCCCGGTACCACCCGCGACCGCCTGATCGCTGAAGCTGAATGGGCCGGCTTTGTCTTCGATATCGTCGATACTGGCGGGATTGACCCTACCCAAAGCGGACCTGGCCGCACTCAAAAGCCCCTTTCTATTGGTTCGCCAGAATACATCGAGCAGATTCGCACCCAAGCCGAGATCGCCATCCGTGAAGCCGATGCAGTGCTTTTCATCACGGATATCGAGAGCGGTGTCGTTCCAGCGGACTACGAGGTCGCTCAAATATTGCGACGCAACCAGGGAGAACGTAATGGGCAACCCTGGCCTACGGTGATTTTGGTGGTAAACAAAGCAGACAGCGAATCCAGGCGCGCCCAGGCTTACCAATTTTATGAGCTCGGAATGGGCGAACCCTACCCAATCTCTGCGTTACACGGTACTGGCACTGGAGATATGCTGGATGTTCTGGTCGCCAAATTTCAAGATTGGGGAGAAGAGCAAGAGGATGACTCTGTTAAGATCGCCATCATCGGTAAGCCGAACGTGGGCAAGTCAAGTATCCTCAACCGCTTGTTAGGAGAAGAGCGCGTGATTGTAAGCCCTATCCCTGGTACTACTCGTGATGCCATTGATACACCCCTGGTATATGCGGACATCCCACTCACATTAATCGATACGGCCGGGATACGTAGGCGCGGGCGTATTGATACAGGTGTTGAAAAATACAGCGTTCTGCGCTCCATGCGCGCCATTGAACGTGCTAGTGTCGCTCTTTTAGTGGTCGACGCCACTTCTGGTCTTACCGCTCAGGATGCCCATATTGCCGGGTTTATCCTGGATGCCTGGAAAAGTGCCGTGGTATTGGTGAATAAATGGGATGCTATACCCAAAGACACTTACACTATGGAGAACTTCACCAAGCGCGTGCGCCAGGAATTGAATTTCATGAGCTACGTGCCGGTTCTCTTTATCTCAGCGAAAACCGGCCAACGCATTGATCAGGTGCTTCCAAAAGCTTTGCAGGTTCACGAAGAGCGTCTGGTACGGTTGCCAACCTCTCACCTCAACCAAATTTTGCGGAAAGCGCTGGACCAACACCCGTCTCCCTCTCGGGCCGGTCGACACCTTAAAATTTACTATGGCACCCAGGTGCGAAGCGATCCGCCGACTTTTCTACTCTATGTTAACGACCCCAAACTGGTCCACTTTACCTATGTACGCTTCCTAGAGAACCGCATTCGTGAATTCCACGCCTTTTTGGGAACGCCAATCCGCATTGCCTTGCGAACCCGCAGATGAGGGCCAATCGGGGCTTTATTAACCATTCCTAACGAATCTTTAATGCCCGTTTATCTAGTTTTCCCTTGCCTGCATTTATATCCGGCTTTATAATCCTCTTTGGAGCAGGTAGGCGACGTTAATTATTCGACTATAAATAAGTCGATTGTGTTCGGTCACGCAGGTATTGGTCGGTATTGCCATCAGGTTCATTATCTCTTTCAGGCTGCCGATCTCCCTAATCTTGGAGGTAATTTTGGAACAATTCCATACAGAATCCATCCCGGATATTGAATACGAGCAGAAGAATTCTGGATTCTTACGTTTCATCGTGGATGTTTTAGAGACACTTATTTTATCGGTAATACTTTTCGCAGCTATCAATGCCGTATCTGCACGCATACGGGTTGATGGTTCCAGCATGGAACCTACCTTGCACTCTGGCGAATTCGTGATCGTCACCAAGCTTACCTATAAACTCGGTACCCCCCAGATTGGCGATGTCATCGTTTTCCACTTCCCCCGCGACCCAGAACAGGAGTACATTAAACGAGTAATTGGCTTGCCTGGTGATCATGTCGCCATCCGGAGTGGGAAAGTTTACGTCAATAACCAGCAATTAAATGAAAGCTATATCGCCGCTCCGCCAGCTTACGATTCCACCTGGGATGTACCCGACAACGCCCTCTTCGTACTGGGGGATAACCGCAATAATTCCTCAGATTCTCATAATTGGGGAACGGTACCCTTAAGTTATGTCGTTGGTAAAGCAGTGGTTGTTTATTGGCCACCAACAGATTGGGGGGTGATCGATCATGTCCCCTCAACCGCCGTAGCAGCGCCATGAGACAAGCCGAGATGGACCTTCTGATATCGCGAGTTTTTCTCAATAAAATGGGCCTCAAACCCGCAGGATACATTCGTTCCTTCAAAGACCTGTTAATCATCATCAGGGCGGGAAGCTCCAACCCGGGCGCCAGCGCTGGAGATAAAATCTTTTATCAGGTGAAAAGTCTGAGGGAGTTACTGCCATGGGCACCATAGCAAACCTCAATGTCAGCGACGATAATGGGGCAAGATCACCGGCTTTGTGCCCGGAATGCGCCGCAGGAGTTATGCGTCTCAACCACATCACTTATTTCACTTGGCTGAACGAAGAATTGATCACTGTACCAAATTTCCCCGCA
>Ga0315548_1002374_pt1 | contig 14728 bp, 16 predicted proteins | sample SalMarSW160110MG_2_FD_202540 | JGI IMG/M metagenome (GOLD analysis project Ga0315548, IMG submission 202540) | Salt marsh sediment microbial communities from the Plum Island Ecosystem LTER, Massachusetts, United States - Salt Marsh Sediment SW1601-110 ...
TTGCTTTTTCAGGTTTCTTGTGCACCGAAAAAGACGTGTAGGCTGTGACATCCACGTCGGACATGTTCTTTCCCGCTTCGTTGACTCCACTCTTTATTTGTCCAACAGCATAATCGATGTCTTTGGGATGGGAAGCGTTTATCAGAACTCCGTCGCCGATTTTTCCAGCGGTCGCAAGCATTTTGGGTCCTTGGGCTCCTATGTAAACTGGAATTTGTCCTCTTGGTTTAAAGTTGAATTTGGTGCCCTTCACTTGGAAAACTTTGCCTTCGTAAGTAACGCTTTTTCCTTCCAGCATCGCCTTGAAGATCGCAATGGCATCTACAACTGCGGACAGTTGTTTTTTTGCTTCTATTCCTGTGGATGCTAGAGTTGTTTTGTCTCCTGCGCCCATGCCTAGTACCACTCGTCCCGGAGCCAGTTCATCCAACGAAGCTAGAGACTGGGTGGTCACGATAGGGTTAATAAGGAATGGGTTGGTTACTCCTGGACCGAACACGATTTTTTTGGTGTACATTGCGGTTGCTGCTAGGGTTACGTATACGTTGCGGTTGTTGTAATGGTCTGTTATCCAGAGGTTGTCGAAGCCTCTTTTCTCAGACTGGATAGCGTAATAGACTGTTTTCCAGTAAGCTTCCTTGGGAACAAATTCTATTCCAAACTTAACCACATCAAACACCTCCCTGCTTATGCCACCTCTTTAAGTGCTTTGGCAACCTCTGCCAACTGCAACTCTTGCTCCAAAAACTCATTGGTCTTCTCTGGTTCAAGGAGGGCAGTCGCCTCAAGGAGGACTGCAAGACCAACTTCATCATCGAAGCTGCCTGTTTGCCATTGGCTAAGGAAACAGTATGCTAGGCTGCTGGGCATCTTTTTCTCCTTCTTAGATTTTAACAAATAGTTTAGGAGTTTGTCTGAAAGTTCTTCTCGTTTTTCAACGGGAATCATTTTAACAATTTTTTTGTAGCTCACACCTTTACACCTCTTTCAGCACCACGTAGTTTTTATTACAACGATTTAAAGTTGACTTAAGCTTTTATATAGATTCTTGTTAAAAAAATTGTTTGTGTAATATCACATGGACAATGCACAAAATGGGAACTTAACTGTTTCTTCTTAGCACTCATTTTGGGTTATTTTCTTTTCAGTACCCAGAAACTGGCTGCACCTATGACGCTTGCAACGGCAACAGCTGCGATGGTGGCTACTTCAGTGCTGATTAAAGGCGTTTCCGATGCTGATGTTAGTTCAGACTCTGTTGGTTCCTCAGCCAAGAAATTTAACAAGATGGAAGTTTGTTCTTTTATAGCCCAGCTTGGGGTTCCTTGTGGATTAAGCCCAATATATTCCAATAATTGTAATGTTAGTTTATGTTCTCCAAGTTTGGGTTTCCCATCTTCACTCGATATGAGATGTTGAGACAAAGTGTCGCTTTCTTCAGAGAACTTATTAGACTCAAGTGTAAGGTCATCATTATGCCATAACTCCACTCCCCCTCCTCCATCAACCGGATACAATCCTACTGATACCTTGAGATTCGAGTGTAAATTCAAGGTATCATTCCCCAAGTTTGTAATTCTGACTTTGAATTCAAAAGGTTCTACGAATCGATTATTCTCTTTCACATAGATTTCACTCCCTTCTTCTGGGGAAATTATTTCAAGTTTTACATCGTATGAGCTTAGGATGTTTTGGGTCAACACTTTTACTATATTTTCTCCAGAACCTTGTTCCCAAGCATAACCTTGGAAATTGGAGAGAAATAAAACTATTACAAGAACAACATAGACAAACACCAAGTTCGCTTTATCATCTTTTTCGCCCTGACGTTTGTGCTGTTTCTTTCTTATTCTATTTAAATTCTGCCTTAAGAAGAAACAAGCTTTTCACGAAGAGGCTAGCAGCATAAACTCGTGTGCAGTTGTGAATTAGCTTGGTCAAGGTTTCTTGATAAAAAGCCTTTTTTTCCATTCTTCCTGAAGTTTCAAGGCGAGATTTCCATTTTCCAAGATTAATGCTCCACGGTAACCACATTTTCTGCACTGCCACAGCGACCAGAACTGCGGCATACCCTGCGCCCAAAAGACATCTGTTGACCCACACTTCGGACAAAACTTAAATGGTCGCTCCTTTTTCGCCTCAACTTTGTTTGCCGTTTCATCATTTGGCATACGTCAACGCCGCCCTTTGCCTTTTTTTCCTTTCTTATTTTCAGCGTCCAATTCTATCAGCTTTCATACAATTGATTTTTATTTGTTAGTCAATTGTTTACGACAGAAAAGTCAGTCGATGGCTATACCATTGGTCCGTAACACTTGTTTAATTTTGTTAACTTCTGCTCTGAGCAATCTGACTTCGCTCATTACGTCCTGCAATGCTGTAGGGGCAACTCCATTTAGATTAGGTGACAAATCAGATGACCTTTTCTTTCCGCTAACAATATCTTCGGGCCTGTAAACTTCACCCACGAAAACCACCTCACAAATAACAAATTAATTTCAAAACTAAAAAGGATATGGATAGGACATTTTCTGCACGCATTGCGGGGCTGGTGTGATGGACGTAACCCGCCTTATTTTTAGCTAAACACGACTTAACAAAACAGTAACTAAAATTAATGAGATTTAATCTTTAACAAATTGGCAGGCTGAAAACGTTGCAATCTTTGGTTCCTGACGAAATCCTTCACATGCTACGGAGGCAGAAATACCATCTAGTGGGAAGCCACTCGGCTGTCAAACGATGCAGATGGCTCTACAACAGTATAGTTCACAACAGAACCTGCTACAAACAAAAATTTTACGGGATAAAAAGTCACCAGTGCCTCCAGATGACGCCCTCGGTTCTTCACTGTACAATGCGCTGCATATTCTGTTGGCGTGCCCAGAGCGGAGACCACGACTTAAGATGGGATGAAACCAGACTGCCAGAATGGGATGACCCTGAAGACATAATCGAAGGCTGCATCCGAGAGCAGAAACGGATTCTGAGCGGATACAAAGCAACCCCCAAAGCCGACCAAAAGAAATACTTAGAAGCGGTCACACCCAAGCATGCAGCCATAAGCTTGGCAGGGGAACCCACCCTCTATCCCCATCTGGACGGGTTGATCAAAGGCTTTCATAGGCGAGGCTTCACCACCTTCTTGGTCTCCAACGGAACAGTTCCAGAGGCTCTCTCCAGTTTAAGCGAGGAACCCACGCAACTGTACATCTCGGTCTCAGCCTTTGATCAGAAAACGTTCTCTCAGGTCTGCCGTCCTCATGTTCCAGACGCATGGAAGAAACTCAACGAAACTTTATCTCTGCTTCCCAGCTTCAAGTGCCCCACTGTAATCAGGTTGACTCTGGCACGGCATTTGAATCTGAAGCATCCCGAAGTTTATGCTAAACTAATCAGAAAGGCTAACCCCACTTACATGGAGCCGAAAGCTTACATGCATGTGGGCTTTTCAAGGCTACGCTTGGGATACAGTAACACGCCGACTCACCCGGAGATCAGAGACTTCGCAGCTCAGCTAGCTAATGAAATGAGCTACAACATCTTGGATGAGGCGCCGGAAAGCAGGGTGGTTCTGCTTAGCCGCTTGGAAAAGGCTATTAAGTTAGCCTAAGCTTCATTTTGAAGCGTTTCTGGCTGTGAACGAAATGTCGTTGAAAGCTATTCTGGAAAAGATTCAGGAAGAGTTGAGTGGAAGAGAGGAAGTGCGGGAAGAGGCTCAAAGGGACATGCGAAAGGCAACACGTCTCTCTAAACAAGCCATACAAGTCACTCACCAAGAAAGATTTGATGACGCTAAAGCCATGCTTAAAGAAGCGAAGACGCTCTTCGCCAAGCTTCATGAGACAGCAAAAGATTATCCGTACCTGCTTTACAGCGGTTCTGTTGGAGCCGCCTTTGAAGAACATGCTGAAGCCCATATACTGCTTACGTTGATTCAGGAAGACCGATTTGTAACTCCGAAAGAAATCGATGTTCCCGTGACTCCCTATGTGTTGTCCTTAGGGGATGTGATTGGGGAGCTCAGACGTAGAGTGCTCGATTTGATTCGGAGGGGAAATGTGGAGGCGGCTGAGAAATGTCTGGAAAGGATGGAGCACATCTACTCCGAACTGACGGCTCTGGATGACGCCTACATAATCATTAAGGGTCTTAGAAGAAAAGGTGACGTTGCTAGGCATCTAATCGAAATCACCCGAGGGGACATCACCAGCGAGGTTCGAAGAAGCGCCTTGGAACGCTCCATTTCAAAGTTAGAGAAGACAATTGAAAAGGAAACTAGAGACTGAAAAGCCCGAAACCAAAGCAGTTTGAGGGTTCAAGTAGGAGTTGCCAAAGCTTAATCCAAAGTTTTCTGTCAAAAAAGCACATGAAATGCAGTTGCGCCTGTCCAAGAAGCTTATCTTCGAAGATACGTTGCCTGAGGCTGTTGATTACGTAGCTGGGGTGGACGTTGCATATCTGGAAGGAACATCTGTTGGTGCAGTGGCTGTTCTAGATCTCAGCACTCTATCTCAAGTTGAATTCCAAGTAGCACACGTTAAAACCTGTTGTCCTTACATACCCACCCTCTTGTCCTTCAGAGAAATCCCTCCAACTTATTCAGCAATAAAAAAGCTTCACAATAAACCGGACGTTTTTCTGGTTGACGGTCAAGGATTCGCGCATCCCTATGGTCTGGGGTTCGCTTCTCATCTGGGCTTGATTCTGGATAAGCCGACGATTGGGGTGGCGAAGAGTCTGTTGTGTGGCAAGGTGGAACAGAATGTCGAGTACGGGTGGGCACCACTTAACTATAAGGGAGAGGTTATAGGCGCTGAGGTTGTCACAAAACAGGGAACGAAGCCTGTTTACGTCAGCGTTGGTCATAGGGTGTCGTTGAAGAGAGCAACAGAAATTGTTTTGGAATGTACGGGAAAATATAGGCTGCCTGAGCCGATTCGAAGAGCTCATATAATGGCGAATGAAGAAAAAAGGAGACTTCAGTCTATTCGTTGATTCTCCGTAAACTTGATATTTTTGTTTTTTTACTTGAAAATTCCGTTGAAACTGTGATTGTTTGCTAAGTATATTGAATGTTGAGCGCGGATTCATAAATGATTAATTAGCGAAAGTTTTCATTTATCATGTTCCGACAGGTGTTATCTTTGACTGCGATTCCAGAGGTTCCCGAAAACATTACACAGAGAAAGGTTATAGTCTACAAATCTAGGGTAGACACTGCTGCGCTAAAACAAAAAGCAGAAGAAATGAAGAACGAACTTTTCGTTAAACGTTTCTCGAAGCCTAAACCCGAAGATATACATGTAGTTTCGGTTGACAAGCATTATGAACCCTACGTTCTTGTTGACGCGAAGTACCGAATCGAATATTTCACGAAGAAACTTTACACTTTCGAGGTTGCTGAGAAAGCTAAAGTGGTTAAGATTCTAGGTGAATCCTTCAAACCTCAGATGATGGCTATTCCCGATACTGAGCCTGAGCAGTTTCGCAAGGTTATCACTCTTGAAGGTCACGAATGGTCTTTCTACGAAGACAAAGCATACTTTATTCTTGATAAGACTGGGCGCGAAATCTTGCCAGATAAGGTTCCCATCGCTCCATCTGAAGATAATCCCAGAAAACTCTTGAAGGAGTTCGGAAAGAAGGCTGAAAAGGTAACGATATCTAATCGAGAGGTAATAGCGCTGGCTAAATCCAAGATTATCAAAAGACCTCCTGACGTGGGCACCATTGAAAATGAGATATTTCAGGTCACTGAATACGCTATAATCTACAATCCAATCTATAAAATCACGTTCAGGAACTTGAAGAACAAAAAGGAAAAAACCATCAGCATAGACGGCGTCTCCGCTGAAATAATCAAGTAACAGGCAGACATTCAGACGTCGTCGAACAAGTGCTTTTACATGTTTTAAATTAAAAGGTTAAAAAAAATTGAAGACTGGAAGGTCAGCGCATGAACGCTAACCGCAAATGCTTTTAGATTTAAACGTGTTTGCTCAGTTTTCTGTTAGTACGCAGTCGTCGTATTCTTTTTCAAGCTTGTTTTTGTGCGACAGCTCTTCTTGCGCCAGTTTAGAGAACAGTTCACCTATCTTTGTTCCTCTGAGTCCCAGAGCCAATGTTTTGTAGTAGTCATAGGTGCTTTTTTCTCGTTTCGCCGCATACACAAGTATAGCCTCGTAATCTGCACCCTCAGACAAGGGAGTGTCCTCCAGCATGTCAACGATCTTGAGGTCTTGAACAGCACCACCGTGGGAACCCAGTTCCGAAATCTTCGTTTCATCGTTCATTATTGCTTCAAGTTTCTTTTTGTGTCCCATTTCTTCTTCTACCAGTTGTTTGAGGAAAACTTTGGATGACGGGTATTTGGCATTCTCGAGCGCCATAGTGTAAAGGGCAATGGATTGCTCTTCAACTTTCACTGCTGCTTCGATAATTGCTTTCTAATCTAGTTCAGACAATGATAAAACCTCAAAACTTTTTGCGGTCACTTAAAACATAAAGCTTTTGAGATTCTTAAACAGTTCCATCTAATCAAAAGAAAACAAAAAAAGTTGGTTTTTGGCAGCTTAACTACCGAAAAGATTACTCTAACGCTTTAAAGTACTATTCAAACGGCTTTCCATTTTTTCTGAACTTCAAGTAATACTACGTATTTATTTCGGGTAAACCCTTTAGAAAACAGAGCATTAGACGTTATTCGTGATGCAAAGTGGCTGGCAGATACAAGGCTGTTGCGGTTGAATCAGGATACTGGAAGCCGGGAGACGATTACATCACACAGCTAATTAAAGCCATAGAAAACATAGTAGAAAACAAAGATTTCGTGACAGTCTCCGAAAAAGCAATCTCGACATCACTTGGCAACCTAGTTGACGAGAAAAATGTTGAACCAAGCAGGCTTGCACGTTTCATAGCCAAATACTGGATGCGAATTGTCTGGCCATACGTTCTGGGACCATTATGTCACCTAAGACAGAAAACCATCAAGTTTCTCAGATCATACCCACCTGAGGAGGGGAGCCTTCACAAGCAGCTAGCCTTAATGCATAACGGTTTTCTGCAAGCCCTGATGCACGGGTCAGAGGGCGCCATCGACGGAAGCAACCTGCCCTACTCCTACGTCAGCCTTCCATTAGAAAACGCCCAAAAGATTGCTCAGGAACTACGGCAGCGAATCAGATCTAGACTCGGAAAAAATGTAACCGTTGCTATTGTGGACACCGACAAAACTTACTCTCTGAAGGGATTCCATTTCACCCCTCGCCCAAAACCCCTAAAAGGAATACATTCTTTCGGAGGGTTCCTAGCCTACGTGGCTGGCAGATCTCTTAAATTAAAGAAAAGAGCCACTCCCCTAGCAGTTGCTGGCTCCCGGATAACAACCGAGGAAGCTCTTGAGATCGCTAAAATAGCTAATCGAACACGCGGAACTGGAGCGGGAAGAACTGTTTGGGACATGGCAAAAACCTTCAACGTTAACCTGACGGGCGTAACTTGGAAGATGCTTGACAGTGTAAAACATTGTCCCATAGTAATTATAAGACCCAAAACGCAAATGAAACAGTAACTTAGAGTTTACCTGTTCAGGAGCGGAGAAAAATGGAATCGACCGTAGAGCAGATGAATACTTTCTTTGAGCCGCGGGCAGTTGCGGTGATAGGTGCCTCCCGCAGAACCATGAAAGCAGGGCACGTTATCTTCAAAAACTTCGTCATCAACAAGCGAAGAAACCTGTTCAAAGCAAACCTGTACGCCGTCAACCCTAACGAAAAAACCATCCTAGGATTCCCATGTTACCCCTCAATTTTGGACATAAAAGAAGAAGTTGATTTGGTTGTCATAGTTGTTCCAGCCAAATTCGTTCCAAAAGTTATGCAGGAAGTAGCCAAAAAAGGAGTGAAAGCGGCTGTAATAATCACTTCTGGCTTCAGCGAGGTTGGAAACCACGAACTAGAGGAACAGGTAACAGCGATCGCCAAAAATGCGGGAATTCGTGTTCTCGGTCCAAACTGCCTAGGCGTCTACGACTCCAAAACTGGCGTGGACATGCTGTTTCTTCCCGAAACGAAGACCCTCACTACAGGAGACGAAGTTGTTGCCACACCCCGCCCAATGGCAGGTCCCATAGCCATAGTGACCCAGAGCGGTGCCTTCGGCGCTGCCGCCCTAGACTATCTGACGGGTAAACAGATGGGCATAAGCAAGTTTGTAAGTTTCGGTAACAAGGCAGACGTCACTGCGTCGGAGATGCTTGCTTACCTTCTGCATGACAGTAGCACGCAGGTTATTCTCTTCTACGCTGAGAGCATAGACAATGGAAGAGAGTTCATGAAAGTTGCGAGGAAAGTCACCTGCAAGAAGCCAATTGTTGCTTTAAAGGTGGGGCGGTCAGAGGCGGGAGCCCGAGCAGCTGCGTCCCACACAGGATCCATTGCTGGTTCTGACAACATCTACTCCAGCGCCTTCAAGCAGGTCGGCGTTCTAAGGGCGGAAGATCTTGAAGCGTTTTTTGATATGGGTAAAGCTTTGGCTTTTCAGCCTCCCGTTGCTGGGAACAATGTTGCGATAATAACAGACGCGGGCGGACCGGGCATCATGGCTGTTGATGAGTGTGTGGCTCAGGGACTGACCGTGAAAAGGCTTTCTGATGAAACAATCGAGAAGTTTGAGGCACTTAAAAGGGAAGGAAAGATTCCGCGTTTTGCAACCAACCTGAATCCTGTCGATCTAACGGGATCAGTGACTTCTGAAATGTTTGAGCGTGGCACACGGATTCTTCTTGAAGACCCTGAAATCGATGGTCTCATAGTTTTGGGTCTGCATCATCTTCCAGCCCTGCAGGAGGACTTTGTTGACCGGGTGGCAGAGCTGACGAAAAATTGCGTCAAACCTGTTGTTGCTTGTGATGTGGGAGAAACTGAAATGGCTCTTCATATACGTTCAAGATTTGATAAGCTTGGGATTCCTGCCTATTTCTCGCCTGAGGATGCGGCTCGTGGCATGGCTGCCCTTGTCAACTACGGTCTCTATTTGAAGAAGTGCGGAAAGTTCGATCAGTACTTGGAATCATTCATGAAACGATCAAAAAGCCGGTTCTCTGACTAGCCTAGCGGTGAACACGAGAAAGTTGGCTGAAAAAGAGTTTACGGCTGTTCCTTTAGCCATTGAGCAACCTTGCTGAACAGGTTGCTGGTGGACATGTCGATGACGGGTACCACGATTCTCTCTTTTGTCTCTATTATCGGCCTGTATTGGGGCATGATTGCGTAACTTACGAATGCCCAATAAACCTTTTTTTCTTCGATGAGAGCCTTTGCGGCAACCTCGGTTGATGTGGGTAATGGATAATAGATGAAAACTGCTCCGTTTGCCCAGTAGACCCCTGTTGTTTTTCCTCCCACAGCGATGCTTGCGAAGCGTGCCAGATCATCGACAGTTTTGAAGCGGGTATGCTCCATTATTATGATTTCTTTGAAGGATTCACCCTTAATCGTTGGACCTTCCATACCTGATACCTCCACAGCACAGTTTCAGGTGGACAAGATAATAAGAATTTGGGTAACAGCAATTCGGACAAAATAGCAATTTGGAGAATTGTTTTTTAACAAAAAGAGTAGCACTGAAGTATCTGAATATGTGCTGACCCCAAAAACCGCACACCACATAAAATGAATTAAAACAAAATCAACAGCAAACTAAATTTCCGATATCCGGCTAGGATGGAGCGGACTTGGCGGGGATTTTCAGTCTTTTTTCGATTTCTCTGGCGAAGATGTTGGCAGCTTCGGAACGATATTTGTCGGTTATAACCAGTTCTGGATTGCATCGCTCCACATACTGAAGCAATTCGTTAAAGTCAGAGTGGTCACTCAAAGCAACCACGTACTCATTTTCTCCCACTCTTCGGCATGGCTTCCCAAACTGCCAACCACTCGCATAAATGCGCAAAGCTTCGCCTTCAACCTTTTTTCGAGAATACGAATGATAGAAGACGACGGACGGTTCATTTTGAGTCAGCATTGATTGAGCCTTCTCGCCGTCAAATGGGATAAGCTGTCTCCCAAGTTTCATTCCATGCCGTTCACAAACCTTTGAAACCCTGAAAATCTTTTCTGGAACAATATAGGGCGTCTTTATTTTTGCTTCATACAGTATTCGCATCATCTTCTGAAGCTTACCATGATACCCAAAAACGTAGACGGGACCCCGTTTCAAACCCTGCTCCACCAAAGAAACAAGGATGCCCTCAGCCATCATCCCGAAGGGTCTAACCCGAACTGGGTCCCCGTAGGTAGCCTCCATAACCAGTACGTCCGCCTTAACCAAAGGTGTTCGAGAAAATCTGAAATCGCTAGTGTATAATATCCGCGTTTGTTCCTTATCCTCCACAAGAGCCTGAGCCGTTCCCAAGATATGATCAGCATAATGCAAAGTCAGGGTCTCATCCTCATACGTGAATGCTTCCCCATAATCGAGAGTTTTCACGGTTCCCCTTGATAAAAAGCGGGGACCCTTCAGGGCATCTATCATGTCCTTCGTAGCTGGAGTCATGATCGCTACTTCACAGTTCTTTAAGCTCTTTCCTAACCCAACCATGTGGTCAGCGTGAGCATGAGTGACAACTCTTATTGGTCTAGCCTCATCGTAGGCGTCACATGCAACATGCTTCCCCAAAAGAACTGCACCCAACTTAGTTACATTAGCCTTTGACTGAATACGCGACGCCTCCTACAAATTCAGTTTCTCATATTGAATGAAACTGTTTCTTGTAGAAGCTTTTAAACAATTCTTGAAATGTTCCTGCCTAAATCTACCTATTTTCCGTTTATGTGAACTGTTCTTTACATTTTTTGTTAACAAAAACGTGGATTGCTAGAAAATTTTTTAGCTTGTTTCGCTTTCTCTTGGGCTTAGCATGCAGTCAACCATTTTTGGGCAGACCAAGCACTCTTGAGGGATGGGGGTGTCTTTTGGCCGGTTAGCCAAATATCCGAAAGATTGAGGGCAACCTGAAGACCCGCTTTCTTTTTTGTCAGATGGTTCAGTTTTAGGTTCCTCTTTTGTCGCTTTTTCTTCTTTTTTGCCAGCGGGTTCGGCTTGAGGCTCCTCAGTTTTTTTCCTCTTTTCCTTTTGAGACCAATTAGAGCTGGGAATCAAAGCTTTAACTTTCTTCAAGAACCGAGGACTAGAATCCTTAGCCTTTTCTAAAACCGAGTTCACGGATTTAATGGTAGGCGTAGCTTCTTCCTCCTCCATAACTTCTTCTTGGTCAATCGTGGGTTCTGGAACATCCTTTTGTTCAATCATGGGTTCTGGTTCTAGGTTGGCAAAGCAGTAGGGGCAAGCTTCATATTCTTTTGGCGGTGTGACAGATAGTATGGTCAAGAGAATAGGCTCTTCAATTTCCCTTCGACATTTTGGATTTGGACAAACAACCACTGCGGATTCTTCCGACAATCTTACTGCATCTCGAAGTTTCTTTGATAGAATTTGCTCTGTTCAGAATATATAGGTTTAATGAATTCAAAATCTAGACACTAAATCTCCCGTAAAATCTCCACTTTCCGTTTTTAATCCCGTTTTTAAGGTTAATTTTCCAAGATGAAAACAGGATTTCCCGCATGCCCAACATTAACTTTGTAAATCATATGAAACGTGATGGCTAATCTCTGATTAACTTTAAATCATGGGTAGCCTCTAAGTTTTTGTTTGAGGGCTTGGTCATCAATTAGAACTGAAAATCTTTGTTTATGGGTGAAATGGGATGGTTTTGCGAGTTTTCAACACGATGAGCAGGAAGATGGAAGAGTTTAAGCCATTGAGAGGTAAGCACGTTGGGGTATATGTCTGTGGACCCACGGTTTATGACTGGTCTCATTTAGGCCACGCCAGAACATACATCGCCTTTGACGTTATCGTCCGTTGGCTAGAATTTAAGGGCTACGCAGTCTTCTACGTCCAGAACATCACTGACGTGGGTCATCTAACCCCGGACACGGCTGAAGACAAAATCGTGAAGAGGGCAAGAGAAGCAAGAATCGAGCCCATGCAGCTGGTTGAAGTTTACATGAGAGAATACTTCAGAGACCTCGATTCTCTTGGGGTAAAACGTCCAGACATCTCTCCCAGAGCGACAGGGCACCTCATCGAAATGATCGAGGCAATCCAGTCTCTGATAAAGAAGGGATACGCCTACGAGGTTAACGGAAACGTCTTCTTTGACGTATCCAAACTGGACGACTACGGGAAACTCTCAAAAATCAAACCTGAAGCCATGCTTGAGGGCTCCAGATTCGAGGTTCATCCGGACAAGAGGAACCCCAGAGACTTTGCTCTTTGGAAACGGGCTGAGAAGGACACTGTTCTAAAGTGGTGGAGTCCATGGAGCACCGGTTTCCCGGGCTGGCATATCGAGTGTGCGATAATGGGTTTGAAGTATCTGGGGCAGCAGTTTGACATTCATGGTGGTGCTCGCGACCTGATTTTTCCTCATCATGAAAACGAGATTGCTCAGAGTGAGGCTATGACTGGAAAGAAGCCTTTTGTCAAGTATTGGTTGCACACGGGTTTTCTCTCTATTAACGGAGAAAAAATGGCTAAATCGTTAGGGAATTACATCACTGTAAGGGAAGCATTAAAAAAATTTGATGCTGAGGCTATCAGGCTCTTCGTTTTGTCCACCCATTACAGGAGCGAGATAGATTTCACTGACAAGAAGATTGAGGGCGCTGAAGCCAGCTTGAGACGGTTCTATAATACTTTGGAATCTTTGGAGGATGCCATGAAAGATTCGGTGAAACGGGAGCTGACTTCAGGGGAGAAAGATTTCGATGGAAGAGTAAAGAAGCTTAGAGGCGAATTCGTGAAGGCTATGGATGAAGATTTTAACACTCCGCAAGCGTTAGCCGCCCTCTTTGACATGTCTAAAGAGATTAACAGGTTTCTGGATGAACAGAGTCAGGTGAGCAACGGGCTTCTGGAAAAGGTTTATGACTGTTTTTCGGAGCTGGGGAAGGCGCTGGGTCTCTTTCAGAAAGAGAAAACTAAGCAGATTGGCGAGAAGATAGCTGATGATCTGGTACAGCTTCTGTTTGATTTGAGGGAGGAGCTGCGCAAGAGAGGAGATTACGGTTTGTCGGATGAAATCAGAGCAAGAATGAAAAAATTAGGTTTGGTGATAGAGGACACCGCTGAGGGACCCAAGTGGAAACTGCCCTAAAGAACGTGTATGACTCCGTTATCATTCGCTTCAGCGGAGAGCTGTGGCTCAAAAAACATTGGACCAGAAAACATTATGAACGGCGTCTGGTCAGAAACCTGAAAAAAACTTTGAAACATTATGAAGTTCCCTACACCGAACTTGTTCGTAGACACGGCAGATTTTATCTTAAAACTGGTTCAGCAGCGGAGGCGGCAAATAGACTGGCAAGGGTTTTCGGAATCTCCTCGGTTTCTCCTGCGATGGAAACATCCTATAAACTTGATGACTTAATCGACAAGAGCATGTTCTTGGCGGGCATCGTGTTAAAGGAAGGAGACCGTTTTGCTGTTAAATGTAAACGCGTTGGCAAACAAGGCTATTCGAGCGCTGATTTCCGAAAGTTGCTGGGTCAGCGGGTCCTCGATGAGTTCGGTGAGAAACTGGGCTTAAGCGTTGATTTGGGTAATCCTGACGTTGTTTTGGGTGTTGAGGTTAGAGAGGATGAAGCCTTCGTTTATTCGCAGGTGATTGAGGCTGTTGGCGGCATGCCTCTTGGCACTCAACCTAAACTTGTTGGCTTGTTTAGCGGAGGAATAGATTCGGCGGTTGGGTTGTGGCTGGTTATGAAACGAGGCAGCCCAGTTGTACCAGTTCATTTTGATATTTCGCCTTTCACGGATGAAACCACAACGGAACGAGCCTTACGAGTCGCTGAGGTGCTGTTCGGTTGGGCAATTGGGTTCCCCAGAAAGGTTTACGTGGTTCAGCACGGCGAAAACCTGAAGCAAATCATGGAAACCAAAAGAAAATACTCGTGTCTGCTCTGTAAACGTATGATGTATCGAATAGCTGAGCGGCTGGCAGACTCGTTGAGAGCCGAGGGAATCGTTACTGGAGAAGCCATAGGCGAGCAAGCCAGCCAAACCTTAACTAACTTGAGGGTGCTCAATTCTGCGGTCAAAGAGTATCCGGTTCATAGACCATTACTGGGTTTTGACAAGGCAGAAACTGAGGCAATCGCAAGGAAGATTGGAACATACAAGTTTTCGAGCAAGAAGGCGGGAGCATGCACAGCAGTTCCCTATCAGCCATCCACCAAGGCAAAGCTAGAAGATGTAATCAAGGCGGAAAAGAAGCTGGATATAGAAGCAATGGTTGAAAAATCGCTGGAATCCATAAAAATCGTTGAAATCTAAAATTGTGTTCCTACTTCTGGACCATGGAAACCAATTTCGAGCCTGCAAAAACTAATCAATTCGGATAAAACTGGAATCGTAAAAACAGCCAAAACGTGATTAATGATTAGTTTGTGTAGAAGAAAAACCGTTTTCTAATTGGGAGTTTACGCGGTTACGCAAACGGTCCATAATGTTTCGATTCTTCTACATATGTCGCATCTATATTGTTTCATGTAGCCGCATTCTTTGTCTATTTTCATTTCCGAGTTACAGTTAGGGCATCTCATTCCATACTCACCTCCAACTGTGTTCATTTTTGTTTTCTGCATGTTTTTCAATA
>Ga0315548_1002375_pt1 | contig 14728 bp, 11 predicted proteins | sample SalMarSW160110MG_2_FD_202540 | JGI IMG/M metagenome (GOLD analysis project Ga0315548, IMG submission 202540) | Salt marsh sediment microbial communities from the Plum Island Ecosystem LTER, Massachusetts, United States - Salt Marsh Sediment SW1601-110 ...
CTACAGCACTCATCTTACCCAGACATTTGCGCTGGAATTCAGCGTCTCCGACAGCCAGGACTTCATCCACCACCAGGATTTCCGGTTCAAGATGAGCTGCCACAGCAAACGCCAGCCGCAGGTACATGCCACTCGAATAGCGCTTGACCGGTGTATCGATAAATTTCTCGACTTCCGCAAAAGCCACGATTTCGTCGAACTTGCGGTCAATCTCAACTCGCTTCATTCCTAGAATTGCCCCGTTCAGGGAAATATTTTCTCGTCCGGTTAACTCTGGGTGGAAGCCGGTGCCCACCTCTAATAATGACCCTACTCGTCCATGGATTTCTGCATAACCCTCGCTGGGCTCAGTCACACGTGACAATATCTTCAGCAAAGTGCTCTTGCCAGCCCCGTTGCGCCCGATAACGCCTAAAACTTGCCCGCGTTTCACCTCAAACGAGACCTCTCGTAAGGCCCATATGGTCCTATCGAAATTCTTATCCGGCACACCTCGTCGTCCTGAGCGTAACGCTCTTACTGGTGCGCTGGCGAAATCAACCAGGCTGTCGCGCAGGGTGCGGTAACGCTCTTGAGGTATGCCAATCTGGTATTGTTTGCCCAGGTTTTCGACACGTATCGCTAGATCATTCATTAAACAGCAACTTCATAGGTGAGATACCATCAACTGACCTTAAACCAGTCGAAGAATGAAAACGTTTGATTTTGAGACTTTAAGCCTGCTTCACACCATATCTGCAAAAGTTCGTTCCATCCGGCGAAAATAAATCGTCCCACTGATCAGTAAAGCCACTGCAATGGCGGCAGAAACCGCCACCATTGGTCCAGGCGGGTTACCTCCCGGCAGCAAGGCCCACCGGAAACCTTCAACAACCCCAACCATTGGATTGAGGGCGTAGATGATACGCCATTTCTCTGGCACTTCACTGGATGAGTAAACGACCGGGGTAAGGTAAAACCAAAATTGGGTCAGAAAAGGTAGCACATAACCGACATCCCGATAAATTACATTGAGTGCCGAAAGCCACAATCCTACTCCCAAGGCCGTAGCCAGGGTTAATAGCAAAAAGAAGGGTAGAGTCCACAAGGCAGTCGTCGGAACCATCTTGAAATACCACATCATCCCTATCAACACAATGAAAGCGATCAAGAAATCGACCAGACCTCCTAACACCGAAGAAAGAGGAACGATCAGTCGTGGAAAATATACTTTGGTGATTACGTTACGGTTAATCACTAAAGAGCGACCGGCATCCGTCAACGCTTTTGAAAACAATCCCCAAGGCAGCAATGCGGTATATGAGAAGATCGGGTAAGGAATATTCCCAGAGGATACTCTCAAAAGACCGCCAAAAAAGACGCTGAATACCACCATGGATAGAAAAGGTTGCAGGATAGCCCAGGCTGCTCCCAATAAGGTTTGCTTGTAGCGTACTTTGAGGTCTCGCCAGGTCAGGAAATAGATTAATTCCCGATATACCCACAAATCTCGCAGGTTGAGGGATCCCCAGCCTCGGGATGGCCGTAGGATAATAACATCTTCGTGTTGAGATCCCGCTGCGATAGAAGTTTCGGTCATAAGATTAGAATAATCCTGTAATTTCTAAAATAACTACACCCTGCAAGGCTCTCTATAAAGTTCGCCGGTTTTCCCGGTACCACGTAACCGTGCGGCGTAGACCCTCTTCAAATGGCATCTTAGCCTTAAAGCCAAAGTTTTTTTCTGCTCGCCTGGTATCTAACGCCCGCCTGGGTTGTCCGTTGGGCTTGCTGGTGTCCCAAATCAACTCTCCCTCAAACCCGGTCAACCGGGCGATTAATTCAGCCAGGTCTTTGATACTGATTTCCTTGGAAGATCCAAGGTTGACAGGTTCACTGCCGTTATATCTTTCTGCAGCCAGCAAGATGCCCTCTGCTGCATCCTCTACATACAGGAATTCTCGGGTAGGCGAACCGTCTCCCCAAACGATGACCTGCTGGTCTCCACGTTCCTGCGCTTCCAGGAACTTTCGGATTAATGCCGGGATCACATGCGATGTTTCCAGGTTGAAGTTATCCCTTGGACCATACAAATTGACCGGTAAGAGATAGATGGCGTTCATCCCGTATTGATTCCGGTAAGCCTGAGCTTGGACCAGTAACATTTTCTTTGCGAGCCCATAGGGCGCATTGGTCTCCTCGGGGTACCCGTTCCACAAATCCTCTTCTCTAAATGGCAGCGGGGTGAATTTGGGGTAAGCGCATATCGTACCGATAGCTACGAATTTCCCCACGCCATTTTTCCAAGCCTCGTGCATCAGCGGCACGCCCATCATCAAGTTGTCATAAAAGAATTCAGCTGGTCGAGCCAGGTTGGCTCCGATTCCTCCTGCCAGGGCAGCCAGGTGAATCACGATTGTGTCCGCCAGCTTATCACCTTGGTATCTGGCGACGTCGATGAACAAACGTCGAATTGCGTTAATGTCGCGCAGATCGTAATCCTTCAGGTGGGGAATGATGATATTGGGCGCACCGCGCTTCTTCAATCCATCAATGACGAACGAACCTAGAAAGCCTGAACCGCCAGTCACGATAAAACGGTTGCTTTTCCAAAAGTCAGAATTTGTTTGTTCCATAAATTATCTCGCTGTCATCGCAGGAACATTCACTCAGAAAATTAATCTTCAATCACTGCACGATAAATTGAGCATTTCTGTAACGTTGATCTTGCGGGTTACTGAAGATACCATCTCGCAATGCGTGTAGCACTTCTCGCACACCATCTTCGATTGTCAAGTGGGCCCGAAATCCCAACTCGCGCTGAACTTTCTGGTAAGACACGCTGATATCCCGCATGTCTCCCCCAAAGGTCATGTCCTTATAACGCACCGCCGTTTCCGGCAGCCGCTTAAGGATGACAGCCACAATGTCATCTTTCGTGTAATTCCCGCGGTCTGTGCCCAGGTTGTACACCTGTCCACACACTTTCTCCTCCGGCGCCTGTAAACCCAAACTGATCCCCTCGATAGCATCACGAACATGCATAAAAGAGCGCGAATACCCGCGCTGGTAGATCAGTAATTCCCGTTTTATATATGCTTCCAAAGAAAATTGATTGACGATCAAGTCAAAGCGAGTGCGCGGTGATAAGCCATACAGCGTGGCTATCCGGAAGATCAGTGCAGTGCAAGTTGCATCCGCGCTAGCCAGTAGGAAGCGTTCAGCGTTGATCTTGGTCTCCGCGTACAGCGATTGCGGGTTAAGCTGCGCGTCTTCGGTGACCGGTTGCCCATCTGGCGACAAACCGTATGTGCTGTAAGTGGAGGCGTAAATGAAACGACTGACTCCCAGTGCGACTGCTTGGTCAAAAACGCGTTGGGTCGATTCGACGTTGTATCGCCAGGCCACCTGACGACCGACTGCTTGGCATGCCGGAAATCCCACAATAGCCGCCAGATGCACCACAGCTTCAGGAGCAGGCCAATCGGATCTAACTGAGGCGCGTATCGCCCGTGGTTCCCAGACATTTGCTTTGACGAAGTGAAAGCTTGGATGAGGGAAGTATCCCATGATGGACTCACCCCCAAACAAAAGGTCGTCAACCACTGTGACTTTGTAACCGAGTCTTAGTAAATGACCAACCAATAGCGAACCGATATAACCCGCCCCTCCGGTGATCAAAACGTGTCTTTTCTCACTCATTTCACTACCCACACTCAGATATCCCTGGGCTGCAGCTGAGGTGCTTCGCTTTTGGCAGGCAATCCATCTTTATGCCAGGCTACTCTCATACCGCGAACCTCTAACACAGGCACACCTTTTACCTCTACGATCTCAACACCCTGCTCCAGGCATGTCAAACGACAGATATCGGCGATATCTCCTTCACCTTCAAGAATTACCTGGTGATAGCCCTCCAGTTTCACCTGTACCAAAATGTCGCGCACGTGCTGGCGCACCCGTCGGTATAATCGCATGGACTGGTCGATGTAGTTGACCGTAAGACGAGCTCTAAAAGCAATCCCTTCCGGAGTGATGATATATCTCAGCTTTCGGCGTTGTGCCCGTTTGACCTTCACATAACCTTTTGCGACAAAGCGTTTGAGATGCCAGTTGACCGTGCCAACCGCCACACCCAACTGGGACGCCAGCGAAGCCTGAGTTACGTCAGGGTCTTGCTCGATACGTTCTAATAAGATAAGTTCTCGATTGGGATCAGGTGAAGTATCCATAATGATTTCTAAAATTCAACGACTGAATTATAACCTCTGTAGCTCACAGGTCAAGGGTGTAACTTGTAGACCTGGGCGTACTCAAGTCGGTTTATTCTGACCACGAACCCCGGCATTTGCTGTGCGAAATAGGCCAGCATGGCAGGATCAGGCTGTTGGCGTTGCCACTGGTGAATGTAGAGCACCAGATAATCAACGTCCCTCAACGATTCTGAATCAATGCCCTCCCATTTTTCTGGCAAAGCCAGCGTCTCGCCATCGAAGAAATAAGAAAAACTACCATCCGGGTAGTGTGACATCACCCGCAATCCCTCCGATCCAGACTTGGAAGCTAGATAGCGCCCCGCCTGGTCAAGACCTTCTCCCCAACCGATCATCATAACTTGGGGAGCCTTTGCGCTACCCCCCATCAGCGGGTTGTAATAACTTAGATAATATGGGTAGGTTTGAAATGCCAACAATCCTTGCCACCCGATAGCCAGGATCGGTATGATAACAAATCCCCAACGCAAACCGCGCCGTATTCGTTTTTCCCACAACCAATCTCCCAGAGCAAATAATCCTATTCCTGCCAGAAGGTCTAAAGCTGCGTACACCGGTAGAATATATCGGTCGAACTTCTTAGCGCCCGTGTTCATCATCAGCGTGAAAAGCACGGTATAGAGTAGCAGGAACACGCTGGTCCGATAGCTATTTGAGCGATTGAATGACTTTCTGCGCGCTACCAATGCGATCGCTGCCAGAGCCAATCCCACCAGCACGCTGGGTGTCGTTCGCCACAGATAAGTCACTGGATAAAAAAACCAGCCTGGGTCCCCTTCGATGATGCGACCGTTGAAAAAGATCACGCTCGCATGTCCTTCGGTAGCATACGCAATCGCTTGATCAAACACGCCTGCCAACGTGCCAATCGGGTCGACCCACATGGAAGGCCACCCAACCACGAATACCAGTATGCTGGCTATCAGCCAAAATCCTACTGGCCATGCTATTATCCAGGTTTCTCTTACACTGGGGCGACCTCTTTCTCGCCAGATTCGCGCCAGCTCAAACAACGTTAGCAGGCCGAAAAGGGGTATCAGAAAGAATGCTGGAGACTTAGTCAACCAGCTTAACCCCGCCGCCAACGCTGCCAAGCTTAAATTGATTATCCGCCGTCCATGCCACAAATAATTCATAAAAGCCAGCGAGGCCAGCAGCATCAAACTAGCCATCAAGGCATCAAGATGCAAAAGTCGGGAAAGCCCGATATAAAAAGGATCGCAAGCGATCAAGATGAACCCTATGAATGCTGGCCATAGCCCGATCAAGCCAATAGCACAGGTAAATGCCAGCCCCAACGCCAGCGTATTCCCCAACACCATCAATAACCGGGCCGTCTTCAGGATTTCTAAGGCCTGGATACCCTTTTGCTTCAAGAAATCTTCTAGATTTTTCCAATTTTTCAGCACCCGGGGGCTGGCTTCCCAGGCCACAGCCCGATATCTCAATAAAAAAGCCGTAGTCCCTGCCCAGGTTACTGTCACGCCCGGATGGCCGTGTTGGAACGTATTTAGAAAGTCCCGATGAACCAGGGCGGCGTAAAAACCCGCCGATCTCCCTAACCAGGCTGGTTCATCGGGTGTTACGAAGCGATCCAATGCGAACACTCGTGGAATCCCTGTTGCCACAATAAGAATCCCGAGTAATAATCCCTTCAACCAAAAAGGTTGTACGCTATGGTCTATCCGTAGCTTTCCTAAATATTTTGCCAATGACGTCTTCATATGGTTAGAGCTATCACCATGAAAGAAAACAAACAATTCCTTTTATACCTTCCAGCCTGGACGATGAATACCCTGTGGCTTTAAGGCGGTGTTGCCCCCTGCATATTGTAAATTTGAGCGTAGTCAATCCCGTTGATGGTTATAACCTTCTCGGGTTGTTGTTTTGAAAAATAAACCAACATTTCCGGGAATGGTATCTTTCTTTGCCATTCGTGGATGTAAAGGACTACATAATCTGAGTTAACTATCCTGGTCTTGGTTTGGTCCCATTCTGGGGCCAAGCCAATTGTTTCACCATCAAAAATATAAGAAAACGGCCCATCTGGGTACCAGGACATGACCCGCAGCGTTTTTGCATTCGGCTTGGCATTAAGATATCGGGCTGCCTGGTCCAAGCCTTCACCCCAGCCGATCATCATGACCTGCGGCGCTTTGGCGCTGCCACCCATGACCGGATCGTAATAACTTAAATAATAGGGGTAGGTCCTCAAGGCACTATACCCCTGAAAGGCAATCGCCAAACCGACGATTAGAGGTATTGATACCCATGATAAATTATCTCCCAAACGTTTCCCGAACCAGCGGGCTGCCATCACCCATCCGATCCCGGCCACCAGGTCGAGGGTAGGGAAGATCGGCAGGAGATAGCGATCAAACTTCTTCGAACCCAGGGTCATAAAAATACTGAAAGAAGCCGCGAAGAACAGCAAGGCTGCTGCCAACCACCTGGAGCGGGTCTCACTCTCGGATCCCGGTCTTGATAAGAAACCCAAGCCAGCTAGTCCCAGTCCAACCAATACAATTGGTGTGGTACGCCACAGATAGGTTAGCGGATAAAAACGCAGGCCTGGATCGCCCGAGATCACAGCTCCATTGAAGAATATATTGGTAGTATGCCCCTCTGCCGCGTATGTGGTTGCTTCCGCAAACACCCGCTCTAAAGAACCTAGAGGATTGACCCACATCGCTGGCCAAAGTATAAAGAAAACAAGCCACCCAACCGTAGCCCAAAGTGCCAATGCCCCGCTTGCCTTCCACAGATCTCTAACAGCGATGCTTCTTTGCTTGAACCAACCGTATACCAATTTGGTCAGTGTTAAGAACCCCAGGAATGGAGCCAGGTAAAAGGCCGGGGATTTCGTCAACCAGCTCAATCCTGCTGCCATCCCGGAAAGCAACAAACTGAAAATACGATGGCCGGTAAACTCATTTTTGGGGATTAAATAATTAAGATAAGCCAAAGTGGATAGCAGCATCAGGCTGCTCATCAGACCATCCAGGTGCAACAACCGCGCTAGCCCAATGTGAAATGGGTCAAAGGCAATCAGGAGAAAACCGGTCGATGCCATCCATAGGTCGCTCAATCGCACCGCTTCCCAAAAGGCAACCGCCAGGATTGCAGTAATCGCCAGCACCATCAAAATCCTGCCAGCTTCCAATACAGCCATTGGCTGTATCCCTTGATCCCGCAAAATTGGCTCGATCTCGCTCGAGTTGGTGAGTCTGCCCGTAGCCTCCTGAGGGTAGGAAGGATTCTGCCATAAAAGGGCAGCTGTACCTGCTATAGTGACAGTTACCCCGGGATGCTCCCTGGTAAAGGTGCCAGCGAAGTCGCCCCTGACCAGCGCCGAGAAAAAATTCCCGGAGCGCGCCAGCCACTTTGGTTCGTCTACCGTCACAAACCGGTCAAGCGCCAGTCCCCGCGGGAACCACACCGCCATTGCTATTAAGATGAGTAGGATCAAATCAACTCGCGGTCGTCTTGAGTGCAAGGATTTCACGAAAGCTTCTCACCATTAGGCTGAGGGGTTACCGAACTCGAAAGCCACAGCGCGCCCGGCAGGGTTTCGATTAAGAGCACAAAACGCGTCACTACTGCCAGGGTTGAGGCCTGTTCAAGCGTGGCACCGATCTGCATGTATAGCGTTGTCACCGCGATTTCCCTCACCCCGTAGCCGTTGATCGAGATCGGCAGTAAGCTTACCAGGTAGGTTAACGCCATAGCTCCCATGACCTGAATCAGGGAAATAGACATGTCCAATCCGCGTGCCAGAACCCAAACGGCCACGAATACCACGAACGAGGATAACCAGGAAAGCAAAAACGCAACCAACAGTGAGCGGGGTGTTTGCAACCACTTTTGTAAGATCCCCCATAAACGGCCTAACCAACCCGCCAGCCACAGCCGCCATTTTGCGACCCAACCGCTTGTGGCTTGGACACCACCGAACACAAGTGGGATCCTCCCAACTCTGGAATACTTTTGGAACAAATCCCCTACCAATAAAGGCCTCTCCAAGGCTGATCCTGAACCGCCGAATACCGCGTATGAAAGAGGCAGCACCGTGATCATTGCCAGCACGTTCAACAGCCGGTCGATCACCACTGATGCCACGCTGAGCGTCCAGCTAGCCTCATATCGTGTCAGGCTTACAATCCGCACTGAATCTCCCCCCACGGTTGAGGGCAGAAAGTTTGAGGCGAATGCACCGGTGATCACAATTTTCACTAACTCAAGAAAAGGGACTCGAATCCCTTGCGCCCTTAATAAGGTGTTCCAGCGCAGGGAATTAAGCACCATGGCGCTGAAATAAAGAAAAAACACCAATGGGATCAACCAGAAGGGAGTATGGCTGAGGCTGCGCCAGGTTTCTGCCCAGTTTTGGCGAGCGAGCAACCAGAAAAACAAGCCAGACGATACCAGCGTCCCCACCCATCTTATCAGACGCCCTGTTGAGCCCAGGCGCTTACCTTTGGTGGCTTTCTCCATGGACTATCCCAAATACCCTAGACTACGCAAACGCTCCTCCAGCTGGGCTAATTCTTCGCCTGCCAGCTCTGGACTTTCAGATGCGATCTTAAATCCTCCCTCACTATTTTCCGATCGAACCTCTTCCTCAATCTGTATCTTAGCCCTTTGCTCAGGTGTGAAGACTTCGCTCAAAGGTCTTCCATCCAAACCGGCAGGAACGGGTAAGTCTGTTAGAGCCAGCAACGTGGGTGTCACATCTGCGACGTTGGCGTTCACTATCTCAGCCCCGTTCTGAATGCCCGGTCCTGCCATCACCAGCACCCCCTCCGGCCGGTGGCTGCCTGAATCCTCGTATTCGGAAGGACCGAGAATGCTTTTACTCTCCAATCCAAGTTTTACCGAAGATTGGTACTGGTAATCTCGAATTGAGAACATCACATCAGCAGCCCGTTCAAGATACGGTCCGTGTAATAGCTCATCTCTGCGATGTATATCGCTTATCAACGCCCCACCAGCCTCTGGATGCCTTAGCTCCCGCAGCTTTCTGATGATTTCATTCACTACCTGCTCGTAAGGCTCTCCCGGAGCCACAATACCCTGGGGTTCCCGTCCGTTTAAATTAACAAAAATCTGACCGAATGCCCCCCGTGCATAAGCCTTGGTTCGTCCCCAGTCAATATCCTCAAACGATAAAAACGAATTCACGATCTTGTTTCTCGTGGGTTTTGAGACCATTTGGGCTAGCTTGCCAATGCCAAGCCGAGCTGCCAGACTGAAAATTGATGAGACCGCATTGCTCTTCGCCAGCAGATATTTCATCCAGGTGGCTGGGCTGCGTCGCAGGGATAAGAAGCCTTCTTCCAGCAGCCAGCGATTGATATACATGACCCCATAATTCGGTCCAGCGCCATGGTCAGATAGCAAGACATAGTTGCTCTCGCCTCCCAGAATATCCATCAATTCACCCAGGATTTCATCCATCCTTTGATAAATCCGCTTGATCGCTTCCTGATAACGCCGATCATACTCGGGACGATAACCGGGAAATTTAGGGTCGAGATAACGCCAGAATTTGTGCTGGACATGGTCGGACTGCATAAACACCAACAGATAAACATCACAGGGTTGCTGGTCGATTAGGTATAGGACCACCTTTCTCTGGTAATCCAACCAGTCAAGCATGTTTTGCAAATATGCAGCCTCCCTGCCATACATGTACACTTCTGTTTCCGCCACGAAATAAGATCCAATATTCGCTTCCATTTTCCCCAAGAGGTCATCCGGGTAGGTCAATCCAGGGACCTGGGCGTTGGGCGCTGCCATACCCGCTACCATGAATCCCTCTATTGGCAGCGCCGGATATATCATCGGCAGGTTGAACACACCCATCCGTTTGCCGTCTTCGTTGAAATACTTCCAAATAGGTTTGGCTGAGATTTGCCCGCTATGAACATATTCAACCCCGTAACTGCCTGGCTTGCGTTGGAACCAGTCAAAAACACCATGCCTGGCTGGATTCTGGCCTGTGATAATGGTGCTCCAAGCTGCCGGGCTTAAAGGCATAGCCGTCGAGCGCAGAGTACCAAAACTTCCCGCACCCATCAAACGGGCGAGATTGGGTAGTTCACCCGCCTCCACCCATGGAGTTAACAGGTCCCAGGTAGCTGCATCCCATCCGATCACCGCCAACTTGGTTTCTCCAGCGCTTATTTGACTTTTTTGCTCCTCTGTCAAAATAATCTCTCCATAATCTCGAACGGGTCAGATAAAATAAAAGCCGTATCTTTTGGTTCTCCTATGGCAGCTGTCAAATCAGGGGCTACCGTCAATTTATCTCAACCATCTCAGACAGGAGATCATCATATGCCTGGATCATTTGATGGATATCAAAACGGTTGGCTACCTGGAAGCTTGCCTGGCGGAAAGATTTTAATTTCTCCCGGTCAGTAAGTAAGGTACGCAAAGGTTCCCTAAAGCCATTCGAGTTGGCATTTTCAATTAAGAAACCGTTCTGCAGCGGATCTACCAGATCAACAAATCCCCCCACTCGCGTCGCCACAACTGCCAACCCCATCGCTAAGCCTTGAAGTCCCGCAATAGGCAATCCTTCCGAAAAGGATGGCATAAAAAGCACATCGCTTTTTGCAAACCAATCCATTACCTTGTTCTGCTCCACCCATCCAGGTATGGTGAACCGTGATTGTAACTCCCACCGGACGATTTCCCGTTCGACTCGCGACCGTTCAGGGCCATCTCCAATCATGACACACGTCCAGTCCAGGTCACGTAACTCAGCCAGCGTTCTTACCACCTGGAGTGGATTTTTCTCTGGCATAAACCTTCCTGCCCAGATCACCTGCGGCGGTTCCCCAACCCGAACTTCTTCCGGGCTCGGACATTTGAATTCAAAACCGTTGCGTATCACCTCCACATTCACCGGGTAATGTTGTAATGCCAGCTGGCGAGTATGCTCACTGACTGCCACCACCCGCTTGGCCGAACGCCAGATCAGGGGAGTAAAGGGATAGATCCAATGAAACCATGCAGCTGTCTTCTCCGGTGCGCCTCCGGGCACGTCGCCCCCGTGTACGGTCATAAAGAAAGGTACTCCCGTGTAGGCTGAAAGCGCTAAGCCTAAGGCGCCGGCGGGAACCGCGAAATGAACGTGAATGATATCTGGTTGCCAGGTTCTGACCAGGCTTATCCCCTCGAAGAAGCCCTTCATCACAAAACGCGCCATCTCGATGAATCTGGCCCGATACGGCACCTGTCGTCCACAGGCTATTCGTCTGATGCTCATTTTTTCATTTTGCTCTATCTTGGGTAACCCGTTCAAATGAGTCGTCAACACCTGCAGTTCATGACCCCGCAAAGACAAACCCCGGCACAAGTCTTCAATCACCTTTGCGCCGCCACCTCCGATAGGTGGAAATTCATGCGTCAACACCAGAATCCGCAAGGCTCAATCCTCTAACGTTTTGGCATCAATATTTCTATGCCAAATTGTCTGAACAATTCCGCTTCTTGATAATATGCCAGCAGGGGTTGTGTTACTCGATTAACCCACACATCATTTTCCTCCCCGAACATTTCATCGCTGCCTTTAAATATTTCCCGTTCTCGATCGCTCACAATCATCGCAAAGTGTTGCTCACGGAGGTCTTTATAGAAATTGGTCAGATAGGCTGTATTATCGGCCATTGCCATCTCCATCAGAAACACTTTTTCATAATTGCCAACCAGCGGGACATCCGGCAGCATCCCGAAGGTCAGTAAATGCCTCTGTGAGATGAAGAGCACTTCCCCACCTTGCCTAACAGTTTCAGCTGTCATTGCACTCAAGGCAGTCAACACCTCTTGGACCTTTTCTCGCTCCGGTAAAACTTGAGGGCTTCCACTATCGATCGCAAAAATAACCGGCACCAGTAGCGCCAGAGCAAGCACCGGCCCGGAAACCCTTTTCATAGCCCCTGTTCTTTCCATGTGGAGCTCAGGTCTGACCCGCTCGAATAATACATAGCTTCCTACCACCATTAAAAGCACCAGAAAAGCATCCAGGTTGTGTAAATTGCTGCCACCGCCGATCTTCGTACTAACCACCACCCCCCCTACAAATAATATTAACAGTATTGTCATCAAACCAAGCTGCCGTATCCAATGCAGTCTTCTCAGGCCTTGAACGCTGATCACAAAGGTCGGGAGAGATACCAGCAGGATGGCTGGCACGATCCCTAGTGGAAAAGTGGGATTTGGCCATAACCGATACCACAGTAAATCAGAACTGAAACTCGATGTTAACGCCTCAACCTTAGCCCCAGACAGAAGGATATAAACTGCTTGCGAGGCAAAAGCCGTCATGGTACCCAGAGCTACCCAAATAACTGTCGGCAGCAAGTATTGGCCCCAATGCCTCCAGGGGATGAATTGCCCAGGCTCTCCTTTAGCGATCTCCGGTCCTTCAATCCCCTTCTCTAGAAAATAGAGGCAGGCAGCCAACATTCCCGGCACTGGATACCAGTTTATCCGGCTTATCCCGGCCCAGGCTGATGCCAGCAGCACTACACTCAAAGACTTCCAAAAATGATGGCTATCATAACCCCATAGAACGATCAGCGCACAGATCAGCAGGTGATAGTAAACCGGCCCCTGGAACAAGAACAGGAACCCCCAGGAAATAAAAGCCAACCTGCCAATCCACGTCCACCCCTCAGGATGCCCAAATCGTCTGGCAAGCAAATAGACAGTCACATAAGTCACCCCTACCCACAGCAGCACCTGCCATAAACGATGAACCCACAAAGGCAGTCCGGGGATAATAAAGGGGACCGCTTGCAAAAGATAACGGCTTGGGTGCAAGGTAGAAGGCGCCACAACCACCCCGTAGATTTGCTTCGAGAAGAACAAGGAGGCATAATAATAACGGCTGGCTTCAGACCACCCCAAAGAAAACGGGTACGTAGAGACAGATGGGATAAAGGTGGCGATTTTGTAACCGATTCCGCCTAACACCCAGGCAGCGGCTGTGGCGCCCAGCCATCCTGTTGATCCCCATGTCTTAGCCTGATCATCAGTTGCTATCGTAAATGCCCTCAAAAGAAATGCCCCGGTGAGGGTCGCTAGCCAAAACAATGGCAAACGCAGCTGCATGTTCTGGAAATATATACCCACTGGTCCTATCATCAGAAAAGAGTAGCTGGCTATCACAAGTATAAACAAGACGAGATTAAACTCTTTCAATCTGGCGAGGGTCTGGGCTACCTGGTTTGGCCATCCGGTAATCTTTGTGTCCCAAGATGTCCAGCTCACCATAAGAAGTGCCAAAGCCAGTACTGACCCGCCGAAACCCACGCCTGCAGCTGCCGTCCATCTTAGCGATTTAAATAAAACCCCCAAATCCAGCGCCTCGACCGTGAAGCGGTAAGTCGCCAGGACCAACATCATGAATGTAATCAAAAGGACTACACGCAGGATGTATGGCTGCTTAATTCTTACCATTATTCACCTGATTGGCTACGCCCAGCCGCTTCTGCATGTTTTCTTGCCCCCGGCAATAAATCCGGGACGAAGAGGGCGCCTGGTAGGCTGGCAAGCATCATTAACGTGCGAAAAAGGATCGCACCGGTCAAGCTGCTTTGCACTGATGCGCCTCCCACTGTCGAGAACATGAATGTCATGGATACTTCCTGGATGCCATAGCCGTTGATTGAGAATGGCAGCAACGTCACAAAATAAACAATGCTGTACAAACCTGACACCAACCAGATTGAAATATTTTGCCCCATGCCCCCGAAAAGCAGCCAAATTGCCGAAAACAAACACAGCATGTGTATCCACGATAATCCCAGCGCTACCAATAGTGCCACAGGGCGGTTCATCCACAATGAAAGCGCTTTGATCAAACGCTTGGATATCCTCAGGGCTTGCTCCCAACCAGACTTCCACCATCTTCCCAATGGTAGCAATGTAAAGGCGACCAAGAAGTTTGAGTCCTCGAAATGGCCGGATAGCCCGGACATTTCCCTGCTCTGCATGAAACGCGGCAATCCAAGCGGCACTGCCATCGCCATGCCTACCATCCCCACCAATCGGTCCACGATCAGCGAGGCTGCGCAAATCATGGCATCGAAGTTGAGTTGTAACGCTCCTGCCAGCCGGACTACGTCACCACCGATTGTAGTGGGTAGGAAATTCGAGGCGAAAAGCCCTGCGAAGGTCAGGCGAATCGTTTGCCAAAAAGTGATCCCCACTCCCGATGAGATCAGCAGGACATGCCAGCGACCGGATACAGCCAACCGGGAAACCATGATTAAACCCAATGCCAATGCGAAACGCCACAGCGGGATTTGTTGTATTGCCCCTCCAATTTCACGCCACCCTTGCTGTTTGAGCAAATAAACCAGCAAGGCAATCGCCAAGAGCGTGCCAAAAACTCGTATCAGAAACCCTGAACGGCCTGAAAATCCGTTCAGCGGGTATTCTTTCATTCCGACTCCTGCTTG
>Ga0315548_1002376_pt1 | contig 14726 bp, 13 predicted proteins | sample SalMarSW160110MG_2_FD_202540 | JGI IMG/M metagenome (GOLD analysis project Ga0315548, IMG submission 202540) | Salt marsh sediment microbial communities from the Plum Island Ecosystem LTER, Massachusetts, United States - Salt Marsh Sediment SW1601-110 ...
TATGTCGTTCGCTAAAGAATTTAAAGCATTCGCAATGCGCGGTAATGTTGTTGATATGGCAATCGGTATTATCATTGGAACAGCGTTTGGAAAAATTATCAGTTCACTGGTAAACGATATCTTGATGCCTCCGATCGGCGTGCTTGTCGGCGGAATGGATTTCAGCAGCCTTAGCCTTGTTGTGAAAGAGGCTGCTGCGGAGCATGCAGAGGTGGTAATTAAATATGGAGTGTTCATTAATTTCCTTATTGATTTTCTAATTGTTGCGTTTGTAATACTCTTGATTATTAAAGCAATGAATCGGTTAGCGAAGAAGTCGGAAGCTGCATCGGAGAAACCGACAATAAAAGAATGTCCGGAATGTTTAATGGCAATTCCAATAAACGCAAAGAAATGCGGGCATTGCACGGCTGTACTAAAATAGTATAACATCGATATCTATTAACATAAGGAGTATTATGAGAAACGAGTTATTGTTGGTGTCATTGATTTCTGTAAGCACAGCTTTAGCTCAGGATTCTATAAGCGTGGTACCGGTATCGGTTGACACATTGTGGAAACACTCTATAATCATCAATGCAAATATTACGCAAATATCATTCACAGATTGGGCGCAGGGTGGTGATAATGCTCTCGCGTATGCTTTATTTTTGGAAGGAAAATCTACATATGCAGCTGAAGTGATTGAGTGGATGAACAGTTATAAGTTCGGGTATGGACAAGCGAGGCTTGGATCGCAAAGTATTCGTAAAACGGATGATAGAATTGATCTGGAAAGCGTCCTGACATATAAGATCGGGACATTCATTAATCCGTTTGCATCTGTTTCCTTGAAGACACAATTTGCAGAAGGCGTTATGTACGATGCGGCAGGTCTTGCTGTGCCGGTTTCCAACTTTTTTGATCCGGCATATATTATGCAAACTGTAGGTATCGGATATCAGTCCACTCCTGAAATTAAAACTCGATTAGGTATAGCTTTGCGTGAAACTATTGCAAATACTTTTGCCGGTACATACTCCGATGATTTAGAGACAACTTCTGAGGTAGAAAAATCGAGAATTGAAGGCGGTGTAGAATCGGTCACAGAAGTAGGCTGGACAATGATGGAAAATGTTATTTTCAATGCCAAATTGGAGATTTTTGCGCCAATAAAGCATCTTGATCGGATGACTGTTCGGAGTGACAATACGCTTTCTGCAAAAGTAAATAAATATCTTTCCATGAACCTGAATGTATATCTGATCAATGATCCTCAGATACAGGCAAGGACCCAGATTAAACAAACTCTTGCATTAGGATTTAGCTACACGCTGATGTGAGGAAAGAATCTCTGATTTTGAATAAAGTCCGAAAGTTTGTTGAGCATTCGGGCTTTTTTGTCCTGATTTTAAAGGGTTTCGTATTGCGATTGAATGCAAATCTGGGTACTATTTTCACAAGCAGCTTTTTAAAACAGTACTAGAAATGGTTAACGAGGCGGGTATCAATGAAGCGTTTTTATATTTTTGTACTTTAGAGGAGAGATTTTCCAATAATTGAAAAAGGATTTTTGAAATATTCGTTTTGATTACGCAAAATCTAATTCTTGCAGCTTTAATCGTTTATATAGTAAAAACGAATGCAGGTTTCTCGACCTTAGCATAAATTAAAAGACACAATGGTTTTTAGAATAATAGGAATTAGCATAACAAATTTGATAAAGACAATATTATGGAGGTGCCAATGAAACGGATAATAGTTCTTCTTATACTTCTAATCATTGTTGTATGCGGCAGCGGTATTGTAGGTATTTTTCTTTACAGGAGTATCACAGAGAAGTTCAGGTCAGAGCACATGCTCTCGGTCGATAAAATTGAAAAAATGGGAAAACTCGAGTTGGTTAAAGTAAACATTAAGGATGTTTTAGAACAAACAAGTGAAAGGCCTTTCTATTTACCGAATGCAAAGGCCGTTTTGATTATTTCCGGTGAAGTAATTGCGGGAATTGATCTCGAAAAAGTGCAAAAGAATGATATCGCCGATTCCGGGACAGAGATCACTGTTACATTACCGAAGCCGGAAGTCCTTATGTCTAAAGTCAATCACGAGAAATCGAAAATCTATGATATTGAATGGGGCGGATTTTCTACAGCTAACCTGGTGGATGAAGCATATAAAACTGCCGAAACAACGATTATCGAAGAAGCAAAAAAAACAGGCTATGAAGAAACATGCAAGAATAATGCGAAATCACTTTTAACACCTCTTTTTAGAGAGATATCCGGAAAAGATGTCAATATACTGTTTAAGAATTAACGTTTCTAAGGTTCTAAGCGAAAAGATATGTAATAACAACGCTTTTTATACAAAGCATAATCATATAACTTCCGATCGGTTTTCTTCAACCCTCCGATAATACTTATTGTTGCTCCATTCATCTGAAACTATTCCCGCCGAATCATCGTATATATATTTATGATAAGGTTGTTGTCAAATAACTCTTCGAAAGTTAGCAACGATACATCGTTAACGGCAACCATGGGAACGAAACAGGATGCAATTGAACAGCTTCGTGTGCAGTTCGGAATACTGATACAGGAAGTTACTTCTTATAGACAATTGCTTGAAGATCTTCTAATAAAACAGATCATATCTCCACTGCAGCAGCATAACATTAAAATGCTCGTAAAGGCTAACGGACGGCTGATAGTTGTGCAATCCAATGACATAGATTGGATTGAAGCTTGGGGGGATTATATTCGTCTGCATTGCAATAGTAAGTCATATATTGTTCATCAAAAGATAGGAGACATACAGGCGAAATTGGATCCGAATCGGTTTTTTCGCATCAATAGATCGGCGATTATCAATATAGATCGCATCAAAGAAATGGAACCGATGAATCATGGCGATTATTTAGTTACACTTCAAGATAATACACGATTAAATTTAAGTCGTAATTACCGAAATTGCCTCTCTACAATGTTCAACTGTTACATCTGAAATATTCAGCTGCCGAATTCTCCCTCTTAACGTTAATTTTATCCTTCTTATATCTTTCTTCGCGCTGTTTATCGAATAAATAAAACTTCTCTAACAAACTGACGTACTAAATTTAAAGAAGAGATCAAGCTTCTGTTAAATGTCCAATAAACTATTTTAGGAGATCGTTATGAAAATATCCATTGTTTTGCTTACGATGCTTATGCTTACAGCGTCGGCCGTGCCTATGATGGCAAAAGAATTCATTGTACCGACCGGTGTTAACATAACATCGATAGAGGACAATCTTTTATTCGGTTTATCGACCAATAATACTGGCGTACAGCGCAGTTGCGCGCTTTTGCTTGGAAAGATACAATCGGATAAAGCAGTTATTCCTTTAATGGCACTCTTCTCTTATTACTCTGATGAAAACCTTCGTATTGCAGCTGCGTGGGCGCTTTGCATGATAGGTGATAGACGCGGTATCGATGCTGTAAAAGCAGCAGCAGAGAATGACGAGTGTTCCAGAGTGCAAGCGATTTGCAGGTTATATTATGAAAATATTAAAAAAGGCGGAAAATTTTCTCTGGCTCAGCCGGAAGAAAAGATTAACAATTAATATTTTATAAATATATCGGAGAATTTTATTTCAAGCTCGCCTTAATCAGGTGGGTTTTTTTATTTATACAATATGTATACATTTATTCGGAGGATTATAAAAAAGGATTAATGAGAGCCTGTAACTTAATACTCAGCTTTTAGTTCTCAGAGTCCATAGCATTTCTATGTTCTATTATCAGTTTAGACATACTGTTACTTACATCCTGCTGTACCTCTTCATAACTTTTTGTACCGGTTAATTTTTCATGTATTGCATTAGAGAGTATAAGTAATGAGTTTATGCCGGAAGATAGGATTTCAAATTGCTGTCGCATTTCTGTAAATGCGCTTTTCAGATGTTGTTGTCCTTCTTGTGAAATAGAGGGATAAAGAGGCATAAAATTTTCTTCAAGACTTAAAGTAAGTGAAGATATAGAATTATTAAGTATATGAGAGAGTGACGTTAGTGTCGAATGAAAAAGATCAAATGTTACGCGGTCGCTTTCTCGATGCCGTTTAGATTCTTCACGAAGTTTTTGATCTTTCCTGAATAGATAGCGTTCATATACGCCATTAATAACAACAGACAGATGATGCAACTCAAGGTGGTCTTTTGGTATGTAGTCATAAGCTCCGAGTTTAAGTGCCTCGACAGCAATCGTTTCTGAACCGACACCGGTAAGCATAATAACCGGTGTCTCGGATTTTTGTTCGTACATCCATTGCAGGACATTTAATCCCGACATTCCCGGCATGCGATAGTCGAGAATTACAACGTCATAATGTGAACGCGAGAGAGCTTCAACCGCGGCTTTTCCCGAGTCGCATACTTCAACTTGATATCCCTGGGAGGAGAGAAATGCAAACGCAGCAAGTCTGAATGATGGTTCATCTTCAGCAATAAGTATTGTTTGTGCCAAGGGCATAATATCCTTTTACAATAAAATGACATTACTAATGTAACAGCAAAAAGTATGATGAACAAATTAGAATGCTCTAATATCAATTAAAATATTTTAAGCAAAAAGACAGTCGAATATGATGGAAATATATATGGGATAGAAAATACCCGAATCCCAAAAATTATTTTTATCTTTTTTAATCTAGTATTGATTTCATTCTCTTCTTAAGTATTGTCAGTTTAGCGTCAAGTTCTTCGACATCCTGCTGGACATCAATTGTTCCCTCAAGTCTGTTGGATATTACACGAGTAAGGTCTAACAGGGATTTAGTGCCGAACGAAATGATTTTATAACTCTCTTTGAGAGTATCATATGCTTTTTCAATATTCGCTTTTGCTTCCGCTGGTAGATTCAATTTGAGTTCTTTCTCAGTATCTTCAAGAACTAGAGCAACTACTGAAAGCGTTGTGTTCAGAAGCTGGGAACTGATCGAAATATAATTGCGTGTCAATTCGGCAGTTGCAGTATTATGCCCTTCTCTTTTGTGAAGATCCTCAAACAGCATTCGTTCCTTTTTAAACAGGTATCGTTCATAAACTCCATTGATAATGATTGGCAGGTGATTAAGGTCGAAGAGATCCTTACGGATATAGTCATAAGCTCCGAGTTTAAGTGCCTCGACAGCAATCGTTTCTGAACCGGCACCTGTAAGCATAATTGTTGGCGTCTCTATTTTTTCCTCGGCCATTTTCTGTAGTACATCTATACCAGACATGCGAGGCATTTTATAATCGAGAATGAGTACATCAAAAGGCTGCCTTTTAAGGGCATTCAATGCATCAATACCTGACTCAACCGAATCCACGTCGTAGCAGTTGGTCGATCGAAGAAAGAGGGCGCAAGATTTATGGAACAGTTCTTCGTCGTCGGCAATAAGAACATGAATTCTTCTTGTCTCCTCAATGCTTTCTTCAAAAGGATTTTGCATGCGGTCTCCTCCTAAAATGGTTCTATTAAAAATGGGTATCGCTTTTAATTATTTGCCAATCCTTTATGGCTGTTCAAACAATATTGTGAATAATTATCCCAACTGGAATATAATAATATATTAAGATTTTTTTATACGCGTTCGTATGACAAGGAAATATTAAATTCTGTTCCTTTATTGATTTCACTGTGTACAGTTATACTTCCTTCATGAAGTTCAATGATCCATTTGACCAGCGCAAGACCAAGACCGGAGCCTCGATGAATTTCGCTTTTCTGTGCATATGTAAAAAATGGTTCGAATATTTTTTTGAGTTTATCCGGTGCAATGCCGAATCCTGTGTCGGCAAATGTTATGACAACATTTTTGTCTGTAATACAATAGCTCAGTCGGATGCGGCTTCCTGAAGGTGTGTTTTTAATAGCGTTGTCCAGTAAGTTGAAAAACACCTGACGTAATAGAATAACGTCAGCTTTCAGGTATACTTCCGGACCTTTTTTTAGGACCACCGTTATATTTTTGGGACGTGTAAGAAAAAGCGCCTCATCATAAAAGTTGTTAAGAAACTGAAAGAGAGATATTGTCTCGAGGTTAAGTGTCAAAGTTCCTGCTTGCATTGTTCCCAGACTAAGCAGATCTTCAATGGTTCTGTTAAGCCGGAGAATTTCATCGTATGCTGACGCAATAATGCTGCGAAGTTCCTTTGTTCTGGAATGTGAGACAAGGGCAGATTCCAATTGATTACGAATGATCGAAAGCGGTGTCCGCAGTTCATGAGTCGCAAATGAAGAAAATTGAAGCGCTTGATTTCTTGATGTATGCAGTCGTTCAACGATCTTAGATACTGTTTGTGTCAATTGGTACACATCTCCTTTGGGCGATTGAGGGGGCTTGAGAAACTCGTTCCCGATTGGCTGTTGAATAAGAACTTGTAGATATTGGTCCAATCGTTGAATCGGCCGGTGAAGTTGAATTATACTCCATATCCCGATTATTGCAAGCAGCATAGTCAATAACGGGAAAAGTATAAGAGGACTTGAATAATTTTCTCTTATGAGGTTCCAATAGGCGGGCATGGGGACGGCGATGTAAACGGTATATTCATCAAATGCTTGTCCGTAAGCCCGATATGCTTCATTATTTAATTTTATGGTTGTTGGCTGTGTAAGCGATATACATCCAAGCGATGAAAAAGAAGAATCAATTGGACCTGTCTTTACATAATAGTTACCTTGAGTGTCGTGAATCTCTATTGATAAATTTTTTTTATCTGAACGGATACGACGAATAATCTCACTTGCTGCCAGCGAAGGCTGAGTATTGTATTCGTTAATAATTATTAAGAGCGCATCGATCTTGCTAACTTCTTGCTGCAGTGTTTGATCTATTTTCTCTGCAGAGGAGGTATGTAAAACAACAAACCAAATAGCAATTGTGAACAATACAATTACAAGGGAAATACCGATAAACAAAAGAATTCCACGAGTATCTTGAAATGAATGATCGCTCATATTCTACGAGTCTTTTAGAATAAAACCTTCGCCGCGAACCGTTTCGATTAATTTCTTCGGAAAATTCTTATCAATGGAATCTCTCAAATAACTGACATAGACATCGACAATATTTGTTCCCATATCATATTTGTATCCCCATACTTGTTCGGCTATTCTGCGTCTAGTAAGAATAGTGTTTTTATTGCGAAGGAAGAATTCTAATAAAGAAAATTCGGTTTGAGAGAGACTGATATTTTTATCACCTCGGCTGACGGTCCGCTTAACCATATCTATACTCAAGTCTTGAGCTTTCAAGATTGCCGTTCGAAGTGTCCCGGATCGCCGGAGTATTGCCTGAATGCGGGCAATCAGTTCGCTGGAATCAAAAGGTTTAGTAAGATAATCATCGGCACCGATTTCTAGTCCGATTACACGGTCTTTAACCGAGTCTCGTGCCGAGATTATTAGGATCGGAGTAAGATATGATTTAGAGCGAATTTCATGAATAACATCAATTCCCGACTTGTTCGGGATATTGAGGTCTAGTACGATAATATGATATTCTTCTGATAGGATACTATTGACGGCGCTCTGCCCGTCATGAACGATATCGACTTCATAGCTTGCTCTTGAGAGTTGGCGCCCAATCACACGGGCCAGCTTACGTTCATCTTCAACTAATAGGATTTTAATTTGCACGTCGCTCTACTCTGTTTCTAATGGAGGAGGAGATGCTTATAAATTCGTTATCTTAATTGAATTCTCTCAAAAAGGATGTCAGAAGTTAGTCAGAAAATGGAGATATGTCAATAGCAGCAAGTGGAATCAAGACACTGCATATTCTTTCATGTTCCTGCTTCTTTCTTGAAGTTACATTCCATTTTATCTACATTAAAATAAATATTGTCGAATGGCATGATGAGACTCGGATATGCCTTATATACATTAGAGAAAGCAAGTGCTACAATTGTAAAATGTGATCTATATTTTGTGTCTATGAAACGAGAAAGAAAACAAGCAGTTATTGAAAAGATAAAGATAAGTAAACCGTACTTCCGCCTGAAAATAATCGTGTTCAGCAGTATTTGTCTGTTTACTATTCTCGCCACAGCATACATTTTGATTCAAAAAGATTTTTTAGGAAAAAAGGACACATCCATCGTTCAAAAAGTTATATCACAGGATTCAACTGCACCCGATCTTTTTGGATGTACGGTGCAGCGTGCGTATGCAATTAATAAGCTCTTCCTTCAAGTCTATAATGCTCAATGGGAAGGTGCAAATGGAGCCATTGGAGACGCATTTCTCTATGCCGCAACCGGCGATGAGAATCTGATGTCTTTGTATGCCAATAAGTACAGACTTCTTGATATGCAGAACGGAACTTGGGTGGACGATCGTGCCTGGATTTGTTTAGCAGAAATGTATTGGTGGGATGTAACCGGAAGAAAGAATATCCAATGGGTGGATGATGCAAAGAACAGATATCTGGAAGCGAGACGCGAAGGACGACTTTCCCATCACGAAGGATTTTGGAGCTGGTACAACTATGCACCGAATATGCAGGGTAACTATAAAATGTTTACGAATAGTAATATGAACCAAATGGTAACTGTTGCATGCTGGCTGTTCGAAGCCACACATGAACAACGATTTTATACAGACGCTATGCTGGTGTGGAACGGCGATACAAAGTATCCGGGAGTGGAGAAGCAGTTTTACCGAGGCGAAGGAAAATGGCAGGGCAATGAAGGACGGGCGGCTTTTGGTAAACAGTTTCCATGGGAAGGAGCAGGCATGTGTGCGATCGGGGCATCGATGTTTCGGATGACCGGCAGGATAAAGTATAAAAAGATTGTTGTTGAAACGGTGCGCCGGATTATGGATCCGGCAAATGGCTGGATCGATTCGATCGATTATTATCAACTGCGAATGGATGGAAACGGGGCTTTCGTTCATTTTATTCTGGATGCGTATCAGATTGCACCCGACCAGTTGCCTGATATTCCTGGTAAAATTGAGAAAATGCTGGAACATGTGTGGACGAATAATCATGGCGGTGCAGCGATAACACTCCATCGCCTCATAGATAATGGTATTCGAAACGGATGGAATCCAAACGGCGGAGAAGATGGATACAAGGTTGATGAAGTAGGAACGGTGCATCCACAATCGCAGGCGGTACGTGCATTTGGCGTATTTGCGTATGTACTAAGCACACAGAAAGATTCACCACAAAAGTAATAGTCCGTTGCTTATAATGGTTGTTTCAAAAAAATAAATTGTCGTTGCTGTTATCGTTCTACCGATTGTCCAAATCTGTTTATGCTTTTTCCTGTCAAACTTCTTAGTGTCAATGGCTGATTAATCTACTATCATTTTTCTTTTTTGGAAGAGAATAAAAGCAGACATCTCTTGACACCGTACCTATAATCCCGTACAATTATACTAATTCAATACGGAAAAATGGAATGACTTCTATTTCTTTCTTCTTCTGGGTTTCTTTATATATCGCGTGTTATACGAGTGACACAACTTCGTCGACAATTTCAGGCAGTCTCGTAAACGAGAATCATACATCCAATGATGTTGTTTTCAAGATAGATTCTCTTTTTCAATTCCGTTCAACAAAGAAAGGATTTAACGGTAATGTACTAATCGCACAGGGAGGAAAAGCTATCTATAAAAACGCATTCGGTTATGCCGATCTGAAAGAGAGAATACCGCTTAACATCGAATCCACCTTTCAACTCGCTTCGATAACTAAACAGTTTACGGCAATGGCAATTATGATGCTGTACGAAGAAGGCCGACTCAACTTTACCGACACACTACAGCGATTCTTTCCAGAATTTCCTTACCACGGTATTACAATACATCAATTGCTTACTCATAGCTCAGGATTGCCGGAATATATGAATTTTGCCAGAAGGTACTGGAATAATAAGAAATGTCTTATGAACAACAATGATGTTATGGATATGCTGATTACTCGTCAACCGGGATTGAATTTTGTCTCTGGTCGCAAATACAAATACAGCAATACAGGATATGCAATTCTTGCCAGTATCATTGAACAGGTATCCGGATTACAGTACCATGTTTTTCTGGAAAAAAAGATTTTTAAACCACTCGGCATGGAAAAGACGTTCATATATAACACTAGGAAAATGTCGAATATCGAATATATGACTTTAGGGTATAAAAACAGCAGACGTCAAGCTGAAGAAGATTATTTAAGCGGTGTGGTCGGAGATAAAGGGATCTATTCCACTGTTGAAGATATATTCAGGTGGGACCAGACTCTATATACCGAAAAACTAGTCAAACAAACAACTCTGCAGGAAGCATTTACACCTTTCAGTTATAATTGGCGTGATGATAATAGCTACGGTTATGGGTGGCGTATTATTATGGCAGACGACAGCAGTAAGATTGTGTACCACGCCGGTTTATGGCGCGGGTATAGCGGTATATTTATTAGAAGAATTCATGATAAGACAACGATTATTGTGTTGTCCAATAAGGCAAACTGGAGTTTTGAAAGTATTGACAAATTTATGGGTATCCTTGATTCGGCAAATCACGGTATCTTTTCTGTCGGCGGCGATTGATTGGGCGAACTATGACTCGTATTTGTTAGAATGATTAATTAATTGCCTTCCAATGATCTCTTTTTTCATTCCATATTTCCAATTCTCTGTATTCATCATTTTCTCGCTCTTGCATTCTCTCAGGAAAACAGACACATTTTTTTTATTGATTTATGATGTTCTTTGATCGTTGAAAAAGGCCAACTTATCGGAAAGAGATTCTTATATGGATAAAAAAGATAGCACACGGCATGGAAAAAGTATGCTTGTTATCGTAGCATCTCTTGTTATTATTGTCTGGGGCATCGTTCAAGCACAAACTATCTTGGTGCTCATGCTTGTCGCTCTGTTTCTTGCTGTTATTGGAGCACCTCCTGTGCTTTGGCTTAAAGAAAAGGGCATTCCATCTTTTCTTGCAGTGCTGGCTGTTCTGGCATGTATGATCGCTATTCTGCTAATGATAGGCGGATTAGTTGGTACATCACTGGCCAGCTTTTCTGACAGCATACCATTTTATCAGCAACGCATTCAGGAAGAAGTCCAAACGTTAAGAGGATTCTTGGCTGATAAAGGATTCGTTATAAATGATAGTGCTGTACTTGAATATTTTAATCTGGGAGCGGTAATGGATTTAACAGCCAGTTTGCTGTCAGGATTAACTTCCACAATTTCCAGCATATTTCTTATTTTACTCACAGTTACATTCATTCTGCTTGAGGTCTCAAGTTATCCCGTTAAACTTCGTGCTATTCTTGATGATCCAAAAGCAGAATTTTCACAGTTCAGAAAATTTTTCGATGATATCAATCGTTATATGCTCATTAAAACCTGTGTCAGCGTAACGACAGGTATACTAATTGGAATCTGGATGTCTATCCTTGGTGTGGATTTTCCTGTCCTCTGGGGCTTTCTGGCTTTCTTGCTTAATTATGTACCAAATCTTGGTGTTGTAATTGCTGCTGTTCCTGCAGTACTTCTCACTATGATTCAATACGGGCTGGGTCAGGCGGCACTCGCAGCGGGGGGTTATGTAGCAGTAAATTTCATAATAGGGACTGTCGTTGAACCGAGACTCGTAGGACGCGGAGTCGGATTATCTACGCTGGTCGTTTTTCTCTCGTTGATCTTTTGGGGCAACCTTCTTGGCCTTATCGGTATGGTGCTCTGTATACCATTTACGATGACGCTGAAATTTGCACTCGAAAGCAATCAGCAGACACGATGGCTTGCAATATTGCTTGGACCGGAAACGCCGGTTGAGAATATTTCTTCTGTGCCGAAAAAAAAGAAAAACACCTCAGTCAGGGATCGAAATGGCAAAGACTAAGGATGAAAGACTCCTTTTAATAAGATGTCCAAATTGCCGGCAAGTACATGAACCCGATTTCAATGAAACCACGCAGCACTATGTATGTCCGCTCTGTGCCGCTGCTGTGGACACTCAGGTTATTATAGAAAAAAAGAAACGCGGATTGAAATAGCATGGGTTCCCAAGATAAACATTTTCCAGCCTTCACACTTTTTAAAGTATCCTACATCATTAATATTCAGAATATGAATTATTTCATATGGATTGACACAAGAAATTCTATTCTTTCACGAAACTAAAACAGCTTATCGCGCAGAAAACATTAAATACGATTGCAGCAAGGAATCAATATGACGGTAAAAGGAATAAAGTTCGGGTGTCGTTGGATACGCATGGAAGAAAAGGAAAGAGTGTTACAATTGTGAATGGTTTAAAGCATAACCCGGCAACAATGGAAGGAATCGCAAGAATGTTGAAACAGCATTGCGGAGCCGGAGGAACTGTTAAGGAAGAAAAAATTGAGATACAAGGAGACCAGCGAAATCGTGTCTCAGCTAAGCTGAAAGAATTGAATTATACGGTAGTGAATAAGTAGGGATTGAATAAAATCAACTCCCGCCATGTATATTATATTAGATTTCAGAGCTATAGGCATTAATAGCCATTCAAGCGCATCTTGATTCTCGCCTGCTATTGATATAGATTAATACATATTGACGACTGGATAGATAAGCTTTTTAAATCAATAAGCCGGCGCTTTCGTTAGAAAAAAGTTACAGCAATATTCCATTTATAAACTTTTTTAAGGAGACGATTGTATGATTAAGGAAATTACTGTTCAGAAATTAAACACAAGGGATTTTATCCAAGAAAAGGTTATAGAGATCAAAGGCATTGTGGGAGATGGAATAGCAATCAATGCTCTCTCCGGCGGCGTTGATTCATCAACAGTTACGATGCTGGGACATCGTGCACTGGGGAACCGCCTCCGTACAGTTTTCATACAAAACGGTATTATGCGCGAAGGAGAGCCGGAACAGGTTGTGAGTTTTTTTAAGAAACTTGGTGTAACAGTCGAAGTCATTGATGCACAAAATGAATTCTTTACAGCATTGAAGGGAGTAATAGACCCCGAAGAAAAACGTGAAGCAATCACTCAGACGTTCTATCGAAATGTATTCGGACGTATTGTAAAAGAAAGCGGGGCAAAATACCTTCTTCAAGGAACAATTCTTACGGATGTTGATGAGACAGTCGCAGGAATTAAACGACAGCATAATGTTTTTGAACAGCTTGGAATTGATCCGCAAGAAGCTTTTGGATACCGCATTATTGAACCGCTCATCCAGCTTCGGAAGGATGGAGTAAGGAAACTTGGCAAGGCTCTGGGGCTTCCGATCGCGCTCTTCAAGCGAATTCCTTTTCCCGGTCCGGCACTATCAGCTCGTGTCATAGGCGAGGTGACACCTGAACGAATTGAGACTGTTCGTAAAGCAACAGTCATTATCGAGCGGCTTCTTAAGAAAACAGGCGCTTTTCAATATATGGCGATATTGCATGAAGACCGCGTTACTGGAATGCGCGATAACAAACGCGATTTTGGTCAGCAGATAGAAATCAGATGCTGGGAAAGCGTCGATGCACGCACTGCAAAACCGACCAGACTTCCATTCAAACTCCTCGAGAAACTTGCGAGCGAAATTGTCAGGAAAGTTCCGGGAGTAGTGAGCGTTACATATAATATTACAACGAAACCACCTTCAACAATTGAAGCTGTTTAATAGCCGGATATTTTACAGTTGTATCATTATTTATTAAAAGTTTTCAGCGTGGATGTTGTTAGGACAAAATAGAACTTCAGGCAAAATGGAGCACCTTGCATTTTTAATTCTTTTTTATCAGTTTGGTGCACCTTGATTTTTTTTAAAATATTTGGAAGAATATTAGAATAAAAAGTTATTAGGATCCTCTCCAGCTTTTTTCTGCAGAAAGTAATACACCGATTTTGATTATTACCATAATGTTCGGTTGATTTAACCGGGAAAAGAATATATTCTTGCCAATCGTTGAAATAACAGATGTGAATCAGCTAAATACTTAAAATCTAGAATTACTATTTCGCATCACACTTGTCCAAAATAAGTGTTTTAATTAATTGACTTACGAAAAATATGGATGTAAAACAAGGCGAACAGCCGGAGGCCTAAAGTTGTTACACGCTATAGCGTGTATCTATTTCATGTCTCCGACTCCATATTTTTCGTTAGTCTTGACTTTTTCTTTTGTCATTTCTTTTGTGTTTCCGAAGGAATCCCTTCGGGACAAGACAAAAGAAATGACACTCAGCACAACACATATTGGACAGCATATATCAATCTAATTATTTCATATAGGGGCTTACTTCTGCCCCTTGTTAAAAACTTGTCCAATTTGATTCATTTTCAAAACCTACAAATTATTACTCACTCTATTTTGGACAGCAGTGATTTCGCATAGACTATAAAATATACTATCAACTTAGTCCTTTTTTTTTTACTTTAAATACAATTCGAATACGTAACTATTATTGAGTTATGAATACGCTACTCCTAGGGCGGATTGCTATCCGCCCCTGCTAATATTATGAATCCATCAATTATTTTTGTAACTGGTGCTACAGGATTTATCGGAACCAAGCTTGTGAATGAACTTGTTCGTCAGGGCCATACGGTTCGTGCATTAACACGTGCAAAAAGCAATCGAGAAGGACTTGATCATGAACGTATTACACTTGTACAGGGCGATATTATGAATTATGATTCGCTTGTTGCAGGGATGAAAGGTTGTACGCAAGTCTTTCATCTTGCAGCATATGCAAAGAACTGGGCACCTGAA
>Ga0315548_1002382_pt1 | contig 14691 bp, 16 predicted proteins | sample SalMarSW160110MG_2_FD_202540 | JGI IMG/M metagenome (GOLD analysis project Ga0315548, IMG submission 202540) | Salt marsh sediment microbial communities from the Plum Island Ecosystem LTER, Massachusetts, United States - Salt Marsh Sediment SW1601-110 ...
ACATAACACAAAGAAAGTTGCTTCTTGGGCGAACTAATACTGGACCACGAGGGATTTCTTTTGTGGTTAAAAGTATTTCCATTAAATATCGTGTTCTTTATTATGAAAAAACTTTTTGTACAACCACAACTTGCCCGCCGAAGTAGAACGTAGGCGGGGGTGAGGTCATAAAACCATGATAACACAACAGGAATTTGAAAAATTAGCAGGTACATACACGGTTATACCTCTTGTGGAGACAATGCTTGCCGACCTGCATACACCGGTATCGATATATCTGAGCCTCCGCTCCAACATTTCTCATTCTTTTCTCCTGGAGAGCGTTGAACCTGATGAAAAGATCGGCCGCTACTCGTTTGTCGGCACCGATCCGCTGCTTTTAATAAAAGCCAAGGGCGATATGATCGAGATCGAGTCCGGAAAAGAGAAAGAGCAACGGCATGGAAAAGTAATTGATGTACTGGAGGAATATTCGCGTAAGTACCGGAATGTAGCAACACAAGAACATTTAGGATTTGCGGGAGGATTTCTCGGCTACTATGGCTATGACCGGATTCTGGAGATAGAAAATGTCCCGGTTCATCCGCCGGCGAAAGATGATGAGCCGGATGCAATGTTTGGATTATTTCACATCGTAGTTAAGTTCGATCACCTGCATCAACTGATAACCATCACCTATAATTGCATCATCGATAAACAACAGCCTATCAGTGAACAATATTATGAGGGAAAACGAAAACTCGAATCCATTTTCATACAGCTTGGAAAATCGCCGTCAACAGAAAACACTTTTCACTGCGATTCTTCTTCTGTAAAACATGATGCCGACCGCGAATTTTTCTGTTCTTCTGTCCAGCGGGCAAAGGAATATATACGCGAAGGCGATATTTTTCAGGTGGTTCTTTCCCGCCGCATGCAACTGCCTTTCTCTGGCGATCCTTTCCCCGTCTATCGTGCACTTCGCATCATAAATCCTTCTCCTTATCTTTTTTATCTCGACTTTAAATCCGTAAAGCTTATAGGTTCTTCACCGGAAGTGCTTGTACGTGTCCAAAACAATATTGCATCGGTTATGCCGATTGCCGGAACACGCAAACGGGGCAAATCACCTGAAAGCGACACGCGTCTGGGCGAAGAACTTCTATCCGATAAAAAAGAATTGGCAGAACATGTAATGCTTGTTGATTTAGGACGAAACGATATTGGACGTGTGAGTGAATTCGGCAGCGTTGAAGTCTCGGTGTTTAAACGCCTGAAACGTTTTTCGCATGTGATGCATATTGTATCCGAAGTTCAGGGCAAACTAAAATCCAATTCGACCAGTCTCGATGCATTGAGAGCATGTTTTCCAGCCGGAACGGTTTCCGGAGCTCCAAAAGTGCGTGCTATGGAAATTATTCACGAGCTTGAACCCGTAAGGCGCGGAATTTATGCAGGAGCTGTAGGATATCTCGGTTTCGACGGAACTTTGGATACTTGTATTGCTATTCGCACAATTATCGCATCAAACGGATTGCTTACGATCCAGGCCGGCGCCGGGATTGTTGCAGATTCAGTCCCTGAGCTTGAGTATAAAGAAACAGTGAATAAAGCTCAAGCCCTTATCGATGCTCTGGATTCTGCATCGAATGGATTGATGAAAGTTCATCATGGAAACGGATATATGGGAGATCAAAAATGATCCTTGTAATCGACAATTACGATTCTTTTACATATAACCTCGTGCAGATGGTGGGAAAAATGTCTCCGAATATCCGCGTGATCAGGAACCAGGATATGCCGGTCGATGAAATTTCTGCTCTTAAACCCCGCGGTATCATTCTCTCACCCGGCCCCGGCAGACCTGAAGATGCAGGTATTACTGTAGAAGTCGTAAAGAAACTCGGAGCATCGATTCCCATTCTTGGCGTCTGTCTCGGACATCAATCTATCGGTTATGCGTTTGGGGCAAAGATAGTTCATGCACCGGAGATAATGCACGGAAGAGCATCCGAGGTAATACATTCAGGCGAGACTATTTTACGGTCTGTTTCGAGTCCTCTTATCGGAGGACGTTACCACTCGCTTGTTATTTCAAATGAAAATTTTCCCGACGAACTTAAAATTTCTTCCCGTACAAGCGACGGAATCATTATGGGTATAACACACCGGAAGTATCCAATTGAAGGAATACAATTTCATCCCGAATCCATCCTTACACCGGATGGCCAACAAATTCTTCACAACTGGCTGGAGGTTTATAATATCATATGAAAACTTACATAGAAAAATGTCTATCGGGCGAGAATCTCACGATAGACGAAGCATCTACCGCTCTCGCCAAAATTATGAATGGACAAAGCACTGATACACAAATTGCCGGATTAATGATTGCTCTTCGTGCAAAAGGCGAAACAGTAGATGAGCTTGTGGGTTTTGCCCGTACTATGCGCGAGCATGGAGTAAAACTCTCCATTGAAGATCCGAATGCAATCGACATGTGCGGTACAGGCGGCGACGGTCTCGGTACATTTAATATTTCGACTATGGCTTCGTTTGTTGCTGCCGGCGCAGGCGTGACTGTAGCAAAACACGGCAACCGTTCCGTCTCAAGTCAAAGCGGCAGCGCGGATGTACTTGCCTCGCTCGGCGTAAATGTCCAGTGCTCAGCCGAAACAGTGACAGATTGCATCAATCGTATCGGCATAGGCTTTATGTTTGCACCTTTGTTTCATCCTGCAATGAAGCATGCAGCAAAACCACGTATGGAATTAGGAGTGCGAAGCATTTTCAATATGGTCGGTCCTTTGACAAATCCAGCAGGAGTAAAACGCCAGCTTATAGGCGTCTACCATTCTCGTGTTGCCCCTCTTCTTGCCGGGGCTCTTCAAAAACTCGGCGCAGAAAAAGCATGTGTTGTTCACAGCGATGACGGTCTGGATGAAGTGACTCTTTCTGCCGGTACAATCATACACGAGGTGGACGGTAATAAATCACTGAAAGAGTACCATTTGCAGCCGAAAGACTTCGGATTTCCGCAGTACCCGCTTGAAAGTCTCCGCGGCGGCGATAAAAAGCAAAATGCCGATATATCGTTGGAAGTTCTTAAAGGCAAAGCAGGTTCAGCACGGGACGTTGTGATAGCAAATGCTGCTATTGGCATCTATATTGGAGGCAAAGTTAAGACAATTATAGACGGTAAACAAAAAGCCATTGAATCGATTGATTCAGGAAAAGCACTTGAGAAGCTGAAGCAGTTAATTGAATATACAAACCGATCATGAGCATATTAAAAGAAATACTCAGCAATACACGTGAGGAAGTCGCTGCCTCAAAAGGAATTATTACTCTTGAGCAGCTGAGAGATATGCCCGGTTTTTATCGTAACTGCTTTTCTTTAGCTAAAGCCCTGCCCCGCAAAAAAATAGGCATCATTGCAGAGATAAAAAAATCATCGCCTTCAAAAGGCATTATAAGAAAAGATTTTAATCCGCAATATATTGTAGCCGATTACGCAGAAAATGGCGCTAACGCAATATCCATGTTAACCGATAAGAAATATTTTCAAGGCGATATTCGCTTTATTTCGGATATCCGCCCAACTATTTCTATTCCAATTCTGCGAAAGGACTTTATTATCGACTCGTATCAGCTTACAGAAGCAAAAGCTTATGGTGCTGATGCAGTATTGTTGATTTCTGCCGCTTTAGAACCTAATCACCTGCATGATCTTCATGATGAAGCGGCTGAACTCGGGCTCGATTGTCTTGTAGAAGTACATAATGAACGGGAATTGGAATCTCTTGACTTAAAACAGGCTAAAATCATCGGAATAAACAACCGGAATCTATCTGATTTTACAGTTGATATAAAAACGTCCATTCGCCTTGCTTCGCTGATTCCGGACGACATTATTATCGTCAGCGAGAGCGGTATTTCAAATCGTGCCGATATTGATCGGTTGGCAGCGCATGGAATATATTCATTTCTTATAGGCGAAAATTTCATGCGTGCAGAGTCTCCCGGTAAGGCTTTAAAATCATTTCTTATTCCAGCGAGTTAGAACCAATATGAAAACTAAAATTTGCGGTATAACAAATATAGACGACGCACTTCTCGCATCGGAACTTGGTGCTGATGCTCTTGGATTTATTTTTGTGAAAACAAGTCCCAGATATATCAATCCCAGTACGGCAAAAAATATTATTTTAGCATTACCTCCGTTTGTTACACCTGTCGGTGTTGTAGCCGATGCAATGCATGATGAAATTCTGGAATTAATCGAAGAGACCGGAGTACGATGTATGCAGTTTCATGGCAACGAATTACCGGAACAACTGACGGAATTTCCGGTGCCGATCTATAAATCAATCCGTGTAAATAATGAATTTAATCTGCAAGCTCTTTTACGTTATAAAGTATCGGCATTCCTATTGGACACATACATAGAAGGCGTTCTCGGCGGCACAGGTAAAACATTCGACTGGGAAATTGCCGTTAAAGCAAAAACATACGGCCGCATCATACTTGCCGGCGGATTAACATCCGAGAATATTGCCGAAGCGGCAAGAAAGGTACAGCCATATGCAGTAGACGTAAACAGCGGCGTTGAGTCCGCACCTGGAAAGAAAGATAAAAACAAACTTGAGCAGCTTTTTAAAACAATCCGATCGCTGTAAAGTGTAACATTTAGGAGATGAAACTGTGAAATCATCGAAGAAACAATTTCAACATTATAATTATCCCGATACGCATGGTTTTTTTGGAAAATACGGCGGCAGATATGTGCCGGAAACATTGATGCATGCACTATTCGAACTCGATGAATTATACCGTGATGCAAAGCGGGATAAGACTTTCAAGAAGGAATTTACAGCGATGCTGCGTACATATGCCGGCAGGCCCACGCCATTGACATTCGGCAACAGAATAACAGAACACTACGGATGCGGTAAAATCTATATGAAACGCGAAGATCTCTGTCACACCGGAGCACATAAAATAAATAATACAATCGGGCAGATCCTGCTGGCAAAACGCTCAGGTAAAAAACGTATTATAGCGGAAACAGGCGCTGGACAGCACGGTGTCGCTACGGCAACAGTAGCGGCAAAAATGGGACTGCAGTGCATTGTCTATATGGGAGAAGAGGATATTCACCGGCAGGAATTGAATGTTCATCGAATGAAAATGCTGGGCACAGATGTAATACCTGTGACGACGGGTAGCCGCACTCTAAAAGATGCGACAAGTGAAGCTATCCGCGATTGGGTGACAAATGTCAATAATACGTTTTACATCATTGGCTCTGTGGTCGGCCCGCACCCGTATCCGATGATGGTGCGCGATTTTCAGTCTATTATAGGTGAAGAAACCCGAAAACAAATACTCGCAATCGAAGGCAGGTTTCCTTCAATACTTGTTGCTTGTGTCGGAGGCGGCAGTAATGCAATGGGAATATTCTACCCGTTCATCCGCGAAGATATTCAAATGATTGGAGTAGAAGCAGCCGGCTGTGGTTTGAATACACAAAAACATGCTGCAACTCTTGTCAAAGGGACACCGGGTGTTTTGCATGGCTCATTCAGTTATTTACTGCAGGATAAAAATGGACAGGTGGAATTAGCTCATTCGATTTCGGCCGGACTTGATTACCCCGGAGTTGGTCCCGAACATAGCGCACTAAAAGACCTTCACAGAGTCAAGTATGTGTCTATAACCGATAAACAGGCGCTTGAAGCAGCAAGCTTGCTTACCCGTTTGGAGGGAATTATTCCCGCGTTGGAATCGGCACATGCATTTGCATATCTGGAAAAACTCATGCCTTCAACATCAAAGAAAGATGTAATTATCGTAAATCTCTCCGGCAGAGGCGATAAAGATATGATGACGTATGCTTCGCATCATTTAGAAATTGGAAAATAAAATTCAGAAGGGAAAAACATAAATTGAAGAACGAGAAACGTGAAATTAACCGCCTTATTGCAAAGTTAGCACAGTTCAAAGAACGAAATGAAAAAGCCCTTGTTCTTTTTCTTACTGCCGGTTATCCTAAGCTTAATTCTACAGTTCCTCTGTCGTTGAAAATTGCCAAAGCCGGAGCTGATATTATTGAACTCGGCATGTCGTTTTCCGATCCCCTTGCAGACGGGCCTATTATTCAGGCAAGTTCTCAGCAGGCAATTAAGAACGGAATCACACTCAATCGAATTTTTAATCAAGTTAAAGAAATTCGAAAGCATTCTAATATTCCATTAGTCCTTATGGGATATTTGAATCCTATTCTTCATTATGGAGAAGAGCGATTCTTTTCCGATTCGAAGAAAGCCGGGGTTGACGGCATTATTCTGCCGGAAGTTCCATTGGAAGAATCGGGCCGATTCTTAACACTCAATCGAAAATATAATCTTGCCGATATTTTATTCGTCAGTCCGGCTACGCCCGATAAAAGAATCAGGGATATCGACAAAACAGCATCCGGATTTCTTTATTGCGTATCGACCACTGGAGTTACAGGCAAATCAAATATCGGTAATATAGCCTCGTATATCAGTCGCGTGAAAAGAAATGCAAAGAATAATCCTGTGCTGGTAGGATTTGGTATTAAAACTCCATCTGTCGCCCGCCGTATCGCTCAACATGCAGATGGTGTCATTGTCGGGAGCGCATTTATTCAGAAAATTGCACAAAAAGCATTGCATAAGAGTATTTTTACCTGGGTAAAAAAGTTAAAAGATGCTTTGAAATAAAGATTTAGTTGCCAAACTAATATTATTTTCTGGATCGTTTTACCCATTTCTTCAACCTTTTTTGCACAGCCGAACTCTGCAATTCCCTCAGCGCATCCGAAGCAATCCATTTTGCAGAGGATGAATCCAATTTATGAATCTTCTTTGCCATCTTTATTGCGGCAGCGTTGAGCTTTATATTCCGTTTACCAATTTGTCTGAGCACCCAGTTGACTGCTTTTTTCACAAAATTACGTTCATCTGCAGCATATTTATAAACTATGGAAAGATATTTCAGAAATACTGCATTTTTTGACTTCTTATCATGTACACAAAGCGTCGCTATCATGGTGAATCCGGCTCTCCGGGTAAACTCATGTTTTCTCTTCACCCATTTCATCACGAGCTCATGCGCAAAAGGCGTATCTTTAAAACAATGCATACATGCGCAGTCACAGATAGCCCAATTATCAAAGTCTTTTACCCATGTATTTACAGTGCTCTTTTTGATTATTTTCGGATTAGCTATCAGAATGCTTAATATACGTGCCTCGTAGATACCGGTTTTCCAGAGTTCAAGTGCAAGCTCCTGGTTTGTCCCTATATTTTTTGCCAATGCAAAGAGCGGTTTTGCAGAAATACCAAGCACATTTTTGGTGCTTTTAATGCCGAATTTTTTCATTTCCTCAACATTCTTCGGATTGGCCTTGGAATAAAGCTCTGTAAGGATAGCGTTTGTTTGGGAGTTCATAGAATTCTCATATTTGTTAAAATGAAAAATAACGCTCTTATGATACAGAATGTTTGGTAATAGGCTTTTTATTTAATGTCATAGACACCACGCGCTACTCTTTTAAGTTTTGCACTCTTCTTATCACATTCCTGTGAAAGAATAGCACCAACCGCCCTGACTTTATCTGTAGCATTACCGAGACTAATTTTTTTCTCTTCAACAAAGTTTAACACTTCTTCGTTGGAAACATTGCGACCAGATTTGTGAACGAGTTCAATTGTAGCATCGACAACGCGACCACGAATCGTGTTTGATCCTGTGTGTGGTGTAGACATCAGAACAGCCCGGCCCTCTTTGGGCATTTCTCCCTTTTGAATTGCAATAAGTTGAACAAGAAGCTCTCTCTCTTTTTCTAATTCTAAAAGACGTGCTTCAAGCGATGCAAGTGAAAGTGTAGGTGACATTTAATCCTCCGTTTATTGTTGTATCAATATAGCTAATAACACTATACTTGTCAAGCTTTATTTTAAAATACTTTACAATGCCTATACTATGGCGTAAATCATTGTATTGTAACGAGTTCACAGACCATCCACTTTTATAATTTAGTGCTTGCTTTTTGAATTATAGCATTGTATATTGCATTGTCACAAAATGAAAAGGAGACACGCTATGTATGACTTAAGGGCAATCGCCAATTATTTTATTGAGAGAGGGCTTAATGAAAACGTAGAAATTAGCCCAATGAAGCTTCAAAAGTTAATGTTCTTCGCATACGGGCTATACTTGGTATCTAAGGATCAACCATTGTTTAGTGATAGGTTTGAAGTCTGGCCGTACGGCCCCGTAATATCACAGCTTTACCACACGTTAAAAGGATATGGTAACCAAAGCATTAACCGACCAATTTCTGGATTAGACTTAAAAACCTTAGAAACTATAACACCAAAAATTGATACGGAGGATAAGGAGTTAAATGATTTCCTAATAGCGTTTTGGAATAAGTATAAGGGGTATGGCGCAATTCAGTTGTCAAATGCAACACATGCAGTGGGAACACCTTGGAAATTAGCCTTTGATAATAATGAATCAATTATTAACGATGATCGGATGCGCGAATATTTCAAAGATTGGGTAAAATAATGTCAAAGAAAGGCCTAACATTTCGAGGATTATCAGATGTGCCTAAAACCCCTACTCCAGCATATGAAGAAGAGTTGGGAATTTACGAAAAAAAAGAAAGAATCCGTGGATTGAGCCAAGATATAGATGAAAGAAAGATATATGCAAAAAAAACCTTCCGATTAGTATCTTTTTGGATATCGGGAGTATTTCTTTTGCTCATTCTTTGTGGATTAAAGTTGCCATATTTTGTTTTTGAACTTCCAGAATCACTTCTTTTGGCAGTAATTGGGGGCACAACCTTGAACATTTTAGGAGTTTTCATTTTTGTTATGAAGTACCTTTTCGAACTTAAAAGAGGTCCGTAAAAGAAAAAATCCCAGAATAGTTTCCGTTATTCTGGGATTTAATTCATAATCTCTGCTTATGGAATAACAAACTCTTGTATCGCAGAAACTATGACCCTTTGAGTGGGGCTGGTAATCTACTACTTCGTATGATTAGATGCAAGCATTTTTTCACCTCACATATAAGGGCGTCTTTCGATGGTATCCACCGAGACAAGACCCGGCATGCATCTAATCTTTGTAGCGTATATTACGCTCAAGAATGGACGCAGGCTCTATGCTCGCAACTACGGGCTTAGAGCTTTTGCCATTTGGGTTAAAGATTAGTTTAACGTAATCTTTAACCATAGTTGATGTATGGGTATTGTGGATTGCTACACAATACCCACTCTTTCGTTCTGATCCATAAACAACGCATATCCATTCGGCACAATTTCACCCTTTCTAACGTCCCTAACAACTACCCATCTTTCTCTATCTTCAATATGGCGGGCTTTTGGGTTCTCGTAAACCTTGGTAATATACCACTTATCTGCTTTATCCATTGTACGCGCAAAACTGATAGCTTCCGGCTTACTAAGGCTGTTGCTAATTGCGAACATTAATTGTTTGTTGGTTTAATTTTTCATTTTGACAAATGCCTTTATTTATATTACCTTTTATTCGTTGCGCCTAACTTACTATTTCTTACATCTATTTACGGGGGTATTATGGCATTCTCAGAAGAAACAAAAAAACAAGCATTGACAAACGCGGGCAATAAGTGCGAGAAATGCAAAACATCGTTGACAATGGGCACGGCAGAAGCACATCATAAAACTTCTGTTGAAGCCGGCGGAAGCGATGCTCTTTCTAATTGTCAAATACTTTGTCATAACTGCCATGCCCAAACGCATACCTACGGTAAGCATTAATTTGTACACGCAAAGTTTTAAAAACCCTGTCAGTAAGCCCCTTTCTAAAGGAAATCTTGCCGACAGGGTTTAAATTATTTATTATCTCTGTTGAAAAAGTAATATCTTCCCCATACAGATTTACCAGTTTGGGCGCAAGAGTCTTGAATAAAAACTTACATATTGTACGATAGTCCCCAAAACTAAAATAAATATATGCCCATTCGCCCCGCCCTTCGCAACTGTCTATTGTTATTAGTGTGGGGATAGAGCTTAAAAGAGTGACCATGGGTGCTATTCCAGTATCAACCATAGTATTTGTTTTGACCCATACCTGTCTATGTTGTTTTTTTCTATTCAAAGTAGCCCACTACCTAATATTCTGTTATTTGTGATATAGCATCCTTTTCATTCATATTGTCTCTTCATGGCTTTTCATGAACTTCATTTGTACATTAACAAATAATGAAACGATCAATATTTGATAATTTACATACTTTGCTCTCTGAACCAAGTCATGATGTTGTCAAATTAAAAATTGCTGCGATACATCGTACATTTACAGGTCGGAAACAACCTAGCGGTGCTTCGCATGTGAAAACAGAACTCAAGCAAATTCTTGATGCTCATACGCTCGATCGAGCACGATACTACATTCGCCGCCTTATAAAAGGACTAACCGAAGTAAAATTCGGTAAATTGAATGATTTGAATCTCAACCGATGGAAGGAATATAATGACATTATAACAGACAGCATCTGGCTTCTTGATAAACGTGATCGTTCGGGAATGCATACGGCCGAATACTGGGGCAATTATATACCACAAATTCCCAATCAATTGCTCCGCCGTTTTACGAAGAAAGGCGAATGGGTGCTCGATCCATTTTTAGGAAGCGGTACAACATTAATAGAGTGCAGAAAATTAGGCCGTAACGGTATCGGGATCGAATTACAGTCTTCTATTGCTCGAAAAACACGTAACCGTGTTGAAGGCGAAAAAAATCCCTTTGCTGTACAAACAAATGTTATTGCCGGTGATAGCACAAAGCTCGATTTTTTACATCAATTACGCTTGTTTGATATTTCATCGGTTCAATTCGCGATTCTGCATCCACCGTACTGGGATATCATTCAATTCAGCAAGAATACACATGATCTCTCAAATGCTGGTTCTCTGCAGAAATTTCTATCATCGTTCGGTCTGGTGGTAGATCGCGTAAATTCCGTTCTTGATCCTGGACGATATATCGCCGTTGTCATAGGAGACAAATACAGCAATAGTGAATGGGTTCCGCTGGGATTCCTGGCCATGCAGGAAGCATTGCATCGAGGCTTTATTTTAAAATCCATTATTGTTAAAAATTTTAAGGAAACTAAAGCAAAGCGCAGCCAGGAAAAACTTTGGCGTTATCGTGCTTTAGTAGGCGGTTTTTACGTTTTTAAACATGAGTATATTTTTTTAATGCAGAAAAAAGATAAAATTCATTGAACTGCTTGCAACAAATATTCGGAAAGAGTATTTTTTTTAATATATTTTAAGTGTCGAATATAGAAAGGACTTTTTATGTTCTGGCTCAAACTCATTGCAAACTTTATTAAAATCCTGCGCGAAGGACAGACACCGGCTCAAGTAGCGGGCGGTTTCGCATTCGGCTCAATTCTCGGCCTGTCACCAATGCTGACACTGCAGGGTGTGTTTATCTGGCTTATTATTCTTATACTCGATGTAAACCTCTCGGCAGTCACTATTTCACTTTTGATCTTCAGCCTTATCGCTTTTATCTTCGATCCTATATTTCATCACCTGGGCTATTACATTCTGGTTAACGTTGATGGATTGAAAGATATTTGGACGACTTTATATAACGCTCCTATTGCGCCATTAACACGCTTTAACAACACTGTCGTTATGGGAAGTTTTGTCTGTGCTCTTATTCTTTTCCCGTTTATTTACTTTGGCTTTAAAAAATTTGTAATTGCTTACCGGACAACAATAGGTAAACGAATTCAGAAAACAAAAATTTATCAGATCGTAAGCAAAAGCTGGATAGTTCAAACATACCAGCGCATCCGCAGATTGGGGGTGTAATATGAGAAAGAAATTTATTTACTTCGTACTCATTCCTGCAATTATTATTTGTGTTATTGTCTATCTATTTATCGATAGTTGGATAGAATCGGGAATGGAATATGCAGGCGAAAAAGTTGTTGGTGCAAAAGTAGAAATCGATCGTCTGCATGTAACCATCAATCCTATCAGCATTGAGTTTGCCCGTATGCAGGTTGCCAATCCAAACGATACCTGGAAGAATCTTTTTGAAACAGGCAGGGTTAGGTTCGCTTTAAACTTCGGCCAGCTTTTGCGCGGCAAGTATATTGTTGAAACAATGGAAGTAAACAATCTTATTCTCGCCACAAAGCGCACGACAGACGGATCCATTCCGAAACCAAAGGAAGAGAAACCGGCAGCACAGGTTCAGCTTACTGATCAGGCTAAACCTGCTCTTGCACCTCAGGATTCGAAATCATCAATATCGTTTGACATCGACAAAATCAAACGTGAACTAAAGATCGACAGCCTGCTGAATCCAAAGAATCTTGCCACCTATCGTCAGATTGATTCATTGAAAAAACAAATCAACGATGCAGGCGTGCAATGGAAAACGACGTTGGATGAAATTGATAAATCGAAAGCTAAACTTGCCGATATCGAAACACGGGCAAAAGCAATTAACATCAATAATATTAAAACTGTTCAAGCGGCAAGCGATGCATTGAATAATGCAAATATCATTCTAACCAATGCAAACGAAATTAAAAATACTTTTCAAACTCAGAAAACCCTTCTCACGGACGATGTGAACAAATTCAGCGAATCCATAAAAAATCTGGATGATCTAGTAGCCAAGGATTTTCGCAATTTATTGAATATGGCACATCTTCCGGATGTCTCTATGAAAGGCCTCGCCGAAATGCTCCTCGGCAAGGAAATCCTCTCAAAAGCATATGAGTATCTGGGATATGTAGAAACGGCTAAAAATAAAATTCAAAATTCTTCCGACAAACCTCCAATTGAGACACCGGCACGTTTTAAGGGACAAAATATTTACTTTCCCATCGAGCGCGCTTATCCAAAAATGTGGATTAAAAAGGTTCTGATTTCCGGTGGTACTGATAAATCACAAGATCCACAGTATTTCTATGCTAAAGGCGAGGTCTTAAATATTACTAATAATCAGCGAATTACTGGATTCCCGTTAACTTTTAACTTGTCTGCTACAAAAGGCGGAACGACAACATTGTCTCTGGGAGCTTCTATTGACCGCCGAAAAGAACTTCCTGTTGATAAATATAATGCCGTTCTTACAGGGCTGCCGCTCAAACAAATGTCCCTCGGCCAAGCCAATTTCCTTCCGGCTACAATAACAAATGCTTTTGCAAATGCTTCTATTACAGTTATTATACCCGGCAATAAATTTGATTCGCATACAAAAATATTCCTTAATAATATGAACTTGGTGTTTCTGCGCGATCCGCAAAGTATCGTTGAACGAATCGTTCGGGATGTGCTTGCTTCTATCCATGGTTTTAATGTAGATTTGCGTATGTGGCGCAACGAGAACAAGTTCGATGTTTCTTTTACCACCGATCTTGATGATCAGCTTGTTTCAAGTACAAAGAAAGTCATTGGCGATGAGATCACAAAGATTCAAAACGATCTTCGTAATAAATTAAATGCAAAAATTACCGAGAAACGCACAGAATTGGAAAAGCTGTATAATGAAAAACGCGAAATAGTTATGAGCAAGTTAAAAGAATATGAAAATATATTTAACGAAAAACTTGCACTCGTTGAATCAAAAAAGAAAGAAATTGAAAATCGTATTGAACAAGAGAAGAAGAAACAAACAGACGATGTTACAAAAAAGGCAAAAGATGCTTTAAAGGGGATTTTTAAATAGAATCTTTAGGACGGTACAGAAGAATTAATAAAAAAGCCTCTTTATAAAAGAGGCTTTTTTTACACAAGTCTATTTATGTTTACTTTTTTTTAGCCTTAATTTCTTTTAACGATACCGTTTTTTCTGTTTCTCGGTCTTTTTCCGCAATGGTTTTTTGTTTTTTTCTGTACTTTTAGCTTTCAATACAACTTGTTTTTCCTTCTTCAGATTTCCTTTTCCTCCGTTATCCGTTTGAGTTTTTAAAACAGATTTTCCTGTCGATAATGATTTCTCTTTTTCTGCAAGCTGCTTATCTTCTTCCTCCTCGGCAACGACAGCTGCAACGGCAGCAACTTTATCGCCCTCATTCAACCGTATAAGATGTACTCCTTGTGTATTTCGTCCGGCAACACGAATATCAGACACATGCTGGCGAATAACCATTCCGTCGCTGGTCACAATGACAACATCGTCTGTATTAATGACTTCTTTAATTGCCATCATTTTACCTGTTTTTTCAGATGTTTTTACAGTAAAGATACCTTTACCGCCTCTATGACTCGTGCGGTATTCGTTCTCTTCACTGCGTTTTCCGAAACCTTTTTGTGTTGCAACAAGTATTGTTGTTCCTTTTCGCTGCAAATTCACTGCGCCTATTACTTTATCGCCTTTCTTAAGTCGAATGCCGCGTACTCCTGTAGCTGTGCGTCCCATAGGACGAATTTCATTTTCGTGGAAGCGGATAGCCATACCGTTATACGTACCTATTATGATATCCTGAACACCATCGGTCATCTTTACATCTGTTAATTGATCGTCTTTCTTTAAATTTGCCGCTACTATGCCGCTTCTACGCGGATTGCTAAATTCTGAAAGCACAACTTTCTTAACCAGTCCCTGCTCTGAGAACATAAAAACGAAATGATTTTCATCGAATTCTTTTACT
>Ga0315548_1002387_pt1 | contig 14651 bp, 10 predicted proteins | sample SalMarSW160110MG_2_FD_202540 | JGI IMG/M metagenome (GOLD analysis project Ga0315548, IMG submission 202540) | Salt marsh sediment microbial communities from the Plum Island Ecosystem LTER, Massachusetts, United States - Salt Marsh Sediment SW1601-110 ...
CACCTCGTGGAAAACGTCCTGGCGTATGCCCGACTCGAAGGGCGCCCTGCAGGCGGCCGCGTGGAGACAGTCACCTTGCGGGAGCTCCTCGATAGAATGAAGGACCGTCTTGCGCAGCGAGCAAAGCAGGCCGGAATGGAGATGCTCGTGCAAGCTGAAGGTCAGATTCTGTCTGCGACTGCGCGCGCGGATGCCTCCGCCGTGGAGCATGTCCTGTTCAATCTGGTGGATAACGCCTGCAAGTACGCCGCCTCGGCTTCCGACCGCCGCATTGAGCTGGAAGGAGGTTGCGAGGGCAGCTTCGTGTTCTTACGCGTGCGCGACCACGGGCAGGGCATCGCCAAAAGCGATTCGCGGCGCCTTTTCCGGCCATTCTGCAAGTCAGCCCGCAATGCCGCGAACGCCGCCGGGGGCGGGGGCATCGGACTGGGATTGGCGCTCAGCCGCCGCCTCGCACGCAGCATGGGCGGAGACCTCTGCCTCGATGAGAGCGTAAATGACGGCGCCTGTTTTGTGGTCACCCTCCCTGCCGATTTCTCTCCCGGATCGGCCCCTTCGCCAGCCGTTTTGTAGTCCTGCGCTTTTCGCCCAAGACGTGAAACCGACGGCGTTTACCGTGAGAGCAAAACGCCGACGGGTTTTTGTCAGCGCATTACATCCGGAACCGATGGGGGTTCACCGCTGACGGAGGCTCAGGGACATCTTGCGAACGCAGAAGGCGTCGTATTTGCCGCTCCCCGAAAAGAGAAGGTACATTGTCTTGCCGTCGTCGCTTATCCATTTGCTCGGCAGGCGATAGCCGTGAGTGCCGCCGCAGTCCCATGCTTCGGTGTAGAACGCGGTGCTCCACGGTCCCCACGGCTGCGGCGACTCGAAGATGCCCCAACCCCCCTCGTGGTTGAACCCCTGAGCCATGAGGTATCGTTTAATCCCGGGGCTGTAAACGACATCCATTCGCTGGCAGCGCCCCGTGTGCGTGAAGACAGCCCCTCGCTCCGCAATGTCCGAAGTCCACACCGGCTTGCCGGAGCTGTCCAGTTGCTTGAAGAACTCGTAAGCGGCGCGGCTCTTTATCCTTTCTTTCGGAACACGCGCCATCACCACACGGTCGTAGGATTCATAGGCGCTCGGTCCATCCTGTGAATAAACGTAAACGTAGCCGTCGCGGGCTCCCTCATAATTCCTCCCGAAATTCAGGAACGTCGGACAGCCGAAGCTCGTCGTGAAACGAAAGCCCCACTGCCATGTCCTCGCGTGGTCGGCAGACCAAGAGAGAGTGGAATTGCCGGTGTTCCTGACCCACATGTAAAGGACGCCCTCCACCATCAGCATACCGCTCGCTTTGGCCCCGCTCGGCCCGTCGCCCGTCCGCTCGCCGGAATCAGAGCGGATGTTTATGCCCGCGAATTTGTTCCCCGGCCCGACGATTTTCGCGAATCCCTGGCTCAGTTTCTTCTCCGTGCGAGGCTCAAAACCCCACCCGTCCCCGTACGAAGTGTACAGGTTGCCGTCGTCCGCCCAGGTAATGGGCCAGTTGTCGCTCCCGATAGCCTTCCACACAATGGAGAAGACCGGCGAGAAGCTCACTTTCTCGATGACCTCGCTGGGAGGATAGGGCTTCGCCCCTTCCGAGGCTGTGCAACTCGCACAACCCATTGTCAAACACGTCACCAGCAAGATGGTATCCATCCGAGAGTAAGCCATAAGTATCTCCCTTGATCCTCTTCGATGTGCTCTCGATTGTATGCGAGGCTCAATCCCGCGAACGCCCTCATCGAACTGGACTCACTTCTCGGCAATCGCGTCCATGAGCGGATTGAAAAGATATTTCTCCAGCCCGCCCCAGAAACTGTCTTTCATCAATTGTTCGCCATTCCGAACGACGATAAGGTTGAGGCTCGGCACAACAAGAAGAACCTGGTTGCCGGCGCCCATGAAGGCATCCCTCGGAAAATTTTTCAGTACGCCGTCCGAATTGACCCACCAGCACAAGCTCGCTTTCGGCGACGGGCCCTCGGGCTTGCCGCGAAAGGGAACCGGAGTGCCCGCGTCCGCGACCATCTTTTCCACCCATCCCGCATCAACCAACCGACGCCCCTCCCAATCTCCTTTTCGCAACATGAGACGACCGACGCGAGCGACCGCGTTGGGGCTGTAACCTCCCCCTCCCCACGTGGCATAAAGCTGGAGTCCGTCAACCTCGTAAGCCCTGCCGTAGCCCATTGACCATTCGTTGTCCGGCATGCCAATCGGCTTCATAATCCGTTCCCGAAGCAGGCTCTTGATGTCCTTCTGTGGGGCGCCTCTCAAGCTGGCGGTGACCGCGTAACCCAACATGGCCATCCCCGGATTGCTGTAAGCAAACGATTTCCCCGGCTCGAAAAGGAGCGGCGCCCAGTCCCTCGCGATGGTGAACGGGTCGGGCTCTCTTTTCCAGAACGCCGTCTTCCATCCTCCCGGCTCGTAATGGGACATACCCGCCACCTCCGCATCCTCGATCCCCGACGAATGCGTCGCAAGATGCCGAACGGTGATTCCCCGCCTCGTCTTATCTCCTCTCCATTGGCGAACGTATTTCTCCGCCGGGTCGTCAACCGCGATTCGTCCATCATTCAGCGCCACCAGAAGCGACATGCCTCCCACCAACGCCTTCGCCAGCGACGCCGTGTAGTGCTTTGTAGTTCTCGAATAGCCTCGAGCGTACCACTCAAATACAATCCGGTCGTTGCGGATAACGAGAAGCGTTCTTGTCCCTCTTTGCTCCAGAACCACTCGCATCGCCTCCAGCTTTGCGGAGGACATGCCCTGACTTTCCGGCGAAGCCTTTGTCCAGCGCCATGGCTCCGAACTCAGTGCACAACTGGCAACCAGCAGGGCGAGGAGGCATAGAACACCTGTTGCGAAAAAAGGCCTCCGCCTTGAGAAAAGAATCATGTTTCGCATCATTTCCTCGCTCTCTTTTGTCATTCCTTCGTGCTCAGTGGAGATCAACTGCTGTCACCATTCCCTTCGGCTCGATCTTTCCGGGTCCCGGTGTGAAAACTGCCTGCTTTCATCCGCCCCGCTCGCTCCACCAGGACTGGGTCTTTATTTTGGGGTCCGGATTTTCCGGGTCCGTCAAGAGCCTGCCCTTCCCGGAGACCCACTTGACGCTCCCGTCCGCCAGCGCCGCGTTCCTTCCCTCCAAGCCATGGTTGGAGACCGAGGTCAAGTCCTTGGAGGCATGTCTGTCAGCGACGACTCTCGTTGTGGCGAGCGCTGCCTCGGTCCATGGTCTATTCGGGCCGGTGCTCCCGTCATAACTGTAAGCATAACTTGCCTGCTTCGCCTCGTTAGGCCGGAAAGGCCTGTTGTCGTACCAGTGGGACGGGGCCACACGCTCCGGCATCCTATCGCCAGAGCTTGCGCAGGCGAACAGGTGCAAAAAGTCAACGTATCCCGGATAAAGAATGCCCAGATCCTTATAATGGGAGTACACGCTGATGGTCCTGCCTGGGAATGCGCTGCTGGGATAATGGCCATCGTAGTCCAGCGTGTACGCGCTGACACCTATCATGATCTGCTTCAGATTGCTGGCACATCTCGCCCGGTGTACAAGCTCCCGCGACTGGTAGAACGTCGGCGGAACCATCGCCACCAAGAAGATTAGCGAAGCGGCTATGACCAGAACGTCAACCACTCTTATCTTTCCCATGTTCGTCACCCCATTGGTAAATTACTCCACCGGGCGGACCTTATAGAACCTCGATCTCTTTTCTGTTAAGACGCCGGGGTCTCGCCACGGCTCCTCCGTATCAATTAGCGCGCCCTCCGACCACTGTTCCTCGAGCCTTCCCTTCATCTGAAGGACAAAGTCCTTGAAGGACGCTGCCAGCCAGTAAATGAGGATGTCGTCGGAGAGTTGCGAGATGACGTGCGTGATCACAGATTGTTCAGCCACATAGCCGGCGCCGCCGAAGGCGCCCATGTCGCACCGCGTGCCATCCTCGTCGTCGTATGCCGGGTCCGGATTCCCGAAGTCAACGCAAGGCGATTCCGGATCAAGCGTGTAATCTCCATCCACGGCATCGGCGAACAGGGGGTCTTTGCTGATGTTTCCATTGGTGCCTGCATAAGAGGCATCATCCGTATCACAGAACTCGATCTCAACCCGCGAAGCGCCGGAAATCGCTTTACCATTCCCCCAGATGATGGAGCTCATAATTCGCGGAACGGAGAGCGTCGGGACTCCTTCGATGCAGTGGAGTCGGCCAGTCTTCCCCTGTGTCGAGGAATTGTCGGCAATCGTGCAATTCACAATGATGGGGAACGCCTCGTCGCACACAATTCCTCCACCGACCGTCGCACTGTTTTTCGCGATAACCGTTCTCACGATCCGGGGAGCAGAATACCAGCAGAACAAACCTCCTCCTTCTTCAGCCGAGTTTCCGGTGATAACGCAGTTATCAATCAAGACGCGCGACTGCCAGAGATAGAGCCCCCCGCCATCTTTCTCCGCGGTGTTGCCCTCGATCCGGCAATCCCTCAGCGTCGCCGAGCACTCATCAAGAAACACACCGCCGCCGAAAACCGCCGAACTTCCGTGAATCGTGCAGCGTTCTATCGTCACCGCGCTGTTCGCGCAATAGATACCGCCGTGGACCTCTCCTGCGGCGTAAGCGACCGTCAGGTCACGGATTGTGACGCCGTCGGCGTTGATCACCGTCAAAACACATGCGCTTGCGCCGCCGTCGAGAACCGTCTCTCCCCCACCCGCGCCCGCGAGCGTGATTTTCTTCTTCACAACGAGATGTTCGACGTAGGTCCCTGGAGCAATGAGAATCGTATCCCCCTCGTGCGCGAAATCAACCCCCTCCTGAACCGTGGCGCAGCATTGCGGCACGAGAACGTCATTGTCCCATATCGTCAGCGGCTTCGTGGCGATGAAGGGAGGATCGTTATTGTCTTCCACAAGAACGGAATAATCATCGGAGAGCGGATACTCGTCGGGCGGCTGCCACATCACGCCTTCCTCGTTTGGAGCGTCGTCGAGGATTGTCTCAAGCAGCTCACCGCCTTTGTAGAGCTTGACCGTAACCCTGTCGCCGATTCCAGCCCCGGCCCAGGAGATCGGGTTCGCTTCGCCTCTTCTGATGAATACCCCGCCGCGCCGCGAGTGAATGAAAAGCCCGGGGACCCTTATCGAGAAGACCTTGCTCGCTTCGCCCGAGGAGTCGCTCGCCCGTACCCGGAAAGCGAAAAGCCCGAACTTCTCCGGAGTCCCCGATATGATGCCGAAACCACGATGAAGCTCCAGCTTCGGCGGCGGCTCCGACAGCATGAAGCGAGACGATGGTGCCCTATCGAGGTCGGTCGCCCCGTTCTTCACGGAAATCACGTAATGTTCCTCATCACCGCCCGAAATCCCAATGACCGCACCCAGGTCGTGGTTCCCCTCCCCGTAGTTGAATTCGATCTCTCCGCTTGGATAGATGATCGCCTGGTAGTTGATGTCCCGCGTTGCCGATTCCGGGCTCCTCCCCCTCCAAGTGATTACGTATCTCCAGGGAACGGATTCGATATAGACGCCGTCGCCCAGTTCTGAGCTGCCCCAAAGGGAACGCCCCACAGGCGTAATAACGGCCGATCGCTTTAACGAGTCTATGGAGGAGAACTCCCACCAAATGTCTGGTGGACTCAGGTAGCCCGCGCGGTCGATCCGGGGCGTTCGATATTGCTTTCCGTAAAATGGGAACAAAAACGGCAGGCTCACTTTCGCCCTTCCACCATGGCCGCGACAATCAATCACTCGCACCGCGTTCGACGTGTCGGCGAAATGGTGCGGCGTCTCGACCTCCACGTACTCCATCTCGCCAGTCTCGATCTCCCACATCACATCGCCCACCGCCCCTTCCGCCTCCAGTTGGAACGTGTAAAACTCGCCCTTGACGGCATCCGGCAGCGACGATGGACTCGTGATGACGAGGGCTGACCATGATGCGAAGGGATAAATAAGAAATAGAACAGAAGTTGCAGTAAGACAATAGACCCGGCGCGTCATCTCAAGCCCCCTTTCACAGTTGGGCGCTCCCCATTTTTTCGATCCCATTCATAACAGCGGTCCCCCGGGAATCTCAAAATGTGACCTCTTGCCAGAAGACCACACAAGAATAAACCACAAACGAGCGGCTCTGTCAAACGTGAAGCGGTAGTGGGTGTGGCTGTGTTTAGGTGGTAGAGAGGTTGGCTTTGGTTTGTTTGTGGCGCGCTGCAGAACCGGGAGTGATGAATCGCAGGTGAAAAATAGGATACATAGGACGCTTGGCGTCCTGGCGAGGGAAAAAGGACGGGGGAGCTATTTCTCGCAAAGTGGCGAAGACGCAAAGCAGGTGGGAAAGAATCGCGCGCAAGATGTGGGCGGTAGAACGGGTTCGGCATTAAACCCAAAGGTCCTCGGTGGTGGAGCGGACGCAGTGGAGAAGACTTTGGGTTGTTGGGTTGGCGCTCGGCCCGGGCAAAGCCTATGGCCATGGGAAGCGTACGGTGGCATGTCAAACGCGAGTCAAATAGAGTCGCGGCGGGGACGTCGGAAGAGGCATTGGGGGCGTTTCTGAGCACAAAAAGTGCGATAAATCTGAACGCAATCGGCTGCGGCAGAAGGAATTGCTGAAGGTGCTTTAACCCCAAAAAGGGCTTAAAATTCCAGTATTTTCCAGTAGTTTCTCGACGAGAAGGCATACTGGAATGGGTCATGATTTGCAGCTCCTGGCTGCGTTAGGTTTTTCTATCATTTTTGAGGGCATTATAGCGGATTTATTGTCAGTTGTCAAGGAAAGAGGAGATTAACGCGGAGGCGCAAAGGCGCAGAGGGGGTGCGTACAGGGGGACGGCGCCCGGGGTGCCAGGCCGAGGGCGAGACACCCTCGGGACTGCCGGCGAGACGCCAGCGTTACACAGATGTCATGGGCGAGGATGCCCTCGGGACTGCCGGCGAGACGCCAGCGTTACACAGATGTCATGGGCGAGGATGCCCTCGGGACTGCCGGCGGGACGCCAGCGTTACACAGATGTCATGGGCGAGACACCCTCGGGACTGCCGGCGAGACGCCAGCGTTACGTAGGCGGCCACACTGAGCTGCACCTGGGACTCATGGGCAGGATGCCCATGCCACGGCAGGCAAGGACAGGGTCCTTCTTCACGAGGCCATCTGTGACTTTGCGCCTCTGCGTTAATCTCCTCTTCTCTTCCCTCCTTCCCCGCCCCGTCTTGGCGGGGTATCCGCCCGAGACTGAGGGAGCACTATCGGCCAAGCAGCCAATCCGCTATTTCGTCGCCCTTCAGGTCTTCCTGCTCAACGCGCAATTGCTTTGATTTCCTCGCTGCTTTGTAGGCAGCGGAAACAAAATCTGTCGGGAATTTCCCCCGGGCATCGTACAACAGGATTTTCCGGGGCACGCAAAGCGCGGCGGCGACTCGGCCGCTCCCCGCGCGCAGTATCCCCGGAACGAAGCACTCTCCCTCCCAAGCTGATCTGTCATCCGGAAAACCATCGAGGTCTATCGCTGCTCGCCGCACCTCCGGAGCAAGAGCGGTTGCCAGCAGACACCATACCCCGGCTGCGTCCAGCCCGACGAGCTCAACCCGCCTCACATCATCGCGAGAGCGGAGATAACCGATTGCAGTGAGAATGTCCTGCACGCGAAGGGCGAGGTCGGTCCTGTTATAGGTCAGCCAATGCTTCTCCGTCCTCTTTCGCTCGCCAGTTTTCAACTCTCCCACCATAAAGCAATCAATGGACATAACCGCTGTTCCGCTTTTCAGCAACCTTGCAGCGAGAGGGGATGGAGGTTCGCCCATACGCATGACTGCATCTTTGCCCTGCGGATGTACGATGAGGGCTGCCACCTTCTTGACGGAGGCGCCTCGGGGGAGAAGCAGAGTCGCGGGAATCGCCTCGTGCTTTCCCTTTCTTCCCAAAAGCAGCCTGACCGCGGTGAACTCTTCGTGGGCTGCCTCTCGGACTTTTTCGACGACGATGTCTTTTCCCGGAGGGACCGCCGCAGCGAGGGTATGCTTCAATGCCACCAGCATGGTCTTGCGAAATCTCTTCACGCTGGCGGCGTCGGTTGGTTTCAAATCCTCGACCTGGTTCTTTGCCGATTCGATAAGGTAATTCTTCAATTGCTGGGCGTTAATAGCCTCATCGGGAAGGGGATGAGTCTTGGTGAATACCCGCAAGTCCTCGTCTTTCTCAACGGTAAAAGGCTGTTCCTTCAGCTTCGCCGCGTCTGTGATCCCCAGCAGGCATCTCCCGAACCACGCATAAACGGCTTCCCGGGAATCCCTGTTGTAGTTGTGCCCTGTGTCGAACTGGACGCATTTGACTTTGTCCTCCGCCCCGAAAAGCCTGTATATGGAGCGAATGTCCGGATACTCGATGGTGGGAGTGTTCTTCGTCCAATCCCCTGTGGCGCAAACGAGGATAAGCGGCCTCGGCGCCATCAAGGACGCGATCTCGACGTTGTAGGTCTCCAGTCGGAGGAGGGGCGAGTTCTCACATTCACATCCTCCCTGAAAATGCGCCGAGATCATGCACACCGGAGCAGCCACTTTAATCCTGTCGTCCACCGCCATCAGCATGAAGGTCTGAGTGCCCCCGCCGGAGGCACCGGTGCATCCTATGCGGTTGGCATCCACCTCGGGCAGAGACGAGATGAAATCCACAGCCCTTATGCTGTCCCAGAGCTGCAGCCCCATCAGGCTGCTCCCCCATACTTCGTCATGGAAGGAATGCTTGAGCTGGCTGGAGTCGTTGTAGCCGACCATGTCGTAGCTGAACACGACATAGCCCTGCCGGGCGAGGTTGATGCACCGACCGGGAATTGATCCCGTCTCGTCGTTGTGCAGCCGTCCCCGAGCCCAATGCCCGTGAGGACAAAGAACGCCCGGGAACGGCCCCTCTTTCCCCAGAGGCCGGTACAGATTCCCCGTCACGAAAAATCGGGGATAGCTCTCGAAACAGACCTTTTCGACCGAGTATCCCTCGCGCTCGATCCTCCCAAAGATTTGGGGATTGAGCGGCGTCCTCTCCGGCATCGGCCACAACCCCGTGCTGACGAGTATGTGGTCTCGCACAAATGCCGCCCTCCTCATCCATTCTTTTCGAGACGCGAATCGAGAGAACGTTCGCGGTGTGCGAAGACCGAACTCCTCCCCAATTCGTGTGTCCCGCAAACTCGCGGCACGAGTGTCCCGCCCGTGAACAGATATGGGCAGGATGCCCATGCCACCAGTGCGCGCCGGCTTTTCCGATGCCGCCGAACGACCGGTGGCCATCAATAAAGCCGTCGCCAGAATAGAAATCATCGCGCATCTCATTGTCATCAGTCGCATGTCTTCCTCCTCCGAATAAACCCGTTCTGCCGGATTCTCCGACCGCGCTTCTGCCGCCGGTCACTCGCGGTGCAGCATTGCCCGCGCTTCTATCTGGAAGGCCTCAGCTCACCTTTCGGACCCGAACGGACGGCGGGACGAGGCGGATCGCATCTCGCTTGCAGGCGCTCCGGCAGACTCCGCATCCGTAACATTTTGTTTGGTCAACAAAGCATTTCCCATCCAGTATCGAGAAAATGATCGCCCCGAACTGACAAAGGCGAAAGCACTCCCTGCAGCCGACGCAGCGTTCCGGATCAATCTCAGCGGCGTACTCTGCCCGGAACATCATCGGGATTCCCAGCCCCAGAGTGGCTCGCATGGCCAGACATTCCGCCCGATCGCAATTGCAGACGGCGCCGATAAATGGCGTGCGAAAAGTCCACACGCTGTGCACAAGACCTTTCCTATCGAAAGCACGGATGTGGTCCATTGCTTCGTTGAAGTCGAGATGTTCAAACCGCGAGACCTCCGGCGAACCGAAGAAGTCCATGTTCATATCCTCGAACCAGTGCGGTGGACCGATGCTGATTCCAAAACAATACCGTCCCTCTTTGTGTTTCGCTGCCCACCGGCATCCGCAAGGCACCCTGACTATCGTGGTCGTCATGTCGAAGATGCGTTCCACGTCCTCCAGAGGAACGACCTGACCGTAATGCACGGGCTTGGTCCGCCACACCAGGAACCTCTTGATGAAACGCGGGATGTTTTTGCCCCGAGCGAGCAGCGCCTCCAGCCGCGACACCTGTCTCTCGCCCTCAGCGATTGTCTTCGTCATGAACTCCCGAATGAACTTTCGCCGCCTTAAATCGCTGAGAAGATCGAGGGAATAATTCCTGACGTTGAGATACCACTTTTTCCCCTCGCCATGTTTGGCACAGAACTCACACATCTGACCTCTCCTTATCCGCGGTTCGAATCAGTCACCAGGCGCTTTGACAGCTCCACGCACACTCGTCGTTCGCCCGCCCAGTTTACTATGCCGGAATCATAGGCCACATTAAAACGCCGGCCAAGCAGAATGTACCGCTGCCGCACAGCATAATCCTCAGCTTCAGGGCGAGATGAACTCATCGCAGAGCCCGCAAAGGCCGCGGAGAGCAGGTCTGCCGCTTTTGTTGTTGACTCCCCGTCTGCGCCTTCGCGTTAAGCTCTCTCTCCCTCCTTTCCTTGCCAGCCAGATATAGCCGCAACCCGGGGCCAATTGCGGGTTTACCCCCGCGTGCAAACATGCTATCATAAATAGAGATTGTAACTTTCGGGCAAAAACCAAAAGGAAATGGATGAGACGCTATGAGTAACAAGCCGATTGTGATGATCTCCAGCTATCCGCCGAGGTTGTGCGGCATCGCGACGTTCTGCGAGGAAGCGAGGGAGTTTGTCCGGAAGCATCATCCGGACCGAAGGGTCTGCGTGATAAGCCACACCGACGGGGGCGGGGGCGGGGAGGACGTTTTTCCCATCATTGACATGTCCCGGAACGACTGGTGGAAGCCTGTCGCAGAGAAAATTGAGAAGTTGGAGCCGTACGCTGTGCACATCGAGCACGAGTACGGGCTGTACGAGTATCGAGACCCCCGCGGACAAGGCGACGGAAACGAGGGCTTTCTCGCTCTGCTGGAGGCGATAGATGACTGGCCCGTTGTCGTGGAGCCACATACCGTACACGGGCGGTTGACAGATTTCGAGGCGGATTTCCTGTACAAGCTTTGCGAGCGTGCCGACGTTGTTCTGTTCAAATGCCACTATCAAAAATGGCGACTGGACTGGACCTTCTTCGGACGGGGCTGGGAAACGCCGCGTAATATCATGGTCGTGCCGCACGGCGCGCGGGCGGACAAGCGTTATCCCCCGGAAGAGATTCCGCGCCTGCGGAAAGAATTGGGGCTTGACCTACCGTATCTCGGCGACCATTTCGCGGGGCTTGTGGGATGGATTCAGTCCAACAAACGGTGGGACATCTTGACGTCAATGTGGGAAGCCATCGCCGAGGAAATCAAGGAGCGAACCGGCGAATCGTGGGACCTTCTCGCGGCGGGGGCCATGCGAGACCCCTCGCACAAGGCGGACTACGAGCTCTATCGCGGGCAGGTCGAGCTGCTGGAAAAGAAAGGTCTGGCGCACTACTACGAGTTTGTCCCACGAGGAGACATCTATTACAAAGTGATGGCTGTATGCGATTTCATCGTCCTGCCTTCGACGGATGAGACCCAATCGGGGACTCTGGCGAGGGTGATAGCGGCAAACAAGCCGTTCGTAACCACCGCTCCGATGGAGGGCCTGACAGCACAAACGCTGGCAAGCGAAGGCGGCCTTCTATTCACCACCAAGGCGATGCTTCGCCAGAAGGTCATCCGGTTGGCTTGCAAACCGAACGCTCGGAAAGAACTCGCGGAGAACGTCAAGCGATACCTCGATGAAGTGGTCTCGTGGGAGATCGTCGCGGGGCAATACGATCGTGCCTATCGGCTCGCCCGCAAGGCAAAACAGTCCGGACAGAAGGTGAAGCTTCCTCTCGAGTTTTAGGGATCGCTGGGGTGCGATTGAAAACGGGGAGGAAGGTCCGGTAGAGGATTGTGTTTCCGGGCAGCTCGGTCTTCCGAGTGCCCGCCCAAATCTCAAAATTCGAGAAGATGCAGGATGCCCTCGCGCGGAACGCGGGACAAGATGCCGGCGTTACGAGCCCTGTCTTCGAACTGTACGGTTCCAGCTTCCGTCGGGCACAGAAGAATATCACCAAGCCGGAGAGGAAATATGTCCCATAGAGCCAGAGCCTTCGTACGGAAAGCACTATTCTTATTTTGCATCGTAGTGCTGCCGTCAGGCGGTTTCGGCCAGTTTACTCAGAATCGGGTCAGACCGTCCGTGAGCGTCTCCGAAAGGCAGGTCCCTTCCGGTTCGACCTTCGACGTGACTGTGGACTTCGAGATGGACGAAGGTGTCCACATTTACAAGGACAAGATTTCGTTCAATTGGGAAAAGTTTGTCGGCGCGAAGCACGTGGACAATGTGTTCCCTGAGGCTCGAAGGATCCGCGACCAATTCTCCTCTGACGAAAAGGCGACGGTTCAGGTGTACGAGGATTCGGTGCGGGTTGTGGCGAGGATGAGGTCCACGGGGAAAGAGGGCGACCCGATTGTTCTGCGGGGCGAAGTCGGCTACCAGGCTTGCACGAATGAAATCTGCTATCTGCCGCAGACAGAGCCAATCGAATTCGACCTGACAACCATCGCGGCGCTGCCCGGACACGAGGCCGTCCCCGCAGAAGAAAAGGAGAAACCGGGACTTGCGGCCACCGCCTCCAAGAAGGAAGTTGAGAAGCCACCGCCCGAGAAGAAGCGCGGAGCTATCTGGCTCATTCTCATGGCCTTCGCGGCGGGGGTCGGGGTTAGTCTTACGCCCTGCGTTTATCCCATGATCCCCATAACCGCGGCCATCATCGGCGGCACCCGGCAAAAGGGAAAGCTCGCAGCCCTCCTTTCTTCCTTGGTATATGTCCTCGGCTTATCAATCACTTATTCGCTGTTGGGTCTGCTGGTCGCAAGCGGCGGGGTGAAGGTGAGGGCGGCGCTGGCATCCCCGTGGGTGTTGGTTCCGATTGCGGGACTGTTCGTCTTTCTGGCATTGAGCATGTTCGAGGTTATTTCGATTCAGTTCCAGCCGAAATCGGTTACAAAGTTGCAGAGTGCTCTCTCCGGCAAGAGACACACGCTCGCCATCTTCGCCCTGGGGATAGTCAGCGGGCTTGTTTTGGGGCCCTGCGTCACGGCGCCTCTCGCGGGCATCCTCGTTATCGTTGCAAAGGAAGCCAGCAAGTTGCTCGGATTCTTCATGCTGTTTGCTCTCGGCTGGGGGATGGGCCTTATTCTAATTGTGGCGGGCACCTTCACCAGCGCATTGCCGAGAGCGGGCGAGTGGATGGTCTGGGTCAAGAAAGCTCTCGGCTTCATCATGCTCTGGGCGGCGGCATATTTCCTGTCATCGGTCATCGGGAGCACGGCATATCGGATGGCGACGGCGGTCGTCCTCGTTGCCGCAGCAGTCTTCCTGGGCGGTTTCGACACCCTGACGAAAGACAGCGGTTTTACCGACCGGATGAAGCGGTTCATGGGACTGCTCGCCGTTCTCGCCGCCATTTACCTGGCCATTGGAGGGCTGACAAAAAGCCAGCGCCCAAGCCCCGTCAGCCTTTTCCGCCAGGGGAGCTACGAGCAGGTCGAGAAAGCGATGACTTCCGGGCAGCCGCTGGTCCTGGACTTTTTCGAGAAGCGGTGCACCGCCTGCAAGCGCCTCGACGATGAGACCTTCAGCGACCCTCGGGTTATCGAGGCGCTTGAAGGATTTCTCCCTATCAAGGTTGATGCCGACAGGGAGACGGAGCTTGTGAAAAAGTTCGGGATTCCCGGCACGCCAACCGTCGTTTTCATCGGCTCGGACGGGAAGGAAATGGAGAGCCTGCGATTCTCCGGCTTCAAAGGCGCCGACGAGTTTCTGGAAATCGTGAAGCAGGTCAAGTGAGGGAGGAGTCCGGCGACGGCACAACTTGCCCAAGTACGTGAGCTATCCGGCGAAAGCCGATGCGGATAATGTGGAAGGTATCTTCAGCGGGGACAAATCCTTATCATCCGACTTCGCTATGGGGTCCCGTTCCCCCCTCTCGATTCAGCGGGCCGTGGCATGGGCATCTTGCCCATGATCGTTCACGGGTCCCGCCGGAGGCGGGATGCCACAAGAGGCGGCCGCTGAGCATGCTCTGCTTCCCCCGTAAATACCGGCACACCCGCAGGTCCCCCCCCGCCGGATAACCAGGAACTTTCAGGGATGCCTTGAACTCAGGGGATGCTTTCCGGGACAAAAATAATATCGCCAGCTTTGAGTGGAGGATCAAGCTCCGGTATCTTCAAGATCTCGGACACATCAACCTCCATCCTTTTCTCCTTCCCCGCATCATCGGTCGTGATGAGCATGACTTTCTTCCTGGCGATATGGGTGAAGCCCCCAGCCTTCATGATGGCGCGATAGAGCGTCATCTTCTCTTCACCAGAGAATGAGAATTGCCCCGGTTTGTTGACCTGCCCTTGGACGTAAACAACCTGAAACCGCTCCGGATGAGGAGCCGGTTTGCCGACAATGTCTTTGTAGATGCTGAATGCGGCTGATGCCAGTTTATGATCGGTTTTATATTGATCCATGTAACCCTCAAGAATCTTGGCTGCTAAGTCCCTACTGCCTCGTAGCC
>Ga0315548_1002388_pt1 | contig 14626 bp, 16 predicted proteins | sample SalMarSW160110MG_2_FD_202540 | JGI IMG/M metagenome (GOLD analysis project Ga0315548, IMG submission 202540) | Salt marsh sediment microbial communities from the Plum Island Ecosystem LTER, Massachusetts, United States - Salt Marsh Sediment SW1601-110 ...
GCCTTCTTGGATTTGTTTTTGTTTTTCTTCTGTTTTAGCAAAATCGCGCTTGCTGACCAGGCCTAATTCATAGCCAAACTTGCGCAGGCGCAAATCTGCGTTATCTTCGCGGATAAGCAGGCGATATTCTACACGCGAAGTAAACATCCGGTACGGCTCGGGCGTGCCCTTGGTGACCAAGTCATCAATTAACACAGCGATATAGCTTGTGGAGCGGCTTAAAATAAACGGTTGTTTTCCTTTAACCCGCAGCGCTGCATTGATTCCGGCGATCAGACCCTGGGCCGCGGCTTCTTCATAGCCGGTGCTGCCGTTAATCTGGCCGGCCAGATATAGATTTTTGATTACTTTGCTCTCCAGGGTAGGGAAATTTTGGGTGGGTTCAATCACATCATGCTCTATCCCGTAACCAAAGCGGTTAATCTTCACGCGCTCAAGCCCGGGGATAGAACGGATAAACTGTTTTTGCACTTCTTCGGACATATTCGTAAAAAGCCCGTTGGGATAATATTCATTCGTATGCAGGCCTTCGGGCTCTAAGAATATTTGATGCCTGGAATGGTGAGGAAATTTAACTACCTTTTCTTCAAAGGAAGGGCAATAACGCACGCTGGGGCCGGCAATCCTTCCGCCCAAAAGAGCTGATGCCTGCAGGTTACTGCGAATGATGCTGTGTGTCTTCTCATTGCTATAGGTAAGGTAACAGGGAAGCTGTTTTATCTTAAGCCGTTTTGTAGAAAGAGAAAAAGGCCGGGGGACCTCATCTCCGGGCTGAATCTGCATCCGTGAGAAATCGATTGTCTCACCGTCTAAGCGGGCGCCGGTGCAGGTATTAAAACGCAAAAGGCGAAGACCCGCCTTACGCAGGGAATCGGAAAGCCTCTTGCTGATGTCTTGTTCTTCAAGGCGGCCTCCGGGAAACTTACGCTTCCCGATATGAATCAAACCGTTTAAGAAAGTGCCCGGCGTGATTACCACTGTCTTTGCCTTGAGCCTCTCTCTCTGTTTAGTTTCTACTCCATAAATAAGGTTGTCTTTAACCAGCAAACCGACAACCTCCGCGGCAGAAGTTTTAAGATTTTTCTGTCTTTTTACTGCCTTGCGCATATATAAGGAGTATGCTTTTCTATCCGCCTGGGCGCGCGATGACCAGACTGCCGGCCCCTTGGAGGCATTGAGAGTCCTGAACTGGATGCCGCAGACATCCGCAGCCCGGGCCATCTCGCCGCCTAAGGCGTCAATCTCGCGAACCAACTGACCCTTACCGATGCCCCCGATTGCCGGATTGCAGGACATCAATCCGATGGTCTCTAAGTGCAGGCTGAGGAGCAGAGTCCGGCAACCCATGCGCGCCGAGCCTAAAGCCGCCTCAATGCCGGCATGCCCTCCGCCAATCACTATCACATCGTAGGGTTTCTTTTTCATATAAAACAGACAACCTGGATTATTTATAGGTGAGGCTTAAATAATAGTTGATGTTGGTATTCTGCGGATAGAGCCGGGTACCCTTCTCCAATATGGCCTGGGCCTCCTCTATCCGGCCAAGCTGAAGGTAGAGCCGGCCCAGATTCTCATAGGCCAGGATGTAGTTATTTAAGTCAATTGAGGCCCGGTATTGGGTGAGGGCCTGATCTATCCCTCCCGCGTTTTCCAGGACTACGCCTAAGTTATTGCGGCTGGTGGCGTAACGCGGGGCAATCTTGACTGCGGCCTCAAATTCTTTGCCGGCCTCCTTTAGCCTTCCCCGGCGAAACAGCTCTACGCCTAAGTTATTGTGCAGAAGAAAACTTTTCGGAGAGTGCCTTACATCGTGCGCATAAAGCCCAAGAGGGTTTCGCCACTGGAAATTGCGCATAATGGTACGCGGGCAATAGAAAAGAAAAAGCAGGCAGGCCAGGGCTAAAAGGGCCTTGCGGTATTTTTTAGCCTCCCTAAAGAATTTCACGGCAGTTGAGGCTGCCAGCGCCCAGAAGCCTACAGCCGGAAGATAGAGCCAGTGTTCGGCTGCCGTTGCGTTTAAGGGAACGATGTTAAAAACAGGAATTAAAGCAATCACAAACCAGGATACATAGAAAAAGGCCTTGCGGTTATGCCGGTAGGCCGACTTTAAAAACCAGATTGTGAGCAACAAAAGAATAAGCCCCGGCCAGAAATAGGGATTGGCAATGCTGGTAACTAAGAAATGCCTCTCCATATGTAAATATAGGGGAAAGACTAAAAGGCCAAGATAAGTCAGGCATATCTTGGGGATAGTAATCAGCCTCTCAAAAAGCGGCGCCTGGGCAATCAAGGAAAGCGAATGGCTCTGGCCAAAGGGCAAAATACGCATTCTGATAAGAACATAGGCAGCGCTAATCAATAAGAAAGAGATATAAGCGGGTATCCAGGGCTTAATCTCTTTCTGGCGCAAGAAGCAAAAGCCATAAATGCCGATTAAAACTAAGAAAATCAAGGCGCTTTCTTTAGAAAGCAAAGCCAAGATATAAAAAAGGCAAGAGATAATCCAGTAAAGATACCTTTTTGCGCCGGATGCAGTGAGAAGCTTTAAGAAATAAAGAAAGCTGAATAGCAAAAAGGCACAGGCCAAGAGGTCTGCCCGTCCGGCAATATAGGTAACCGCCTCTGTGTGCACAGGATGCACCACAAAGAATAAGGCGCTTAAGAAACCTATTAAATTATCGGCGCTGATTTTGCTAATCAGAAAATATACGGCTATAGCGACAGCGCAGTGTAAAATCAGGTTAGTCAGATGGTAGCCGAAAGGATTAAGCTTCCAGAGGGAATAATCAAACAGATAAGAGATAGTCTGTATGGGGCGGTAGAAGCTGCCGGCCTCCCCTCCTCCCTGGAAATGGCTGCTAGAGAAGATTGAGCCGAGGAATTCAAAACTCCTGATGTAGTGATTTCTTAAGACCAGGACTTCATCGTCCCATAAGAAAGGCACGCTAAAGGAGTTGGCGTAGCAAAGGACTGCCGCACAAACGATAATGAGAATTATAGCAGAGGCCTTCACCTTTTTAGCGGATAAGGAATCTATTTTTTACTTTTCTGGCTCGGAAAAACTGATGGGTAAATTTTCTCGCAGCTGCGCGGTCAAACTTCCTGCAGGAGAAGATATTGATGTAGGCCTTGCCCCAAAGGTCAGAGAAATGAGCGGTTATGGAGCTTGTCTCTATCAACTGTATCAGAGAATAGCCTTTTGTGTAGGAGGCCTTTGTGCCAAAATAAGGGATGAGGGTCTTCCCATATTGCTTCATCCTGATTAACTTGCAGAGTTTATCTACATAGCACTTAAGTTTCCGGCGAGAGGTAAGCACTTCTTTGGCACAGCCCTCAAGGTCCATTACCAATTCATAACCGTAAATTTTCTTTTTCATTCTCTAAAACACTCCTTGTTTTTTAATTCCCACCCTCTTCCCTGCGCTATTTGCTTTATTAAAGATGCAGATATCGGCTTAAGCGTTCCATCATCTTCTGATTAACATATCTTAAGTATCTATTTTCATCGCTTTCCTGGACAATAAGCAACCGGACTCCCGTGTCAAACATCGCCTTGGCATCAGCCTTGGCATCAGCCTGGGCCTCCAGGAGGCGAGACCAGCGCACTTCACCCCTTAGAATCAAAGGTTTCGACTTAGAGGAAAGCATGATTTCCAGTTCCAGTTTAGTGCCGGGCTCAAGCTGCTTCTCGGCGCTGAAGCAAATCCCCTCCATGCTCATATCTTTACTTACGCCCGAAGCCCTTGCCTTAAAAGGCTCTGCCGTTTTCTTATCGCTAACCCGGAAATTGACTTCATTAGCAACATTAAGCCGTATATATTTCCTTCTATCTTCTTGCTGCTTTTTCTCCTGCATAAGGACTCCTCTCTAGATGAGGTCTTTGTGCCTTAATTGCAATGCCAGTTCTTCCCTTTTATCGGAATACTCCAAACCAACCTCGGGAGATATTTTTCCCGCAGCAATCAGTGCCATTAAACATTGATTGAAGCTCTGCATACCGTAAATCTCACCGCTGGCAATGTACTTGGGTATCTCCCACAACTTGTTTTCCCTGATTAAACTGGATATCGTAGGGCTTAGGGTCATAATCTCATAAGCCGGGACCAAGCTTTCGCCGTCGACGAGAGGAAGAAGCCGTAAAGAAACCACGCCCTTGAGAAGAAAAGAAAGCTGGTTAAATACGAAATGGTGCTGCTGCGGCGGAAAGAAATTCACAAGCCTCTCTACCGTAGAGGAAGCGTTAACCGTGTGAACCGTAGAAAAAACCAACGCCCCTGTCTCGGCAGCGGTTAAGGCGGCATAGCAGGTTTGAAAGTCCCTGATATTGCCTATGTAAATAACATCGGGCGAGTGAACGACAAATTGTTTTAAGGCCTCCGCGTAAGAAAAGACATCGCTGCCTATTTCCCTCTGATTAATTATTGATTTCTTGTCGGCAAAAGTAAATTCAATCGGCTCCTCGACGGTAAGGATGTGCCTGCCGAAATTCTGGTTTATATATTCAATCATTGAAGCAATGGTAGTGGACTTTCCGCTTCCGGTAACCCCGGTAAGAAGAATCAGGCCGCGCCGCTCCCGGCAAAATCTTTCCAGCACTTTCGCCGGAAGATTCAATTCCTTAAAGCTGAGCGTATTTAAGTCAATCTTTCTGACGACTACGGAGAGGGTATTTCTCTGGTAGAAGATTCCGATGCGCAACCTCCAGCGCTCTCCGTAGTAGCTGGAGAATTCGCAGCTCTTGTTCTTCCGCAGCATATCCTTCCTATAATCGTCGGTCAACTCGGAAACCACCCTGTCCACATCCTCAACGGAAAACTTATAATCATCAACCGGCTGCACCTCCGTGCAGACCCTTAATTTTAGCGGGCCGCCCGCCCTGATAAAGGCATCCGAGGCATCCTTCTCTATCATCACATCAAGAACATCCTTAAAATTCATCCTAAATCTCCCTGGCCTTCGGTAACTCTGGGCCTGGTTTGATTATACCGCAAAAAGCAGCAAGCCTCAATCACTTTATTTCTAGCTCGGACCTATGGGTTCTTTGTTTGGCCAACTCCCAGGCGTACTCATAAAGGTGCAGCCCTTTGGATGAGGCTATTATCTCTCCGTTTTTCACGCCTATCTCCTCGGCCATATACTGTTTTACAAGCTCAAGGCCCCCGAGATTTGAGGGAAAACCGCCCCAGAGGTCCCAGGAGCGAAAATATAAAAAGAAATGCAGCTTCCCGTAACGCACGCGGGTATCTATAATGCGCAGGCATGGGGGATCCAGCAATTTTATATCGGAGGGCATCCCTATCTCCATAATCGCCTGGTTGGTCCCAAACCCTTGCGTTTTATACATCTTGATTACCTCTTCTATCTGGTTACACTGAAGAGGCATCTCGCGAGCCATCTTTTTGCCGTCGGGCTCTGTCTCAATCTTTACCTTTGGGTCTACCAGACGTTCGCCGTATGTGTAATCCTCGGTTTCGGTCTTCTGGCCGGTGAGAAGATATTGCAGATATTGATGGATGTAATCTATGCTGGTAGGCGCGGGTATGGATGAGCCTTCGGGCATAATGGGAATTATCTGATGGGCGGGATTCTTGACGCGGACCGTTACAAAATCAAATTCAAGGCGTCTCTGGCCCGCATAACTGCCGCGGTCAATCTTATAGACATGACCGTGTTCTAAGATCTCCGTCAGGCAGCGAAACCAGGCGTCGTCTAAATCAAATGCCTCTATATGAACTGGCCTTAGCCCTATTTGTTTTTTCAGGTTACGTTTTCCTTACATTTACGGCTTGTTCGCCTTTAGGGCCCTGCTCGATTTCAAATTCGACTTCCTGGCCTTCGTCTAAAGACTTATATCCTTCACCCTGAATTGCGCTGTGATGCACAAAAACATCATTGCCCGACTCAGGAGTAATAAAGCCATAACCTTTTTGGTTGTTAAACCACTTGACTTTTCCTTTTGCCATTACCTACTGCACCTCCTTCTTATTGAATTTGAGTTTAGCTTACTTCAATTCTCTCTGTTTGTCAATTAAATTATGATAATACGGAAGTGCTGCCGGATTCTCGCTGACCTTTGTAGGCAAACCTATCTTATCCAGCAATCCAATGAAAGGATCGGGGTCAAGCTCCTCCACATTGACCATGGTTTTTACATCCCAGATGCCCTTGGCAATAAGCACAGCCGCTGCTGCCGGAGGAACGCCGGCGGTATAGCAGATAGCCTGGGACTCCACTTCTTTGTAACACTCGGCGTGGTCACAGATATTGTAGATGAAGACCTCTTTGGGCCGGCCGTCTTTGGTGCCTCTGACGAAATTGCCGATGCAGGTTTTTCCTGTGTAGCCGGGTGCAAGCGAAAGAGGGTTGGGAAGCACCGCCTTAAGTAGCTTTAAGGGGACCACTTCCAGGCCTTCTGCGGTCTTTACGGGCTTTTCTGAAGTTAGGCCCAGGTTGGTCAACACCGAAAATACATTAATGTAATGGTCACCAAAACCCATCCAGAAGCGGATGCTATTGGCATCGATATTTTTGGATAAGGAATGAAGTTCATCGTGGCCGTTTAAATAAACAGGCTGTTTGCCCACAACCGGGAAGTCATAAATCATCTTTACGGAATGGACGCGCTCTTCTACCCATTTGCGGTCAATCCATGTCCAGACCTTTTTAAATTCCCTGAAATTTATCTCCGGATCAAAATTGGTGGCAAAGTACCTGCCGTGGTTTCCCGCATTGACATCCAGGATGTCAATAGTATCAATCGTATCAAAATGATGCTTTACTGCTAAAGCGCAATAGGCATTGACTACTCCCGGGTCAAAGCCGCAACCTAAAATCGTGGTCAAGCCCTTTTGTTTGCAGCGGTCTTTTCGTTTCCACTCATAATTAGCATACCAGGGCGGGTCTTCGCAGACCTTATCAGGCTCCTCATGAATGGCTGTATCTAAGTAAGCTGCACCTGTGGCCAGAGAGGCCTCCAATAAAGACATATTCACATAGGCCTGGGCCAGGTTAAGCACAATCTGCGAGTTGGTTTCCCGGATAAGTTTTATTGTAGCGGGGATATCTAAGGCATTGACCTGGCGGGAATAGAGTTTTTTGCCGGGGTCCTTAATGCTGTTCTTCTTCTTGACGCTGGCGATAATCTTATCACATTTGGCAAGAGTTCTTGAGGCAATACAGATATCTCCCAGGATATCATTATTTTGCGCACATTTGTGAGCTGTCACATGGCCGACGCCGCCGGCTCCCACAATCAAGACATTCTTTTTCATAGCAACAGACCTCTCTACGACAAATTGTTTACAAAATCCTTATAGCTGAACTGACGCGCCGTTTCAATCCTGCCATTTAGCCTTTTTATAGCAATAGCAGGCATCTTCAGGCCATTAAACCAGTTTTTCTTGACAATGCTATATCCGGCAGCATCGGAAAACCTAACAATACTGCCAACCTTTAAAGGCGATTTAAAACGGTAGGTCCCGAAAACATCGCCTGCCAGACAAGAGCGTCCGGCCACCACATAGCTAAACCTACCGCTCCGGCCTTGTTTCATTTTAGCAGGTGTGCGGTAAATCAACAAGTCTAACATATGTGCCTCGGTTGAGGCATCAACTATAGCAATATCAATTTTGTTTCGAACAATATCAACTACCTTAGTAACCAATTCTCCTGCCTGGGTAATCACGCCCTCCCCGGGCTCCAAATATACCTGGATATTAAAACGCCGGCTAAACTCTTTTAGTTTTTTGCAAAATTTATCCAGCGGATAGCCCTGTTTGGTAAAATAAAGTCCTCCTCCTAAGCTGACCCACTCTAATTGTTTCAGTATATCGGCGTATTTACGGCTGATATAGTTAAGGTTGGAAGAAAGATTCTTAAAATTATCATTTTCACAGTTAAAATGAAACATCACCCCGCTGATACGCGAAAGCGCTCTTTTAAGTGATTTTTCATCAATTACTCCCAGGCGAGAAAATTTGCGGGCGGGGTCTGCTAAATCAAAGTCTGAATAGCTTACTTGAGGGTTAACCCGCAGGCCGACTTTAAGATGGCTGCAGGCAGGGTAAAACCTTTTAAGTTGCGAAACAGAGTTAAAAATAATCTTATCAACAAACTCCCTCAACTCTTTTATATCTTCTTTAGAGTAGCCTGCCGAATAAACTTGGACCTCTTTGCCGAATCGCTCATGCCCCAGGCGCGCCTCGTACAGAGAACTGGAGGTTGTCCCGTCCATATATTGCCGCATCAGCTTAAATACGCTCCAGGTTGCAAAACATTTAAGCGCCAATACAGACTTTGCCCCGGAGCCTTGCCTGATGCGTTTGATAATTTTGAGGTTTCTTAGTAACCTGCGCTCGTCAATCAAGTAGTAAGGCGTCTTCATAGCAATATATTATACCCTGAAAATCAAAGAGCCTCAAGGCAAATCTTGAGGCTCTATTAAAACTAGGTGCTATACTATTTCGCAATACTTACATTAGTGGCACGCGGGCCTTTATCGGAATTCTCAACTTCAAACTCAACCTCTTCATCACCCTTCAAGGCAGCAAACGTAGTGCCTACAAGACTACTCTGGTGGAAGAATACCTGCCTGCCGTCTGTATCATCGATAAAGCCAAAACCTCTTTCGCGAACCAGCTTATTTATCTTTCCTTTATGCATCTTATATCCCCTTAATACCCCTTCGGGGCACATCTAAATAAGGCCCGGCTATAACCCACCAGGCCTTATTTGTTTTTTAGGTTATACTTTCGTTACCTTTGTAGCTTGTGGACCTTTAGGGCCGTCTTCAACTTCGAATTCGACCGCCTGGCCTTCGCTTAAACTCTTGAAGCCTTCACCCTGGATTACACTGTGGTGAACAAAACAATCCTTGCTTCCGTCGTCCGGCGTTATAAAACCATAACCTTTTTGGTCACTGAACCATTTAACTTTTCCTGTTGCCATTACTTACTACACCTCCTTCTTGTTAAATTTTAGTAAATAACGGCAGAAACAAAAAAACGCAAGGCGTATCCTTCTCTTACCTTGCGGCCTAAGACTTCTACTCCCTTATTTACTACTAGAATTAGTATACTTCAATTCCTTCTATTTGTCAACTAAATTATAAAAATAGACTATCAGAGATTGGAGGCAACTTGCGCTTCGCCCTCTTTGGGCTGTATGTTTTTTTTATCCAATTTGTGTTGTCTTTTTTCTTCTTTCTTCTTTTTCTTTGCCAATTCTTTCTGGTGCTTTCGATATGAATAATTATCTCTTGCCAAGATGTCCTCCTTTTATCCTGGGTTATGCTGTCCGGAAAAAACGCCCTCCGTTTAAAAGAGGGCGCTTAAATAAAAGCCTCAAAGCCCCGGCTGGTTACTTTTAACGGCCTTCGCTTTTGCGTTTTGCAAAGCATTCCTTACAATATACCGGACGGTCTCCGCTCGGCTTGAAAGGGACTTCGCATTCTTTTTTGCAGTCTGCGCATATCGCCTTATGCATCTCTCGCGGGCCTCTGTCAAATCCACCACTTTGTCCAAATGCCATGTTGCCTCCTTTCTTTTTACCTACTATAACACAAATAAAGACCCCTTGCAACCTATTTCGCTACAAGGGATTAAAAGAGGTTATGCTGTTTTATAGACCCAGGAGGGCTCTTATAGTAGTTCTGGCAGTTTCCATAATGCCTTTTGATTTAGAGCGAAGTTTGCCATATTCATCGCTGAAAACGGTATACTGCTTTTCGAACTCTGCATCGCTTACACCGCGTTTCTTTTTTGGCTCCTTGATTTCCCGCCATAATAAAGAAACTATTCTTTCAATTCTCTCTATCTGGTTAATGCATTCCCTATAATCCCTGAAAGACTTATTGTCAGACAATCTTCCTAAGGCAGATACGGATATATTATACTTCCATTTTGCTTTATCGTAATTCCAGGACTTGATCAGAAAGTTTAGAGTCTGCTCATAAGCAAAAGTCCTGTTATTTATCAAAAAATCCCGCAAGACAGACGTCTTCATATTAAGGAACTCGGATCTCGGCCTATGAAGAGGCAACGACCTTATGCTTTGTGAGATCTCGGGAAACCAGTTTGCCAGAAGTGAATATGTGCCGTAGGTATCTACCAGGCTTTTTGCGCTGTACTTGTCCCCTGTCCCAAAATCTCCTATGGTAATATCTGAGCTGGTTATTTTAATAAAGTCGCTGAGATTATCATAGAACTCAACATCATCATTAACATAATCAATATCGCCCGGTATTTGTACAATCCTCTTTGCTTCAGGATAATTATCAAGCACATGCCCCCAACCAGCAAGCCAGGCCTGACATGTATCAACGGACCAGACCTGTACAACCTCAAGGGCCTTGCTTCTTTTATCCTTCATAAAAGAAGCGGCATCGCCCCTTATGGCCGTAAACTTAGGCAAGACAATAATAGGCCTGGGATCAATCTCCTTACATTTATCAACCGTCCACCAAAAATACCATTCACACTTTTTATTATTTTCATACCCCTGGTATGGAAAAATAATAACTGGTTTTGAATTTATGCTTTTATTATCAGGCTGTTTTGTCACGCTTTTCCTCGTCTTGCCTCTAGCTGCTTACGAATGTCATATGCCTTATCTTCTGAGATGCCAAAGCTCCTAATAATAAAAATAGCTGCGAGAGAGGTTATAATCGGAATGCCAATATCAAAGATTCTCATCCATAATAAAGTCTCGGGTGCTTGGCCAAGGCCTAATTCCTGATGAAAACCGCTCAGATTAAGCAGAAATCCGGAGCCGAGCGATGCGATAGCAAGCCCAAGTTTCACCATCCACCAGTAAACAGCGCTGAACACACCTTCTCTGCGTTCGCCGGTCTGAAGTTCGTCAAGGTCACAAACATCGGCCACCATAGAGCTTGCCAGCGTGAAGAGCGATCCCAGGCCAAAGGCTATGAACGGAGCAGCAATTAACAATAAATATGGCTGATCGGGATTATACCCTATCCATTTTAAGGCGTAACCGAGGACTGAAACGGAAATGGTAATCAAAAATGTATTTCGCTTTCCGATCTTTGTGGAGAGCCACGTGGTTAAAAAGATGACGCCAACAGTGCAAATAGCGCTGAATGTCCCGAATATTCCGAGTAATAACCCACCGCCTGAGTAAGCGGCATCAAGTGAAGGGGCACCCCCAAAAACATAGAAGAAAACAACATAGAGGGTAAAAGCGGAGGCGAGCATGAATCCATTGAAGATCAAGAACGTTGCCGCGCAAAGCTTAACAAATGAACCGCGCTTAAAAGTAGTGGCAATACCTTTAAATAAATTTTTCAGGACATCCCAGGGGCTCTTTCTTTCTACAGGCCTAGGTAAGTTTCCGAAATGTTCTTTGTTAAAGATAGCCGGAAGTATACCGCCGCTCACAATGGCGGCTCCGATAATGAATGCGAGCACTCGTCCTCCATGAACAATATCTGTAAACCAATTTTGGTTGTGCATAATTGCCCAACACCAGGGAGCGACCAGCCATGGCAATTGGCCGACAAAATTGCTGGCCCCCTGCAAGCGTGTTCGTTCATGATAATCGGGTGTCAGTTCATACCCTAGCGCAATCCATGGAATTGAAAAACAGGTAAATCCAACGAAAAAGAGCACCTGGAAGCCCAGGAAATACCAGAAATAAAAAGCCGTGCTGCGTCCCGGATATAGCTGGAACATCAATGTAAAACAGATACTCGCAGTAATAGCTCCAAAAAATATTAAAGGCCTGCGGCGGCCAAAGCGAGTTCGAAGATTGTCGGAAGTGTAGCCGACAATGGGGTCTAATACGGCATCGATAATACGAGGGATGCATCCGATGACACCCACTAAAAAGGGATCTATGCCCAATCCAAGGTTTAAAACAATGACCATTTGGCCAAGAAAAGCAGCCTGAATAGTATTAGCAAGCGACCCCATGCTGTAGACTGCTTTTTGAAAAAACGGAATGCGGTCCGCGCGGGCTGTCACATGGTGGTGCGAATGTTCTATTACTGATTCCACTAACCACCTCCTTTAAAATTTCAAAATTTAAAAAACAAAAATTGGCTCCTGGGTCTTAATCCAGCTCAAACCATTGCCATAATTCTACCAAATCCCATCCACAATTGCAAGCGAAAGAACCTTTGACTCCCAGAGGCCTGCCCCGTACGAAATCGAAGATTTTCGTATGGGGAGGGCGGGCCCCATTACAAATGTACATAGAATATAATTGGGTATTTGTAACGGGGCGGGCGGTTGTGCTGGATAAGGCAAACTCGCCTGAACGGCTCAAGCACTCAAAACAGGGCCGGGATTTTTAACTTTCCTTACGAAAAGGATTTATTTGGATGAAAAAAACTTCTTGACAATCTCGTAAAATATGTTACACTTGTAACAGGTATGTTACAAAGGAGAACTTTATGGAATTCCATATATCACTATTAGATGTATTAAATTCAAAAACAAAGGTAAAAATTGTAAAATTCCTTCTAACTCATGAAGCTTCCATGAGCGAGAGAGAAATAGCCTCTATTCTAAAGGTCTCACATATGAGTATCAATAGAACCATGCGGGAACTCTCAGACCTTAACTTCGTAGACTTTATTACCGTTGGAAAAGCTCATCTATGGAGAGTAAACCGTAAGAGTTACGCCTTCAAAACCCTATCTACATTAATAAAAGGAGTCTCCGGCATTAAAGAGCCTATGCAAGATTTGGAAGATATATTACTAAAACACCTTCCAAAATCTCTAATAAAAAAAGTTATTTTGTTCGGCTCTATAGCAAAGGCTTCTGAAAAACCAAGCAGTGATATTGATATTTTCATATTGGTTAAAAATAAACAAGGTAAAGTGAAGTTCGAGCAATCAATTGAAAAATTATCCAATGTATGCCTAGAAGTATATGGTAACAGGTTAGCTCCCTACATATTAACTGAACAAGAATTCAAACAAAAGAAAAATTTAAAGCTTATTGCTGACATTGAAAATGGCATTCAAATATTTCCCAAAAGAAAGGATAGAGCATGACTTCTAAATTAAAGACCAGCGATGTAACAAAATCGCTATATAGCAATTATCTGAAGCGTGCTGAAGAATGTATTCATGCAGCCAGAAATTCTTTTGCTAATCAAGAATGGAATGCAGCTACTATCAATGCAATCCATTGTTGTATTGCGGCTTCTGATGCTATGTGTGTATATTTTTTAGGTAAGCGTTATGCTGGAGAAAACCACGAAGATGTTGTAAAACTATTCAAGACAATTAAGAGAAATGATGAAGAATTAAATAAAAATACTAACCGGATTATAAGAATAATAAACATTAAAAATATGGCTGAGTATGAAGAGAGGCTTGTTTTTAGATCAGAAACTGAAAAAGTTTTAAAGAACTGCGAACGGTTTCTTGAGTATGTTAAAAAGGATTTACCGTAGTATGTAGGAGGCCATTGGCCAAGCGGCGGTTTCAGGTCGTTCCCAAAAAAATACCCCTATTCATATGAATAGGGGTACTCATCAAGGTTGGCTCCTGGGTCTTAATCCATCTCAAACTATCCCCGTCATTCTACCAAATCCCATCCACAATTGCAAGGCGAAAGAACCTTTAGCCCCTATTCCTCTAAATTATCTGGTGTTTCGCCGTATAAGTCCGGAGTCAAATCCGACTGCCAGTATTTCTTTGAATCAACTTCCATTACAGTGAGCTTGCCTGACCAGCCAGCTCCGGTATCGATATTCCAAACATTACACACATGAATTGGCTGTAACGTATTATAAAGCTCGGTTGTTGTATGCCCGACAAAAATGTCCTTGTATTTGCCTAATTGACAATTGCGCCCGTCCATCTGTTTCTTCCAGGCCAGATCAAGGAGCTTTCTATCCCAAACTAATGCCTGAGCGCTATGACTTGAAAGCGATGTATCCGGATTAAATCCGCCATGTACGAAAACTTGACTTTCACGTTCAATCCAAAGCTGCCCACCTTTTAAGAAATCAATATGCGCTTGTGGCATAGGCCCGCCATTATATGACGCCATTGTCCAGTCACCGCCTTGGCTCGTCCATATCTCCGGTTTATCACCTCGTAAGGCCCATTCCAAAGCCCATATATCATGATTGCCAATGACCAAATCGCAGTGCTTAATCTTCAAGAGTTCATCGATGCACTGTTTAACCTCCGGATATCCATCGCAAACATCGCCAATTACGATTAAGCGGTCTTTTCGATAATCAAAATTTGCGCGTTTAAAACACTGTACTAACGCCCTGTAAGCGCCATGAATGTCCCCGACAGCATAGGTCTTCACTTGCCAGCCTTTTGCAACGCAACTCTCAAGCCTTTAAATCTATCAAATATGTCTTGTCGCAGACCATGGATGAATTCGTCGGGGCCATTTTCCTGCTCGATTAAAAGACAACCCTGGCTTGAGACCCTTTCGAAAAATTTACTTATGTTATCCGGAGCATTCGTTAAATATCCCTTTTGCCTATATTGGGATATTTCTTTCAAAATCGCATCAATGTCAGGCGCATACCGTAAAATGAAATACATGTAATATAAATCTTTAGCCTGTTTTTCTTGGTTCTCTCTGTCAATAAAAGTTGCACCTTTGTGATATAAAAAAGCTGACGGTTT
>Ga0315548_1002392_pt1 | contig 14615 bp, 8 predicted proteins | sample SalMarSW160110MG_2_FD_202540 | JGI IMG/M metagenome (GOLD analysis project Ga0315548, IMG submission 202540) | Salt marsh sediment microbial communities from the Plum Island Ecosystem LTER, Massachusetts, United States - Salt Marsh Sediment SW1601-110 ...
GGATAATTTTCTTTTCATAATTCGGTACGCTCGGAAATAGTAGAATCTTGCCCGCTGGTATTTCTCCTGGCGGACATAAAAATCCGCCATGCGCGCAAATACACGCCCGAGGTTAGGATGATCAAGGGGCATCGTGCTCTCGACGAATGCTGTACTCTGCTGGTAACATGCCTCTGCCATGGCCGGGTTAGCCATCTTCTCATATACTTCAGCTAATTCACATAAATATACTGCTTCCCGAAGGTACCACGGCTCGATCTTAGATTTCACAATTTTAATCAACTCACGCAAAACTTTCTCGGCTTTGCTATATTGGTCGAGACACAGATACAGCGACTTTAAGTTTTCCAAGGTAGGCACCAGTTCGACTGCAGTGTCTCCACAAACGGCTTTTTTTAGCGCAATCACCCGCAGGTAAAGTCTTTCCGCTTCAGCATATCTCTGTAGTAAATCGTAAATCCAGGCAAGATTGTTCATGGTCTTGGCCGTTTCAAGATGGCTTTTCCCAAAATGGCTCCTAGAATATTCGAGAGCCTCTTCGGCTACCCATAATGCCTGGTCATAATTTCCTGCCTTAACCAAATCAAGTATCTTTTGATCATAACCAGCAAGGTAATTGGGTGGTGGAGTAGTCAGTAAACTCATATTTTTAAATCTATTGTAGTCTCAGTTACGAAGCAAATTTTTAATGCCAAATTTTAAAGAAATATGACGACAAAAACCATTCTATTTTATTAAAATTAAAAACAGTATAAATTTGTTGTCCTTGTTTTTGAGTTTTTCGAGAATTTACTGTAATTTTATCACCGTGAAAAACGCTAAAATCATTCTGGCTAACATTGTTTTAATCGCATTTCTAAGAGCTGATATTCCGCTGGATGGTCCCTGGCTTTTCAATATTGGAGATGATACCAGCTGGTCGAAAGTAAGTTTCAATGACTCCGCTTGGTACTCGATCAAAGTGCCCGGTCCTTGGGAAAATCAGGGGTTTGCCAACTATGATGGATTTGCCTGGTATCGGAAATATTTCGATTTCGACTCGGCATTAATTACTCAAGACAGCCTCTACCTCCATCTGGGAATTGTGCGAGATGCTGATCAGGTTTTCATTAATAACTTGTTAGTAGGACAAAATGGTTTAAATGAAGGCCAAATGACAGGCGACACGGCAAAATTCCAGTATTACGTTTTGCCGGCAAATTATCTGACAAAAAAGAACCTTATCGCCGTCCGGACTTTCAATCGAAAGGGCAATGGGGGAATGATACAGGGGCCGGTAAAAATTGCCGCGGCACCCCCACAATTATCCAAGTCAATGGAACATCTACAACCCCATCAGTCCTATTCAATCCTGACATTTAGCAATGGAATTGCCGTGGCGACTTATGATGTTAAAAAATGTGAATTCGGCAATATAAGACCTCATCTTTATTCTCAATACGATGAGAAAACCAAAACTCCAACATTGATCACTTCGGCACGTACCATCCTATTCAAGGAACGTCGCGAAATACCAATAACCGAATTAGCAAACACTGCTGCTGGATATATTGATGGTACCGGAATCATCTATCATCAACAGAAAGGCAAGGATCTGATACTAACCCAGTATGCGTTCTCACCTTTCTCGCTCGATAAACCGATATGGGTCTTCTTTGCAATCCTCGAGGGAGATTCATTGGGGAGCTATACCCTCAATTTTGAAATTGTCGACAAAAATCAAAACCTGTACGTAAATAAATGGTCATTTCAAGAGCAAAATCGCAAGTGGCTGTTTGTGATTTGCTACTATGACGAGAATCCCAATGCCAAACCATACAATGTTATTAGAAAGTATAAAAATGAACATCCGGGATTCACTGCTCTAACTGATGAGATTAAGTGGTGGAAGAATTGGCACTCGACCACAATAATGCCTGCTAATATCAATAAGACTGAATCTGTAGTCTATCTCCAGTCTCTGGTAGTCTTGAAAATGGCGCAGTGCCGTGAAAAATTCCCGGCGCGGGGCCAGATTATCTCCGCCTTCCTACCATCAAACTTGGCATTGGCGACAGTGACAAATATGAGCTGTGCAATTGATGCCCTTCTATTATCAGGCCATATTGAAGAAGCATTGAGTACTTTACAATTTCTGATGAATGGCCGCTGTGGCAAATACAAGCACCATAAATTCGGCGATAGCTCCATTGGGCTAGGGCAGAATTATGCAATCTCGGTTAACTATTATTACGGCAACGGCTCAGAGGCCTCGAATACTGGCGATTACGGACCCGAAATTTACCTGGCTGGATTTGGTACTGTTCTGTGGAATCTAAAGCAGTATGTCGAAATTACGGACGATGTAAAATATTTAGAGTACTATTGGCCTAAAATCTCGACCGAAATCGCCGATGTCCTGATCAATCTGAGAGATGAGAGCGGCTTGCTGCGGGCAGACAATGGACTATTTAATCCAGGAGTTGCCAAGCACTATGCCTACACTACAGCGGCTGCGTACCGCGGCTTGGTGGATGCCGCATGGTTAGCCCGGATGGCAGACGACGAGCAGCGAGCTAGCAATTATGAAGAGGCTGCTATTGCACTCCACCACCAGTTCGAATTGAATCTCTACAACGAAGACCAAAACTCCCTCAAAGGCTATATGGAAGGAACCAGTCCCGGTATCCCAATTGATGCCGCCAGCGCCTTTGCTCTGCTCTGGGTTTTTACCCCTCAAGACTATATCTGCAAAGGAACCCTAAGTGCTTTCGATAAACAGTTAGCCATTAATAATGGTTACAGACGCTTTCCGGCTACCAAAAACAAACCGAGAAATGAGTGGGTGCCTGGAGATATTTTATTGTCAATCATCAATCAAAGAGCAACTAACTTTAAAAAGACAGAGTCCCTAAAACGGTGGATTACCGAACAGGCTTATCAGAATTTTGGCTTGATCCCCGAATATCTGCATTTTCAGGACGCCGTTTATGTCGAGCCCGCCCCGCTGGTCGGTCTTAGCACCGGGCTCTACGTTTGTTCATTCTGGGGAGAATAACTATTTTCAATAAATACTCTCTTATAGCAATCGGCATCTTGGGGGGGTACGTCCTTTCAACCTGCTCAAAAAAACCGTTCTCTAAACCGGTTCTTAACATTATCGAATCTCAGAACAATCGGCAGGTAGCAAAAATATTAGATCAGAATTATGCCGATCCTGAAATCCGCTACCGGCTTTGCCTTGCCGCTGCCAACAGTAGAGATACAACGATTGTACCGAACCTGTCAAAGTTCTTGCTGGATTCCTCTCAGCTGGTTCGAATCGGAGCAGCTTTTGCGCTGGGACAATTACCCTGCATATCTTCAAATGCATTACTAACGCAACGGCTAACCGCTGAACCAATCTCCGAAATACGCGATCAGATTGTGCTTTCAATTGGTAAGGTTGGTGATTTACAATCGCTAAAACTGCTAACCGATAAAGATATCCAGCCTGCTCCACAGGACATCTTGTTCAAGTCATTTGCTTACTTTTTTAGCAGACAGTTTTTCTCGCCCACTGCTGTAGCAATGTGTATCGAAGCACTTAGTTCTAAAAACAGCCAAGCCCGACATGCGGCTGCGGTAGCGCTGCAGCGAATCAGTGATCCTGCAATATTATTACCTCAAATTAAAGGTCTACTCACCTCCAGAGAATGTAATGACCCTATAGTCCAGCGGGCCCTAGCCAAAATTTTAAAGTCACTACAGTTCCCTGAAAAGGGTCGCATTTATCTGGCTTTATTGAATGATCCAGATTGGTCGGTAAAATATGAAGCCGTCCAGGCGATACCCGGATTGCCAGCGGCAGATTCACTCTGGCTAAAAGCTCTCGATGATTCAAATTTCCATGTCCTTGCAGCCGCGCTGGAGAATTGTCCGGCTGCGGTCAGATTCACACCATCAACCATTGAAATTCTACATAACCTTTTTCAGAAGTCATCACCCCACGTTTGTGGCTCCATTATTCAACTACTTTACTCAAAATTAGATCAAAATGATGAGTATATCTTGGAAAGTTTTCCCATAACAGAGGATTACCTATTATATAAAATAGAGGGATTGAGTAAAAATCTGAACAGAACGAACTTTGAGTGCCTGCTACCATACATTCATGACCTAAAGAAAAGTATCGCTACCGCCGCTTACACCGGATTGAGTACTGCTCTCACCACGCTTCTCGAAAACCAAGTTATCACAAGTAAAGAATATAAAGCTTTTCTGCAAAAGGGATTAACTGCTGCTGACCCGGTACAAAATTACTTAGCAGCCAACACAATCAGGCAGAGTAAAATCAGCGTCAGCGAGCTGGTCCCCGATCTCTATGCCCGCCTTAAAAAACAGGACGATTTTAATTATCTTGAATCCATCTTGGAGATCTTGGCTGCCATTGAGACCATACGGCCGCCTGATGCTCCCCAACACCTTAAGCCCTTACTAGCCTGTCGTCAGAAACAGCTGCGTGAAGAGAGTTATCGCTTATTGACAAGTGTTTACCAGCTGGATTTACCACAACCTCCTAATTATCGCGAATCTTACTTGTTCTCTTCTCTGAAAAATTTACAGAAATATGGAATCCATCCCGACGTCAGGTTCAACACCTCAAAAGGTTTATTTACTATCCGTTGCGATGGATTTTATGCCCCATATACAACCTCCGCATTTTTAGACCTGGTGGCAAGCGGATTTTACGACGGCCTGACTTTCCATCGGGTAATTCCCAATTTTGTTGTTCAGGGCGGTGATCCCCGGGGAGATGGCTGGGGTGGACCAGGATACCACCTGCTGACAGAAAAATCTCCCCTAGGCTATGACACCGGTTCCGTTGGTATGGCTAGTGCTGGTCCTGACACAGAGGGTTCGCAATTTTTCATCACCACTACACCTCAATACCATCTTGACTATAACTATACTCGTTTCGGCGAAGTAGTTGAAGGTATGGATGTTGTTCTCAAGATCGAAAGGGGGGATCGGATTCTCTCGGCAACGATTCTCCAAGTCTCAGACTAATTTCGCCAGGATAAATCCTACTGCAAATCCGATTAAAAAAATTACCGTTATAATCCGATAATTTACAACGTCTCGACCAAAACCCTTACGTATAGCAATAACCGAAACAAAATAACCCAGGGCATTCAGCAACCAGAACAGGGGTAATGACAAAACCTTGATTATCAGCGGCCCAACAATCGGAACCATAGCAATTATCGCTGCCAATCCGGTAAAAGCATTGGCAATAATTCCAAAGATTACCACCGCTACCGCGATAATCTCCTTGTTAATTTTTAACAGCAACCCCAGTCCAATTGCCAGAATAATCACTAGCCAAGTAATCACCATGCGGCGGTTGCGGGATAAAAAACAATAAATATCACTAAAAAATCGCATAGTTGGTCACACCGTCCTATTTCTCTCAAAGATTAAACGCAATCCCATGAGTGTTAGGTCGAGATGAGCTACATCAATTATTCGCGTATGGTGGGCAATTTCCTCCGAATAGCCACCCGTTGCAATCACTTGCATGTGCCACGGTGAGCATTCCTGCTTGATCCTATCGACTATTCCCTCGATCATGGCAATATGCCCGACAAACAACCCGCTCCGGAGATGTTCCTGAGTGGTCTTGCCAATGATATGATCAGGATAATCCAGCTCGATTTCATGTAATTGGGCTGCCTTCCGAATTAGCTCGAGTGAGCTGGTCAATAATCCGGGTGAAATTGCCCCACCAATGTAATTCCCAGCATCATCCAGAACATCAAACGTTGTTGCCGTGCCGAGATCAACCACAATTAATGGAAATTGATAAAACTGGTTTGCGGCAACAATGTTACAGAGCCGGTCAGCTCCTAACTGTTTTGGCTCCCTGACTAAAAGCTTCAGTCCTAGATCTAGCTGATAATTAACAATAACAGGGTCAAGCGATAAATAATTCTGCGACATTTTCAAAAAAGCCTTCGTAAGATCCGGGACTACCGAACTGATAATAACACCACTAATCTCAGCTGTATCGAGCTCGTTATCACTACACAATAATTTAACGATAATCCAATACTCGTCTGCCGTCCGGGTATGAGAGCTGACCAGCCGCCAACTGCCGAGCAGCTGAATGCCCTTATATATGCCAATTACGGTATTTGTATTACCAATATCAATCACAACCAACATAGCTCGTCTCCTTGGCCAAGGTTACATCAGCAGCATAGAACACCCGGCACTGATCTTCCGTCTCCAAGACAAGTCCACCCTGATTGGAGAGATCTTTAAAGGTTCCCGCATAAATTTGTTGCCCATCATTCACTAAGACCTTTTTCCCAATAGAGCTACAAATAGCTTTCCAGCGGTTAAAAATAGCGGTTTCCCCTGAATCACCCAAAATAAATAACCAACGATCCAGTGCGACTAATACCTGTTTTAGCACCTCGATTCGATCCATACTTTTCCCCAGAACAGCATTTAGGGAGGTCCCCTGACTGAGCTCGCCGATAAAAAAGTTCGCTGGCTGATTAACATTTATACCAGTACCAATCACAATTTGAGACATCTCGTTTCCAACCAGCCGATTTTGCACCAAGATGCCACAGAGTTTGCGCCCCTCAAGCAGGACATCGTTAGGCCATTTAAGATCAAGTTTAAAAGCACCACGCCCTAACAATTCGAGTCCCTCATATACTGCAACTGCCGCCAGAAAAGTATAGACATGCAAAAACGCTCGGTTATATAGCTCAGTAAGTAGAACAGAAAACAGAAGGGCTTGTTCCGGTGGACTATGCCAAACGCGACCATGCCGACCTTTCCCTCCCGTCTGATAATCGGCCAACAAAACAGTCCCATTGGGATGAGAACGATTCTGCAAGAAGTAGGTATTAGTTGAATTTATTTGCTCTGCATGGAGAATCTGCGGCTGCAATATTTTCAAATCCAGCAAAAGATTAAGAGTGTTAAAGTCGGATTGCATAATATTTAAATAGATACTGTTTTGTAAATTTGGTTTTCGCTGATTCTTTTATATCACCAAAATTTTAAAAACCACGCGCCTTACGGATCGTCTGATACGCATCGTTAACCGCCTTAAATTTCTCCTCAGCCAATTTCTGAATTTCAGGTCCCAAATTGGCTACTTTATCCGGGTGATACTTCACCGCCATCTCGCGGTAGGCTTTTTTGATCGTTTCGACGTCATAATCGGGGCAGACATTTAAAACACCATAAGCCTGGTCATCACCTGGGACAAAAATTGACTTTACAGATTCGAAATCCTTGCTAGAAATTCCCAATCCCGCGCTTATTTCTCGAATCGCATTCAGCTCAGCCTGGTGAAAAAAATTATCGGCACCCGCGATGCCAAATAGAACGTGTACCAGCTCCAGACGGGAGTAATAATCCATATGCTGACTGATTTGCCCGGATATATCCTGTGGATTAAAATCTTTTTTTAGGATCTCTCTGTATAAATGGAGCAGGTCCTGAGCATTTCTAGCCCCAAACTTATCAATCAGATATTTCCGAACATATTGTACCTCTGAGGAGCGAACCGTATTATCCGATTTGCTGACATAAGCAAATAGCGCCAGCATAGCAATAGCAAAATCACCAGCTCGGGTGTCACCGTAAGGAGAATTGTCGTTAAAAACACGGGGTTCGGCAGCAGATCCTCGCGACTGGTTCCCTGACCACATACTTCCGAGGTAGGCACCAATAATTGCCCCCAGCGGACCAAACAGCGCCCAGCCAATACCACCGCCGATGATCGTGCCCGTCCATTTACCCATAAAAGATAACCGCCCTGCTATCTAACAATAAACAATAAATAATAAGTATAAATCCCCAAAATTACAACCGCTGAATAATGGAAAACCTTCCAGCGACAACCGCTGGAAGGTTCACCATAGCCAAACAGAAAATAATTAACTAGCGAATTGAAATACCCAAGCCCGCTGTCAGCACATTATCGGCACCCATCGAATAATCAGCGCTAATATTAAAAACTGCCAGGCGCAGGTGGGCTCCAAGGGTCGTCCGGAATTTGTTTTCACCAGTAAGGTCGAATTTAATCTGGGTACCCGGAGCAATCGGATCATTAGGATCAGGATTATCGGGATTATAGGTATATTTGATTTTCACATTGGATTTTTCCAATCCAACGCCACCGTATACTCCTACACCCAAAAGCAGTAAGCCCAACTCTTTTCCAACCATCAAGGTATACAATGAGTGATTGGTTTCGAAAACTTTTCCAACACTCATTTTTTGTAAATATGCCCCAAGCGAAATATTAACCGGGAACATGGGGATTGGGATGAAGGGATCCAAGGCAAGTTTTCCACCAAAACCCAAAAACTTGAATTTTCCAACATCCTTCAATTCAACTTCCGGCAGTGCCCTAACCACAACCTCGGCCTTAATCGGAAGAGTTGGTATAGAAAGGCCGACCGCAGCCTGAGGAGCTGCCAGTGGCAGATTCTTTAAATTAGTCCCGATAATGGGCGGAGTAAGGTCTGGAATACTTTGGGCAATTGTTTGAAGTTTGTTTTGGATTAGTGACTGGTCTAAGACATTCTGGGGAACACCCTGTGTCCTAAGTTGCGATTCGATATCAGCCGTAATCCCCTCGTCATCTGCCTCAATCACTGCCGGTTTATCTTTTCCAAAAAAGGTTGGCACTTCCCGATCTGGATAGATTACATCAGGATCGAGCGTAATTGTTTTTGTCCCTAATCCTACTGTACTAAGATCAACAGTTTCAGTAATCGGATCTATTGCCGATAGATCAAAGTTGAAGGTCTGCTGATCAGTCGGGACTTGAATCATCATCGCCCGAATACCAACGTCAAAACCGAGCAGTTTGTGAGGTTTAGCCGAATGAAACCATCCACTATTCATACCGCAACCAAAAGCGGTGACTAACGGGGTGACATACAACTTGGCATTTTTTGATGCCATTTCGGATAATCTCTCTTCAATTGATTGAGCTCCTACCAAGCTAACGAGAAAAACCAGAATCAAAATCAACGAGATAAATTTCTTCATAATTTGCTCCTTTTTAGTATTAATCTCTCCACACGTTTGATAATGAGCTTTATGTTATATCTGATTTTAGAGAAAATCAAGAGGAAATTATCTTGCAACCACTAAAGTTGTGATATATCCCACGGATTTATCACTCAAGGCATCAGTCGCCGTACAGCGCACTATATACATGCCGATTCGTGCTTTCCCGCCATACTTGCTTGATCCATCCCAGTATACAGCCCCCTCTGCTGAAGTATAGGACGCCTTAGCCGGTTGATAGATTAATCGCCCAACTAAATCATAGATTTCGATGGAGATCTTCGCACTGGGAAAAGGTAGTTGAAACAAGATTGCCGTTTCATCATCAATGCCGTCACCATCAGGCGAGAAGGGGTTGGGGCTGACCTTGATCCCCGGCTTTTTCCAATCCGTCGCAACCGCAACACTGTTTGGTTGGCCGGGTGTTCCACCCAATGGCAAAGAGCATTGACGCCAGTTATTCAAATCGTTAGGATTGGTAAGAAAGACGCGCTCAAGTGAAACATTCTCAGCAATGTCCCACCGTTCAGTATATCTTAGACTGTCCATAGTAATTCCGGTCAAGTCTTTGATCACAACACAATCCGCGCTATTATTCAACGCAGGAAATTGTGGCAAAACACTGGTATTTGCCTCAACAACACCGGGGTAATCAAAAATAGACGAGTCGGATGCCAGCACAAAGTAACCTCGGGGAGCAACAGATTTTTCCTCAGAGACTATTGCAGGTTTGCCAGTATTTTCATCACAGATTAACCAATAACTTATCTCAATATAAGTATCCCCCGGATTATACAATTCCACATATTCAGCAATCGAATTATTGCCGGTCTCAATCTCCAGGGGCCTCGCCATAAATTCCGACAATAGCAAAGATCCCTTCTTAAAGGATACCCTGATCTCGGCAAAACCGGAATCGTTCGCCGAACATTGATCGCTAATCCAGACCAACGTCGCAACAATCGAATGGAATCCCGGAGAAAGTGGATCAATTGAAATTAACAAAGTATCACCTGATCCAGGATCAAGTGGATTAACATCGCCGGAAGCAATTGGTTGTTCCTTTGATTTTCGGTCATAAACCACCAGCTGCAATTGATTGCTCTTCAGGCGACCGGGGTTTGAAATATATGCTCTCAATCCATAACTGGTACTTACATCACCCTGGCGAGGCGTTACACTGACAGAATCAAGGCTCAGATCATATAATAACGGTGTAACAGAATTAACCAAGCCTGGGGTTGCACCGAAGATTGAAACCGATTCCGACCAGTTTTCCCGATCCCGGCTTTTTAGCTCGGGAAGCTTCTTCTCCAAAGACGTTCCCGCCTTAATTCCCCAGGATTCATCATAGCCAAGCTGGTCATTTACCGCGCCGGTCAGGTCCATCAGAATGATACTATCGGCTGAATTATTGAGTCCGGGCCAGCGGGAAGTAATAATAACCGGAGCCGGAGAGGGGGGAAAGTAGTTATAAAATGCACTGCTATCACCCGTCAAGACAAGGTACTCGCCCTGTTTTATAGTAACCGGTTTTTTTATGCGGACGCTGCTGCGCTTGTTAGCCAGATACCAATCGCGGAAATTGACCTGATCATCACCGATATTGATGAACTCAACAAACTCCGCCTGACCGGTCCTGGGATAGGCTAAAAATTCATTTATAACTAAGGAGTTACGGGGGTACTTTACTAACAAATCGGTGCAGGCTAAATTGTTGGGTAAATATTCTTCACCATTCATTTCTACCACTGCAATATATCGGCAGCGTCCAGAATTGCCGGTCATTATACTGCTACCATAATGAAACACTGAGTCCGGCGATAACGATGGAAGGCTCTGGGTGCTCCACACCAGTTCATCTGGCGCGGGATTGCTGTCCTCGTTGGCATCATAGAATAATTCAATCGAAAAAGGATTCGACAATGCGCTGCCAGAATTCTGTACCGCAATCTCAAATTCTGCTTGTTGTATTAATCCCGCGACAGAATCGGTAAAGGCAAAACTTTTAGGTATTATGGACAGATCTTTCAGGTACTTCAAGATGGAATTTTTCGCCCCCGGAGATGCGCCCCCAATTGCTAACGAGGTCCCCCAGTTGTTCTTGCCCAGGGCGGTGGCATTGGGATCTTTTCGTTCAATGCTGATCCCGGTTGCTCCGCCCCAGTCTTTTTTAAAACACACTGCTTCTACGACATGCCCTATCGCATCGCTCAGAAACAAAGAGTCGGCGGTATTATTAATGACCGGAAAGCTTTCCATCACGATTAACGTCGCATCAAATCCGGGATAAGATTGCGGGAAGTCGCCCTGTGAGGTAACGATCCCATACTCACCGGGCATAAGTAATTTTGAACCACTACTTAAATCTTTCCATTTTCCACCAGCGTCCCGACACTTCCATTGCAACAGATCAACGGCACAATCAGAGCGATTATAAATCTCAAACCATTCCGGCTCCCCGGACGCCGGAGCATACATGATTTCATTGATTATTACCGAATTCTCCGGATAGCCGGCAAATACCTGGATGCTGGTTGTATCGTTCCCGGCATATTCATCGCCAGCACAGAAAACAATCACTTTTATCCCCAGCCAACTACCCGGAACCGCATTATAACTGATATTTAAAATTTCAGTCTCGCCACTATTCAATGAGGTACTTGAAAAGATCGTCGAATCAAATAAAGAATTGCCAATAAAATCCGTGATACTAAGCTGAGCCGAGTAACCATTTATAGACAATAATCCCCGGTTGCTGACTCGAACGGTTATTTGGGCATTGTCGTCGCGAATTAATTCCTCCGGAGAGACCTCGATCTCATCAACAGCCAGATCAATGTTTTTAATCAGGATACTGTTCGGGCGATTGGGGGTTGCCCCGCTCACATCCTTCGAAAGTCCCCAGTTATCCGCCGAATTGTCCGTTGCATAAGGATTTATGCGCTCAAGCGAAACTCCCGACTGAGACCCCCAGGCTGCCGAATATTCCAGGGCGTCTATGATTCGGTCACAGTGATCGCGGACTACGATGGAGTCCTTCGTGTTATTCAATCCGGGTATTGCTTTCTCGGTTTCGATAAAAACTCCGTCAACATCCCAAATAGCCAGCATTGCAGAATCCGAAGCCAGCGTAACATACTCGCTGGGCAGTATGAATATGTCTTTAGAAGTAATTCTTGATCGGGTTGAATTGTCACCAATGGTCCAGGATCTGAGATTGATTGTATCGGCAGAAATGTTGTACAATTCCACCCATTCGCCTCCGCCATCGGTTCTAGGCGCATACATGAATTCGTTGATTACCAGACAATTTTTCGGGTAAGGCACTTTTAACGTGAAGAAGAATTGATTGTTTTGCGGTTTATCGTCATTAAAATCAATCAAGGCTAAGACATTTACCATTCCCTTAGGTGCTTCCGGCAGCACCGGGAATAAAACCACCAAGTCGCCCGGTTCCAGGGAAAGAATATCGGTATATACAGTTTCCCCCGAAACTAACACTGAATCATTATTCCAGTCGGGACCAAATTGAACCTCGGCATTATAGATCGGATTCAAGCCGACGTTTTGGATTGTTAACCGAAATTGCACCGGCTCTCCGGGAACCGGGCTGGCATCTGTGTCGCGTCGCAAATCAATGATCGCGAGATCGTAATCGCAGGGCGAAATGCTGTTCCTATATCCCGGCGTTCCATTAATAGTCTGGCTATTGCCCCAATTTTCTTCGGAATCGGGACCGTCAAGAATGATTTTTTCATCCGAATACCCAGCTTCCTGGTCGGGAGTTGTCAATACTCGGGATAGAGTGTCGTCATTAGCGGAAACAAGAAGAATTTCATTTTGAGTAGTGTTTAGCAACCCGCTTTTTCCAAAGGCCGCGTCATCAATGGTTACCAATAGAGCATCATCAGGTATACGTAAATCATAGGTCGTAGACTTTTTATCCAATAAATAACCCCGGTCTAATACAAGCGCATATTGCCCTGATGACAGAATACTATCGCCCGAGGGAAATTGCAGGGTTTCAAGTTCATCCTTTATTAAAAGATACGTGTCTTTCAAATCCACCGTCGAATCGCCGATATTGGCGATCTCTATATACTCATCATAATCGTCCGCGCCGACGGGATTAAACATGACTTCGCTGATCGTCAGCGCCTGCCCCCAGATCAACCTGACAGAAAATAGCAAAACGAATAAGAAATGGGTGAATTGATTCATCAGGTACTTAAACAATACCAACCTAATTATTTTCCAACCTAATTTTATGCTCTAAATCACAAATTGTCAATACGAATTATCCGGCTGGCAACATAAAGAAAAACATTGACATCTATATCCATTGCATCGAAATTAGATTCGCATATAAACTGAATCGAGAACGGTAACCAGTTTGCTTAGACAGGTATATGAACAATAGGAAAATTATCGTCTGTTTTCAACTGGCTTGTTGCCTCATTGCGGGTGCTCATCTTGACTTAATAATGGCCCAGGAACAAGCAAAATATCAGCGAAAATCAATTACTTTCGTAGATGCATTACTGTTTACCAAAGACATTAAGATGAATTCTTCCGACCGGCAATATTTATTGAATACGATCCAAACCGGGATCCGGATTGCCCGTTTTGACTATAATCCTTTACCGGAGAACCTTCAAGCTACCTTCCGGCAAAAGTTAACCACTGCCGGACACTTTTCGGAAGATGAACTGGAATCACAAATAAACACCTGTCTCGTCACGGAAATCGTCAGGATTCTGGACCTTAATAAAGAAATTCGGGCGCAGAATCTAATAACCGAGACCCAACGCAACTCTTTTATCACCCTGAAGGCTAAAGAGCTGGGCATCACCGCCGAACAGCTTGAGCAGGTGATGAATTCCTCTTTTCTTTTCATTCCCGTTATTGACTCCTATATTGAAAAAACCGACAAGGACAAGAGCGTGGTCAGCGTCAAAATGACCGGCAGCTTGTTGTGGTATCAAGTCATCAGCGACGACCAGCCGCAGGTAGAAAAAATTGCCCGGGTTTACTCCGAAAGCATTTCCAGCGCCTCAAAGGACGATCATTTTACCATTGATGGACAGCGGGTTGACGCCCGGGAGTATGCCTTCAGGACCGCTGCTCATACCCTGGCGATGAACTTCGAGATTAAAACCCGCGAGATAAATATGTTCAAGCTCACGGCTCCCATCGTTGAGATCGAACGGCGCAGAATCAAATTTCCGCTGGGTCGGGCTGAGGGAATCAAGCTGGATGAACCCTTTTTTGTGGGCGAATGGATCGAACGCGATAACGGCAAGGTTCGTTTCCAAAAATCCGGTTTTGTGCGCATCAGCACAGTTTCCGACAACCAGAAATCTCCCGGACAACTATCCCAGGCTGTCGCTATCAAAAAGGGCGATTGGGCACGCGGAATGATGATTGTAGAACACCCCCGACTCGGAATAGACATTGCCTTTAAACCACGCCTGTTCGGCATCAATGTTGAAAGCGGTTTCATGATGAATGCAGAAAAAGGATTCGTGGTCTATTTTGGCGAT
>Ga0315548_1002397_pt1 | contig 14592 bp, 13 predicted proteins | sample SalMarSW160110MG_2_FD_202540 | JGI IMG/M metagenome (GOLD analysis project Ga0315548, IMG submission 202540) | Salt marsh sediment microbial communities from the Plum Island Ecosystem LTER, Massachusetts, United States - Salt Marsh Sediment SW1601-110 ...
GTTCTTCCTGAATTAGCAGAAGCAAAACATAAATCTCCTGAACATAAAAAACATAAAAAATAAAATAAATTTTGTTTTCTCTAACTTTTGGATACGCAAAATGAATTAAGGGTGGGTCTTTGAACTTTAGTTCAGACTTGTAGTGGGAATTTGGAAAACAAAATTCAAAAGCACAAAAAATAATTTTATTTGCCTTGATTAAAATAAGGAACTTTTATTTCAGGTAATTCTGGTTTCTTAGAACCCGAAGCAATAATTGCAATTACAGCGGCAACAACTAAAACAATTCCTATAACAGCAGCAGCATTAGCTCGGACAAAATACCAAAATTGCCCTCCGCCAAAACCAAATCCAAAACTATTCAAAGAAGTTGAAATAACAACTATTGCAATTATGATTATCACAATTACCAAAATCCATTTTATAATTTTATTTCCTTGAACATCTTTATCATCAACAAAAAGACCAAGAAGAATTATAATTACCAAAACTATTGACAAAGCAATTCCCAATCTCGGAAAAATTTCTGAAAAGAAAATTGAAACAATTCCAAATTGTAAAGCCATCAAAGCTGTAGCAAGAGAGATTACTGCATTAATTCCTTTATTGCCTTTGAAAATCGGAATAAAACTTAAAATTGCAAACACCAAAGCAAAAATCAAAAGAAACGGCAAAGCATAATCAAAAATTCCAGCTGCCTGCCATTGCGCAAGAACATTCCCAATAGTCCCGCTTCCAAAGCTTCCATAAGAAACCAAATTTATCAACCCCTCTATCATGTTTTTATTTAGTAAACTTCATTTAAATAATTTAACCTTATTCGGATTTACCCCCTGCACCAGAGGATTTTATTGCAACAGCAATTGCAACAGCAATCAAAACAAGGAATAAAACATTTGTCCAAAGCGATTTACTCCAGCTTGAATGAAACAATTTATCTAAAAATCCAAAATCAATTCCTGCAGACACAGCCATAACAACAAAAGCTCCCAAAACAATTACAATTCCAATAACCCATGGAAGAACCTTATTACCTCCAAAAATTCCTTCTTTCAAATCGCTTCCTGATGCAAATCCCCAAAGAATCAAAACTACAAATATCAAAATTAAAGCAATACTCAAATACAAAATCAAATCACCAACAATTAATTTAGGCGTAACAGCAACAACAAAAATCAAAGCAATAATTCCTGCAATCAAAGCATTCAATTGTTTTTTTCCCTCACCAAAAACCTGTGTTTTTTCAAGAATTGCAAATACAATAAAGAAAATCAGCAAAAACGGATAAATGAATTTTACCGCCAGGTCTGATTGCAAAATTGTTGCCATTTTTTATTTTACCTCTTTTATTTTATAACATTTCATCAGGAACTTCATCAATCCCGGATTCCTGACTCGGCAAAGCTGCCTTATTTATTATAAAAACATCACCAATTGCCTTAACAAAATTATGCGGAATTATAACACCTCGCGCACCACCAATCAAACTCAAAACACTTCCCCCCACTTTTATTCTCCATCCATCAACTTTGTTCTCACAAAGATTCGCTTCTTCAACCTCGCCAAAGTAATCCCCAGAATCAGTATAAACTCTCATTCCAATAATCTCTGAAATCTTTTTTATTCTCATAACAAAAAGATAACAAACTTGTTTATAAATATTTCGTCACATAAACACTAACTTTCCAGAATATAATTTAGTATATAAAACAAACTTTCAAAAAGATTTTCCATATCAATAATCTATCTTGTTATATCATTAATCCCAGAAAAATATTTCCCGCCTTTTTTAACTTTCAAATTTTCATATTTTTTATTAGAACTTCTTTCTTCTTCAAAAACCAAATGATCAGAAAGAGCATAAAACCTTCTCTCCAATTCTCTCCGTTCAATTTCTTCTGCTAATTTTTCCGAACCCTTTGAATAAACAACTTCCAAAACCATAAAACCTCAAACATAACAAACTTTATAAAAATTCCTTAACTTGATTTAATATGTTTAATAAAAAAGAAATTGGAATAATTTTAATTGTGTCTGTATTTTTGGCATTTGCTATAACTCTTGCAAAAACAACAAACTACTTTCTTTATACTCTCCTCGGAGTTTTTATTGCACTTCTAGCAAATGCGCTTGCAAAAAAAGTTGCAGGATATTTTTTTGAATCAGACATTGAAATAAAACTATGGGAATTCAAACGTTATGGTTATACAAAAAAACAAAAATTCAAACGCTCTTTTCCAGCAGGTTTGATAATTCCTTTGCTTTCAAAAATAGTTTTATGGCCTTTGAATGGTTTTGTCTGGATGGCGTCGTTGGTCTTTGATGTAAAACCAAAACCCTGGCGTGTTGCAAAACGACACGGATATTATTCGTTCTCTGAAATGACAGAAGACCACATCGGTTACATCGCAGCATTTGGAGTGATAATAAATCTCATCCTCGCAATAGCCGGATATTTCATTGGCTTCCCGCTTTTTTCAAAAATAAACATTTGGCTGGCTTTCTTTAATATGATCCCAATTTCAGACCTCGACGGAAATAAAATCTTCTTTGGAAATTTGGCACTTTGGAATGTCCTAGCTATTTTAACTCTTCTGGGAATGGCTTATGCTTTCTTTTTGGTGTAAATTTCCAAAAAAAATTTTTATTAAAATGAAAATAAGACATTTTCGTCCATACAAGCAAAACACGAATTAAAAAAAGTTTTTTTGCAATCTAAAGAATCACAATTTTCTAAAAAATATCCCCAAACAGGCTCATAAAAATCTGCACAAACATCTGCATTTTTTTGTTCAAAAGTGCAATAATTTTTATCTTCTAAAAAATTTATTTTTTTGGAATTAAATAAAAAATTAAAAAATAAAGTAAAAACAACCAAAACAATAATTAAAATTCCAAATAATAAAAATATTTTCTTTTTATTTAATGCTTTCATTCAACTCTAAACTCCCAGTTGGTTTCAAATTTTTGCCCGTCGCTTGTTTCAAATAAAACATAAACTCTGTAATCTCCCGAAGATGAAGCAGAAACATTTTTTAAATTCCATCCATAATTCTCTCCAATATCTAATTTAATTAAATCATTCGCAGGAATTGTAATTGATTGATTTGTAACAATAGTTTCATTTAACCAATAATCCCCTGATTTCTTTTGTAGAATCATCAAGAGGTTTCCTGAAACACTTTCGTTATTATTATTGACTATTTTTGATTGTGGTTTTTCTATTGGAGGCATAGTTTGATTCAAATTATTAAGATTATAATTTCCTGTACGTTGTGGGTCGTGCTGATACATTGGCCACTTCAAAGAATTTTCGTCATAGGGGGTATCAAGATTAAATACAAAAATAGTATTCTCAGTACAATCAATACAACTACGCCCAATAACCAAATCTGCAAACCCATCATTATCAATATCACTTATTACAGGAGAACCAAATGATACAAAAGAATCAAAATTTTTAGATGGAGGAACTCCAGACAAGTCCCAAGAATACAAAACGCTATTTCCATCTCCTCCTGCAAATATTCCAGCAATACCGAAAACCTCTTTTGAAGAAGAACCAGAAAAATCCGCAATCAAAGGGGATCTAATCCCAAAAAAGCCCAAATTTTTTATTGGCCAACCTTCAAGCGATTCTCCAAGATAATTAAACAGGTAGAAATTTCCTTTTTGAGAGTAATAGCTTGAAACAAAAATCTCCAAAAAACCATCTCCTTCAATGTCCAATAAAGAAGCTGAAGAATAGACTGCTTCTCCAAAAGCTTTCGGCCAACCATCCAAAATAGAACCATCATTATCCACAACATACACTCCTTTATTTCCCCCAATAGCCCCCAAAACAATTTCATCATAACCATCATTATCTACATCCCCTACCGAAGGAGATGCAAGAGCCCACCCTAAAGCATCAGATGAAACTTCAAATAAAATAGAACCATCAAGATTAAAGACTAGAAGTCCTCCGGAACCTCCAGCAACAACAATCTCTTTCTCAGGATCATCATCAAAATTACCAATAGAAGGCGAAGGGTTTCCTGTAGTGAATGCAATAGGCATCGTGCCATTAATCAATTTAGGCCAACCTTCTAAATATTCTCCAGAAAATGAAATTACAGAAATAACTACATTTTGGGTATTATAGCTGTCGAGAGAAAGAACCACCATTTCTCCAAAACCATCATTATTCAAATCACTCAGAAGTAATGATGATGGATGACCTCCAACACCTTCAAGAGGAATCTTTCGAATCAATTTGCCATCATAAGAATATATGAAAATATTATGGGTTCCCCTAACAACTATTTCTTGAAAACTATCTCCATTAAAATCAAATATAGAGGGTGAAGGGATTGCATTACCCCCAAGGATGTCTTCATTAACTCCTAATTCTACGGGCCACCCATCCAAAATAGAACCATCGTCACTGAATCCATATACTTTCGGAGAAGGTCCTGCCACAAACACAAAAATTTCTTTATTACCATCATTATCCACATCTGATACAGCAGGTTCCAACAAGCCAGAAAAGTATTTTGACTCTACAGGAACTCTAATTGGCCACCCCTCTTTTATAGAAGAATCAAAATAAAGGTTGGAAATCTTTTCAACAAAAGAGTTTCCCTTAAAATCAAAAATTAAATCAAGATCATAAAAACCCGCATCTAGCCCAGAAGTGTTCCATCTTGCCAAAAGAAACTCTTCATTCCCTAAATCTTGATTTAAGATCTCAACACTTTGAATAGAACCTCCATTTGAAAATTTAACAGAATCCAAAAAATATCCCGAAGCAGAAATTTTTGCAACAATTTCTACAGATTCTCCCGTACGATAAAAACCAGAATTTGATGGAGAGATTATCTGAATAATATCCCTATTAAAAACATTGAAATCTTCATTTTCTTTTCCATCAGCTCCATAAACAACTAATTTAATTTCATACTTTCCGTCCATTAAATAATCTGTATCAAAATTACTACACAAAACCCCCTCTTCAATTTCATCTGTACTTTCACAAATCAAATTCCAATCTTCAGAATTTTTAACTGAATAATAAACTTCATATTTCTGAAAATTATTTCCTTTTGCAGTCCCATAAATATCTATTCTTCCAGAAGGTTTGTAATCCATTTCATTCAAATAGACAATCAAAGGTTTTTCAGATTCAACAGATTCCAAAACATCCACCCTTCCTGCACCTTGTGTCAAAACATTTTCTCCTAAATCAACAGCAGTCGCTTTCAAAGAATTTTTAATTTCTTCCGGTGTCCAATTTGGATTTTTTTGCTTTAACAACGCAACAACTCCCGCAATATGTGGAGTAGCCATAGAAGTTCCAGAAATAGCAACATGTTCATTATCCAAACACAATCTATCGTTCCATGGTTTGTTTGAAGATTGTGCAGCACAAATATCAACTCCAGGCGCAGTTATATCTGGTTTAACAATTGATTTTTCATTTCCATTTTCATCAGTCCAAATCACAGGTCCTCTCGATGAGAAATCTGCAATTAAATCGCTTTTATCCGACGCTGCAACAGTAATTGCATTTCTTGATGTCCCGGGACTTCCGATTGTTTGTTCTCCGGGTCCTGAATTTCCAGCAGCAATTACAGCAATAATACCTGCATTAACAATATTATCAATAGTTATGCTGGTTGGATCGTCTGGATTTCCTCCCCCCCCCAAACTCATTGAAATCACATCAACATAATCATTTTCATTTTCCATAATATTTCCATCATTATCTAAATCAATACTTCTTTCAATTGCAGAGATTATATCATCTGAGTAACCGCTTCCACCACTATCTAAAACTTTAAATGCATAAATCTCCACATCAGGAGCAACGCCTTTCAAAATTCCGTTTCCTGCAGCAGTTGCAGCGCAATGCGTTCCGTGTCCGTGATCATCCATAGGATTATTATCATTATTTACAAAATCATAACCTCCGACAACTTTACAATTCTCACCAAAACATCCTCCTAAATCTTCATGAGTATAATCAACACCAGTATCAATAACTGCAATTTTAATTCCTTTTCCAGTCAAACACTCTTTTCCAGAAACAGAACAGTCATTTCCATCTTCATCCAATTGCCAAACATCGTCGGCATTTATCAAAGGAACAGAATCTTCAAGAGTTGCATAAACTTTGTAATTTGGATAAACATTTTTCACACCTTTTATTTTTTTAATTTCTTCTGCTTCACTTGCAGAAATATTCAAATAAACTCCGTTAAAAGTTTTTGTAAATTCTTTTTTAATTTCAACTGAATTTGAAATTTTATTTTTAATTATTCTGTTGTTTGAATTTAACTCTGGAGAATAATCCCTGACTTTTTGTTCAACATCTTCAGGCATAATTGAAAACCATTGTTTGTAAATTCTTACTGGATTATAAACTGCTTTTTCCTCAACATATTTTTCATTTGCAATTGCAATATCATTTAATTTTGTTTTTTCAGCAATTATAGAATTTTCTTCAAACTCAACAATATATCCGTCAAATTCTGCTGATGAAATAAAAGTTTCTTCACTATAAACCCCTTCTCTGGAATTTTGAGTATTTGTTAAAGTATAAGAATATTCAGAATTTGCAAATTCATTAAAATCTGAAATAATATTTCCTGTTTCAGGAGGATCTGTTAATTCAATTTTTTCACCAACAGAATAATCATCTTTTAATGTTGCAACCGAAGGGAATAAATTAAAAGTAAAAGAACCAATACAAGCTCCATCAACACATTCATTTGGACATTTGTAACTTTTTGTTTTTATTTCTGTTCCATCACAATAAGCTTCACTAACATATCCTGCCATTGAAGTTGACTCTCCATAACAATAATCAGGCATTCCATTTGTATTTACACCGTTTTCATAAACCAAAACAGTTGAAGCAACATTATAATTCAAACCTCCGTCTGGATCTTCACAAGTTATTTCCTCCTCACCACCACATTTAAACCGAACTTCATAATCCAAACAACTCACAGTATAAACAGAACCGTCAGCATTATTCTCTGAATTCAGACAATAAAATCCAAAGGTTGTGCTTGAATGAACTGTCTGTAAAATTTTCTCGCCATTAACTGCACGATATTCAACATCAGTCGGATTTTCACAGGCCTGTCCTGATTCAACAAAATAACTCAAAAGTTCATAGTCCCCTTTTCCGCTTGGATTATCTCTGTCAAGCCAAGGTGTCCAGAATTCTGCTTCATCTTCCAAACATCCAGAATAATCAAAACCACAATTAGAATCACATTTAAGTGTTCCAGAAGCATAACCCTCCAAAACGCAACTCTTCCCATTTAAATTACTTCCATCACATTCTTCACCACCTTCCAAAATCCCATTTCCACAAACAGGATTTGAAATTGAAACACAATTACCTGTATCAAAACTATTGCAATCATTTTCGCACCCCAAGGTTCCGGAATTATAACCCAAACTATAACAACTATTGCCTCGCAAATCTGACCCGTCACAAGCTTCACCATTTTCTGCAATATTATTTCCACAAACAATGCCAGAATTCTGCTGAGGAACAGAAACTGACACACTATCTGTATAACTATTTCCAGAAGAATCAAAACACTGGATATTTATAGTAAGAACGCCATAGTATTTAAGATCATTAACATTGCCTCCAGAAGCAAAAGCAGCCATTAATTCTTTTGTACCTGAGGGAGAAAGAGTTTGATCGTTCCAAAGACCACTTTTATCAAATAAAGGAATATATTGACCATAACCATTGCAACGAGTTATATCTCCAGTAGTTGTCCAAGATACATCCAATTTAGATTTATATGCGGATGTCACAGAAGAATCCTCTCCATTAACTCTCAAATCTATGCCAACGCCGTTTTCTATTGCATTGCTATGGATTTTATTTTTATTAAACAAATCTGAAAACCATCCTGCAGAAACAAAGCCAAAAGACAAAATTGACAATAATAAAATTCCAAAAATAAAAATAACAAAACCTCTTCTTTGAATCATTTTATTAAATCAACAAAAAACATCTTTAAAATAATTTCGGTGGTGTGCTTAATCCAAAATTAATATAAACCTCTGCAGTTTTTTATAAAAATGGAATTTCTAAAAAATCTTACACCCCGGGATTATCAAAAAAACATTTTGGAATCATGCAAAAAAGAAAATTGCTTGGTTGTTCTTCCGACTGGTTTAGGAAAAACTCTGATTGGATTAATGCTTACTATAGAAAGAATGAAAGAATTTCCAGGAGAAAAAGTTGTTCTCCTTGCTCCGACAAAACCTCTTGCAGAGCAGCATCTCAATTATTTTAAAAAAAATCTTCCAGAGCTCTTTGGAGAAATGCAGTTATTTACAGGAGCAGTAAATTCCCAAAAAAGAAAAAAAATCTGGCAAACAGCAGACATAATTTTTTCAACACCTCAGTGTGTTGCAAATGACTTGAAAAAAAACCTTTACAATTTAAACGACGTTTGCCTTTTAATTGAAGACGAAGCCCATAGATGCATAAAAAATTATGATTATAATTTCATAGCGCAAAAATATACTTCACAGGCACTTCATCCAAGGATCATTGGTTTAACTGCATCACCAGGTTCAGAGAGTTCGAAGATAAAAGAAATCTGCAAAAACCTTTCAATAAAAAATGTCGAATTGCGCTCAAGAGAATCTCCTGATGTTAAAAATTATCTTCAGGAAAGAGAATTTGAAAAAGTCATGGTAAATTTTCCACCGGAATTTGAAGAAATAAAACACATTTTATTAAAACTAATAAATCAATATATTGAAGAATTAAGAATGAGAAAAGTTTTGTTCGGTCCTGCAAACAAAACAAATTTAATTCAACTTCAGAAAAAAATTTCCTCAACTCTTTCCAGAGGAAACAGAAACTTCAATTACATGCTCGGAGCATCTGCATGCGCACAGGCAATAAAGCTCCATCACGCTCTGAATTTACTTGAAACTCAAACTCTTGAAAGTTTCAACAATTACCTAAAAGAACTTTTCAAACAAGCATCAAAAAAACAATCCAAAGGCGTTGTAAAACTAACTTCAAAACAGGAATTCAATTTCATATTTATGCAATCATCAGAACTTCTTGCAAAAAATAAAGAGCATCCTAAAGTAAAAGAAATGAAAAAGATAATCCAAAGAGAATTTTCAAATTCAAAAGAAAAAACTCCAAGAATAATTGTCTTCACGCAATTCAGAGAAACAGCCAAAAAAATTTCAGAAAAAATAAACGAAATTGAAAATGTTAAATCAAAAATCTTTGTCGGACAGGCAATGAAAAATGGTTCAGGTCTAACTCAGAAAAAACAAAAGCAAATAATAAATGATTTTAGCGACGGAAAAATAAATATCCTTGTTGCAACCTCTATTGGTGAAGAAGGTTTGGACATTCCTGAAGTAAATGCAGTAATTTTTTATGAACCTGTTCCAAGCGCAATAAGAATGATTCAGCGTGCCGGCAGAACAGCAAGATTAAGCAAAGGAAAATTAATAATGTTAATAACAAAAAAAACAAAAGACGAATCTTTTTTCTATGTTTCGCGCGCCAGAGAAAAAAGAATGAAAACTGCAATAGAAAATATAAAAGAAGATTTAAACAATGGAATTAAATTTGATAAACAGAAAAAATTATAAAATGAAAATACTAAATTCAAAACCGATATTTGATATTTTTTCAAAAAAATCTTCAATAAAAAATAATCAACACAAAACAAAACTTCCTGAAGAAAAAATCATAATTGATTATCGTGAAAAAAATTCTTTGGTTAATATCCAATTGCAAAAAATAGGTTTTGAAATAGAATTCAGAGAACTAAAAGTCGGAGATTACATTGTAAAAGATGTAGTCATAGAAAGAAAAACCATTTCTGATTTCATAAACTCAATGATAAATAAGAGATTATTAAAACAACTTGAAGAACTTCAGCAATATAAAAATAAATTATTAATTATAGAAGGAATTTCAGAAAAAGATTTATACAATGACGAAAACTATTCAATAAATCCAAATGCAATAAGAGGTTTTCTTTTATCAATTTTATTAAAACACAAAATTCCTATTATATATACAAAAAATTCCGAAGACACTGCAAGATTCATCTCTGTTTTATCAAAAAAGAAATCCACAACAATATCTCTTAAAGCAAATAAAAAAAATTTGAGCAAAAACGAACAACTTGAATTTATCCTCGAAGGTTTTCCTGGAATTGGCCCAAAAAAAGCAAAACTTCTTCTTAAAAAATTTGGAACACTTCAAAACATAATTCTCGCACCAACAGAAGAACTTGAAAAAATACTTGGAAAAAGAGCTTCTGTAATTAGTGAAATACTTGAAAGAAAATATAATCCAAAAAAATAATTACTTCGGAACTAATGCAAAAAAACTATAATTCCCGTCAGTAATTTTTGAAGCCATTTCTTTTACATCTTTAAGTTTAACTTTTTTAATGTTTTCTTCAAATTCATAAAAATCTTCTGCTTTTCCATGAACCTCTGCAGCAAGAAGTTCAATCAATTGATTTTGAGAATCTTCCATTGAAATCTTATAATGCCCAATCAATTGCTGTTTTGCTTCTGCAAGCTCTTTTTCATCAAGCTCCTTTGAAACTTTTTCAAATTCCTGTAAAATTAATTTCTTGACCTGTTCAACATTTTCCTTCATTGTCCCGGCATAAACAAAATTATATGCAAATCTTTTATTAATATCAGAACCCCCTTTTATTGAATAAGCAAGATTTCTCTTTTCACGAATTTCAGAAAATAATCTTGAAGACATTCCTTCAGCAGTAATTGCACTCAAAACTTTTGCAGTAAAATTACTTTTATCTAAAGAAACAGGAACATGATAAGCAAAAATCAAATTTGCCTGATCAAGTCCTAAACGCTCTTCAACTTTCACTCCGGTTTTCAAATCAAATTTTTGTTCTGGAACTTCTTCTCCAGAAGAATCAAAAAAATTCTTTTCTGCAAATTTAATAACATCATTAAAATTAACATCCCCCACAACACATAAAATCATATTATTTGGTTTGTAAATTTTCTCAAATTTTTCAACAATCTTTTTCCGGTCAATAGAATTCATTGTCTTTTCTGTACCAATCAAATCTTTTCCTAAAGTGCCTGTATAAAGCGATTCAAAAATCTTATCAAAAACAAAAATTTGAGGATTATCCCTTCGCATTTTAATTTCTTCAAATATTACAAGACGCTCTTTTTCCATTTCAGTTTTATCAAATTTTGGATTTTTCACCATATCACTTAAAACTCCCAAAGCAATAGAAAATTTTTCCGACGGCATTTTGCACCAATAACCTGTAATCTCCTCAGAAGTAAAACCATTCAACTCTCCTCCGTTTTTTTCAATCTGCTCTGCAATCTGTTTTGCATTTCTTGTTGGAGTTCCTTTGTAAAGCATGTGTTCAATAAAATGTGAAATCCCTTTTTCTTCTAGTGATTCATTCACACCTCCGGCACGAATGCCAAATGCAACACTCACAACAGGCAAATCCCTTTTTTCAAATAAAATAGTCAGACCATTTTTCAAAACTTTTTTCTTGAAATTTTCTTTCATTTGTGTTTTTCAAAACCTCTGATAATTGAAAAATGCAAACTAAAAATTGCTTGCAATTTTTTGGCTGTGCTGAAAAATTTATTTTTCATGAAACAAAAAAACAAAATTAATTATATAAAACTATGCTCCGGCAAAAAGAATATCTTTAAGAAAGAAAAAATAAGCAGCAGCACCTGCACCTAAAATAAACAGAACAATTATAAGCCAAAGCCACCAACGCGAAGGTTTTTTCTCTGGTGTTTCTGAACCAGAAGAAGGCATTTGATTTTTATTTTTAGAATCTGTTTGAGACGGCAAAGCTGTACTTGAAATAACCTGGTTAGTTTTTTTCTGCGGTTTTTGCATTGCCTTTTGCATTGGATTAACATTCATAGAACCAGAATTTCTGGAAACAGGTTGTCCCTGAACTGTCTCACCAACTTTTTGATTGGGTTGCATTTGAACTTGCGCCATAAACTATATTAGATTTTTCTTTTTATAAATTTATCTTTTTTATAACCAAATACCTTTCTCCTCCAAGTTCAAAATCATCAATCAAATTAAAATTTTCCTTGACAAAATTCTCAAACCAAAATCTCTTAACATTAAATTTATTTTTTGAAACCAAACTTTTTGTGGCAAAACTCACTACAAGCAAATCAACCAACGGAACAATCTCTTTTAAAAATTTCTTGGAATAATTTCTTTTTATCATTTCCAAAGAATCAATAACTTTAAACATAAAAACAATTCTCGGAATTTTTTGTTTTTTCAAAATTGTTCTTATCTTCTCTAATTCAAACAAACTTTCAGAAATTGCTTTTGCATTCTTTAATTTTTGCTTTTTAAAATAATAATTCATCAAATCAACAAGTTGCCCGATTGCTTCAACACCAACGTAATTTACTTTTTTATCCTCAGGAAAAAAGTTATAACTCAAACCATTAATTCCAGCACCTAAATCAACAATAGAAATTTCTTTTCCCAAAACTCTTTCAAAGATTTTTTCATAAAGTTGCTCATAAAAATCATATCTTTCCTTTGTAGAAAAATGCTTCTTCAAAATTTCCTCTGAACTTTTTTTATCAAGAATTTTTTTATTAAGCAGTTTAGAACTTGTAAAAACACTATAAACTTTTCTCAATAAATTCCTTGTCAATTTTATTTTATCTTCATCACTTGTCTGACGCTTCTCAAATTTTTCAAAAACTTTTTCAACATCTTTTTCAGGCAAATCAGAAAATTCTTTTTTTTGTATAATCTTTTCAATTAATTCTTCTCTTTCCATAAATAATTTAAAACATCTTATATTAAAAACTTTACAATGCCTGTAAATGCTCATCCGGATTACATTGCTGCAGAAGGGGAATATCATAAAGCACAAACACTCGAAGAGAAAATCGAAAAACTAAAAAAGATGATTTCTCTGGCTCCCAAACACAAATCTTCTGAAAACCTTCTTGCACAATTAAGAACCCGTTTGAAAAAATTCCAGGAAAATTTAAACAAACAAAAAAAATCAGGAAAATCTTCTCGAATAGGAATTAAAAAAGAAGATATGCAGGCTGTTATCGTCGGAAAAACAAATTCAGGAAAATCCTCTTTATTAAAAGAATTAACAAATGCCAGGCCAAAAATTTCAGAAAACAAATTCACAACAACAGAACCAATTGTTGGAATGATGCCATACCAGACAGTTCAAATACAAATCATAGAAATCCCTGCAATTGATTCAGAATACTATGACAAAAGCATTGTTTATACTGCTGATACAGTTTTAGTTTTAACAAATTCATTAGAAGATTTAAATGAAATTTTAAAAAAAATAAAAACAAAAGGGAAAATAATTATTGTATTTAATAAAAAGAATTCAAACATAAATGAAAGAAAAATAAAGGCATATCTTTCTTCTAAAAAATATAACTTTGTATTAATTGACCTTTCCCAAAGGCGGGAGAGTGGGAATATAGAATCTCTCAAAGAAAAAATTTTCCAAAGTTTTGAAATTTGCAGAATTTACACAAAAGAACCAGAAAAAAATTTAGACAAAGCAAAACAAAAACCAATGATTCTCTCTCCAAATTCAACAATTTCCGATGTGGCAGAAAAAATCTTAAAAGGTTTTTCAAAAAAAGTAAAACAAACAAAAATCTGGGGTCCAAGTTCAAAATTCCCAGGACAAGTTGTTGGATTAAAACATAAAGTAAAAGACCTCGACATAGTCGAATTCAAAACCCGTTAATTTCTCGTTAAAAAATTTGCGACGAGCAAAGCGAGGAGTGTAATAAGGGTGGGAGGGTGGGAAAAAGAGAAATTAAGGAAATTAAAAGATTTGGATATTGTTGAGTTTAGGACTAAGTGATTATCTCTTAAACCCCTTCCTAATATCCCCAATTATCTCACAAAGATATTTTGCACAGGCATTTTTCAAATCCAAAGGATGAACTTTTTTTTCTGCAAAATCTTTTTCAAGTTTTTCAAAATCAGAATATTTCAAATTTCCTCCAAATTTTTCAGGACGTTCAATTAAAAATTTTTCATAACGAGGAAAAACAATCAACTTCACAATTCCTAAAATAGGATTTTCCTTAACAACCCCTTCAGGACAATGCGCTTTCTTAATCTTTGAAATAATATCCTCATCAGAATCTTTAATTGAAATCAAACCTAATTTATCACTTGAAGACATCTTTCCTTTATCTGGACCTTGCAAACTTGGAATCAATTCATGATGAATCAAAATTGGTTTTTTATATCCAATCTCCTGCAAACTTTCCAAAGCAAGCATATGAATTTTTCTCTGTTCAATCCCTCCAAGAGCACAATCAACTTTCAAATATTTGAAATCAGCAATCTGCATCAACGGATAAATAACCTGAGAAATTTTCGCATTTTCAATGTCCCGTGCAACTGTCTGCATACTCCTCAATCCGCGATTCAAAGTATTTTTTGTAGCCAGCAAAAAAACATCATCTATGTAATCTAAATTCCTCTGCATCTCAGAACCTTTAACAAACTCAACTTTATCCAAC
>Ga0315548_1002402_pt1 | contig 14585 bp, 13 predicted proteins | sample SalMarSW160110MG_2_FD_202540 | JGI IMG/M metagenome (GOLD analysis project Ga0315548, IMG submission 202540) | Salt marsh sediment microbial communities from the Plum Island Ecosystem LTER, Massachusetts, United States - Salt Marsh Sediment SW1601-110 ...
CTCTCAAATATATTTAATACATTAGATTAACAGTATCTAATGTTCTTTTTTTATAATAATAGGTTATTAATCCCCTTAATCTACCAAACCCTTTGCTTGTATTCAACTACTGTAATTAAGGAAAGTCTTTTGCTATTTGAACACTCTTTCCTTATCTTTCAAAAAGAATTTGTAGCCTCAGCCAGAGGCTTGCACCAAAAAGATGGCGCACATGTATGCGCCTCTGGCGCAAAAGACACCAAATTTTAGAGACTATTAAGGTTCTATTTCCTACCTACCTAAAATCGAATGAGGATTATCCTCATCAAATGACCACTTTACAGGATTGTTAATTATATAATCGCGGATGTTATTTAATTCCTTTTCATTGCGGATAATGTGTTCACAGAATCGGCGCTGCCAACAAAATTCAAACGAATTATTTCGCCGACATATCGTTGTCACCGCTGCCTTGTATGTGCGGATAACAACGGATAATGATCCCCTTTTTGGGGATATACGTGTAGAGACGTTCAATTGAACGTCTCTACATTGTGATTCATTTATTATAATTATTCCATGAATATGATTCGGCATTATGATATATTCATCTAACTCTATGTTGTTGAAATGGTACGGGATCTCCTCCCAACATTTTCGAGCTATCTCCCCAATGGGCGACAACCTCATTTCTTCCTTGTGTACGTGACCAAATAAACATTCATGACTTTGGATACAGATTGTTATAAAATACTCACCAGGTTGAGAATAATCGTAATGTTTTAAACGCGTTGATTCTATACGAAATACATTTTTGAAAAGGCTCATTTTTTCTCCCGGAACGCAACACTGATATATCACCATAAATAGAAGCTTAATACATTACATCTGTGGTATCCCCATTTTTTGCAATATTAAAACAACGATTAATGTCTGGCGCAATTAGAATCCAAATAAATTTACAAAATCCACGTTAGCAATTCAATAAACATCATAAATAAAAAAATTTCGCTATACACCCTCTTTAATTGGCGCGAATTGCTGAAGATCATGTACATCAATTCTACCAAACCCTTTACTTGATTGCAACTCCTTTGATCAGAAAGAGCCCTTTGTTATTTCGAACCTCTTTCTGTATCTTTAAGAAAAAATAAAGGAGACTAAAATTAAAACCTCAAGAATATTCTTATTATGCCTTTATATATTTCTGATAGGAGCAGGCAATCAATTAAATGGACAAAATCAGCCGGCACTGAAAGAAGTATTCAAAAATGACTTCCTGATAGGAGCCGCTTTAAACGACAATATAGTCTCCGGCAAAGATCAACAAGCTTTGAACTTGGTCCAAAAACATTTCAACACAATAACTGCCGAAAATGTCATGAAGTGGCAGTTGATCCATCCTGAACCGGGAAAATACACTTTTGAGGCGGCAGATAGGTTCGTCGATTATGGTATTAAGCACAAAATGTTCATAGTGGGACATACTCTCGTTTGGCACTGGCAAACTCCTAGAGGATTATTTACAGACAGCTCCGGAAAACCTTTAAACAGACAATCGATGCTGGAGCATTTGAAAGAACATATATTTACGGTAGTCGGCCGTTATAAAGGAAAGGTAAAAGGATGGGATGTCGTCAATGAAGCTCTCGATGATAGTGGAAATATCAATAAGACAAAATGGGTCGAAACTATCGGAGAAGATTTTATAGAAAAAGCTTTTGAGTTCGCACATGAAGCCGATCCGGATGCAGAATTATATTATAACGATTTCCTTATAGACAGACCAGCAAAACGGGACGGGACTGTTCGGCTTGTCAGAAAGCTACAGTCAAAAGGTTTGAGAATCGACGGTGTCGGTATTCAATGGCACTGCGGACTCGATTATCCTGTGCGCAGTGAATTTAATGCATTTGTGGATTCAATTTCTGCACTCGGTGTAAAAATCATGATCACCGAGATGGATGTAGATATTTTACCAAGTGCATTTGAATACAGAGGGGCCGATATCGGCATGAGAGCAAAAATGAAAAAGGAGTTGAATCCATATACAGAAGGATTACCTGAGGAGAGACAGAAGCAGCTTGCCGATCGCTATGCGGAATTATTTTCAATGCTGCTCGATAAACCGGGAAAAATTTCCAGGCTTACTCTCTGGGGAGTGAGCGACGGCGCCTCATGGCTAAATCACTGGCCTATCAGAGGAAGAACCAATTATCCCCTGCTCTTCGACAGAAACTATAAGCCCAAACCGGCTTTTTTCTCTGTAGTGGAAATAGGGAGAAAGAAAAAATAATTTTTTTCAGAACTGTCAAAAAAAAGGTCACTCAGGCAACAAGTATAATATCCAGTCCGCGATTATTAAAAGCCCTGCTCTATTGCGGTATATAGAAATACCATACCTTATGGAAAGATTTATATTCAAGCATTTTTCTGAATTCCACACATTGCATCTTCATTTTTGTCCCTTTATCTTCTTACAATAACAAATAAATCATCCACGGTTTTTCCCTATTATTATAGTGATTCCCTATGAGACTCAAATCAAAGCATTTCCTCGTTTTTATCATCATTTTCATAATATTCATCAATTGCACAGCATTCGCCGATGACGGATATAACCTCTGGTTGAAATATAAAAAAATTGAAGACCGGACACTCTTAGAAAAGTACCGACAGATGATTTCCTCTGTCGCCGTTACGGGCGATTCCAAAACCTGCCGTATTATAAAAGATGAATTGAAAAGAAGCCTTCCGCAATTACTCGGGAAACCTCTTCCCTTCGAAAAGAAAATTAAATCCGGTACACTTCTTATCGGCACACCACGAAGTTCTGCGTCCATTAAAAGAATGAGATTTTCAAAACGTCTAAATCAATTAGGCCGGGACGGCTATTTTATAAAATCAACAACTATTAAAGGCAAGACATGCATTATAATAGCAGCCCGGAAAGATATCGGACTTCTCTACGGTACATTTCACTTCCTGCGTCTCATACAAACTCAACAACAAATTGAGAACATCAATATCGTATCGCAGCCGAAGATACAATACCGGCTATTAAATCACTGGGATAATCTGGACAGCACCGTCGAACGCGGTTATGCCGGAAAATCTTTATGGAAGTGGAATGACCTGCCTAAAAAAATCGATAAAAGATACTACGATTATGCCCGTGCAAATGCTTCCATCGGAATCAACGGAACGGTTTTGAACAATGTGAATGCAAATCCAAATATACTAAGACCGGAATATCTCAAGAAAGTTGCAAAGTTAGCGGATATATTCCGCCCGTACGGAATTCGCGTTTTCCTTTCCGCAAATTTCTCTTCGCCTATCTCCGCTCAGTTCGCATTTGAACAGAACCGTAAAGGCGGAATAGGAAATCTCGAGACCTCCGATCCGTCCGTTCCGGCAGTGCGGCTCTGGTGGAAAAATAAAGTAAAAGAAATTTATAAATACATTCCGGACTTCGGCGGATTTTTAGTGAAAGCAAATTCCGAAGGAATGCCCGGCCCGCAGGATTATAACAAAACACATGCCGATGGCGCTAACATGCTTGCCGAAGCACTTCAGCCGTACAACGGAATCGTAATGTGGCGGGCGTTTGTATATAATGCCGATGTGGATCCCGACCGGTCGAAACGCTCCTATAAAGAATTCGTCCCTCTTGACGGAAAATTTCTGCCCAATATCTTTGTTCAGGCAAAAAACGGCCCTATCGATTTTCAACCGCGCGAACCGGTGCAGCCGCTTTTCGGCGCTATGCCCAAAACTCCTTTGATGCTCGAGATTCAATTGACTCAAGAATATCTCGGCCATTCCAAACATCTTGTGTATCTTGCACCGATGTGGAAAGAATATTTACAGTTCGATACTTATGCAAAAGGGCCGAGTTCAACACTCGCCTCTATAATAGACGGATCGCTGGAGCATTATAAAATGACCGGCATTGCAGGCGTAACAAATATAGGAGACGATCGTAACTGGTGCGGACATTTCTTCGCACAGGCAAACTGGTATACGTACGGGCGGCTTGCATGGGATCATTCGCTTACGGCTGAGCAAATTGCTAATGAATGGATAATGATGTCGTTGACAAAAGATCATGATGTTTTAAAAACAATCCGCTCAATGATGATGGGTTCGTGGGAAGCTTGCATTAATTATATGACGCCGTTAGGACTGCATCATATTATGCAGGAAGGTTTTCATTATGGACCCGAGCCAAGTCATGGTGAGGGAAGAGAAGACTGGAGATCAACCTATTATCATCGTGCAGATAGTATCGGACTCGGTTACAACCGCAGTTCGACCGGAAGCAATGCAACAAGCCAGTATTTTCCGCCTCTGCGCGAGACATTCGATGATGTCAAAACCTGTCCGGAAAAATATCTGCTCTGGTTTCATCATATCCCATGGGATTATAAAATGTCCGAAAGGACTCATTCGGAGAAATCCAGTAAAATCCTTTGGGAAGAGTTATGTACAAAATATTATTTGGGAACAAAGTACGTGGATGAGATGACTGCTCAATGGTCGTCTCTCAAATCATCGGTTGATCCTGAAATCTACTCGCATGTTCAGGCAAGATTGGAAATACAAAAGACCGATGCTGCAATATGGCGGGATACGTGTCTACAGTACTTTCAGAAATTCAGCAAGAGACCGATTAGTACACCGTAGCACAGCAGGAATGTGAAGTAACAAACGGGTAGTAACTCATATTATTCCAACACATTGACTATGTAAAATATAAACCCCTCCTTCATCCTCCCCTTTGATAAAGGGGAGGAGTGAGGTGGGGTTTGTTTCTTGTCCGTTTTAATTGGGATTCTTACCAAACGATGATGACTAAGTAATTCCAGGCTTCCGCAAACGAAGACACTGCTAAATTGCAGATCAATTGATTATTTGTTATTTTTCATCTTCTGAAAAATGCATCGGAATGTTTTTCTAATTACATCTGAGTAAAGGAGAATCAGTATGTCTTTTATAAAACTTAGCGGAGCTTTGTTAGTTCTATTTGTTATACTTGTTGCATGCGCTTATGGCGATAATAACGTCCTGTCCAATCCCGGTTTTGAAAGAGGAAAAACCAACTGGTTTGAACGGACTTGTGCAATCGAGCCCGTTCCATCGCCTGTTCACAGCGGTACCGGTGCGATAAAAGTCATAAACAGATTGATGAACTGGCAGGGAGTGAAGCAGTCTATCTTCGGGAAATTGATTGAAGGAAAGGTATATAAGATATCCGGCTGGGTGCGGCTTGATAATGCAAAGTGCGATACGATCGCCATATCCGTCGAACAGCAAGATGACGGCGGCACGCAATACATCGGTGTAGCACGAGGTGTTGTTACAGACAGTGCATGGATCAAACTCTCAGGTGAATTCACTTTAAAAATAATCGGTTCTTTGGCGGTACTGGACGTGTACTTTGAAGGCCCGGCACCGGGTGTAAATTTTTTCGTTGACGATGCAAGTGTATTCGGGCCCGAAGTCGATGCTCCGAAGGTAATTCCTGCCAATCCAAAAGGAAAAGGCCTGATTGACATCAGCACGCGGCATCAAATAATTGAAGGCTTCGGTGCCTCGGGTGCGTGGTACACCAGAGACCTTGTATACCACCAGAAGAAAGACGAGTTATACAGTCTTCTTTTCAAAGAACTCGGCCTGGATATTTTCCGCATAGGCAACTATTACGATATCGATTCGAGTGCATTTTATGAATCGTTAGAAATAGCAAAATGCGGCGAGTCCGCTTTGAAGCGCGATCTGAGAATTATGATATCATCCTGGTCACCTCCACCTTATATGAAAAACAACGCGAAAATAATCGGCGGAACTCTAAAAAAGAAAAATGGAAAATTTATATATGACGAATTTGCACAGTGGTGGTGCAGCAGTATAGCCGCATGTTCACAAGCGGACGTTAAGGTGGATTATATTAACATACAGAACGAACCCGATTACGAAGCTCCGTATAATTCATGCATATTCGCTGCCTCAGAAACCGTCGACACAAACATCGCCGCTTATGACATAGCTTTCGAAACAGTCTGGGAAAAATTAAATTCGGAGATGGGTGCAAATATGCCTAAAATGCTTGCTCCGGAAACATCCAGTTTAGGCAATGCTAAAAGGTATATTCAATATTTGGAAGGCAAATCTCATTTTTACGGATATGCAACGCATCTCTATGATTGCAGCGGATGTGGATCTGCTCCAGACAGGTTTATTCCGAGTATGAACAGCTTTAACAATTTTGTAATGCAGCATGCAAAGAAGCCCGTATTCCAGACGGAGTTCGAAGACGAGCCCGGAACCTGGGCAGATGCAATCAACACAGCACTTGTAATGCATAATTCTCTAACTATTACGAACGCAGCATCTTATTTATACTGGGACTTATTCTGGGGCCCGGGAACTGCTCTGGTAAGTATGGACGACTCAGCCTCATACACGATCAAGCCGACATTTTATACTTTCAAGCAGTATTCAGCGTTTATAGATGCTGGTTGGCAGCGCGTGGAAGCTTCGACCGATAACACCGGCATCAGAATTTCCGCATATGCAAGTCCGGATAATAAAAAATTAACAGCAGTTATTATAAATACTACCGACAGTACGAATATTCCCTTCAAATTATCCATTAAAGATTTTAAGATCGGCAAAGGAGAGATTTACCGGTCGAGTGCGAAAGAAAATTGTGCACTTATCGGCAGTTATAACGGAAAGGCTTCGTTAAAAATACCTGCAAACTCAGTAACGACTTTATCGCTGATTTCCAAAAAGAAATAAAAAATATTACAGAGTACAAAACAGAAAAGCCGGGTCATTTTTTGATTCGGCTTTTTCCTGTCCTCCAGCTCAACCGCTTTCCGAAAGTTACGGCAGGACAAGCTTTGATGACTTTCTGAAATTTATATTGACTCATAGAGTGCTTGATTTTAAACGGAAGAACAGACATATTTGCCTTGCAATTCGTTAGCAAAAGAAGTACCGAATCTCATTTTCAAGAAATAACGCTTTCGTCAGACTCAATTATATGTTATGCCGCCGCCTGATAAGATGAAGAAAAATTGTAATAAAATATCGGATTTTATTGTAATAAGAGTATTTGATCAAGCACATCTTGCTCATCTTGATCGTGCGAAGCTAAGCGATGAGGGTATCGAGGCATTTCTCAAGGATGAAAATATTGTTTCTGTAAATCCTATCTGGTCAAACACAGTTGGTGGGATTAAATTGATTGTACATAAATCAGATGTCGAGAGAGCTGGTTCAGTGCTTGGTATTAACAAATATACAGATCTTCAATATGCATTCGACGACAAAATTGAGGCTCAAAATGTTTGCCCGGAATGTGGTTCGACTGAGGTTCAGAAAAAAAATCAGTTACAAGCTATGTTTATAATGGTTTATTAGAATTTTGGATTAATTAACTTTTAAATTGCGGTAATAACAAGTCGGGTTCTCATCAATAAAAATACAGGAGTATTTATGGTACGTAGAGCGCTGAAATCTGTCCAGGCACAAATTAGTCAGGAGTATTCAATAAGTCCGTCCGGCGAAAAATTTGTTATCCCCGACAAGAAAAAATATGCCGCAGAGTATAAGAGACTTGAAAAGCTCGCCGCTGAAGCACGCAAAGAGAAAAAAGAAATTGTCGTGGTTATGGGTGTTGGTTTTGTAGGTGCGGTGATGGCTGCGATCGTTGCGGATACTGTAGACAGCAAAAAACGTTCGAGTAAATTTGTAATAGGATGCCAGAGGCCGAGTTCACGAAGCTATTGGAAAATCGAGTATCTCAACAAAGGCATCTCGCCGGTAAAAGCAGAAGACCCGGAAGTAGACGTAATGATCAAACGCTGCGTGAAGGATAAAAAAACACTTATTGCCACGTACAACAGCGATTGTCTGAAATTAGCAGATTGTGTAGTAGTGGATGTGCAGTGCGATTATTCGAAAAGCGAACTCGGGAATATGAAAACCGGTGAAGCGGATATGGCGGCACTTGAAGCAACAATGAGAACCATCGGCGAGAAGATACGGAAGGATTGCCTTGTTCTTATTGAAACTACAGTAGCTCCGGGAACGACAGAATTTGTCGCCTGGCCCATTCTTAAAAAGGCTTTCACAATGCGCGGCATTAAGGCGACACCGCTGTTGAGTCACAGCTTCGAGCGGGTAATGCCAGGCAAGGAATATGTGGCCAGCATCAGAGATTTCTGGCGAGTCTGCTCCGGATGCACTCGCGAATCACGAACACGAGTAGAGAAATTTCTCCGCGATGTTCTTAACACAAAAGATTATCCGCTTACTGTCATGGACCGTCCGATCGAATCGGAAACGACGAAGATCGTCGAAAACTCGTATCGTGCCGCGATTCTCGCATTTTTAAATGAATGGAGTCTTTTCGCCGAGCGGAATGGCGTCGATCTCATCAAAGTCATTCAAGCAATCAAAATGCGCCCGACGCACAGCAATATCATTTTTCCCGGGCCCGGTGTAGGCGGCTATTGCCTGCCGAAGGACGGCGGCCTCGGTTATTGGGCATACAAACACATTCTCGGTTTTGAAGACGGCGACAGTATTTTTAAAATCACTCCGACTGCAATCGATATCAACGATACGCGTTCGCTTCATGTAGCTGAACTGACACGCGACGCACTGCGCAACATGGGGCGCCACATTGCCAGTGCCGATGTGCTGATCTGCGGTGCAAGTTATCGGCAGGATGTCGGGGACACGCGTTACAGCGGCAGTGAAATGGTAGTTCGCAAACTGGCGGAAATGGGAGCTGAAATCCGGGTGCATGATCCATATGTTGAGCATTGGTATGAAATCGAAAACCAGAATTCCTACATGCCCAAGGATCACTCATGGAAACGGTTCTTCCGCAATCAGGAGGAATTGGCAAAACTCCGCGTGCAGAAAGATATCCGTTCGGCACTGCATGGAGCAGAGGTGCTTGTACTTGCAGTTCCACACGCACCATATTTGCAATTGAAACCGAAGGACGTAATCGCATGGGCAGGACAGCCTCTTGCCGTTGTGGACTGTTTCGGCATTCTTACCGATCAAAAAATTCGCGAGTACCTGAAACTCGGATGTGAAGTAAAAGCGCTAGGCCGCGGGCATATCAAACGATTGAAAGAAGAATTGCGAGAATAACTGATATATATAGCGCATAGCTTTCGGCCGAAGCGCCCACCTGAAAAACGCGCAATCGGATAAACCGATTGAAGTTCTAGGGGATGGCAGGAAAAAAGAAAGAAGGACATGTCATGCCCGCATGATTCTATCTTGCATCCAGGACACAGATAACCTTGGACTAATCTTGATTAATAATAGAAGAACCGTCATATTTTCGGTACGTTTCATAAACGAAGAAATACTGAATTTCACTTTCTCCAATTTCCACCAGCCAAAGGCGGACAAGTCAGGTAGAGTGCGTCAAAATAAATCTTCAAAAAATGGAGGATATTATCATGAAAACATCAACAATGATAATAATACTGGGATTATGCAGTGTTTTATATTTCTCCTGCAAGGACAAATCGACTGATCCCGAAACTCAACAAAGTGTTGCATTTTCTTCTCAATCCAGCAAATGCCTTTCACAAGGTCTGCCAAGGCACAATTATTTTGATTCATTATTCACATATTCCTTTAACGACAGTCTTATAATAGATTTTACCGTGATTGCCAACTGCTGTCCGGATTCAAATCGTTTCAGCATTTCTTATAATATCAGGACAGATACTTTAATTATCTCAATAGCGGACACGGCAGAAAATCTATGCGATTGTATTTGTCCGTATATGATTCATACTGAATTCTGGAATCTCCCGGCAGATCACTATATCGTTCGGTGTAATTTGCAAAATTATAAAGATCCGATCTATCTCGTTGAAGTCCATCGAAAATAATTAAAAGCTTTCCCGCTGAAAATGAAGGACACCTAATAAGGTCAAGATTTTTTATGCATTTCGAATTCAGATGAAAGGAAAATACATGAAAAATAGTATTATAATTATTACACTTTTTCTATTGCTTGGTACGTTTTCTTGTACACCAAGTGTCGAGAAAATGGATCGGCCGGCTTTAGTCGCTCTAATGGAACAATATCTTGCAGCTCTGGCAAAACACGATACTTCCGGCGTGCCGCTCGCAAGCGATGTGAAGCTCGTGGAAAATACGGAAGCAACTCCGATAGGCAAGGGCCTCTGGGAAACAGCTACGGGTGGGCCGACGGAATTTAAAATTTTTGCTGCCGATCCCGCTGCCGGACAAATCGGATTTATAGGTGTTATACAGGAGAACAACAAACCGACTATTCTCGGTGCGCGCCTAAAGGTTGTCGACGGCAAGATCACAGAGATAGATCATCTGGCAATTCATTCAGACAGTCTTCCCTTGAATCCAAATATGTCAAAAGTGCGGCCGGGATTGCTGGAGCCGGTAAAACCATCCGAACGCTTCCCGCGCGAAGAGATGCTGAAGATTGCGAATTCCTATTACGAAGCCATTGTGCAGGACGACGGGACTATCTGCCCCTTCGCTGATGAGAGTCAGAGACGTGAAAACGGAGGAATCACTGCAAATGATCAGACACAAACTCCGGAAGAAGCAGCAAAAGATAATTTCTCAGTATTCAGAAAGATGAAATGCGGCGAGCAGCTCAGTACCGGTGTTATGAGTTATATCACCGATATCAATCGGCGCCGTTTTATTGCAGTGGATAAGGAAATGGGACTGGTATTTGCGTTTTCCATTTTCGTTCATGATGGCGAACCCAAAGTAATGAAAATTACCGGCGTTCCCGGAATAACAGAAAGAGAAAATAAATGGGGACCTTTTGATCTGCCTGCCGCTCATATTTTCAAAATCAGAGGCGGAAAGATATATGAAATAGAAGCAATCGGTTACGTAGCAAAGCATGGGATAAAAAACGGCTGGGAATGAATTTTGAAAGGCAATATTTATATTATACCTTATAACGATAAATGAGAACTTTTCGCCAAAACAATAAGTATTAAGGAGGGGGACAAATGCGGAAAATAACTTTATTATTAACCACTACTTTAATTTTTCAATCATTACTATTGCCAAATCCCATAGATGATACGCCGAAGGCAAATTTCTCGGAGTTATATTTCGATTCAGACAATAACTGGACAATGGAGATTTTTTTTCCTTTTCAATACAACAACAGTAATATTAACAGCATAGTTTTTTATATATCCAATCAAAAAACGCAGCTTGTGCTGGACACAAATTATTATGATCAAGAAATTATTGTTATTGATTCAAGTAATTTTACAAATCCTGTATCCATTAATCCAGAAGGAGATAAAATTACAATTCATACTTATTCACATTTTCGCTGGGACTCAGATACAAAATTTATAAGAATAGATACATTAAGCTTTGGGAATTACCCGGGAGCTAGTGTGGGCCGGCCAGATCCAGGTTATTCCATCTATAGAGTTGCTTGGGATTATTTATATAATACGATCACCGTCGACTGTCTTAATAGCTGTCCTACTATTGGTGTTGTTAATGATACAGTTGGATTGAGTGCAATACTGAAGGGGCATATTTATGATTCCAATAATAGACTAGTTACAAAACTAAAGCCGGTAGGTTATGGAGATATTCCATATTTCATATTACAAACTCCACTTACAATAGATACAAATGGAGCATATATCACAAAAAATTTTCCAGTACTATGTTCACCTACTAAGCTAACAGTAAGATTAGAGTATTTCAGTGGTCCAATATATTTTGTAGATATAGAACCATTTAAACTGGAAAATATCCGACCAAAAACCGAATATTTTCAAGACATACATCTTAAAGATGATCGGTTTGTCGTCGAGGTAAACTCGGTGATGTCAATTCTTGATGATGATTATAAGCTGATAAACTATCCAAATCCGTTTAATTTATCTACAAAATTTTTTGCAAAATTTCCAATTAGGATGCAAGGTAAGCCGGGAAGGATCGACATATTTAATATGATTGGACAAAGGATAAGGAGTATTCCAATAACTCATGGCATAACTGTATCTTGGGATGGTAAAAATGATAAGAGCAAGGTAGTGGCATCCGGCGTCTATTATTGCTCGCTTAATATAGATAATAAAATAATAAAGACCGGCTCAATGATTCTTATCAAATAATATGAAAAATATTGTTAACATATTTTTTTTTATTGGGATTGCTTTCGGCCAAAAAGCAAACTTTTTTAAGGAAGATATTACATTCCGTATCGACGGTAATTTTATGGACGTTGAAGGATATTACTGGTTTGCAAACACCTCATCGGCCTCAATAAAAAGTGAAATCTATTATCCTTTTGCCAATTATTGTAATGAGGATATTGATTCTATCCGAATTTATAATATTACAGCGGGCATAAATACGAATTATAGATATGATAATATCCGCGGAATTTCATTTAATTTATTTATTACACCCTACGATACCGTAATTTTTCAAATTGGTTACAGACAGAAAATAGTTGGTGATAGTGCGGTTTATTTTTTAAGAACAACTCAATCCTGGAACAAACCGTTAGATCAAGCTGAATATAAATTGCTTATGCCGGATTCTTTATTCATTAGAAGATTTAGTTACTCACCGGATAAATTTTATAAAATACAGGGTAAAAAAATATACTACTGGAAAATGAATAATTTTATGCCCGAACAAGATCTAATTTTCTATTTTAAATGAAAGATAAATTATTATGACTGGAATTTCATGCAAGCTGATTATAATATTTATTGGAATCTGTATGCTGTCTTCCTGTTCAAATCAGAAAAAAGAACAGGAACAAAAGATTGATTCTAATGAGATAGCGACCACGAATTCTCTACGTCAGCAAAAATTAAGTCAATTCAACGATTCTCTCTATCTTCTCTTTGAAAAATCTCCGGAAGAATTAACCTCCGTATTCGGAAGTCCAAAGAAAAAAGAAAGCAGGTTGTTTACGAATATTCACGATGGAGAAATAGATACGGTATATCACCTGGATTTCGATAGTGTTTCAGCAATTTTATATTATGCAAGCTCACAAAAAAGATATCTTGTTGGAAGCGTTGAAGTTCGGAGCAATTCACTACTTAATATCATGGGATTCAATCTGGGCGTTTACGATACAACCGTTACAAATACAATCGGATTATCGGACGAATTTGAGATAGATTCAACGGGAGTGGATATTTTTACGTATAAATTAGGCGAGATAGCCGAATCCTACACGCAATTTTGTTTTAAAGATTCAAAATTAATAAAAGTAATTTATCTGCCTTATTTTGATTAAGATCGTCTGTTAAAAGAAACCATCATATAAATTGAATTTCATATATGACTTTTAAAAGGAGCACTTCAATGGATAAACATATCACACTCGTCGGAATTCTGAACATCGTATACCGCACGATGGCAATCATCGGCGCTGCCGTTCTTTTCATTATCGCATACGGATTCAGCTTTCTTATCAAAATAATCTCGCATTTTGACGACACCGAGATGCAGGAAATTACACCGGAAGCCTTTTGCTTCGTGCAGGTCGTTCTCACAATTGTCGGTATTTGCATTTTGATATTTGCCATAGCAGGAATCATCGGTGCTATTGGTGTACTCAGAAAAAAGGAATGGGGACGTGTTACATTGCTGGTCGTATCATTCTTTTCTCTGTTCAGCATTCCACTCGGCACTATTCTCGGCGTCTATAGTATTTGGGTGCTTTTAAACGACGAAACTATCAGGATCTTCAATCCGGTTCAAAATACTCCGGCCAAGAAAAAAATAAAATAATTGCAGGATTTTATGAAAATCATTGCACTTGAAAAGGAAGTTCCCGGCATCACAGATGACCGGTTCACTCCTGAGATTCTCCGCACTGAAGCTGCGCAGGCGTGGGAACTTTATCAGGCAGGAAAAATCCGCGAATTATATTTCCGTTATGATCGCCAGGAAGCAGTGCTCATACTTGAATGCAGTGACGTTGAAGAAGCACGGTCGGTACTTGCGACTTTACCTCTGGTTAAAGAAGGTTTAATTACATTCGAGATCATTCCGTTGGCAGCTTATCCGGGATTTTCCAGACTTTTTGAAAACCGGAAATAGCTAATTCTCTACGGATAAATATGAGACTTTGGAGCATTCATCCGGGTTATCTTGATTCAATCGGACTGGTTGCACTCTGGCGTGAAGCTCTCCTTGCAAAAAAGGTCCTCTCAAAAAAAAACAAAAGGCTACATACACCATCCGTAGCTTGACAGATTCAAGCGGCAAAAAAATCCAGCCGCTGCAATAAACTCATATTTGACCGGTATATATAATGAATCACTCAAAAGAGGGTATTCATTTGAGCGGCGGAATATTAGCCGGACTAACGCGCACACTTCAATAAAAGTAACTACCGGTCAGCTTAATTTCGAGATAATTCACTTAAACCCAAATTATGCATTAGAGAATTGAAAAGGTGGATCAAGAGCACCAACTTTAGAGAATAACCCATCCAACCATTGACGTTTAGTCCCAGAGACAGAGAGCTTTAGTACCTTTTTACCTGCATGCCT
>Ga0315548_1002412_pt1 | contig 14550 bp, 14 predicted proteins | sample SalMarSW160110MG_2_FD_202540 | JGI IMG/M metagenome (GOLD analysis project Ga0315548, IMG submission 202540) | Salt marsh sediment microbial communities from the Plum Island Ecosystem LTER, Massachusetts, United States - Salt Marsh Sediment SW1601-110 ...
TTGACGAGCCAAATGACTGACATTAACAAACATCCCTGATAGGGAAAATAAGACCACGGACATAATTCCGGTTCTTCTATCGTACAATTTTTTTCCTAACAGGTAGGTAAACCATATCAGTAACAAACCACTCAAAAAAGAAACTAATCTTGCCTGGTAAAGACCAAAGCCAAAGAGCTTGAACATCATGGCTTCAGCAAATAAATGAATATTGCCAAAGCCAACATTTTTGTCCAGACCATACAAATCCCCAAAAATGCTAAACCCGAAGCGTCCGTTCTTCAAAAACTGAAGAGCAGCGTCACTCAGCCATGGTTCATCTATGAATACAGCATTTGGAGCCTTATCTAAAGAGTACAGGTGCATCGAGAAGAAAACCGCTCCATACACAGCCAAGAGGAGATATATGATTAACTTGGCTCTCCCTCTTATCAATTTCTTCTTTCCCCCTGATTATTTAAAACATCTGTCCCGCTATCGAATTTTACTTTATCAAAAATCCATTCATCTCTTCCCCAAAATTCCTCGAATTTCCACTTCATCAGAACATGTCCTCTCAAAACTCTATAAACTCAATAAACTCTATAAACCCAACAAACATTTGTTTCCCTCGCCGGCCTTCAGGTTATCCCCCTGACAGCATATCCCCGTAAACCTCTTCAAGTTGATCCACTATTGAATCCCAATTAAACTCCCTTTTTACATAATCTATAGCCATCCCTCTTCGAGACCGAACCTTAGCGGGATGGTTAATTAGTTCCTCCAGTACCTCTCTTAGATTCTCACTGTCACCTCTCCTGAAAATATAAGCGTAATCAGAGACAATAGTAGTATTCTCGGGAATGTCGCTGCAAACTATGCAGCAACCAAAACTCATTGCCTGTAAAAGTGAATGAGCTAAACCCTCAATCTCTGAAGGATGAACATAAAAGTAACAATTGCCATAAAGCTCCTCCAGCAGTTCTTCCCTAACATATCCCACAAAAATTACCCTTTCTCCTGCCATCTTGTTTAGATTCTTCACATACTTATCCGAGTGGCTTCCTCCCCCAGCGATGACCAATTTCATTTTAGTCTTAATTTGATTGAAAGCGTGAATTAGATAGTGACACCCCTTTTCCGGAACCAACCTTCCCAAGAACAAAAGATAATTATCCTTCTCTAAGCCAAACTTTTTTATCTTATCAGGACTGCAGGATGAATATGAGTTTACTCCTGTTGGGACATAATAAACGCGCTTTTGGTACTTTTTTTCAAAATACTCTTTTAATACCCTGGAAACGACTATCGTTCGATCGGGTAGAAGAATCGAGGCCAATTCTCCCCATTGAAGGTATTTTCTACTCAGCCATCCCCACTTGGCTCTTTTCCAATCCAGTCCATGCACGTAGCTGACAGTTTTCATTCTCTTTAACTTTGGTATCCAGGCCAGAGTGCAGGGACCTAAAGCATTAAATTGGACAATATCAACATCCCGCCTTAGGACATCCAGGGCAGATAAGAATGTGTGCGACAGGGTTTCCAGATATTTTGACCTAAATGAGGGGAGTTTTACTATCCTTATTCCCCGATATTCTTCTCCTACATCCACGTATCCCCGAGAGTATACTATTACCTTGTGACCTCGTTTTGCCAACCTCCACCCAATCTCCTCGGTAAAGTTTTCGATGCCTTGCGGGTAAGGAATACCTTTTAAACCCAACATAGCTATCTTCATCTTACAGAATTTGAGTTCTCATATGGGCTCTGACCTTATTCTTAACCAGCCAGAAAAATGGTTTGTGTAAATTTCTTCTCATGGCTGTCTTGGCGGTACAAATCATCCAGCATTTATTGCATTCATTAGCTCTGCGTCTGAATTTTTCTGCCCTCTCTGAAAACCAGAGTTCTTTAAACGCATAATCCCTTAGATTCCCGAGGGGAAAGTCAAGAACATCGCATCCGTAGAGATTACCTTCAGGTTCTAGGTAGAAAAATCCTTTGCCAGCATCGCATCTTAACGGCCTTCTTTTGGTATGAAGATACTCCCACAGAGTATAGTCAAAATAGGCTCTAGCAAACCTTTTCGGACTCCAGTGCCTTAGCTCTGATCTCACCAGGTAGTTGAGCCCATCCCCCAATGCACCGTTATTACCTGGCTTAAGACTATCCTTTTTTCCAAAGTATATGGGCGAGGAGGTCGCAACGGAAAGGCTAAACTCCACACCCATTTCATCAGCCAGATGGTAGACTTTGTTTACTTCTAATACGTTACTATCCATGAGTGTTAGGGCAATTCCCAAATCCCTTACTCCACCTCGCTTCAGAATGTTCAAGCTTTCCATCGCCTTTCCAAAAGCCCCGGATATTCCCCTGAGTTCATCATGTTCGTTCCCTACTGCATCGATGGAGATTCTGACTGCAATTCTGTCATTAATTTTTATTATTCTACTCATACTCTCTTCAATCCTTTTAGGTAGAAGGCCATTGCTAGAGATTACAATTCTCGGTGAATCACATCTATTATGAATCACCTCTATAATCTCAGGTAGATCCTCTCTCAAAAAGGGCTCGCCTCCGGTAATGTTGACCTCACGCAAACTGGAAGGAAGTCGTTGGTAGAAAGCAGGCTCCACCTCTCGACCAGATTCTCTCTTCCAAATATCACACATTATGCACTTAGCATTGCACTTCAGGGTTACGGCAATTATGGCATAGCTCGGTAGTGGCATAATCTCACCTAAGCAGTTTTTGGTAAACCCCCATTAACTTCTGGTAATAGAGCTCAAGGTTATATTTTTCTTCCACCTTTTTTCGGGCATTCCTCCCCATCTGTCCTCTCAACCGCGGTCGGCTTATGAGATAGGCAATCTTTTCTGAGAGCTCCTCGCTATTTCCCGGTTCAAAGAGAAGGCCATCTACTCCATCCTCAATCAATTCCGGGATGCCACCAATATCTGAACCAATAACTGGCTTTCCTAGAGCAAAAGCCTCCAGAACTGCGTGAGGACAGTTCTCATACCATTCCGATGGTACTACGGCAAACATTGAGTTTCTAATGACCGATTTTAATCGCTCCTCACTCATATAGCCTGAGAATTCAATATTAGCAATGTCTTTTTCCTCAACATATTCTTCCAGTCCCTTTCTTAGCTCCCCTTCTCCTATAATCAACAACCTGGAATTTTTCATATCCTTCAGCGCCCGAATTAGAGTCAAAAGGCCCTTTTCTTCTGAAAGCCTGCCGAAGTAAACAAAATAATCCTCACTCTCATATTGAGGCAGATATTCTTTTACATCGGCAAAGTTGGGGATGCAGACTATTTTTTTTTTGTCAATTCCGAACTCAATCATCTTATGGCCCAAAAACTCGCTGGAAGCAATAAATAGATCCACATTCCTTTCGTAAATCCTCAGGAATTTATGGACATACATTTCTGTGCAATTGAGTAGGCTAAAGCTAAAAGATCCCTTATTGCACCGTTGCAGGACTGCCTGATAATACTGATGTCCTTTGCACCTTTCACAAATTCTTCCCCCGGCCACCATCTTATAAGTAGGACAAATTAACTTATAATCATTCAGAGTCTGAACTACTGGCAAATCAAACTTCTTTAAAGAATGAAGAACTGAAGGCGATATTTGATGAGCAATGTTGTGCAGATGAGCAATATCGGGCTTTGCTTCCCTTATCAGCGCCTCAATTTTCCCTCTCGCCTCCAGAAAATAGATTACTCTGGGGATCATTCGCAGTTTATTCCCCAATGACATGGGACTATTAAAGTTAACCTTGCTTACAAAATATTTAGCGTAAGGAGTCGGCTCATTCCTCGCATCCTCCATGGAAAAGGGAATAGCTTGATGACCATTCTCCTCTAGTATTTTGCTGGTCTTAGAAATATGTCTCTCCGGACCCCCTTTCAGATAGAAATATTTATTTACCAGTAATACCTTCACTATTGATGTGAACCTCTGTTTGTCAGTTGCAACGCCAGATTAGCTATGTTTTTACCAAATATGGTTGTACTATATTTTTCACAAACCACAGTTTGTGCACATCTACCAATCTCTTCTCTGCTATCCTCGTTTTCCAGAAGATAACATATGGCCTTTTGCAAATCTTCAGCATCTCCCGGCTTCACCAAAATACCAGTGCTCATGTTTTCAATATAATCAATTGTTCCCCATGTTTCTGAGACGACAACTGCTTTTCCCAAAGCCATAGCTTCCAAAATGACCAGTTGACCACTGGAGACCTTACCATCCTTAAGTGGAATTACCACAAAAAGGGACTTTCCCAGAAAGTCAAGGTACTCCTCAAAGGGTAAATCAAAAAAAAGATCGGCCTCCGGAGGAACGGATTTGGGATCCAGATCTCCCCGCTGTGCTAGAATAACGAAACGACACCTGATTCCCCTTATAGCTTCAAATAGAGTTTGGTAGTCACGATTACTTTTTCCCGCCGTCATAATATACTGATTTTCGTAGTTAATCTCCCGATTACGATAAGACCGTGGTAATTGAATACCCAGGGGTACAAACTTGAATTTATGGGAAGGAACGCCAAACAAGTTCTGATAATATTCCACTTCCTTGGATGAATGGGAGATTACGTAGTCAGCACTAGCCAAAGCAAACTTTGTGAAAAGGAACCTAATCCAGGAAATGGCCCTGTTTCTTCTTTTCCTATAAATAAAGGTCAATATCATCAACTTGGGATCCCGCAAGCCAAGTACTCGTTTAAAGAACGCACAGAAAACCCCTACCCCCCCGTGCCACGATATAATGAGCTGGTATCCATTTCTACGAATGAGACCCCTACCGGCAAGAAGAAGGTACCGTGTCCAGAATCTCAACATCTTGGCTAGCGGGGAGCTGTAAAACAAGGGCATTTTGATGCCAATGACATCGCACTGACCCATGACTGAGCGCAAAGTATCCACAAAGACGGATTTTCCGTGGTATTCCGAATCAAGAAGAAACAGCGTCTTCATTCCATCTTCCCTTGCTCATCACCGTAAGGCCAATTCCGTTGTCATGCTTGGCCTCATCCAATCTTGTAGAGCTCTCTTGTTGTTGTAGGTCCCTTCAGCCATGTTTTCCCCAAGGATAATTTATCAGGACAGAAATCCTCACCAGCATAGTCCTACCGGATGATTTTTTCAATAACATCCTCAAATGTTTCTACAACATTTTCCCAAGAGTATTTTTCAGCCTCCTTAAGGAGGTTTTTGCTCATTTTTCTTCGAAGATCATCATCTTTAATTAGTTTCTTAATGCTGATAGCCAGCTCCTTAACTCTGCCAGGCTCGACCAAAAGACCAGTCTCTGCATCTTTAATCACATCTGGAACTCCTCCTACTCTGGTAGCAATCACCGGCACCCCTACTGACATCGCCTCCAGGATGACATTGGGCAGTCCCTCATAGAGTGAAGGTAAAATAAGAATCTTGGCCTGCTCAAGGTAGTCATAGACTTTCTCGGGAGAGACCATGCCTATGAATTTAACCCTCAGGCCAGCGGCCATTTCCTCTAATCTTCGCCGATCCGGTCCGTCACCTACAATCAATAAATCCACGTCTTTCACCGACCTCATGGCTGAAATGAGGTACTCGACACCTTTTTTCCGGGTTAGTCTTCCTACATAAAGCAGTTTTTCACCCTCAAAATCTCTCCGCCCCTGGATTTCTATCCCATTGGGCACCACTTGAATCTTTGACATAATATCTGTTACCAGAGAGGAAATCCTCCGACGACGTAGTTCCTCAAGAATATCCTTTCTCATCGTCTCGGTCTGCACCAAAATGGAATCTGAAAACTTTAAAGCAATAAAACTATAGATTTTATTTCTCCAAGGTCCTCCTGGGGTATATTCTTCTTCTCCTTGAATAAAAAGAATCATAGGGCTATGAAATAAGCATTTAGCTAAAGCCCCAATTAAGCCGTTTTCCACATTATAACATATTAAGACGTCAATGTCGGATCTATTCCGGTATATGTCTCTTAAGCTCGAGAAAAGATTAAATCCTATACAGAGGCCAGGAAAGCCTATAAATCTTCTTCTCTTTATAAAATATCCGTGTCTTTTTTCCTTTCGAGGTTGATTGTGGTTAGACCTGATCAAAAAAAGAACTCTGTGTTTTTTCCCTAGCAATCTACCCAGTTTTTCAGCCTGGAGTTCTGCTCCCCCAATAGTCTCTGGGGGCAGCGAACTAACGAGAATTCCTATTTTCATAGTCTCGAGATCATCTCCTCATAGAGACTTTCATATTGTCTAGCAATTTCCAGCCAATCGTATCTTTTCACTATCATCAATGCCTGCCGACTCATTCTTTCCAGTAACGGATCATCTCTCAGGAGCATTTGTATCTTACTTGCCAGATCCTCAATATCCTCCGGCTCCGCCAATAACCCATTTTTTCCATCCTTGATTATGTCGGGATTGCCACCAACCTTGAAAGCTATCACCGGCTTTCCTGCGGCCAGTGCTTCCACATTAGAAAGAGGTAGACCTTCTCTACGAGAAGGACAAACATAAAACCTGCAACCTTTAAGAAGTGATATTTTCTCGTCTCCTCTTACAAATCCCACAAACTTGACCCTCTCCTTAAGTCCCCTTTTTATAACCAGATCTTTTAAATTCCTTTCCTCAACTCCCCTACCGGCGATGACTAGGTCTAAATTGGAATTTTCCTCGACAACTCGGGCAAATGTTTTAATCAAAATATCATAACCTTTTATCAGAACCAACCTGCCCATCGAAAATAGATAGGGTCTTGGGCCTCTAAAAACGTTATTACGGCTAAATAACTCCAAATTTACTCCGTTAGGAATTACCGTAACGCAACCCTCTGACGCTCCCAAGGCTACCATTTGGCCTCTCAAAAAATTAGTTACGGTGGTAAAATATTGCCCTTCTTTCAATGCTGATCTAACTTTCTCAGCTATCCGTCCATTTAGCCTTAATCCATAGTCATAATCTGGTTCTACTTGAATATCTTCCCCATGGGTGGTAATAACAGTGCGATTCTTAAACTGATTCAGCGACCTAAGAACCCAATATCCGCCAGGATATATCTCATGTGCATGAACTATATCAAACTTTTCCCCTTTCATCTTACTACGCAGCATAATTCTAATCATCAACTCATGAAAAAGACCCTTAGATCTAGGTAGCCAGTAGCGAAAGACCTCATAATCAGTCTTCTCCGTATCCAAAATACTTACCTTCTTTCTGGTTGACCTGGCCAACACTGTTACCTCATGGCCCAACTCTACAAGAGCATTAGATAAATAATGAACTACATATTCAAGACCACCGGGGGGAAGATGTCCTCCAACAAATTGACATATCTTCATAATAGTCCTACTTCTCCGCTCTCATTCCTCTAACGTCAAGGCTAATGTTTGCCTTAGCTTCGGACCGCCAAAAAAGTGAATTATCTTAACTAGTGGTAACAGTCGACTGGGTAGGTAATCAGAGATTAAATCAACGTCTTCCCTCTTGAGATTCCGGGAGAACAAAAATAGGTAAAGTGAAACTCCTCCCAGTACATAACAGGGTACAACCCACAAATCATAATATAGCACCTGACAGCTCAGGATCAGCCCGGCCATTACTCCTGATGCCAGCAAGGTTTGCTTCAAAGCACCGACATCAAACCTGGCATTGATCAATCTCTTCAGCAGGTGTCTGGAGAACAACGCCGCTCCGCTGAGAGAAATAACTCTGGCCATGGCTGAGCCCAAAATATTTAGTGGCACTACCAAAATAAGTCCCAGACCAACATTGAGAATGCCGCTCACACCTTCCTGCTCGAATCTTTTTATGGGCTTCCCCATAATATACACATTCATGCCGTAGGTAGAATAAATCCCATAAGCAATTGCGGTTAAAGATAGGATAGCAAGAATGGGGGTAGCACTCAGATACTTGCTCCCGCCGTAGATCTGAAGCAAGGGATAGGCAAGAGAGGCTACCAGGAAACTGACCGGGATCAAGGAAAAAGAGAGATAACGGGATGTCCGATTAAAAGCCCTTTCTATTGCCTGGATGCCTTTTGTCTTTAACCCAGAAATCTTGGGAACAATAGGACGCAAAAGCGCATCAGTATATAAGATGAGATAACCAAAAAACCTTCGGGCCACAAAGTAAGTGGCCAGTTGTTCAGGCATTAGAAAGACTCCGATGATAAACTGGTCTGCCTGAAGATAACTAAAACGAAGGAGATCACCTCCATAGTAAGGTGAGGAATAAAAGAGGAGTTCTTTCAGTGAATACTGCCCTGACCTGGAGAAAATGAATTCCCTGAGGTAATAGATCATCAACAAAACCGCCAAACCCTGCCCTAAAATGAGAGCTGAAATATATCCCTTCATCCCCCAGAAAAAGTACAAAAAAAGGGCCAATATTCTGGCCGGGACATTGCTAATAACATTGACAACGCTGAGCTGTCCAAACTTTTCCACCACTGAGAGCATATGGCAAAGATTCTCCCATACTTTACCCACAACTATCCCCACTGCCATAATCCTTACTAAAGCACTCAGATCAGGCGTCTTAAAGAAGAGTTGAGATATCTGCCTTGAGAAAAAACCGACTATTGCTGCTGCCACAAAAGATAAAAAAACCGGAACCATAACCGATAACCTCATCAAGGCATAGGCCTTAGCCTTTTCCCCTCTGGTAAGTAGCTCAGGTGCCTTCTGAATACAACTGGTTACCAGGCCTAATCCGGTCACCATTCCGCTTAATCCAATAATAACGCCAAGAACAGCCAGAGAGGACATCTCTATTTTAGTCAAAAGCCGAGTGATGACAATAAAGAAGAATATAGAGAAAAGAGTAATTACTCCCTCTGAGGTGACAAGTTTTGTAGAATCCCGCATCGTCTTTACTGAACGGTTGACAGTGCCCATCACTTTATCTCTCATTAATTATAAAACAAGCCTTCCCTCGTGAACAAACTACAGCACTAAAGTCAGATATACTATACTATCAATGCCATCGCTTGTCAAAATGAATTTAATCTGCTAAATTACGTTTAATCCCATGCGTCTATTCGATAGCTTAACCAAACAGATTAGCTTTGTTTTCCTGGCTTCTATGATTGTTAATGTTAGCAATTATCTTTTCCATATCTATATGAGTAGAAGTTTGGGTCCAGCCGATTATGGAATTCTGGCTTCCTTATTTTCCCTACTTATGATTATTTCTGTCCCTGCGGGCACCCTCCAGACAGTTGTTACTAAATATACCTCCAATTTTAAGGCACATAAAGAGCTTGCCAAAATCAAGACGTTGCTAATAGGTCTGTTTAAGAGAATATTCCTTTTTGGACTGGGAGGCTTTGTTCTATTTATTTTAGCTCGCAGATATATTGCCTCTTTCCTCCAGATTTCCACGACAATCCCCGTAATCATTTTAGGAATTGCCTTGATGTTGGCCATAGTCTCCCCCCTGCTGCTAGGAGTGCTGCAGGGACTACAAAAGTTTGGCTACTTCGCAGTCACTGGGATAATAGGGACTCTAGCCAAACTATTATTTGGAATCCTCCTGGTTTATCTAGGCTGGAAAGTTAACGGGGCAGTCCTGGGACTTACCCTGGGTGGCCTGGCAGGCATCCTATTTGCAATTATTCCTCTAAGACCGATAATTAAGCAACACCAGAGTGACTGTGATTTTAACCTTCCCCAGATTTATGGTTATTTTTTCCCGGTTGCCGCTATGCTCTTATGTCTTATGATACTTACCAATGTTGATATAGTCCTGGTGAAACATTTTTACAGCCCCTCTCAGGCAGGAAATTATGCCGCTGCTTCCATTCTGGCAAAGATAATCTTTTATCTTCCCGGAGCCATCGGCATGGTAATGTTCCCCAAAACATCAGAGCTTCATGCTCTTGGTGAGAAATCTATGCTGGTACTGAAAAAAAGCCTCCTCTATGGAGTAATCCTCTGTGGAGGTACCCTTGTGCTCTATTTAACAATCCCCGCATTTGTGGTAAAAGTTTTGTTTGGGAAGCAATATAGCTCAATTATTCCTTTGATGGGAATTTTTGGTTCAGCTATGTTTTTCTTTTCCCTGGCCAATATCCTCTTTTTGTATCAACTATCCGTTCATCGTCTTAAGTTCTTGTGGATTTTGATTATCGGTACTCTCCTCGAGATAGCCTTAATAGTTTTATTCCATACCAGTCTGCTTCAGGTAATTCTCATCCTCCTCATCGTTGGTCTATTTCTATTCTTGAGCAGCATTTATTATGTTTTTTTAAAGAGTAGTGATTCATGAAAAATCCCGGGAGAAAGCTTTCCGTCATAATGCCGGCTTATAATGAAGAGTCATGTATTTTTGAGACCGTTCAGGAAACTATTAAGACCTTACAAGAGAGCCTCAACTTAGATTACGAGATAATTGTAGTGGATGATGGAAGCGATGACGGTACCTACCAGGTATTGAGGAAAATCGCTCAGGCATCAGACAAGGTAAAAATCGTAAGATTGAATTCTCATTACGGCAAAGGCTCCGCGCTAAAACAGGGTTTTGAATCTGTCAGAGGAGATCTGGTAGGCTTTCTTGATGCTGATCTTGATCTACATCCCAGCCAATTAGGCTCTTTTTTGAAAATTATGCAAAGAACCGGATCGGATGTGGTCGTTGGCTCCAAGAGGCATCCAGAATCCAGGTCAAATTATCCCAAAAGGAGAAGGATACTCAGTTTTTTCTATCATTTAATGGTTTGCCTGTTATTCAGGCTTCCTATCACCGATACCCAGGTAGGATTGAAACTATTCAAGTATGAGGTACTGGAAAAAGTATTCCCTAGGCTCCTGGTCAAGGCTTATGCTTTTGATTTAGAGTTATTGGCTAACGTTCGTAGACTCGGCTACAAAGTGGTGGAAGCACCCATTACCTTGAACTTCGATAGAGAAACTCACTGGGGAAGAATCGGCCTTCAAGCCATACGGAATATGTTAACCGATACTTTAGCTATTTTTTATCGCATGTATATCCTGAAATACTATGATAAACATTAGCTCATTGAGGGAAATAATCCATGGATTGCCTCTTCATCTCTATCATAATACCAGTGAAAAACCTTAATCCTTACCTGGAGGAATGTATAGCTCATTGCCAGAGGTTAGATTACCCACAGTATGAAATCATGGTGCTAGCGGACAGTCCCCTCTCGCAAAAATGGGAAGATGTAAAGATTGTACCAACAGGACCTGTAGGGCCCTCGGAGAAAAGAGATAAAGGTGTGGAGAAATCTAAGGGAGAGATTATAGCCTTCTTGGATGACGATGTTTTTCCCTCTCCGGACTGGCTGAAAAATGCCGCCAGGCACTTCCAAAATAAGGAAGTGGCTGCCGTGGGAGGACCGGCAGTTACTCCCCCAAGTGATACTCTTCGGCAAAAGGCGAGTGGCTTTGTTTATTCATCCTTTTTGGGAGGGGAAAATCATAGATACCGCTATTTTCCTGCATCGCCTCGTGAAGTGAATGATTATCCTACTTGTAACCTTCTGGTAAGAAAATCTATCCTCGAAGAATTGGGAGGTTTTGGAAGTCTTTTCTGGCCCGGGGAAGACACTATTCTTTGCCTCAATATTACCCAAAAGCTGGGCCAAAAGATCGTCTACGATCCTGGAGTATTGGTCTACCATCATAGAAGACCTCTTTTTTTTCCCCATTTAAAACAGATCAAAAACTACGCTCTGCATCGGGGCTATTTCGTTAAGCATTTCCCTCAAACCTCTCTGCAACTGTCCTATTTTATCCCCTCGCTTTGGCTCCTTGGACTGGTAAGTGGTGCGGTCATTTCCCTCTTTAGTTCCCTTATCAGACTGCTTTTCCTAATCGTGATTTTACTTTATCTCATCTTGACATTTTTCTCCACCTTAGAATCAAAAAGTATGAAGAATGTGTTTTTAGTATTTCCGGGCATAATTCTTACTCACCTCACTTATGGGACATTTTTTATCCAGGGTCTACTGGTACGAAAGCTGCAAAATGGCAGAGTCAGTTAAGTTCACAAAACTTATTACCCTCTATGATTATAAAAGCTAAACCAAAAGGTGAATCTGTCGAAATCGGTTTATGAAAAAATAGAAAAGAGAGCCTCTATATGAAGATAATGATCGCCTATCCCCCTATAGAAAGCGAGAAAGGGGTGCCTTTGTTAAGCCAGAATCGCCAGTTCCAATACTTTAATGAGCCCACCTATATATACCCTATGGTTCCAGCCTCTGCGGCAACTTTATTAAAACAAGCAGGATACGAAGTCACCTGGAGCGATGGTATTGCTGAGGTAAAAACCTATTCAGATTGGCTGGAGAAGGTAAAAAAAGAAAAGCCCGATCTTATAGCTATGGAGACAAAAACACCGGTAATAAAAAGGCACTGGCAGATCATAGAAGAGATTAAAAACATAAACCCTCGCATAAAAACTGTCCTTATGGGAGATCATGTGACTGCCCTGCCTGAGGAGTCTATGGAAAAAAGCAAGGTTGATTTCATCTTAACCGGGGGAGATTACGATTTTCTCCTGCTAAACCTAGCCAAATTCTTAGAAGGAAAGGAGTCTTTGGAGCCGGGCATTTGGTACAAAGAAATGAAAGGAGTAAAAAATACTGGAAGATTTCGTCTCCATCATGACTTAAATTCTTTACCTTTTATTGACCGGGAGCTGACCAAATGGCGGCTATATTCTGAGAAGAATGGTAACTATAAAAAGACCCCCGGAACCTATATCATGGCTGGTAGAGATTGTTGGTGGCATCGCTGCTCTTTTTGTTCCTGGACTACTCTTTATCCTAACTATCGGGTAAGATCCCCACAAAACGTTCTTGATGAAATTGGAGAGCTCATAAGGGCTTATCCGGTTAAAGAAATTTTTGATGATACCGGAACTTTTCCCAAGGGAAAATGGCTGGAAAATTTCTGCCAGGGAATGATACAAAGAGGCTATAATAAGAAGGTAAATCTAGGCTGTAACCTAAAATTTGGACCAGTGACTCAGGGGCAGTACCATCTTATGAAAAAAGCAGGCTTTCGCTATCTTCTCTTTGGTCTTGAATCGGCAAAACAAGAAACCTTAGATAGAGTGAACAAAGGAATAAAAGTAAGACACATTATTGAAGGATGCAAAATGGCTAAAAAAGCTGGATTGGAGCCTCACCTTACCATAATGCTGGGCTATTCCTGGGAAACAAAAGAAGATGTAGCTAAAACAATAGAATTAGCTAAGGATCTATTCAGAAAAGGTTATGCTGATACACTTCAGGCTACTATAGTCATACCCTATCCTGGGACTCCTCTTTTTGAGTATTGTAAACACAATAATCTCCTCAAAACCAGGGACTGGGACGACTATGACATGAGAAAGCCGGTGATGAAGACACCTCTTTCCGAACACGAGATAACAGAAGCTACTCAACAGTTATACAAAGTATTTTTTACCCCCCAATATATCTTAAGAAGATTAGTTTCTATACGAAATTTTAACGATCTAAACTTCATCAAACGTGGCCTTACTAAAATCTCCGGCCACCTAAAAGACTTCTCCTCTCCCAAACGAACTCCATAAACTCAACAAACCCAATAAACTCTATAAACTCTATAAACTCTATAAACTCAATAAACCCAACAAACTAAAATGAATTGGCTTAATAGTATTTTCAAATCCGCGGTTGACGGATTGGTTTGTTATGTTATGTTTATAAAAGAATGAAATAAATATGTATTTAGAAAGGGAGGATAATATGCAACCAAAAGTTGAGAAGCTCGATATATTAGCGCGTGAGTTCAATCTGTCCAAGGAAGCTATAATAGAGGAAAGTCTGACAATTTTTTTGGAAAGAAAATTGAGGGAGATAAAGACGGAGATTTTTAAAATTAGGGGAAAGTATGGAATCTCTTCTGTTGAGAAATTAGAAGAATTATATAGGAAAGGAAAAATTGAAGAAAAGAACTCGTGGCAGGATTTACAAAAGTTGGATCACCTGGAATTTAAAAGGGATGAGTTGAAAAAATTTCTCAAAGAAGAAAAATGATCATTGACATTAAGGAACTTAAAGAAATTGCTGAAATTGAGTTTAGCGATATCGTTGAAGATGTGGTGCTTCCCGATATCAACGAGCTTCGTATTATCCTCATTGATGGAAGTTTTATAGATATATGGTTCTCCTTAAAGTTAAAAGGAAGATATAGTTACCACTGGGAGAGAAAATTTATCGATGGCTCCATATATCGTCATGATAATGCTCCGCATAAAAACTGGGAAAACGTTAAAACATTCCCCAAACACTTTCATGATGGAGACGAAGACAGAGTGAGGAAAAGTTATATAAGTGAGGAGCCAAGGGAAGCCATCAGAGATTTTTTAAATTTTGTGAAGAAAAAATTTCGATTAAAGGGACAAAGTAGAAGAGAGGGGTTAGAAGGGGTAGAGGATTAAACGCACTAATTTCTAAGGTCGTTGACCTTTCGTGACATAGCTTGAATAATATATCATTTCCATAAATAACAATAAATTATTATTAACGGAAATGAAATATAAAGATTTTAAGA
>Ga0315548_1002414_pt1 | contig 14538 bp, 17 predicted proteins | sample SalMarSW160110MG_2_FD_202540 | JGI IMG/M metagenome (GOLD analysis project Ga0315548, IMG submission 202540) | Salt marsh sediment microbial communities from the Plum Island Ecosystem LTER, Massachusetts, United States - Salt Marsh Sediment SW1601-110 ...
GGAGGGGGGAAGGGCCGTTTTCTTGCCCTTTCTCCCTTTCCTTGGGGCGGGCGCGAGCTTCCTGGCGATGCAAGACTTTCATTTCTTTTGGCCATTTCGTGGTCTAGTAAATGGGGTCAACCTCAGTTCCCTCCATCTCTGATAATTCACTATCCTCTCCTACCCCACCCCAAAACGCGCACATATCGCGCAAATTAGGCCCCGTTACGTGCGTCCGTGTGCGTATGTGCGATGTTTTTAGCCCATGCTCTACCTGCTGAGGTAGCCTCTAGCCCTTGGCTGCAAATCGCACGTCGATACCGGATTGCCTTGCGCAAGAGAATCGGCGAGTGCTATGAAAATCCCCTCAGCCTTGGAACTCGCTCGACATCACGTTTGACGGCCTTCTCGCCGAGTGCTACAATACGTTCCCAATCACTGGAGCAAAGGGCAGCGTATGGACAACAGCAAACGGCATATCTATCTCGATCACTCTGCAACCACGCCTGTGGACCCGCGTGTGATAGAAGCGATGCTTCCCTATTTGGGCGAGGTTTTTGGCAACAGCGAGTCGTCTCACGCCTTCGGCCAGGCAGCCGCCAATGCGTTGGAGCAGGCGCGCCAGGATGCTGCTGGTGTGCTGGGGTGCCATTCTTCCGAGATCGTCTTCACAGGCTCTGGAACCGAGGCGGACAATCTGGCACTGCGCGGCGTGGCGTGGGCCGCTCGGCAGCGAGGGCGCGGCGATCACATTGTCACCACTCCTATCGAGCATCAGGCTGTGGGACGCACGGCTGATCAATTGCGCGACCTGTTTGGTTTCGAGGTCACTCGGGTGCCGGTGGATGAATACGGTCTCGTCGATCCGGGCGATGTGGCCGCTGCCATCAGGCCCGATACCATCTTGGTCAGTGTGATGATGGCCAACAACGAGGTCGGCACGGTGCAGCGCATGGTCCAGATCGGGCGCGTCTGCCGTGAGCAGGGCGTTCTTTTCCACACCGACGCGGTTCAGGTTGCTGGTCGGCTTCCACTAGAGCTAGATGATCTCAACGTGGATCTGTTGGCTCTATCGGCCCACAAGTTCTATGGCCCCAAGGGCGTTGGCTTGCTCTACGTGCGGCGCGGCACTGCACTGGTGCCTGCTCTCACCGGTGGGAGCCACGAGCGTGAGCGCCGTCCGGGGACGGTTAACGTCGCCGGGGCGGTGGGGCTGGCGACGGCCCTGCGCATAGCGGAGGAGGAGCGGGTGACGGAGACGACCCGTCTGTCCCGCCTGCGCGATAGGCTCATAGCAGGGGTCCTGGCATCCATTCCAGATAGCCGCCTGACCGGTCACCCCAAGCACCGTCTGCCCCATCACGCCAGCTTTGCCTTCCGCAACGTCGAGGGACAGTCGGTCGTGTTAGATCTCGACCTGGAAGGTGTCGCGGCCAGTTCCGGGGCGGCCTGCGCCGAGGGAGAGCCGGAGCCATCGTTCGTGCTCGCAGCGATGGGCCTGCCCCCTGACTGGAGCATTGGCAGTCTGCGCCTCACCCTGGGGCGTGGCAACGATGCGTCCGACGTGGATCGCGTGTTGGAGGTTTTGCCGGGCATCGTCGGGCGGCTGAGGGCGGGTGGATGAGCGGACCCCCCATAGCCTCGTCGCGCGTCCTGGTCGCTCTGAGCGGTGGCGTCGATAGCGCTGTCGCTGCTGCGCTCTTGGTCGAGCAGGGGTACGAGGTCGTCGGCGCGATGCTGCGGCTGTGGGCCGAGCCTGAGCCGGACGGCGCACAGTCCAATCGCTGTTGCACGCCCGAAACTGTGGATCGGGCGCGTCGTGTGGCGGACCGGCTCGACGTCCCCTTCTACCTCATCAACGCCGAAGCCGATTTCAAGAGTCAGGTGGTGGACTACCTCGTCACCGAGTACGGCGCTGGCCGCACGCCGAATCCGTGCGTTCCCTGCAACCGCGCCGTCCGCTTCGGCTTTCTTCTGAGCAGAGCACTGGCGTTAGGGGCCGATCTCCTTGCCACGGGTCATTATGCGCGCGTGCGGCAGATAGAGGGCCGCTATCAACTCTTGCGCGGGCGGGATTCGCTGAAAGATCAATCCTACTTCCTGCACGCGCTGGCCCAGGAGCAGTTGGCGCACGTCCTTTTCCCGCTGGGCGAGTTGACCAAGGATGAGGTGCGCGCCATTGCTCGTGGCCGCCGGTTGCCTGTGGCGGAGCAGCCAGAGAGCCAGGACCTGTGCTTTGTGGCGGACGGCGACTATCGACGATTTCTGGCTCGTAGTGCTCCTGACCTCTTGCAGCCCGGCCCTATCCGCGACACGACTGGTCGCGTGTTGGGTCAGCATCAGGGATTGCCTGCCTATACCATCGGGCAACGCAAGGGACTGGGGATCGCGGCGGTGGAGCCTTTGTACGTGCTCGCTCTCGTGCCCGGGGAGAACGCGCTCGTCGTCGGGACTGCGGAAGAGCTGGGCCGAGAGGAGTGTGTAGTCGAGGGAATGCATTACATTGATAGAGAGATACCCACAGTCTCCTTTCGCGCCACGGCACAGATCCGGTATCGCGCCCGGCCGGTGGATGTCACGGTGACCCCAATGCCGGACCGACGTGCTCACGTTCACTTTGCTTCGTCTCAGCGCGACGTAACGCCAGGCCAGTTCCTGGTGTTGTACGACGGCGAAATCGTGCTGGGAGGGGGAACCATTTGTATGCCCCAACAATCCATGCTATAATGATTGCGCGATGGAAGAACAGACGACGACCCCGAAAGAAGCTGTTGAGCTTTCCCCTGCGGAACTGAGGGCGCGAAGGCTGTTCATCGTGGGTTTGGTAGTGGCTGGCTTGCTGGTGGCGAGTCTGATCGCGTTGCTCGTGTTTCTTTCCATCGATGCATACCAGGCGGCGTACACAGGCGGTCCGCCAAGCCCGGGATCGGTTGTGGTCGGGCTGCTGCGGGACGCGGCCATCGTCTTTGTTGCCTTCGAGACTTTGATCATCGGTGTGCTTCTGATCGTCCTCATGCTACAGGTGCAGTCGTTGGTCGTGCTGCTGCGGGACGAGATCAAGCCGATGCTGGAGATGGCCAACGAGACGCTGGCGACGGTGCGCGGCACAACTCAGTTCGTCAGTCACAACGTCGTTTCGCCGGTGATGAAATGGTCAGGCTATCTGGCCGGTTTGCGGCGCATTTTGCGGCAAATCGGAGGTATTCGAGAAGACCTGGAACAGGATCAAGACTAGAATCTTTGGAGGTGAATGATGAGCAACGGTAGTGGTGGTGAAGTAGGTGCCTTCTTTGCCGGTTTCTTGGTAGGTGGGCTTGTCGGCGCGGCGGCGGCCTTGCTCCTGGCCCCGCAGTCGGGTGAGGAGACCCGTGCGCAGATTCGCCAGAAGGGTATTGAGCTGCGAGACAAGGCGGAGGAGAGTTTGGACGATGCGCGCGCCAAGGTCGAGGCCGTAGCCGCCGATATCAAGCGTCGCGCTGAAGATCTTCAGCTCCAGAGCCGGGTCGTTCTGGAGGAGGGCCAGAAGCATCTGGCTGAGGCGGTCGAGGAGACGAGAAAGGCGGCTTCTGCCGCGGTCACCAAAGAAGAAGCAGCGGCGGCTCCCAAGGCTGCCAAGGCCAAGGCATAATATCGAGCCTTACTGGGAAATAGGCAGGTACACGCCCGCTGGCAATGACGGCAGGCGAAGACATTTGCTAGTCATTGCGTTTTTTTGGGCTTTTGCGGCGGTGGGTGGTCGTGCTACGTGCTGGTGACGCGCTGCCAGGCCCGAGGTAGATGGGCCAGCACGTCTCCAGCAACCATCCCCGCCGTTCCTCTTTCCTCCCGAGCCATCTCCCCGGCAAATCCGTGCAGATAGGCTCCAACTGCGGCTGATTCGAAGGCTTCCAGACCCTGTGCCCGCAGGGCTACGATGGTACCTGCCAGCACGTCCCCCGTGCCGGCTGTCGCCAGGCCGGGATTGGCGAAGGGCTCGATGATGGCTCGTCCGTCAGGGGAGGCGACGACGGTGTAGGCCCCCTTCAGCACCACGATCTGCCCCCAGGCTGCGGCCTGTGATCGAGCTGCCGTCAAACGATCTGCTTGCACGTCGCTGGCGGCACACCCCATCAGCCGGGCCATCTCGCCGGGGTGGGGGGTCAGGATGGTTCCAGGGGGCAATCGCTTGGGCCAGTCCGGCAGCTTGGCCAGGATGTTCAGGCCGTCAGCATCCATCACCAGCGGGGGCAGTTTGGGAGATTTGGTGTTGTCTTCCACGCTGTTTCCAAAGCCCAGGTGTCCCCGTTTCCCCCCGCCGTCCAGCAGCGCCTCGATGAAATCCTGGGTCTCTCGCTCCTGCCCCAGCCCTGGCCCCAGGAGCAGAGCGTCGTATGATGCCAATTGCTCGGCCAGAACCTGGACAGCCCCGGCGGCGATGACGCCCATTTCGTGGGGCAGCAGTAGGTAAGTTGCTTCGGCCAACCGGGCCGCGATTGGGCTATGGATGGCCGCGGGCAATGCCAGGGTGACCAGGCCCGCTCCAGCCCGGGTGGCTGCTGCGCCGGCAAGGTAAGCTGCCCCAGTGTAATTGACCGATCCGGCCACGATCAACGCCTTGCCGAAGGTGCCCTTGTGGGCGTCCGGAGGGCGGGGCGGGAGCCAGCCGTGCACCATCTCCGGTATGATTACCTCTAGCGTCACATCGTCCGCCAGCGCCGGGTCGGTGCCGATGTCAACGACGACCAACTCACCCAGCGTGCCTGCGCCAGGGAAGCGAAAGTGCCCAGTCTTGGGATAGGCAAAGGTCACCGTGAGGTCTGCCGAGATCGCAGCCTCGTCCAGTGCTCCGCTGTCATAATCCAGACCGGTGGGACCGTCCACGGCGACGACAAAAGGCCTCTCAGGAAGGGGGGAAGGAGAGATGTCGATCAAAGTCTTCAGCGGGCTGGAGGGGGGATGCGCGTGTGCTGCTAGCGACTGTTTCGCCAAGCCGAGTATCTCGGCCAATTGACCTCGCAATGGCAGGCGTGCCCCGGTGCCCAGCAGGGCGTCAATAGTGATATCGGCTTGCTGCACCAGGCGCTGAAGCTTATCCCACCCCCTGTCTTCTTCGGCGAGCACGATGCCTATTCCTTGCTCTTTCACCAGACGCAAGTTCTGATCGGCCGCGGGATCGCGGGGTTTGAGAAGGTAACACGCGACATGGGCACCAGCCTTGGCCAGATGGTGGGCTGCCACCAACCCGTCACCACCATTATTGCCCGGCCCCACCAGGATCAGAATCCACCGTCCTTGCACTTCCCGGCGGGCGGTGATGGCCTCGGCAGTGCCGCGTCCGGCTTGCTCCATCATTGCTGCATATGAGTGGCCTGCCGCATCCGACGCGGCCTCGATGCGACGCATCTCGTCCACTGTGACGACCTTCATTGTTGCCTCCAGGGTGCGTGCGTGGTTCTCGTCCGTAAAGGGGAAACGCCCCTATTTCTCCGGTATTGGCAGTCCCAGCTCGCCCAAGCGGGTCACCACGGCATCGGAGGGGGCTTGCAGGTAGTGGCTGATGTGCTCGACAGACAGCCTTTGTTCCGATAGGCTCTGCATCCACTGCTGCGGCATCAGCAGACAGCGGGCGAAAAACTTGATATCGTCGTAGGTGAGCGAGGAAACATCTACACCGAGCAAGGCTTGCGCTGCGCTGCTTCGGGCGATCTCCCGACAAAGCAGGCGGGCCATTGCCAGACGGGGAGCGTAGTTGTAGAGGCCATGCTCCATGACGAGGGAAATCCGGTCCGGGTCAAGTTTGCCTAGACCGGGTGGCGGTTCGTTCAGCATCCGCTCGATCGGCACTGGTGGTTGGGTGACGTTGTAGTGTCGCAGTAGGATCTCGGCCAGGGTGGTCAGATCCGTTCGGACGTCCACATTGCCAGCGTTTTCCCTTGAAGCGCTCATCTTGGTAGCCCAGGCGCCCCAGGCAGGACTTGAACCTGCAACCGTCGGATTAGAAGTCCGGCGCTCTGTCCATTTGAGCTACTGGGGCGTGATGGTGATATTCTAATCGAACGACACATCCCTGTCAAGCTCTAGCACTCGATGTGACTGTTCAATAAATGGGGAAATAGGTTGTTGGTGGGGCGTCAGCCCTAAATAGCGCCATACATAGCATCGAAGTGGGGCGAGTTGCACCAAAAGTATGTCTTTTTGCAGCCCCAGTGGGGAATACAGAACACGTTCCCAAATTTTGAACAGACACCACTCGATCCTCCCTTTTCGATGTTTCCGGCGATGCACAAAAACAGCGCTGTGACGACCGTCACGGCGCAAGTGTCAGCCTTGGCTTGGTTACCCCTTCGGTACCGGCCGGATCCCTTTGTACACCCGTGCTCCTGACAGCGTGCTCAGGATCTTCTCCGGGGGGCGGCTGATGAGACTGCCTAACTCTTCGCACGTCAAGGGTTTATTGCTGTTTGCCAGAAACACTCGCAGGACTGCGGCCACCAGTGAGAGGTTTTCGTGGATGTAGTCGGGCTGTTTGCTGCAGTGAGCTTGCAGCACGTGTTGCAGCCCATCTACCTGGGTCACCTCGCCCGTCTCTTCGTCCACCCAGTCGATCTTGTCCGTGTCAAAGTGTTCGCTGAAGACGGCCTGGTGTTCCTGGCAAAGATGGGCGCGCAGTTCTGCGTTGATCTGAAGTCCTTGCTTCTCCCACCAGGCATAGTCAATATGAAACGGTGTGTCGAGTGTCGGCTTGACCAGCTTAGGCGGTAAGGGAGGGATGGTAATGTCGCTCATAAGCATACTGAACTAACGAACCTATAACTCGGCGTGTCCTATGTGAAGAACCCAGTAATTGTCGCCCACTGGTGCGTACGCTCCGCTGGCAACGAGTTCCGCCAACAAAGGACCAGGCGGTGTGCGAATCACGGTGTTGACCGCGCTGTAGAGTGTAGCAGCGTGGACGGTTCCTTGAGGGCTCAGCTTGGCTAACTCGGGGAAGGTATCGGTGATTAACTGACTCAGCGAGAGCCCTTTTTCCTTGATGCGGGATCGCACCAATTCCATCCCCTCGGCATCTTCTTCCGTAACGATCATCAACTCGTCGTATTCACAAGCAATGAGTTCCTTGCGCATCTCGAATGTCAATCGTCTTTCTACGGGCAACGCGACCCGTACCCACTCACGTCTGGGCCGATGGCCGCGTGTGCGAATCGTAATCGTACCCGATTGCTTACCTGGCTCCAGTTCCAGGTATGCACCTACGGGTATCGTGTTTGTCCTGTACCATTCTTCCAAACCGTAGGCATAACGACCCTCGCGCACGACCCAGCCTGGCATTTCTTCGCCCGTTTTGCCGTCCACGAAGATGAAGCGGATGCGGTGAGTGCGGCCGGTCGGGAGCACAACGGACAGTTTGCTTGAGAGAGGTAGTGTGCCTGATTTCCAGTGGGGATAGGTCAGAACAACTGTGACTGGCCCGGATGTCTCTCCGGGTTGGTCCGTGTCTGACCACTCATCGTCCAGTTGCTTCTCCAGAGCAGCCATCTCGCTGGTCAGCGATGCAGGGTCGTATGCGATGGGTTGGTATTGCAGGAGTGGAGGAATCGATTGCACTTCCTCCGGCTCCAGGCGGCGCAGGAACCAGAGAACCTGTCCTGCCGGCCCAACCTCGTCAAATCGCTCGTCCTCCTGAAGTGCGTAATTCAGTGAAAAGATGCGCAACTGGGGCGTGAGCTCTTCGGGTAGCTCCAGGTCGCCCAGTAGGTCTTTCGTCGGCAGCGGCCCTCCATCAGCCATGTCGAGGACGGCTTCCGCCAAGTTAAGATGGCCGACGTTTATATCTACCAGCAAATCCTTGAGAAACCACTTACCGCCCAGTCGCACAAAGTCAGGCTCCAATTCAAGACGTTTCTCCAGCACCTTCCCGACCTGCGCCTCATGCTGCTTGGCCAATTCTTCCTGCGAAAGCAGGCTGGACCCTTCGCCCTTGCCAGACAGTAGCTCGTGGTTGAGAGGATGGTCGGAGGTGAACTCGGCGGCGAACTCGCGTTTCTTGTCTTCGAACTGCACCTGGATAACCTGGAAAGGGCCATGTTCAGGGTTGTGGCCAGGACGTATGCCGGAAACTTCTCCTACGCGATAACTCAGTGCCGGGAAGACCACTCGTTCGCCGATCTCGTAGCTGCGTTTGGGCTGGTAGGGTGTGCCCTTGGACATCATACCTGCTACGAGGGCTTCCTCCTGCTGGCAGTGGTACAGGATCAGTGCCTGACCCAACTCCTCGGCTGAACGCGGTAGCCCATCCTCGACTAGGAGTGTGCTGAGGTACTGGAGATCATCTGTGGTGATGTTGAACTCATCGCCCCAGTAGGCAGGGTCCTGAGTTTTCCGCTGGGTCAAAGCCATGTCTCTTATGCAATCACTCATAGGGTCGGGCGCGATTATACCAGGCTTGTGCTGGTTTGACAAATATGGCCGGTTGAGGCACACTATGGACATCTCAGAGATGTGTGATGAGCAGAAGAAACTTGCGTCATCCCGGGCTTACTGTAGTCCATGTCGCGCAGGGACTCCTAAGGGCGCAGGTTATTAGGGCCAAATTGGAGGGGGCGGGTATCCCTGTGCTGCTGGACTATGAGAGCGCCGGACCGGCCATTGGCATTATCATAGATGGCTTGGGGGCTGTGCGCGTTCTCGTGCCGGACGGGTATGCAGATCAGGCGCGGGCGCTCATCGACTAGGAATACGTGCTAGCCGCCTGTCGCTAAACTCTCGGCATTCCCGGGCCAGGGGAAGGATTCCTCCAACCATTGTAACCCGTTCACGCTGATGCCCCCGACCCATACCTCCCAGTGGAGATGGGCGCCTGTGGATAACCCAGTGTTGCCCACTCGTCCGATCGTCTCACCTGCCTCTACGTACTGCCCGACTTCTACCTCGATAGATGACAAGTGCCAATATCCCGTCAACACGTCCCACCCGTGGTCGATGAAAACGGTGTTGCCACGCACCGTGAGTTGCTCGGCCATCACCACAGTGCCTGCCGCCGGTGCGTGTACCGGTGTGCCAGCCGGTGCTCGAAAATCGACCCCAGTGTGATAGCTGGTGTACGGTCCGGCATTGTAGGCCCGGTTCGTCCCAAAGTAGGCTGAGATTGTCCCTACGCATGGACGTTGAAAGGGCGTCGTCCAGTGCCGCTCTGGGGTATAGATGTGACTTATCGCGTCGAGACGGTCACGCTCGACAGCGATGATTTCTGGGTCCAGCAACTCGGTCCGGTCGGGAGGGAGATCGATGCGCTCGTACCCGAAATGCCCCTCCTCCACCACGATCTCTGTGGTCAGCGTTGTGCTTTGTCCCTTGCCATCTAAAGCAGTCAGCGTCAGTTTGTAGAGGCCGGGTTCCGTGAAGACGTGCACACCTGCCAGGCCATAGTAAGAACCTTTCTCTTCGGCAAAGTGCACGTCCTGATCGAACAGCTTCCCTTCCAGTGTGACAGGCTCTGTCGTGCGTACTGAGACGACCATAGTTGAGCCCTGGGACACAGGCAGCGGCTGCACCTCCACGAACGCAAAAGGTGCGGGCAAGGGACCGCTCCCTTCGCCAGGGATGACCAATTCCTGTCCTGGATAAAGCAACGCTGCACTGGTGAGCTGGTTGGTACCTACCAGCGTCCAGGGTGAGATGTTTTCACGTAGTGCAACCCGGTAGAGCGTGTCATCGGGCCGCACGACGTAGATGGAACCTATGCCTGCTCTCGTGAGGGCGACATGGTCGTCGCTGAGGGGCCTTGGCACCTGAATGACCTGCCCTGTGTAGAGGGTGCTGGGGGAGAGCATGTGGTTGGCGTGAACAAGGGTTTGCCACGTGCTCCCGTAGCGTCTGGCGATGGACGTCACCGTATCACCCGCTTGAACCACGTAGGGCACCAGTTCCTGCGTACCGACCGCTTCTCCTCCGTCAGGGATGACGAGTTGTTGGCCGACGTAGATCTGGCGCGGATCGGTGATGCCGTTAGCGTGGGCGATGGCGTCCGCCGTCGTGCCGTACTTTTGGGCGATAGAGAACAGTGTCTCGCCCCGTTGCACAATGTGTACGGTCGGTGATGGCAGCTCGCTTTCCTGGGCCTGCACCAGGATTGCCGGCGCGGCGATCAGAAGCAAGGCTGCCAGCCATATAACGATCCTTCGGCTCATTGATTCACTCTTCAAACCGTAGTCGATCTCCTACTTGTACCTTTCCCAGTAGTGACGGTGGTCCCTCCAGCACGTCCTTCGCCGGCACGCGGGGGCCATAGTAAGGGCGGAACGGGCGGGCGAGTTGTGCGTCCACGACCTGCCCATTCCTGTCCAGCCACACGGCGGCGATGGGGAAGAAGACGAAGAACATGTGGATCGCAGTATCGGCGCGGCTTTCTCGGTGGCCCATTAGCAGCAGTCCTTCGTCTTCGTCCAGTTTTCGCCGAAAGGTCAGCCCTCGCAGGCGACACAGATAGCTGGCACACCAGCGCGCGTGCCCCAGTACCTTTTTGCCCCGTGTCTCGTTCCACACCTTTATCCACATCGTCGCCTACCCTCTATGCTCGCACAGCGCTATGGTCCTAAAGAATGCTGGGTGGCAGGGAGTAGACCTTAGAGCAGCATGATGGTCAACAGTTTTGCCTTGGCTGGCGGCTGCTCGACTATCCTGGAGAGGATCAGCGAGGTAAGGGTCGCACCGAAGAAAGAGGCGGTCACGCTTGAGTTGGCTATGCCACGCACCGTTTGATCTTTCTGTGTCAAGAAGCAACCTTGGCGTTGGCGTTTGCATCCATTTCGCCCGAGCGGGAACAAAGCATCAAGACCTACAGCTCGTAGGCTACAGTTTATAGCCGATCATGCGGAGTAAGTCTTTGCGCTTGGCGACGTCTTCGCTTGCTTCGATGCCCTTGGTCTTGACACCGTCTACAACGCCGAGGATGCCTCGTCCCTGCTCTGTTTCAGCGATGACTACCTCGATGGAGTTTGCTGTAGCACAGAAGATATGGCACACTTCAGGTACCATCTTGACGGTGTTCAGCACATTGATGGGATAGAAACCTTCCCCTAGGAAGACGATGAAGCTATGCCCTGCACTCAGTGCCAACGCATTCTGCTCTGCCAGAGTGATCAGCTCTTCATCGGTACCGCTGGCTCGAACCAGTGCAGGCCCCGAAGATTCGCAAAAGGCTAGCCCGAACTTGATGCCGGGCACAGCTCCTACCAACGCCTCGTGCAGATCCTCTACTGTCTTTATAAAGTGCGATTGGCCCAGAATAAGGTTCACGGACTCCGGCTTATCGATTCGAACGACTGCGAGTTCCATCGGTCACCTCCCGCCTCTCTGGTGGTGGTTTGTGTGCCTCCTCGCTGCGAGCTTATTGCAATAGTCCCAAAACATCCAACACATCGCCACTCGGAGACGATCTGCCGAGGGCGATGTGTTCGCTTGCGGGGTATAGTATCCCCAGAGCACGGTCGGAAAACAGCAGGGTCAGGACTCAAGTCCCAGAACTTTGTTTACAGCTTGCAGCAGTTCCTGCGGGCCGAATGGCTTGGTGACGTAATCCTCGACCTTGGCAATATGAAGCCCCAGTACTTTGTCGATGCTCTGGGCTTTAGCAGTGACCACGATGACTGGAATCTCCTTGAGTTCTTCGTCGGTCTTCATCTTCTGATAGACTTCCCAGCCATCCATGTCAGGCATCATCAGGTCCAATAGCACCAAGTCCGGTTTGAGTTGACGCACTGTCTCTAGCCCTTCTCGACCGCCCACGGCGCCGACGAGTTCAAACCCCTTGCGCCCAAGGATGAGCTTGACCAGGTCTATCATTTCGGGTTCGTCTTCGATACAGACGACCACCTTCTTATCATCTTCTGCCATTCGGTGCCTCCCTGTGTCTCGCTGGCAAACTGATAAAGAATTGACAGCGTCAATACCATGCGGCCCGCACTACTGTGCTTTAGTGTACCACTATCCTGCTTTCAAGTCAAGCGGAGTTGCATTGCGGCGAGAGTCGGTTATAATGGAAATATTAGCCTCGGAGTCAATAGGAGATGGTGGAAGCCCCTGCAGGGCTTGATAACTCGAAAGCCGAAGAAGCTGTGCAAACTGCGCAACCCGGCGATCTGGCTTTGTTGGTTGGCCGTGACCGCAAATCGTTCATCGTCCGATTGGAGCCAGGCGCGCAACTCCACACCCACCGAGGCGTGGTGGCTCACGACGACCTGATTGGAATTCCTTGGGGAACGCAGCTGTCTACTCACCTGGGGTATCCATTCTTGTTTCTCCGCCCTTCCACCGATGACCTCGTACGTGACCTCAAGCGCAGCACTCAGATTGTCTATCCCAAAGACGCGGGCTACATCTTGATGAAGATGCGCATTATGCCCGGCTGCCGCGTTGTCGAGGCGGGCACCGGTAGTGGCGGGCTTACCCTAGTCTTGGCACAGGCAGTCGGCCCCACTGGCCATGTCTATTCCTACGAGGCTCGTGCGGAGATGCAGGAGTTGGCAAGGGTCAATCTGGTGCAACTTGGTCTGGCAGGCTTTGTGGATTTCAAGCTACGCGATATCGCCGATGGTTTTGACGAGCATGGTGCCGACGCCTTGTTCCTGGATTTGCCCAATCCCTGGGATTACCTGATGCAGGTCCACAAGGCACTTGCTGGCGGTGGTTTCCTTGGCTGTATCTTGCCCACCGCCAATCAGGTCAGCCGCTTCATCGGTGGGCTGGAGGAGGCGGACTTTGGAATGATCGAAGTGGAGGAGTTGTTGCTCAGGCCGTACAAGGCGGTACCCGCCCGTCTACGGCCGATGGATCGCATGGTGGCCCATACCGGCTACCTGATCTTTGCGCGGGCACTAATACCATTGGAGGAGTGAGGGAGTATCATGGGAAACCTGAGAAGGTTGGTGCTGGACGTTCTTAAGCCCCTGGATCCGAGCATTGTGGACTTGGTGCAGTTGTTGGCTGAAGTGGAAGGGGTAGATGGAACGAACATTTCGATCTACGAGATCGACCGTCGCGTGGAGAACGCCAAGATCACCATCGAGGGGCACGATCTGCGCTACGATGAGATCGTTCGCATCATTGAGGAAAACGGCGGGTCGGTGCACTCTATCGACGAGGTGGCCGCCGGCCGGATGCTCATCGAAGATGTTGCCACACCGCAAGACTAGGTCTGATCGACCGTGAAGAGATACAAGCCGTTTGGGTGTATCGTAGATGGCTTGGATAGCTTACGTGAGTACGAGCGCATCGCTGGCTTCTTGCAGATTGCGCGGCGTGCACTGGCGAACAATGCCTTCGATGGCGTGCTGACGATGGTTGGTGTGATCATGGGGCAATGGGTGGGGGGTGTAGAAAGACCCGGCACCGTGATTCTCACAGGTATTGCAACCTCTATTTCCATAGGAGTCTCGGGATTGTGGGGTGCTTATCTGGCCGAATCGGCCGAGCGTGGGCGTGAGTTGGCGGATTTGGAAAAGATATCGCTGACTGATCTTGGTGAGACCAAGATTGGGCGGGCATCGCGTGTGGCGGTGGTCGTCGTGTCGCTGGTAGACGGCTTGTCGCCTTTTCTCTCCTCATTAATCGTGCTCACGCCCTTTTTCCTTGCATCCCTCATTGACAATCTCTTGGTCAGTTACGTGCTCTCAATGGGTCTTGCTCTGTTGAGCCTTTTTGTACTAGGTATGTATCTGGGGCACATCTCCGGGCGCAGCCTCGTCGGCTATGGGTTGCGTACCGCGTTTGCAGGCGTTGTGGCTATTGTAATCACACGTTTGTTGCCCACTGAGTAGCTGGAGCTATCCGATTCCGGAGGAGGTTGCTGTGTTTCGTAGGCGTCCACCCCGTCGCCCGTTCTTGCGCCGTCTCCCGTTCCGTCGCACGCCAAGAGGGCCGTTGCCTGCCCCTGAGCTGCCGCCCAAGGTGCGCGAGGCGCTGATTCGCGCCAATCATCTGATGACTAGCGCGCGGTTTGCCGAGGCGGCCGAGATCTTTGAGCGCCTGGCCGAGAAGGCCAAAGAGCACGGCATGGTCGCCCGCGCTGCTGATCTGACGCTACGAGCTTCTCGTGCCTGTTTCGCCGGCGATGATATAGACGCTGCGCTGAAGCACGCCAAGGAGTCATTGCGCCTGCTCGTTCGCGGGGGCCGCGCTGGCCGTGTCCCCTTGCTTTTGTTCAAGATGACGGCTGCGCTGCGCGGCAAGGGGTATGATGCTCAAGCTGATGAATTGGAGCGGGAAGCCGAGCAGATCGTCGGAGAGTTGGGGCTCTCGCTCGAAGAAGCCAAGCAGCGTGCTCTCCAGCCACCCGAGAAGCGCGGCAGCCTGCCCGCCGAGTGTAGCGGCTGCGGCGCGCCCGTTGTTCCCGATGAGGTTGAGTGGCACGATGCGCAAACCGCCGAGTGCCTGTATTGTGGCGCTATCCTCAAAGCGGTAGTGTCCTTGGACAACTGAGATAATTGCTGGCATACTATCAGTGGATTACATCTCCCTTGGAGGTGAGAATGAAGCTGATAGCATGTCTAATCATATTGTCGTTGATTGTCGCGTTTTGGTCAA